>ENA-ORDC01000457-ORDC01000457.1-marine-metagenome-genome-assembly--contig:-NODE-457-length-40723-cov-18.907420_pt1 | contig 40723 bp, 39 predicted proteins | sample MGYA00237783_ERZ508515 | MGnify/ENA primary metagenome ERZ508515 (study PRJEB26186, sample SAMN06268792) | marine metagenome | isolation source: Eden Landing Ponds, San Francisco, CA, USA | place... | reverse complement strand
CAGCAGGTCGACCGGCTCGACGACGTGGGCGTAGCTCTCGGGCTTGCGGGCGTCTTTCAGCAGGGGAAAGAGTCGCTGGCGATCCTCGGCGACACCGACGAGGTCGCGCATCGGGCGAGCCGCGAACTCGACGGCGTAGGTCGGGCCGGCGAAGTCCGCGACGTGGCTCACGGTGGTCCCGCTGGCCGCGCCGAGGTAGAGGACCGTTTCACCGCCCGACAGACCGTGTTCCATTCCGTGATCGAGCATCGCCCCGACTTTCGAGCGATTCGGATTCCAGCGTCGCCAGCCGCCGATCGAGGGTTCGTCAGAGACCGTCGGACCATCGGTCGCCAGGGACTCCCGGCCGTCGAACTCGCGTCGCTCGACGCCGTTGGGAAGCGTCATTCGTCGTCACCTCGGGCGCGGATAGTCGCGATGCGCTCGTCGAGTTCGGCCTGCAGTTCGGGCTTGCGCTCGCCGCTGTAGTGGTCGACGCGGGCCGCGAGCGTGAGCTTGCCAGCGAGTGCGCGCGCCGCCGAGCCGCGGTGGTCGGGATGGGTCCCACGGACGTACTCGTGGGTGTAGATGATCCCGTGCTTTGGAGATGGGGCGTTGCCCGTGAGGTGGGCGAACAGCGCGTCCTCCGCACCGAGGACCTGGACCGTGCCGCTGGTCGAGCGTGCCAGCGGTTTCAGGCCACCAGCGAGCGAGACGAGGCGGGCGGCGAGCACGGGGCCGGCCATCGCGGCGAGGTTCGGGGCGACGTCGGGCGCGAGTCGCTCGATCGTCTCCCGGATTTCCCGGGCTTCGCGGTCGATATCGACGACCTCCGTCGCGAGTCCGACCAGCCGTTCTGTCGCCGGGTCGTCGGCGTCGCGGTCGGCGATCTCGGCGGCGAACTCGATCCCACTGCCGGACTCGCCGAAGCGACTGCCGCCCCACTCGGCGACGCGCTCGGCCAGTTCGTTGGCGGTCCGCTCACAGTCGTCCATCGCCCGGAGGAGGTGGATCAACTGCTGGTCGTCGGCTCGCTCGTGCTCGTCCGCGACTGTACGTGCGGCGTCGATGGTCGACGAGCGGAGCCAGTCGTAGTACTCGCCGGTGTCCGCGACGACGCCCGCTTCGACGGCGTCGCTGGGCCATTCCCGGGTCTCTGGGGCCGACCCCTCCCGGATCGCCGTGCGGGCGGCGTCGGCGTCACCCCGGTCGAGCCCGGCGAACCAGGCGTCCTCGGGCGTGCTCGCGTCAGTCATGCTATCGGGTAGTCGGCCTCGACCTAAAGGCGTTCCCGAACGCGGGCGTGATCTTCGGTGTCGTTGAATCTCTCAATCGATGAACGATTTCGGTGGTCTTGCTGCATGCAAGGCACGCCTCACGCCGATCGGCTTTTTCCTCTCACTCCGCATATCGGTCAGTCTACATGGGTGGTACTGACCGAAGAGCGGTTACTCTACACCCTTCCGTTAGGCAGTAGAAAGTGGTACTGGAACACCGATGAGGCGCTCCTCCTTCTCGAAGACAATATACTCGTCAAAGACACCGATAACTCGCGGTTGGTCTTTTGTTGGGAGTTGCACAGACCAGTGACGGTGGCCGGTCTCGAGGTCGAATGCTTTTACTACTGGCTCTTGGTCAGTATCCCGTGTGATGAGGATCAGATTCCCAGCAGCGATGAACAGCCGGCTATCGTCATAGTCTGATCCAAGTGAGTACGCCCACCGCCGGTCCCCGTCTACAGGGTCGTAACTGGCAATTGCAGTCCCGGAATGCTGAAACACTGAGTCCGTCCCCACGCACATCTCCGGGTATCCGTCGGCGTTCGTCGTTACGACCCATCGTTTCTCACCGGTCGCCGCATTCAGAGCCGTCAGATTTCCGCTATCAGTGGCGATATAGAGATCTGAAGTTTGTGAGGCATTCGATGGCGGATGTCGGGCGTACCCATCACCTGCTAATGACTGCTCCCATTGCTGTGTTCCATCAGGAAGTGAGTAGCCGTAAACCGTCCCTTCCAAGAACAGACAGAGAGTATCACCTGCGACAGATACTTGGGCACTATAGCCCTCACCGGGCGTCCGTCTCCACGCCACGTCACCAGTCGCAATATCGAGTGCGGTGAGGCCGTCCACGATGGAGTAGATCAGACAGAGGCCGTGTGACACTGCCGATCCCATATCCATCCCGGTCACGGTCCGCCACTGCTCCTCTCCGGTTTCAGCGTCGAGCGCGAATACTGGTGCTGTAGACGGATCATCGGACATCTGGCTGGCAAGGACAGTGTCCTCAGTCACTGAAATTATGTTCTGAGCAACGGTATCAAGGGTTGTCACCCATCGCTGTTCGCCAGACGCTGTATCGTACGCACCGTATTCACCGACATAATTGGTACCAAAACTGGTTCCGGACACCCTCGCCGTGTAGTACACTGTCGAGCCAGCGACAGTGAGATTGTGAGGCCGTACGACATCGTAGGAGTCCTCGCTGGAGTCTGTGATCCAATTTATCTCCCCGACCGGGGACAGGCAAGTGAGAGCCGTGCTCGTCGCAACGTGCACCCCCTCGTCATCAACCCCAATGGCCATGTAGTTGCCTGGGGAGTCATATTCCCATACTTCGGGGGAGGGCAGTGACTCGAACCCTCCCGGTGGCGTGTCAGTCGGAGCCTCGTACGACTTCCAACTCTCCGGCGTGCTGGTATTCGACAAACAGCCCGCACCGAGAGCGATTCCAACCGAACCGAGGTACTGACGACGCTCCATTGGTACCTCCTAAATTGTTGGCAATCGATAAAATATCAACGGTCGGTATATTCACTGGGACACGCATTCGGGAACCGACTCGAAGTGTACCAGGAGAGGTGGATCAATGATTGCGAACATTGGCATGATCGGGGTGGTTTAATTATCCCTACCCACCTCCACCCAGACGAGACGATGTCCTGGGAGTACCGCGTGAGTTTCCTGATGCCGGTCTACGGCGGGGAAGACTACGTCGCCGACGCGATCGAGTCCGTCCTCGAGCAGTCGTTCGACTCGGTCGAACTCGTGATCGTCAACGACGGCTCGCCCGACGACAGCGAAGCCGTCATCGAGCAATACCTCCCCCACCAGGACATCACCTACGTCAGCCAGGAGAATCGGGGCGTGACAGCCGCCACGAGCAAGGCGATCACACTGGCGAACGGGGAGTACCTCGGGGTCCACCCACAGGACGACCAATCACTGCCCGGCCGACTGGACCGACAGGTCGAAATTCTCGACGAACACCCCGACGTCGGACTCGTCTACTCGCCCGCGGAGTTCGTCGATCTACAGGGCGAGGTGTTCACGACCTGGGGCGACTGGCAGGGGCCAGGCAAGATCGACGCCAGCGAGTTCTTCACCGACCTCTACGTCGACGGGATGTCGATCGCCAGTCCGTCGGTGCTGTTCCGCCGTGACCACCTCCCTGAGGGCCCCCATCCCTGGGGCGACCCGGATCTCAGGGTGGTGAGCGACTGGGAGCACTGGCTCGACGCGGCCCAGCACTACGGCGCCGTCTACGAGATGGACGCTCCTGTGGTCCGGATGCTTCGCGACGACGAACACGCGAATCTCGGCCGTCGCTCCGATATCGTCTTCGCCGAGGAGAAGACCATCCTGCGACGGATTCGGTGGCGGTACCCCAACGGTGACCCACCGGTCACTCGGCGACGCTACGCCAGGGCGATGTCGAACCATTCGCTACGGGAGCTGCGCTTTCGCCTCTATGACCAGGGTGACTTCGTGGCTGGTGCGCGTGCCGGTCTTCGAACGGCACTTTACAATCCGCTGAACGTCGATCTCTACCGCGAATTCGCCAGTGCAGCGGGAGCAGTGTTTCGGGGAAGGTAGCTTTTTCGCCGTTCCTGACCAAGCAGCGCTATGACCGACTGGAGCGGACGCCGCGTCCTGATTACCGGGGGACTGGGATTTATCGGAAGCAACCTCGCCCACAGACTGGTCGAGCACGGTGCTGAGGTCACACTGCTGGACGCACTGCTACCCCATCTCGGCGGCAAGCGCGCGAACGTTGCCGACATCGCCGAGGAGGTGCGGGTCGTCGAGGGTGACGTCCGCGACGAGTCGCTGGTCGCCGACCTCGTTGCCGACAGCGACGTCGTCTATCACTGTGCGGCCCAGAACGACCGGGCCCACGCAGGCCGCGAGCCCCAGATGGACGTCGACATCAACGCCAAGGGAACAGTCACCGTCCTCGACGCGGCGGCAGCCAGTGATCCTGCGCCACGCGTGGTCTACACGAGTTCGCTGGCGGTCTACGGCCGTCCGGAGACGAATCCCGTCGACGAGTCGACGCCCGCACGACCGATGGATCTCTACGGCGCGAACAAACGCGCCTCCGAACACTACTGCCGAATCTATCACGAGCAGGAGGGCGTCCCGACGACGGTCTGCCGGCTCGCGAACGGCTACGGCCCGCGCGCGCCGATCGAAAAGGGCTACGGCGTCCAGGGGACCTTCGTCGCGAAAGCGCTCCGCGACGAGATCATCGAGGTCTTCGAGCCAGGCGATATGATCCGGGACATCGTCTACATCGAGGACGTCGTCGACGCACTGGAGACGCTCGGGACTCACGACGCGGTCCTCGGCGAGGAGTTCGTCCTCGGCAGCGGCGACCCGACCGAACTACTGGCACTGGCAGAGACGATCGTCGAGATCGCCGGAATCGGGCGCGTCGAACTGGTTCCGTGGCCAGAAGAGTGGACGAAGATCGACCGCGGCGACGTCTACTGCGATCCCTCGAAACTCGAATCGACGATCGACTGGCATCCTCGGACGGATCTGGAGACGGGACTCCGAGAGACGATCAACTTCTATCGCGAGCATCGTGAGGAATATCTCGACCAGTGACCGCGACAGCGAGGCTTACACGAACGCCCGGAGCTTGTCGGCCAGTTCCGCGACGCCCTGATCCATGTCGTAGACCGGCTCGAACCCTTCCGCGCGGATCTTTTCGTCGTTGACGATGTACGAGAGCTGATTGAGCTGTTCGACCTGCGTGTAGCCGACTTCGGCCTCGGGGAAGTGTGTCTCTATGGTGTCGATCACGTCCTGCAGACGGCCGTTCTGACCGACGACGTTGTAGACCTCACCGTCGCCGAGTTCGGTCGCGGCGAACAGCAGAGACCGGATCGAGTCCTTGACGTGGATGTACGGACGACGCTGGTCTTCGGCACCCTCGTAGACCGTCAGCGGTTCGCCTGTCGCCGCCAGCAGTGCGAACTTGTCGACGACCGTGTCGAAACGCATCCCCGGCGTCCAGCCGTAGACCGTTCCCATCCGCAGGGCAGTGACGTCCATCGTCCCGTCCCGAGAGTCGAGCATCTCCTGTTCGGACTGGAGTTTCGACTCGCCGTAGGGCGACTCGGGGTCGCAGGCGTAGCTCTCGTCGATCTCGTCGTTCGTGCGGCCGTACACCGAACACGAGGAGATGTTGACGAAGTTGCTGGCACCGGCGTCTCTGGCGGCTTCGAAGACGTTCATCGCCCCCTCGTGATTCACGTCCCAGGTCTCCTCGGGGATGTCGAACGTCTCGGGCGCGTTGGTGATCGCCGCGAGATGGAAGACGGTGTCGACGCCTTTCATAGCCTCGCGAACGGCAGCCTCGTCACGGATATCGACCTCCGCGAAGTCGTAGTCGGCGTACGACGGGAGATCCCACATGGCCTGATAGCGCGGTTTGCGGTAGTTGTCGAGGATTCGGATCGACTCGTCGGCGAAGTCTGGATGGTCCGGAAGGTCCCGGAGCAACTGCGAGCCGAGATAGCCGAGGCCGCCGGTGACGAGCACTGTCATATCAGTTAACAGTCTCACCGAGTCTACAAAAATCTATGTCTCGCGGCGGTAGGGGGCGCGTACTTTTAAGATATTTCCTGGCGAAAGATACCTATGGTTTCAGGTTTCAGCGGTACTGTCCCACTGTATTGGGGGAGTAATCGATGAAGGGCGTGTTACTCGCGGGCGGGACTGGATCGAGACTGCGGCCGATCACCCACACCGGTCCCAAGCAACTGATTCCGATCGCCAACAAGCCGGTGATCGAGTACGCGATCGACGATTTCAAAGAAGCCGGGATCACCGATATCGGCGTCATCCTCGGCACACAGGGCCGAGAGGCGGTCCGGGAGTATCTCGGAGACGGCTCACGATTCGGCGTCGACATCACTTACATCGTGCAGGGTAAGCCACTCGGACTGGCCCACGCGGTCGGGTGTGCACGGGATTTCGTCGACGGCGACGACTTCGTCGTCTACCTCGGGGACAACATCCTCAACGAATCGATCGCCGATTTCGTCCGTGGGTTCGAGCAGGGTGAGTACGCCGCCGGCGTCGCACTCCAGCACGTCCCGAACCCCGAGCAGTTCGGCGTCGCGACGCTGGACGAGGACGGTAACGTCGTCCGGATCGACGAGAAACCCGACGATCCCGAGGGTGATCTGGTCGTCATCGGGATCTACCTGTTCTCCGCGCAGGTCTTCGACGCGATTCAGCGGGTCGAACCCTCCGCACGGGGCGAATACGAGATCACGGACGCCTTCCAGATTCTCATCGACGAGGGCGGTCCGGTCTACTCACACCGCGTCGACGGCTGGTGGAAAGATACCGGGAGGCCGGAGGACATCCTCGAAGCGAACAGGCTGATCCTCGACGACATCGAATCGACGATCGACGGCACGGTGGAGTCCGGTGCGGAGGTCGTCGGGAAGATCGACCTCCACGAAACGGCGACCGTCGAGGACGGGGCCGTGGTCCGTGGACCGGTTTCGATCGCCGAAGACGTGGTCGTCGGCGACGGCGCGTACGTCGGTCCTTACACCTCGATCGGCCCGGAGACGACGATCCGAGAGACGCACATCGAGAACAGCGTCGTCATCGGTGAGTCGACGATCGACGCCCACGAGACGTTCGTGGATAGTCTGTTGGGTCGCCGGACACGACTCGAGAGCAAAGACGGCTATCTTCCAGACGGCCGTCGGCTCGTCGTCGGCGAGAACTCACGACTCAGACTGTAAACTGTTTCGAGATGGGTCGCTAGCCTGGCCCGCGATTGCCGGGACGAATGGAGCGGCCGCAGTCCAACCACAACGACTATTTTGCTGTTCGAAGATGATTCGACAACGAGATGTCCCGCCGTGTGCTGGCCCTCGCGTGTCTGGCAGTCCTCGCGTTGAGCGGGTGTACGATCGCCGTCGACGACGGTGGCGACGCTGCTGCGATCACCGATCGTGTCGATACCGAACTGCAGGAGATAGAGACGCTCGAAGCGACGATGATCGCGACGATCGAGCAGGGGAACACGACGATCACCGAGCGGGTCCGCCTCCGGTACGAACGCCCGCGCCACTACAATCTCACGTATCTCGAAGTGACGAACCAGACAGGCCATCGCATTCCGAACGCGACCGGTGACGCCGTGATCGCCAACGGAACGCAGCTGTGGGGATACGACGGCGCGACCCAGCGGGTCGTCTGGTACAACGAAACGCGACCGCGGTCGCTCTCGCAATTGATGATGCCATCGACGCAGTTCGGCCCGAACGTCACCTTCGCCGGCAACGAGACGGTTGCCGGTGACGACGCGGCGAAGCTCTCCTACGCCCTCGACGGCTCGAAGGTGTCGCTGATCTCGGGCGAGGTCGAGCGACGCAGCCGCCTGGCGTCGGCGATGAACGAATCGACACCCGTGAACGCGACTGTCTGGATCGACCGCGATCGCTGGCTCCCGATCAAGACGCGTCTGACCATGAGGGCCTACGAGGTCCCCCTGACGGTCACCTACCGCTACGAGGACATCGAACGCGGCGTCGAGCTGTCTGCGGAGACGTTCCAACCGCCGACCAACGCCACGCGAACGGATCTCTGGGCCGGACTCGAATCGATATTCGGCGAGCACCAGACGATAGCGGCCGTGAACGAAGAGATACAGCCGCCCATCCCCGAACCAACCGTGCCCGAACAGTTTGCGTTCGGGTGGGGCAACGTCACGACGATCAACGGGACCGAACAGGTGCTGCTGTTCTACCAGCACGATACGACCGATCTTCGACTTCTCCGCTGGGACAACACCTCTTTCGGCCCGATCCAGAACGGAGCGCCCGTCTCACTCGGCCCAGTCGAAGGGACGTATACCGAGCTCAGCGAGCGTCGATTCGTCGCGTGGACATGCGAGGAGCACCGCTATCTCGTGAGTACGCGGGCGAATCGCTCGGTCGCGATGGGGATGGCCCGCTCGGTCGCCTGCTGATCGCTCGCGACTGGACAGACTATCCGAGGAGCGACTCCAGCAACTCGATCGCCACGCCCTTGTCGAGCGGGTCGTTGGCGTTGCCACAGTGGGGTGACTGCACGCACGCCGGACAGCCGTCCGCACAGTCGCAGGACTGGAGCATGTCCAGCGTCGTCGCCGCGAGGTCGTCGATCGCCTCGTAGCCGCTTCGAGAGAGACCGACGCCACCGGGATACCCGTCGTAGATGAAGATCGTACTCCGATCAGTGTGGGGGTGAATCGGCGTCGAGAGACCACCGATATCGCGCCGATCACACAGATACTCGAACGGAAAGAGCGAGATCATGGCGTGCTCTGCGGCGTGGATCCCACCGGCGAAGTCGCCCATCTCGTCCAGGCGCGCGGCGAGATCGTGGGGCAGCGTGTAGTAGAGCGCAGTCGTCTCCAGGCTCGTCTCCGGGAGGTCGAGCGACTCGGTCGCCAGCACTTCCCCCGAGGAGCCGTCGCGGCGTTCGAAGCCGGTGATCTGCTTGCGCATCGTGACGTCGGCGAAGCGGACCGTGACGTCATCTCTCGTGGGGAAGGGCTTCTCTTCTCGGTCGCGCTCGACGGTGATTTCCTTGTCGTGCAGCACCCGAGTGTAGTAGTCGGCGTAGGTTCGCTGGAGCGTGGCGACGTCGTGTCGGCGGTCGAGATCGGTCACTTCGTAGCTGGTCCCCTGGTGATGGTAGATCGCACCCGGGTGAGCGTCCCGGAGGGCGTCTCCGAAGGGTAGCGTCGCGATCGCGTCACTGGTGCCTCGGACCGAGAGTTTGACCTCGCGGTCCTCCGCAGTTCGAAGGTTCATCTCGTGCTGGGGGCTGCCTTCACCCCCGTAGGTCCAGCGGACGCCGTCGCGAGTGTCGCGTCGGTCGAGGTCACCCGCCGATTCGAGGTCGGCAACTACTTTCGGAAACGTCTCACCGAAGTGGCGGTCGTCGTCGGGTTTGAGCCAGTTTTCCCGGGCGGCAGCGCGGACGTGGCCCGGCAGGAGGTGGTCGTTCTCGGGATTAGCGATGGCCTGTTCGGGGTCGCGATCGAACAGCGCCTCGGGACTGGCGACGACGTACTGATCGAGCTGGTCCTCGCCAGCGACGAGGGCAACGAGCGCGGGATCGGTCCCCCGGCCTGCGCGGCCCGCCTGCTGGAAGGCGTTCATTCTGGTTCCGGGATAGCCGTCGAGAATGACCGCGTCCAGGCCGCCGATGTCGACACCGAGTTCCAGCGCGTTCGTACTCCAGACGCCCCTGATGGAGCCGTCTCCCAGTCCGGCTTCGAGTTCGCGCCGACGGTCGCTTTTGAGCGCGGCCTGATACGCTGCGACGCCCGAGGCGAGGTCGTACTCGCCGCGATCCCTGAGTGTGTCGGCGCTCTCGGTCGCGTAGCGCTCCGCAATTTGCCGCGAGGAGGTGAAGACTACAGTCTGGAGACCGCGCTGGAGCAGGTCGACGAACAGCCGCTTGGCCTCGGGATGGCTGGACTTGCGGCGGCCACTGCCCCACCCGCCCCCCTCGTACTCGGGGGGATTCCACAGCAGCCAGTGTTTCGGTCCCGTTGCCGCAGTGGATTCGTCGACGAGTGTGACGTCGGATTCGGGCTGGCCAGTGACGGTCGCGGCGTGCTCGATGGGGTTGCCGATCGTCGCCGAGCAACAGACGTACTGCGGGTCGCTCTCGAATCGGTCGGCGACCCGGTTGAGTCGTCGCAGGACGAGCGAAATCTGACTGCCGAAGACACCGCGATACTCGTGTACTTCGTCGACGACGACGGTGTCGAGTCGCTGGAAGAACCACTGCCAGAGGCGGTGGGCGTGGGGCAAGATTCCGTAGTGGAGCATGTCGGGCGTCGTCAGCAAGACGGTGGGCTGGCGCTCGCGCACCTGTTCTTTCTCGGTCTTCGAGAGCCGACCCGTGTAGCGGTCGACGTTGACGCCCGAGGCGAAACCCAGCCCCTGAGCGAGATCCGAGAGCGTCTCGGCCTGATCGTTGATCAGCGCGACCTGTGGGGCGATGTAGAGGGTCGTTCGGCGGCCGTCCAGCGCCCGCTCGAAGGCCGGGATCGTGTAGGCGAGGCTCTTGCCGCTGGCGGTCGGGGTCGCCAGGACGACGTGATCGCCGTCACGGACGGCCTCGACGGCCGCCGCCTGGTGGTCGTACAGCGAGTCGATCCCTTCGGATTCGAGGACGCTTGCGACGCGCGAATCGAGATCCAGATCGGCGAATGAGGCGTCGCGGCCGTCGAGGGTGCGCTCGGCGGCGATCTGTCCCTCGTAGTACGGTCGGTCCCGAAGCCAGGCGATCGTCTCGTCCACGTAGTCGCTATCGGGCGGGTCGTCCTAACCGTTGCGCTTGTCCCCACCGGCTCAGACCGTCAGGACGGGGCGATCGAGTTCCCGGAGGACGTGATCGGCCGTCGACCCGATCTTCTTGGTGTGGGTTTCGCCCTGAAAGCCCATCACGACGATGTCGGCGTCGATCTCGCGGGCGTAAGTTGCGATTTCCTCGTCGGGAACGCCATGGCAGGACTTCGTTTCGATGGGGATTCCGTGTTCTTCGGCCCGGCTGGCCACCTCGTCGAGGATCTCGATGCCACGGTCTTCGATATCTGTGACCATCACATCGAGACTCGAAAATCCGGAATCACCGTACAGACGCGTATCGACCACGTACAGCGCGTGGAGTGTCGCGTCACTGTCCGCTGCGAGGTGGAGCGCATACTCGACCGCACTGTCTGCTGCGTCGCTACCGTCTGTTGGAACCAGTATCCGGGAGAAGTCCACTTCCATGGGTTGCATAGAGGATGGCCAAGACGAAATAGTTGCTTGCGAGTTACCGAGGACTATTTTTCTTGTGGTGTGATAACACTTAATACGAAGCGAGGCGAAGGGGCAATCAGGGAGTAACCACCTCCCGTCCACCCATGCCAGCCTCAGAAACGCCCGCCCGCGACGAGCAACGATACGCCGAACTCTCCCTGGAAGACGGCAGTATCGTGATCTACGATGCCGAGAACTCGTCGGCGTGGATCCAGTCGGACGCTACAGTCGCTGCCGCGTCGATCGCGTAGTGGTCCCCGTCTTCCTGGACGATTTTCTCGTCTGGTATCGACCACCGCTCGCTCCCCTCCATACTTTTGGCAGGTCCGGCAGAACGGGAGCACATGGCCCCGAACTACGAGAGTCTGCACGATCCGAACGCTGAATATACGATGCGAAATCTCTCCGCGGAGACGATGCTCGACGACTCCCGTGAGCGTGGTGGCGGTCGTGACGTCGAGATCACCGACGTCCAGACCACGATGGTCGACGGCAACTTCCCCTGGACGCTCGTGCGAGTCTACACCGACGCCGGAATCGTCGGCACTGGTGAAGCCTACTGGGGTGCGGGCGTCCCGGAACTCATCGAGCGGATGAAACCGTTCGTCGTCGGCGAGAATCCCCTGGATATCGATCGGCTCTACGAACACCTGATCCAGAAGATGTCCGGCGAGGGGAGCGTCGAGGGCGTCACTGTGACGGCGATTTCGGGGATCGAGGTGGCACTGCACGACCTGGCCGGGAAGATCCTCGATATCCCGGCCTATCAGTTGCTCGGCGGCAAATACCGCGATCAGGTACGGGTCTACTGTGACTGTCACACCGAGGAAGAGGCCGATCCCGTGGCGTGTGCCGACGAGGCCGAACGCGTCGTCGAAGAACTGGGCTACGACGCCCTGAAGTTCGACCTGGACGTGCCGACGGGCCACGAGAAAGACCGCGCGAACCGCCACCTCCGACCGGGGCAGATCCGCCACAAGGTCGACATCGTCGAGCAAGTCACCGAACGGGTGAAAGACCGGGCGGACGTGGCCTTCGACTGCCACTGGTCGTTCTCCGGCGGCTCCGCGGAGCGGCTCACCGACGCCATCGAGGAGTACGACGTCTGGTGGCTCGAAGATCCGGTCCCCCCGGAGAACCTCGACGTTCAGCAGCGCGTGACCCAATCGACGGTGACGCCGGTCGCCGCGGGAGAGAACCGCTATCGCGTGACCGAACACCGGCGGCTGATCGAAGACGGCGCTGTCGACATCGTCGCGCCGGATATGCCCAAGATAGGCGGGATGCGCGAGACCAGAAAGATCGCCGACGTCGCGAACCAATACTACGTGCCGGTGGCGATGCACAACGTCTCCTCGCCGGTCGGGACGATGGCCAGTGCGCACGTGGGTGCCGCGATTCCCAACGCGCTGGCCGTCGAGTACCATAGCTACGAACTCGACTGGTGGGCCGATCTGGTCGAAGAAGACGTCATCGAGAACGGATACGTCACGATTCCCGAAGAACCGGGACTGGGTGTGACCCTCGACATGGACGCCGTCGAGGAACATATGGTCGACGGCGAGACGTTGTTCGACGAGGCGTAGCAGGTTGACGCCTCGTCGAGCACGCTGAGCTCGCTCGGCGACGTTCGACCCGGCGCGCGCCGGGTCGAACCCGTGAATCTCCGATTCGAACCGGGGGTCGAGTCTTCTCACATTGAGAAACTATCGGGTACACTGAAGGGGTGGGAGGTTCTATCGGGTGATAGGGTATGGGTGAGTCGCTGTACGCTATCCTCGGCGTCGCGGAGGACGCCGACCGCGAGGCGATCAAAGACGCCTATCGGGATCGCGCGAAGGACGCACACCCCGACGTGAGCGACGCCGACGATGCGACCCGACAATTCAAGCGGCTCACCGTCGCGCGCGATACACTTCTCGACGAGGACGAGCGCGCTCGCTACGACGAACTCGGGCACGACGCCTACGTCCGCCAACACGATCGGACTGACCTCTTCGACGTCACGCTCGAACCCATGCGGGGCGACCACTCACAGGGAGTGTCGGCGGACACAGTCTCGGCGGCCAGAACCGTCGCCGACGGCTACGGCGGCAGTGAGGACTGGTGGCGATCGCGGGCCGGCCCCGATCCGAAACCTGCGGGTGGCTCGACTCGTCCGGAGACACAGTCCCGGAGCAGAAACTCGGCCGCCTGGGCGCGGTCCCGACCCTCCGAACCGGCCGACACTGACTCGTCAACACACGGTGTCGTCGAGTTCGTCAGCGCGGCCGGCATCTGGCTGGTCCTGCACGTTTTGCTGGTGTGTTCGGCCGTCGCGACGGCGATCTTCCTCTACACCAGTGTCGGCCCGGCACTGGTAGCTCCGGCAATCGTCTTCGGATTCGTCGTGGTCGTCGCCGCAGTCGCCGCGTCGACGTTCCATCTGGTTTCGCTCGTCTACACGTGAGAAGACCTCACTCGGGCGGTTCTGGATCGGTCAAAGAGCTATTTGAGCTACGGAAACCGAGATATAAGTTAGCCTGTAAGGAATTGGTATGTCGATGGAACGGCTGTTGCCCTCGCGGGTCGATCCACGGCCCCGCGACGACCCGAAAGTATATGGGCTCGAAGAGGAGCAGACACAGGACGCACTCAGCGCACTCTCGGCCGAGACGGCACGAACGATTCTCACCGAACTGTACGACCAGCCGGCCGCGCCGGCCGAGCTCCAGGAACAGGTCGGGACTTCCCTCCAAAACGTCCACTACCATCTGGACAACCTCGAATCCGCGGGCCTGATCCGGCAGGTCGGGACCCGCTATTCAGAAAAAGGAAACGAGATGTCCGTCTTCGCCCCCGCCAGCGATGCGGTCGTGTTCATGGCCGGCGACAACGAGAGTCGCTCGCGACTCCAACGAGCACTCGCCAGAGTCGTCGGCGGTGTCGGGGTTCTGGCGGCCGCGAGTCTCGCGTTCGGGGCTGCCGTCCAGCAGTGGCTTGCCCCCGAGCCGAGCCAGCCCCAATCTGAACCCATTATCCAGACCGAACAGACGGGTCCCGCGACCGAAGTCGTCAACGCTATCGACCCCGCTCTGGCCTTCTTCCTGGGTGGCGCATTCGTGCTGGCGGTCGCCGGCAGCTGGATGGCCGTCCGGCGCTATCGCGCCGACGGATAGCAAACCGTTTCCCGCTCGGTCCGGATTTGCAGGTATGGACGTACAGGCTATCGCAGACCTCGATCCGGACCAGCGCCGTGCGCTGTTCGAACGCGACGCGGGGCTCGAAGCCATCCGCGAGGACGTCAGAGAGATCGTCGACCGCGTCCACGAGGAAGGCGACGTGGCGCTCCGGGAGTTCTGCCGGGAGTTCGACGACGTCGAGGTCGGCAACTTTGAGGTCACAGATGCGGCCGAACGGGCCTACGAGCAGATCGACGACGACGTTCGCGAGGCCATCGAGACCGCCGCGACTAACATCCGAGAGTTCCACGAGCGACAGGTCCCCGAGAACTGGGACACAGAGACAGCGGGACGGCGGCTCGGTCGGCGCTTCTATCCGCTGGACAGCGCGGGCGTCTACGTGCCCGGCGGGACCGCGGCCTATCCGTCGAGCGCGCTGATGGGCGTCATCCCCGCGAAGGTCGCCGGCGTCGAACACGTCGTGGTCGCGACCCCACCGGCCGAAGAAATCAACCCAGTCACACTGGCCGCGATCCACGCGGCCGGCGCGGACGCAGTCTATCAGGTCGGAGGTGCGCAGGCGATCGCAGCGATGGCCTACGGCACTGAGTCGATCACTGGCGTCGACGTGATCGTCGGCCCCGGAAACCGCTGGGTGACGGCCGCGAAAGCCGAGGTCCAGGGTGACGTGAAAATCGACATGCTCGCCGGCCCGAGCGAAGTGCTGGTACTCGCCGACGAGACTGCAGACCCCGATATCCTTGCGGCCGAGATGCTCACGCAGGCCGAGCACGATCCCAACGCGGCTGTCGTGACCGTCACCGACGACGCGGACCTCGCCGAAGCTGTCGTGAAGTCGGTCGACGAGCAGGCGAGCGAGCGCGAGCGCGAGGATATCGTTCGGGAGGCACTGGCCAACGAAGCCAGCGGCGTCTTCCTCGCGCGGTCGCTCAGCGAGGCGACGCTGTTCGCCGACGAGTTCGCGGCCGAGCACCTCTACGTGCTGGCCGACGACGAGGACGCCCTGCTCGATCGGATCGAGAACTACGGAAGCGCCTTCCTCGGCGAATATTCGCCAGTCGCGGCCGGCGACTACGCCAGCGGCACTAACCACGTCCTTCCGACCGATGGCCAGGCCCGACTCGCCAGTGGGCTTTCGGTCGATACGTTCGTCCGGTCGGCGACGGTCCAGCGACTCTCCAGAGACGGACTGTCAGGTCTTCGCGAGACGATCACGACGCTCGCAACAGAAGAAGGACTGGAAGCCCACGCACACAGCGTCGACGTGCGGTTCGAAGACTAAGGGTCGACTCAAGGACTAGTCGGCGCGCGCTGACTGAGGGGATCCAGTGCGTGCGTGCTCTTGTGGCGGGCTGATCTTCTTGACGTCGTCGCGCGTTTCCCACCACGTCAGGTCGAACTCGCGGACGTCGCCACCGTCGGCCCGGTAGCGCCCGCTCTCGTGGATCGCGATGAACCCGGTGTTCGTTCCGAAGTGCTTCCCGATACCCTTGATGAGTCCCTGTTCGAACGCGTCAGGATATGGCGTGTCGGCGACCAGCGTCCCACCGTGATCGTCGGGCTGGAACTCGAACGACCCGACGTCTGCGCCGTCGTGGGCGCGGTCGAACACCCGACCGAGATCGACGAACGCGTCTTCGATCGTCTGAACGCGATGAGACCACGGTAGCGCCGCGGGCGTCGCTCGACCGATCCGATTGAGCGTGTTCGGGCCCGTCGTCCGCTGGACCTCGTGGATGGCGTCGATGTACGCCCCGAGCGGGTAGGACTCGCCCGGCTGAAGCTCCTCGATTCCGTGCCTCGCCAGGATTCGCCGCGCACGCTCCTCGAAGTAGCCGCACGTCTCGGCGACGCCGTCGACGAACGCCTTCACGATTCGGCCGTCTACCGTTGGCCCCGCGTACTGATTTGCTTCTGTTGCCATCGTTACTACTGCCTATGGGAGGAACGGATAAACAGGTGGGGCCAAACTCGTAAGGGATTCGGTGGCAGAAGGGCGGAATAGCAGTCGAGAGGACTGGGGGACGGGTTGTCAGTCTTCGAGTTGGAAAGCGACCTCGACTTCAGCCTGGTACTCGCGCTCGTCGGCGGTCGCGATCTCGACCCCCATCTCCTCGACTTCGACCCAGTGGACGTTTTCGAGCGTCGCCTCTGCGCGGTCGACGGCGTCGTCGACGGCGTCGTCGAAACTCTCTGTGCTGGAGCCGATCAATGTGATCTTCTTGAAGACCATGATACATCTTAACATCACGCGGCACTCCTAAAAGCGCACCGCCGAAACCACGCGAAACTACTCGGGCTACCCTGGTCTTCAGGGACGAATCCTTACGGCAGTCGTTTACCCGGACGGACGTTGCGGCGGACGTAGAACTCGAAGAGCAAGCCAGCGAGCAGGCCCGCGAGCGCCGAGGCGACGAACTCGACCATCAGTTCGCGTTCCTGTTCGAGGGTCGTCTGTGCCGGATCGAGAACGAGCGTGGTGCCTAGCAGAACGTCGGAGCTCCAGCGAGCGATCGCCCAGAAACCGGCCGCTGCGAGCGTCGCGACGACGACGAAGACGATAGCGAACCCGACGCTCATCTGGATCGGTGTGAACAGGTGTAGTTCGACCGCGACGACGAGCGCGAGGGCCGCGACGGAGAGGTACGTCGTGAGCTGGCCGATCAGTGGGTGAATTGGCAGTGAGTGAGCGAAGACCGGCAGCGTCGCGACCAGGGCGACCTCCCACGGGATCATCGCGCGGCGGGTGGCGAGCGCGATCGGCGGCAACGCGAGCACACAGGCGACGACGAGCGCGAAGCCGGCCCAGAGCGGATCGCCGAAGAACGAGTTCCCGACCGCAGTCGCGACGACGAAACCGAGGAGGAGCCAGCTCAGCGTGGCGTTCGTCCGGGTGGTAGTCAGGACGGCGGCGAGGTCGGTTCGAGCCGGACCCATGACTGATCGATACAGGGGCCTGCGAGGAAACAGTATCGGCGCGTGCCTATGCGAAGGTCGTCGCGTCACAGACTTCGTAGGAGCCGTCGTCCTCGACACTGATGATCGCCCACTCGTAGCGGACGTTCTGACTGGCGAGACGCTGTTTGAGGGCGGTACACTGGCCTGCGCGGGTGACGAAACAACGGAACTCTCCATTCGTCGGAGCGTCGGTCGGCTCGGGCATCGGCGTCACCTGAACGACGCGCCACTTCCGTTCGGCTCTGATCTCCTCACCGTCGTCCGAGACGGTGTAACCGAGGTCGTCGAAAATCGTACGCGCTTGGGACGCGAGGTGTGTGGTAACAGTCCCCATCCAACTGCTCCTTCTCGCGCACCGGTATTAAGCCTTCCCACGTGACAGGATCTGGAGAGAACCTTTCAGAACTGTCCCTCTTTCCGGAGTCGCTCGACGACCTCGCGAACGCGTTGACTCTCCGATTTCGGGAGGACCAGTGTTCGATCGTCGAAACTCGCGATCACCAGATCCTCGACCCCCACCGCAGCGACGTGGCCGTCACTGGCGAAGACGTTGTCGCTGGCGTCGATCGCCAGCGCCTCGCCGAGCGCGACGTTTCCCTCGCCGTCGGCGTCCAGCAGACGCTCGAAGGCGTCCCACGAGCCCAGGTCGTCCCACTCGTAACTCGCGGGAACGACCGCGACGTTCTCGGCCGACTCCAGCACCGCGTAGTCGACGCTGATCGATGGACAATCCTCGAATCCTCGCTCGGGGTCGCCAGCCTCGAGCGCCTCCACCAGCGATCTGAGTTCCCTCTCGCTGGCGGCCGCGAGGAAGTCCGTGGGCGTCCAGGCGAACGTCCCGCTGTTCCAGAGGTAGCCCGATTCGACGTATCGTTGGGCGGTCTCGGCGTCCGGTTTCTCGGTGAACGACTCTACTTCGTAGTACTCGCCGTGGTCGGCCCCGGGTTCGACGTAGCCGTAGCCCGTCTCCGCTCGGGTGGGTTCGATTCCGATAGTGACGAGCGATCCAGTTCGGGCGGCGACCGCACACGCCGTCTCGACCGTGGCCTGGAAGTCGCCGTCGACGCGGTGGTCGCTGGGCAGACAGCACAGCACACACTCGCCGACCTGCTCGCGGATTCGGTGGGCGGCGTAGACGAGCGCCGGACCCGTGTCTCTCGGTGCCGGCTCGGTCAGGACGGCCGCCGAGGGCGCGTGCTCGCGGACTGACTCGGCGAAGGCTGGTCGAGTCAGCACGTACACTTCGTCGGCGAAATTGGCCCGGCGGACCGTCTCGGCGAGCATCGACCGCTCGCCACCGAACGGTTGAAACTGTTTGGGGCGGTCGCTTCGGGTCGCGGGGTAGAGTCGGGTTCCGGTCCCGCCAGCGAGCACGACCGCGACGAGTGGCCGATCCATACACCTGCGTTCGCACGCTCCGACGAAAAGCCAGCGGCTGGCAAGCGTTTTCCCGTTCGCGCTCCTCTTTCGTGGTATGAACCCCGAAGACGTCGAGCGCGTCATCGAGGACGCGCTCCCGGACGCTCATGCCCGCGTGACGACGCCGCGACCGAACGACACTGACCACCTCGCTGCCGAGGTCGTCTCGCCCGCCTTCGAGGGCAAGTCGCTGGTCGACCAGCACAGCCTCGTCTACGACGCCGTCGACGAACACCTGACGACCGACATCCACGCCCTGAAGGTGACGACCTATACGCCCGAGAAAGCCCCACCCGACGCGCCGGATCAGTCCGGGGCGTAACGATTCGGGGTTACGTAATTCATTTGTCCGGCGAGAGTCGTCTAGCAGCCATGGCCACCGAAACGCCCTCCGCGACTGAATCCGAGTCGATTCACGAGGCAGTAGACGAGTACATCGGATCGAACGATCGCGTCCTGTTCATCAAAGGGACGCCACAGCGGCCCCAGTGTGGGTTTTCCCAGCGTGCCGTGGGGACGCTGGCTCGCTACGACGTCGACTTCGAGACGGTGAACGTCCTCGATGCGCTCGCGGAGTACCGCGAAGCGCTGGAATCACACAGCAACTGGCAGACCATCCCGCAGTTGTACGTCGACGGCGAGTTCGTCGGCGGCAGCGACATCATCGTCGAACTCGCAGAACGCGGCGACCTCGAAGAGACACTCGAAATCGAGTGAGGGTCGAGAGGGGGATTCGACGCGAACCGGGGCGAAACTTATTGAACCGGGGTTCGATTCGTGAGCCATGTTCGAACCGCCGATCGACTTTCAGATCCCCAGCGACAAGGACGCCATCGCCAGCACGCCCGCTGGCGACGGCCAGCACATCCTCGTCTCGGCCAACTGCTACGCCGCCAACGAACGAGTCGCCGGTGACGGCGCACTCCTCGAAGAGACCTCGGCATTCCGGTCGGACGTCGAGTTGTTCTACAACCTCCACACGCTGCTGTGGGACCCCGAACACCAGCAGACCCTCGACGTGCGCGAAGACGCCGTCGACGCCGACGTCGACTGGACCGACGACCGGGTGCCCGAGATCGTCTTGCAAAACGAGTTCGAATTCGTCGACGGGACGGGTGCGACCCTCGAGCAGCGCGTCGTCGAGAGCGTCGACCGTTGCTCGATGACGATCAGCAATCGCGCGACCTTCGACAAACCTGGCGAGCGCACGCTCTACACGATCGTAAATCTCGGGATCAACGGCCACGACCACGAGGATCCAAATGCGGTTCACGAGGCACAGGTCCGCTGCACTCGTGAGCATGACGTCGTCGTCGCCGACGACGATCACCGATTTCTGGCGATCATGCAAGACCGCGATGGTCGCCGGCGATTCGACGGGTATCGGATCGGCAACACGGGCCAGCGCTACGGCCGCGAGCGAAGCGCCTGGGCCGACATCTACCAGGAGAACGACGGCTGGATAACCAACTCCACCGCCGGCGGCGGCGATCTGGACGCCGGGTTCGGACTGTACGCTCCCGAGGCGGAGACGGTCGAGTGGACGACTGCGATCGGCTTCGCGACGGACGCCGAATCGGCGATCGATCACGCCCGCGAAGCCCTGGACGCGGGCTACGAAGCCGACCGCGAGGCCTTCGCCGACGCCTGGGAATCCTGGCACGAGGGCGTCACGACCGCGCCAACAGGCGATCAGTACGTCGACAGGCTCTACGAGCGCTCGCTGACGGCACTCCGGGCTGCCCGCGACAGCGAAGCCGAGGCGATGGTCGCGGGCGCGTTCAAGCCCGAGAACATGACCTACAAGTTCGTCTGGCCGCGCGATCAGGTCATCATGATCCAGGCGTTGCTGGCCGCAGGCGCTGAATCGGAGGCTCGCGACGCCGTCAACTGGCTCGACCGCGTTCAGATCACGGGCGACGTCGTCGACGAGCGCGGGATCGAGCGCCACGGCACCTGGTGGCAGAACTACTACACTGACGGGACGCCCCACTGGCGAGCCCTCCAGCTCGATCAGGTCGGCGGACCCATCTACGCCCACTGGCTCTGCTGGCAGGAGACGGGCGACGACAGCCTCGTCGACGAGCATTACGAGATGTCCAGGCGCGCCGCCGAGTTCCTGCTGGGGTGGGACAACGGCTGGGGCTTCCCCGAGGCACATCAGGACCCCTGGGAGGAGATCTGGGGCTACTCGACGGAGGGCGTCGCGTCTGCGATCGCGGGGCTGCGATGTATGGCCGAACTGGCCGACTCACGTGGCGAGACCGACTTCGCCGAGCAGTGTCGCGAGCGCGCAGCGGTCTGGGCTTCGAACATGGAGACGTACTGCTTCAAGACCGACACGCCCTACGGCGATCACTTCGTGACGGCCGACAACCCCGAGTACTGTCCGCATCCCGCACCTGACGAGCGTCCCGACGCCGCGGCCTTCATGGCCTACTGGCCGTGGAACGTCGTCGACGCCGACGCGCCCGCCATGCGGTCGACGGCCGAACTCGCCGACGATGATTTCTGGGCGGCCGACGAGGTGGCGTGTGTCGGGCGCTACCCCGGCGACGTCTACACGCCATCGGGGACCGCCGAGGACGGCGGGTGGCCCCTCTGTGAGGCCTACGCCGACGTGGTGCGCTGGCAGAACGGTCTCGACCCCGACGCCGTCGAGGATCACGTCCACGATCACGTCAAGCGGTGGACGACCAGCGCGGACCTGCTCCCCGAGCGCGTCGACGGCGACGGCAACGTGAGCTGGAACTCCAATCTGCAGTGGACACAGGCGACCTACATTTTGCTCGTCGAGAGTCTCAGACGCGGCGAACCTTACGGGATGGCTCCCGGAGAATAGGGGACTTCAGGCATTCAGTGCCCAGAATTGGTAGTTCAGAAGCGTCGCAAAGAGCGTCCAGAGCAGATACGGGACCAGCAGCGTCGCCGCCACGCGTTCGATCCGGGCGAACGCGACGATGGTGACCGCCACGAGGACGTCGAGGACGACGATCACGCCGAGGGCGGCCAGCGGCCGTTCGAGCGCGAAGAAGACCGGCGTCCACGCGACGTTGAACGCGAACTGCAGGACGAACAGCCCGAGGGCCAGTTTGACGGGTCCACGATCCAGGCCGTTCCTGGCGACGAGGTACACGGCGATCCCCATCAGCGAGAACAGCAGCGTCCAGACGACGCCGAAGGCCCACGTCGGCGGGTACAGTGCCGGCTTCTCCAGGTTCGCGAACCACTCGGAGTTCGGGCCGCCGAGGATCGCCGGTGCTGCACCGACGGCGTTGACCGCGACGACGACCAGCAGGGCCAGCATGGCGTCTGTCCGGTCGAGATCGACCGTCGGCCGTATCCACTGTGACAGTGCCGTAGCCATGGCGACGACAACGGCCCGCAGAACCGACAATCTACCGACCGCCGTCACAGGATGACTGCCTACAGTGAATTGCCGCGCACGTGTACCTCGAACATTCGGACGTCGGCCACCAGATCCGAGAGTACGTGGCCGTACAGCGTGACCGCCGTGATCACCCCAAGCGAAGGGGCGACCAGCCACGTCGCCGGAACCGCGAGTCCGATGATGACGACGTGGCTCAGGAGTCGCTCGAACGGGCCGAGATCGTCCTCACGGAAGATCGTCGACTGATCGCCCAGCGCGCGGCGGGGCTTCGAGAAGACGTACCGAAGCGCCCGCCAACTCCCCGTGTTGTAGCGGGCGATCAGAAAGTGATCTAAGTCGATCCCGACGCCGATCGCCACGGCGTAGCCGACGACCACCAGCGGGTGGAGCCACTCCACGCCGGTCGCGACGAGACCGACGCCGGTCGCGAGCGAGATCGCACCGTGCGCGCGGGAGTACATGGTGAGTGGCTCCGGTCGGGGTGTGGTCAGGATCGCTGCTGGATCTCCTCGCGCAGGACGCTACTGACGAGGTCGCCGTCTGCTTTCCCGCGGAGCGCGCCCATGCACTCGCCCATCAGCCCGGAGAACGCGCCCATCCCCTCGCTCTCGATCTGCTCGGCGTTTCGTTCGACGACCTCGACGACCGCCTCGCGGACTTCGTCTTCGGCGACGCCACCGAGGTCTTCCTGCTCGACGGCCTCCTCGGCCGTCAACTCGGGGTTCTCCGCGAGTGCCGTCAGGAGGTCTTCCAGTCCCTCGTTGGGGACGTCGCCCTCGTCGACGAGGACGAGCGTGTCTCGGAGGTGCTCGTCGGTGAGATTCTCGACGGAGACGTCGTCACGACGGAGCGCGGTCAGCGTGGATTCGAGCGTGCCGGCTGCGAGCGTGGGATCGACCCCCTGTGCGACGACATCCTCAAACAGCGGCATGTGCTCGCCGTAGGCGGCCTGCTCGGCGAGTCCGGCGTCCAGGTCGTATTCGGCCTGGTAGCGCTCGACCTTCTCGGTGAGGAGTTCGGGCGTCTCGACCGAACTGACGTCCGGTTCGACCGGCGGGACGTCCGTTTCGGGGTACATCCGCGCCGCACCGGGGAGTGGCCGCAGGTATCGTGAGGTGGCGTCCTCGTTGGCGTCGCGAGTCTCCTCGGGGACGCCTTCGAGTGCGGTCTCGGCCCGGTTGGCGACCGCCTCGATCGCCAGGTCGGCCGTCTCTGGGTCGTCGGCGACGATTGCGACCGCATCCTCGGGCCCGGCGTCGACGGCCTCGCGGAGCGCGTCGACTTCCGCGTCGGTTACGCCGTAGGCGGGGAGTTCGTCGGTGTGGAAGATCCCGCCCGCGCCGTGGCGCTTTGCGTGGTCGGAGAACTCGGTCCCGAGACGGCGGTCGGGCTGAATCTCCCGACCCACGATCCCGTCGAATCCTTCGAGTCGGACGGCTTTGACTACGCCGCCACTATCGAGTGCGCCCCGGATGACGCCGGAATCGGTGTCCTCGAACACCTTGGAGACATCTTCGGGCGTGCCGACGCTGGCGTCGCGTGCGTCGAGTTCGTCGGCGATCTCGACCAGTTCGACCTGGCGGCGGACCTCGTTGCGGACGATGTCGTCGATGTCGTCGAGGCTCTGGACTCCCTTGAGCTCGATCCGCGAGCCCTCGGCGATCGAGACGTTGACGTCCTGGCGGATGGTTCCCAGGCCGCGCTTGACGTGGCCGGTCGAGCGCAGGAGCATGCCGATCTGTTCGGCGGCCTCGCGAGCCTGTTCGGGCGAGCGGATGTCCGGCTTCGTGCCGATCTCGACGAGTGGGATTCCGAGTCGATCGAGCGAGTAGCGCACGCCCGAATCAGTTTCTTCGACGCGCTGGGCGCTCTCCTCTTCGAGCATGAGGTCTTCGACGCCTACGGGGCCGTCGTCGGTCTGGATCTCACCGTCGTCGGCGATCAACATGGTACGCTGGAATCCCGACGTGTTCGAGCCGTCGATGACGAGCTTGCGCATCGGGTGGACCTGATCGACCGGCTCCATCTCGAGTAGCTGGGCAATCTCGAGAGCGACCGTGAGCGCTTCGTCGTCGATTCGGTGTGGCGGTTCGTCGTCTTCCTCGACTAGGCAGGTCGAGTCGTAAGCCAGATATTCGAACTCGCGTTCGACCTGACTCTCTTCGAGCGCAGCCTCGTCGAGTTCGCCGAGTTCGCTCTTGGTCGGATGGAGATACCGAGTCAGTCGGCGGGTCGACTCCTCTGGTTCGCGCAGGCGCGTCGGACAGTTACAGAAGAGCTTGGCTTCTGTATCGAGTTGCTGGTGGATCTCGAGGCCGGCGATCAGCCCCAGATCCTCGTAGTCGAAGTCCTCGGTCATTGCCAGAGACTGCGAGGGCGTGGACAAAAAGCACACTGTCTCGGCAGGACGGTATCGTCCTGCCGGGACCCCCACTGGCTCGCGTTCATGCGAGCCTATCCAATGCTCTCTCGTCGGGACGATACCGTCCTGCCGGGACCCCACTTGTTCGCGCTTGTGCGAGCCGATCCAATGGTCGCTCAGCGAGACGGCGAGAAGGCAGCGCCCGAACTGTTCCTGCACGCTCCTTTTACCGATCCGGGACGAACACAGTCGATATATGCGCTGGTCCGTGTCGATCGGGGTTGCCCTTCTCCTCGTCCTCTCGGGGTGTTCGCTGCCGAGCGATACCGAGCAATCGGGGCCGGCAGAGTCGGTCACACCCGCACCCGTGCCGGACGTCGAGGACGACCGAACACCGGTTCCGACGCCACAGCCGCCAGCCGAAATTCCGGTGCCTGAACTCAGGGACGATCCCCCCGAAGTCAGTGAGATACCGATCGACGGGATCACCAACGAGTCGACGATCGGATCGGGCGACCTGGCGCGCGCTCATCGAGCCGTGCTCCAGCAGCAGGCCGTCAGGATCCACGAGCGCCGGACCTGGCAGACGGTCGGCGTCGAAGTAGACGACCGGCGGGCGAAGGTCAACCGGACTGTCGCGTTGCTCCCCGATCGGACCTATCGATACGACGAGTCGAAGCGAATCGTCTACCTCGAACGCGACACCGCGACGACGATCAACCAGAGCGTGTTCAGAAACAGGACGCTCGCGGTGGAACGCTCGGTGCGAGATTCGAACGTGACCTACGCGCGGCTGGGGTTGTCCCGACCGAACGTCAGACTTCGCAACACACCCATCGTCGTCCAGCAAGCGCTCTGGGTCGAGAATATCTCCGTCGAACGGACGACCTGGCGGGGCGAACCGCACTACCGGCTCGACGGTCGAAACGCCGCAGGCGGTCTCTACGCGTTTTCGGCCGACTATCGCGTCAGTGCGATCGTCCGCGAAGACGGACTCGTCCGGCGGTTGTCCGTGAACTACACCGAGTCACCTATCGGCCGTGACCGGACTGTCGAGTTCACGATCACGATCGATCCGATCGATCGAAATCGACTCGACGAGCCACCGTGGCTCACCGAAGCACTGAATCAGACTCGGGGGTAGTCCACCCGGGATTGCGACTGTCCCCGCTCACTGCCTACTCTTCTCCTCCCCCCTGAGAAGACTACGACTCGGAGACGCTGACGCGCTCCTCACTGCCTACTCTTCTCCCAGGATCCCCCGTTCGGTCATCTTCCGGGGATCCAGCACCTCGTCGACCTCGTCCTCGTCGAGATATCCCTCTTCGAGCACGACCTCGCGGATCGTCTTGTTCTCGGCCAGGGCCTTCTTCGCGACCTTACTGGCTTTGTCGTAGCCGATAGCCGGATTCAGCGCTGTCGCCAGCGCCATGCTCTGCTGGACGCGCTCCTCGCAGTGCTCGCGGTCGGCCTCCAGTTTGGCGACGAACTTCTCGGCGAAGACCTCGCTACCGTTCGTGATCAACTCGGCGCTCTGGAGGAAGTTGTGCGCGAGCAAGGGCTTGTAGAGGTTGAGGTCGATCTGCCCCTCCGCCGCACCGGCGGAGACGGCCGCGTCGTTGCCCACGACCTGCTTGTGGACCTGATTCACGGCTTCGGCGACGACGGGATTGATCTTGCCGGGCATGATCGACGATCCCGGCTGGTTCTCGGGCTGGTCGATCTCGCCGAGGCCGTTTCGCGGTCCGGAAGCGAGCAACCGGAGATCGTTGGCGATCTTGTTCAGCGATCCGGCGACGGTCCGGAGCGCGCCGTGGGCCTCGCTCATGGCGTCGTGTGCGGCCTGGGCCTCGAAATGGTCATCGGCCTCGCGGAACGGGATCCCCGTCTCCTCGCCGATGTACCGGGCGGCCCGCTCGGGGAACTCAGGATGGGTGTTCAGGCCTGTGCCGACGGCAGTTCCACCGAGTGCGAGTTCTTCGAGCCGGGGGCGGACGCTCTCGACGCGCTCGATCCCCTTCTCGATCTGGGTGCGATAGCCCCCGAACTCCTGGCCCAGGGTGACGGGCGTCGCGTCCTGCAGATGGGTGCGGCCCGTCTTGACGACGTCTTCAAACTCCTCCTCTTTGGCTTCGAGCGCATCTTTGAGTGTCGCGAGTGCGGGCAGAACGTCGTTGACGACGGCCTCGCCCGAGGCGACGTGCATCGCCGTCGGGATCACGTCGTTGCTCGACTGGCCGAAGTTGACGTGGTCGTTAGGATGGATCTCCCGAGTTCCGATCTCGCCGCCGTAGAGCTCGGTCGCACGATTGGCGATGACCTCGTTGGCGTTCATGTTCGTCGAGGTTCCGCTCCCGGTCTGAAAGACGTCGACGGGGAACTGCTCGTCGTGCTCGCCCGCGATGACCTCGTCGGCGGCTTCGATGATACAGTCGGCTTTGTCTTCGGGGATCGTGCCGAGGTCGCGATTGGCCTTCGCGGCGGATTTCTTGACGATTCCGAGCGCGCGCACGAACCGCCGGCCGAAGGTGATCCCACTGATCGGGAAGTTCTCGACCGCGCGCTGGGTCTGTGCGCCCCAGTAGGCATCGGCCGGAACCTGCATCTCTCCGAGACTGTCCGCCTCCGTTCGGTAATCGTCGTCTGCCATAGACGGGGGTTCGAACGGCCCCGACTAAACGACTCTGGTGCGTCGAAGACTTATCCCGCGGCCCGCACAACGGCCTGTATGCGTTTTGGTATCCTCTCCACAGCGAAAATCGGACGCGAAGACGTGATTCCCGGAATCCAACAGAGTGAGCACGAAGTGCTGGCGATCGCCTCCCGCGACGCCGATCGTGCGGCGAGCGTGGCCGACGATCTCGCGATTCCTCGGAGTTACGGCAGTTACGAAGCGCTCCTGGGGGACAAGGATCTCGACGCCGTCTACGTCCCACTGCCCAACGCGCTCCACGCTGAGTGGACACGGAAGGCCGCCGACGCAGGCCTGCACATCCTCTGTGAGAAACCACTGACCGCCGACGCAGAGTCCGCGGCCCAACTACACGACTACTGTGCCGACCGCGGCGTGACGCTGATGGAGGCGTTCATGTACCGCTTTCACCCCCGAACGGAACGGGCAGTCGAAATCGTCCACGAGGAATTCGAGGGCGTCCACGCCGTCGACGCGACGTTTAAGTTCGCCCTTCGGGACCGACCGGAAGACATCCGTCTCGATCCCGATCTGGCTGGCGGGAGCGTCATGGACGTGGGCTGTTACGCGATCAGCGCCGCACGGCTGTTTCTGGGCGAACCCGACCGCGTGTACGCGCGAACGCGGGACAGTCGCAACTGTGGGGTCGACACCGACATGGCGGGACTGCTGGAGTACGACGATGCCACTGCACGGATCGCCTCGGGGTTCGACACGCCGGCCGTCCAGACCTACCGAGTCGAGGCCGACAACGGCTGGCTCGAAGTCGAGGACGCCTTCGACGTCGGGACCGACCGCGAGGCGACTATCGAGTACGAACTCGACGGACGGCGCGTGACTGAACGATTCGATCCCGTCGATCAGTACCAACTCGAAGTCGAGCATTTCGCAGAGTGCGCCCACTCTGATCGCCGGCCCCGTATCGACCGCGAGGAGAGCGCCTCGAACATGGCGGTCATCGACGCCGTCTACGAGAGCGCAGAACAGAGTGGGCCAGTGACTCCAGACTATATGAATTAATCGTTTATTTTCTACCCCAGTTTGAGGGGGCTGTATTAGTAAAAATAATAAAGGATGGTGGATAATGGGGTAGAATTAAATGGATGGCAATACAGCGCCACAATAGTCACGGTTAGACAAACGGAGTTACACCATGTCAGACGAAAATCAATACATTTCACGGCGGAACGTTCTTCGAGCGACAGGCGTTGCGACAGCTGGGGCCCTCGCCGGCTGTGGTGGCGGTGGCAACGGGAATGGGAACGGCGGTAACGGAAACGGGAACGGTGGCAACGGCAACGGAATGGGCAACGCGAGCGGTGAAGTCTCGATTCTCCACGCGTGGGGGAGCGGTGACGGTGCAAACGCCCTCCAGGCGCTGAAAGACGGGTTCGAGAACGAGGACGTCAACGTCACGGACTCTGTCGTCCAGGGTGCAGCACGGTCGAACCTCGTCTCGTCGATCCAGACGCGGATGAGTTCGGGCAACCCTCCGAGTACCTGGCAGGCATGGCCGGGCAAGAACCTCCTGCGATTCACCGCCGACCAGTACGGCGACCTCGAAGGAGACGTCTGGGACAGCGACCTCAAAGACAACTACCTCGAAGGCCCGAAACAGCAAGCACAGGTCGATGGTAAGTACGTCGCCGTGCCGTTGAACATCCACCGGATCAACAACCTGTTCTACAACACGTCTGTCGTCGAGGAAGCAGGTGTCGATCCGTCGTCGTTCTCGACGCCGTCGGATGTCCTCGATGCGATGGAGACTGTCGCAAGCGAAACTGACGCGACGCCGCACGCCCACGCCAACGCCGCTTGGACGGCGGGACAGCTCTGGGAGACTGTGCTTCTCGCCCAGGCTGGTCAGAGCGGATACAACGATTACATCAACGGTGAAGGAAGTCGATCGGCTGTCGAGTCGGCACTCGAAGCAGTCGACACGATGATCGATTACACGTTCGACGACGCGTCCTCAATCGGATTCCCGGAAGCGAGCACTCGTATGCAGAACGGCGAAGCGGCGTTCATGCATCAGGGCGACTGGGCCGCCGGTGGCTTCGGCGAAGACTTCGTCTACGGCGAAGACTGGGACCACGTGCCGTTCCCCGGCTCGGAGGGTCACTACGCGCTGAACATGGACTCCTTCCCGTTCCCGGCGGAAGCACCGAACCCAGAGGCGACGAAGGTATTCCTGAAGTACTGTGGGGGCACCGAAGCCCAGATCGCGTTCAACCGCGAGAAGGGGTCGATTCCGCCCCGCTCCGACGCGGACGTCTCTCAGTTGAACGAGTTCCAGCAGGACCAGTACGACAACTTCACCAACTCCGACGCCCAGCCGCCTTCGATCCAGCACGGGCTGGCCGTCGTGCCGCCGGTACTGTCGAACTTCGGCGACGCGTTCAGTGACTTTATCTCCAACCGCGACGTCGGGAGCACGACTGACGCGCTAATGAACGCGTTCAACTGATCGCCCACACCTGATTTTTTATGCGCAAGATACTCAGAGCGGTCAAGCGACGCATACATCGCCGTCGACTCAGAAGCGACGGTGGCACGACAGACCAGCGGACGAAGTTCCTGAACCGCGATTCGGTGCGTTCGGCCCCGTTCTGGTTGCCACCGTTTCTGCTGGTGTTCCTGTTCGTCTACGGCGCGATTATCTGGAACTTCGTCATCTCGTTGACGAACGTCAGTAACAACCTCTCGACGATCGATTACTCGAACCTCGACTTCGAGAACTACGCAATCGCCTTCGACGGCGGGACGCCCTCGTGGGCTAGATTCGACGTCGGATCGTATATCAGTCCGATCTGGAACGCGGCCCAGAATACGATCGTCCTGATGGTCGCGTTCGCGGTCGTCTGTCTCGCACTCGGTCTCTGGCTCGCGATTCTGGTCGATCGGGACATCCGCTTCGAGAACACGTTCCGCACCATCTACCTGCTGCCCATGAGCCTCTCGTTCGTCGTGACCGCGAAGTTCTGGGCGTTCATGTACAACAGGGAATACGGGCTCGTCAACGCTCTTTTCGAGGCCGTTGGTGCCGGCTCGGTCGAGATTATCCAGAACTCGACGCTACTGGGAGTGGAGTCGATCGCACTCGGGCCGATCGCGATCGGGAGCATCGGCATCCCGGTGAAGCTGGCAGCGATCGTGTTTGCATTGATCTGGCAGTACAGCGGCTACGCCATGGTCGTCTACCTCGCAGGACTCCGTGCGATCCCGGACAGTCACTTCGAAGCCGCACGTGTCGACGGCGCGAGCACGATTCGAATGTACTGGCGAGTCATCATCCCACAGCTTCGGACGGCGACCGTCAGCGCGCTGGTCGTGTTGATGGTCTTCTCGCTGAAGGCCTTCGACTTCATCTACTCGCTGTACGGGTCGTACAACCCGGGATCGGCCGCGGATATTCTCGCGACCCGGATGGTCAGGGAAGCCTATCAGAACAGCCGATTCGCCTTCGCCTCGGCGATCGCGATCGTCCTGTTCGTGATGGCACTGTCAATCGTCGCGCCGTATCTCTACACCCAATACAGACGAGGTGACCTATGAGCCCAGACAGACCTAGACAGACCGACAGCGGTATCCTCGGCCGGTCGTGGAGTCGTATCGGACTCTACGCGTTCCTCCTCGGGATGGTGGTGTTCTATCTCATCCCGATCGAAACGGGGCTCGCGACCTCTATCAAAAGGGCAGGTGACTTCACGGGCCGAAATCCGTATCTCCCGCCGTTACCCTGGGATGCGACCCTTGCCTCCTGGAGTGAAGGCTTCTTCAGCCTCCTCGATGGCCTCATCAACAGTCTCGTCCTCGTCGTCCCGGCGACGATCCTGTCGGGACTGCTGGGTAGTATGGCTGCCTACGGGCTGACGACCATCAGCTGGCGCGGACAGGTCGGTATCTACTCGCTGTTCGTCGCTGGAATCTTCATCCCGTACCAGGCAGTGCTCGTCCCGCTGACGGTGTTCTGGTACAACATCGTCCCGATTCAGGACTGGTGGCTCGAATCCGTCGCGAACGGGATCAGTGTCTTCGGTCTCTTCGAGATTCCGAGTACGTTCATGCTCCTCGGCTGGGAGCTTGGGTTCCAGCCGTATCACTGGCAGTTGATCTCGTTGATCATCACCCACACGGCCTACGGGATACCGATCTGTGCGCTGTTGTTCCGGGCACACTACAAGAAACTCCCCGACGAGATGGTCGAAGCCGCGCGGCTGGACGGTGCGTCGATCCGCCGGATCTACCGTCGGATCATCCTGCCGCTGTCGGTGCCGATGTTCGCCGTCGTGTTCATCTACCAGTTCACGCAGATCTGGAACGATCTGCTGTTCGCGCTGATCCTCGTCCAGAACAACGAAGCGGCGGTCGTCACCCAGCAGCTTGTGGATCTCGGCGCATCACAAGAAGGGGTCGACTACCCGCTACGAATGGCCGGCGCGTTCATCGCGGCGCTTCCGACGCTGCTGGTGTACGTCGTCTTCGGTGACAAGTTCGCGAAAGGAGTGGCAGCGTAAGATGAATACCCCTCTCAATTCAGGTGATCACTAATGGCAGAACTCACACTCGACTCGATAACGAAGATATTCACTGACGACGACGGGAGCGACATCGTCGCCGTCGACGACGTCAACGTCGACATCCCGGACGGCGAGTTCCTCGTACTGGTCGGCCCTTCGGGCTGTGGCAAATCGACGACCCTGCGGATGATCGCAGGTCTGGAAACTATCACAGAAGGCGAGATCCGACTGGGCGGCGAACGGATCAACGAACAGCCACCCGCGGATCGAGACATCGCGATGGTGTTCCAGAGCTACGCGCTCTATCCGCACATGACCGTCAAGCAGAACATGAGCTTCGGGCTGGAGGAATCGACGGAGATGCCCGACGAGAAGATCAGCGAAGTCGTCACCGAGACGGCTACGATGATGGGCATCGAGGACCTCCTCGATCGCAAACCCAGCGAACTCTCAGGCGGCCAGCAACAACGCGTCGCGCTCGGGCGGGCAATCGTCCGCGACCCCGAAGTCTTCCTGATGGACGAGCCACTCTCGAATCTCGACGCCAAACTCCGGTCGACGATGCGGACCGAACTCCAGCGCCTTCAGGAAGACCTGGGCGTGACGACCGTCTACGTGACTCACGACCAGACCGAGGCGATGACGATGAGCGATCGGATCGCCATCCTCAACGACGGCGTCCTCCAGCAGGTCGGGACACCCCTGGAGTGTTATCACGAGCCGAACAACGAGTTCGTGGCCGGCTTCATCGGCGAGCCTTCGATGAACTTCTTCGAGATGGCCGTCGAGGACGACCAGCTCGTCACTGAACAGTTCACCTACCCGATCTCTGAGTCGGTCCGGTCGGAAGTCGACGGCCACGAACGCGTCATGCTCGGGATCCGACCGAGTGCGATCTCGGTGGAGGTCGGTGCGATGCCGGCCGACGATCACGACTTCGCGACGGTCGTCGACGTCGTCGAGCCGATGGGCGACGAGGAGAACGTCTATCTCGCGTTCGGCGACGAGCGCGGTGACAGTGTCGAGACGTTCGTCGCGACGGTCGGCGGGATGCAACGACTCGAAAGCGGCCAGTCGGTGGTCGCTCACATCCCCGAGTCGGCGATCCACCTCTTCGATACGGACGATGGAACGGCGCTGAAAAATCGGGACCTCGAAGACCTCGACGAACGGGATCCACACCTCCAGTAGCGCTACCGCTGCTCGACGGTCACGCCGTCGGCCGGTGTGATCTGGTACGTTCGCGGCTCGCGTTCGGGGAACCTCTCCCTGTAGTCGTGTTCGACTGTTTCTGCAATCTCCTGGGCGTTCTGGCCGTCGACTGCGAGGACGACGGCCCCGCCCCAGCCAGCGCCACTGAGGCGCGCGCCGTAGGCCCCGTGCTCGACGGCTGTCTCGACGATGCAATCAAGTTCGGGCGTGCTTGCGTCGAAGTTCGCCGCCAGATCCTCGTGGGCCTCGACGAGGATGTCGCCGAATCGCTCGCTCTCTCCGTCTTCGAGTGCCGTCGCCGCCTGCCGGACGCGGGCGTTCTCGCGTACGACGTAGCCGAGACGCTTGGCGAGTTGGTCGTCGAGTTCGCTCAGAGCGGCCAGGTCCACGGCTGGGGAGTGCTCGACGCCGAGCGCTGCCAGTGCGGACTCGATCGTCGCACGGCGATCGTTGTACGGCGTGCTCGACAGCGATCGTTCGACACCGGAGTCGACGACGACGAACTCCAGATCGGCCGGGATCGGGATCCGGGCGAACGACTCCTCGCCCAAATCGACGAACAGCGCGTGATTCGATTTCGAGAGCGCGACGGAGAACTGGTCCATCAGCCCGCAGTCGACGCCGACGAAGTCGTTCTCGACTCGCTGGCCGAGGCGGGCGAGTTCCACCCGGGAGAGGTCGAGATCGTAGGCTGCCCCCAGAAACGCCAGTACCGCGAGTTCCAGGCTCGCAGAGGAACTCAGTCCCGCGCCGATCGGCAGGTCGCCGCCGATCTTTCCCTCGAAACCGCCGGGGTCGTAGCCCGACTCGTCGAGGACGGCGTAACAGCCGCGAACGTAGTCGGTCCAGTCCCCGACCGGTTCGGGATCGTCCAGTTCGAACGTCCGCGTCTCGCCCATCGCTCGCGAGGTGATCGTGACCGACTCTGCTGGCTCGGCGTCGAGCGTGGTCGCGAGATCGGTCGCGATCGGCATGGCGTAGCCGCCGCTGTAGTCGGTATGCTCGCCGATCAGATTCACGCGGCCCGGCGATCGCACGTGGTACATCGTACGGGTGAGTGGACTGCACGCGTGGTGAGTGTTGCGAAGGAGTCGCTAGAATTATCGGCCCGGGAACCCGAGTATCGGGTCGTGAACCGCCGCAGCATCGAGAACGATCACGGCCGCTACGTCCACCTCTACGAGTTCGACGGTCCGAGCGATCCGGGCGACGATGACTGACTACCCCCATTGCCACCATGACTGAACGCCGCTGGGACCCGTTCCAGCGCGAGTGGGTCGTCACCGCCACCCATCGCCAGGATCGGACCTTCAAACCTCCCAAAGACTACTGTCCGTTCTGCCCGACCGAGGCCGACGACGAGTACCCGACGGCCATCCCCGAGCCCGAGTACGACGTCGCCGTCGTCGAGAACGCGTTTCCCTCGCTCCAACCTGACCCGCCCGAACCCGCCGTTGAGAGTACGGACCTGTTCCGAAGCGCGCCCGCGAATGGGACCTGCGAGGTCGTCCTCTTCACCGACGATCACGACGCCGCGGCCTCGGCGTTCGATGTCGAGCGATTCCAGAAGCTCGCCCGTGTGTGGCAGGACCGGTACGTCTCACTCGGAGACCATCCCGACCACGAATACGTCTACATCTTCGAGAACCGCGGCGAGGAGATCGGCGTGACACTCGAGCATCCACACGGCCAGATCTACGCCTACCCGTTCGTCCCCCCGAAGATCGAACGTGAACTCGACGCGAGCGCGGCCCATCACGAGGAAAACGGCGCGTGTCTGTTCTGTGACGTCCTCGCCGCCGAGCGCAAGGACGGAAGGCGCCTCGTCAGTGAGACCGACCACTTTACTGCTATTGTTCCGTTCCAGGCCCGCTACGCCTACGAGATGCACGTCTACGCCGACGATCATCTCCCGTCGATCGCTGATTTCGAGGAGCGCCACCTCGACGATCTCGGTCGGATGCTCAAAGACATGATCGCACGCTACGACGCGCTGTTCGGCTTCGAATTGCCGTACGTGATGGCCGTACATCAGGAGCCGACGACAGCCGAGGGAGCGGCAGCCGCGCACTTCCACATCGAGTTCTATCCACCACACCGGACGGCTGAGAAACTCAAACATCTGGCCGGTAGCGAACGCGGGGCGGGAACGTACGTCAACAACAAGCTGGCAGAGGAGGCTGCGGCCGAGTTACGGTCGTGTATTGACTCGTCGTGATCGCCGCCGGACCGTCGGTCCGACCGGTACAGTACGTCGCTACGCCCACTCGTCCAGCGAGACGACGGCGTCCGATTCGAGCCGTTCGGACTCGTCGGCCCCTTCCAGAACGGCGTAGTCGCCTTCGATCGTGAGTATCGCGTGGCTCATATCTCAACGAACGATCCCGGAATAGGTAGAGACAGTACCAACACAGTTAGGGGTCGGAGTCAGGAGCCGATCAGACAGCGAGGAGCCACAGCCAGGCAGCCGTCTGACCGAGCGCGAGTGTGACCATCGCAGCGACTGACGGAAACGGTGATCGCTGGCGAGTGTACCGCCGAAATGCCCAGATAGCCACCACGAACGCTGGGATACTTGCGACTGTGACCAGTGTCGGGATGACAGTGCCCGTGAGCCCGAGAAGGGCGACCCCGGCGAGGACGGTCAGGCCTGCGTGGGCCTGCCGTAATCTCGTGGAGCCCCACCGCGTCGGGAGCGTCGACTTGCCGACCGCCGCGTCTGCCTCGCGATCTGGCCAGTGGGTCGCCAGCAGATTGACCAGGACGAGCAGGGTGAACGGAATCATCGCGAGTGCGACCGTTGGTGAGAGTGAGCCAGTCTGGGTCGCTGCCCCGTACAGCGGCAAGAGTAAACCACCAAGGGCGGCGTTTGTCACCTCGCCGAAACCACGCCAGACCAGCGCCAGGGGGCCGACGGAGTACTGCCAGCCGAGGACCGCGATCGACCCGAGTAATCCGAGTGTCACGAGGGTGAAGCCGTGAGCCACACAGAAAATCGCTGCCGTGACGCCGATGCCGAGTGTCGGCCAGGCCGCCCGCCAGGCGAATCGTCTGGGAAGTCCCGTCCGCTGGAGTGCTCCGCTGCCGCCCGAGAACGGCGTCCGTTCGGTCAGGCTGTCAGTCTGGTAGTCGGCGTACTCGTTGACGTAGTGGACCGAAACGGCGACGGGCAGCAAGGCTGTGAGACCGCCGAGCAGCGATAGCAGATCAAGCGAGACTGTCCGGAGTGCGATCAGCGCACCCAGCGTGTAGACGAGTACGATCAACGCCAACTGGGAGGGACGACTCATCGCACACAGTGCGTACACGTGACGGGACGACAGTTCCACACTGTCGGTATGGACGACACCGCGAAAAGCGCGTTGAGGCTGCCATCCCCCGTTACGACTCGCCCGAACCGAGTCGTTCGAGCCACGGCGTCACGTATCTGAATCCGTACAGCGTCAACACACCGAGGACGGCTCCCCAGACGACGTGATTGGCGAGCAGGTCGATGGAGAAGTTCGGAATCGTCGCCGGGAAATCAAGCAGTTGCAGCCAGGCCGGCGCGACGATGCTCGCGGCGAAGACCCAGAGTGCGATCCCCCACCCGACGCCGATAGTCGCGTACGCGGGGAGGGTGTCGTGGTAGCGGTTCGGTGTGATCGAGACGAATCCGACGAACGCGAAGCCGAAGACGACGCTGTGGAACTCGTGCGTGATCCAGCCGATGACGGGGCTCTGGACACCGTAGAAGACACCGATACCGCTGATCGATCCCCCCAGGGACTCCGAGACGAGCCCGTACGCGAGCCCGGCGATCAGCGAGACGGCCAGCGTGACGATCAGATGGGAGACCGAGGGCCGCAAGCCGGTCAGATCGGTCGGGCTCGGCCGCAGGCCCGTCTCGCTGGTCGTCGCACGCGGGAGGACGACGGTGACCGTCGTGCCGGCGTCGTCGACGCTCATCTCGATCGAACCCTGGAAACTCTCGACGAGGAACCGAACGACGTTGAGTCCGAATCCAGTCCCTGGATCGTCGAAGGAGTCGATGTCGCCGGTCTCGAGCAAGCGCTGCTGGTCGGCCGGCAGGCCCGGTCCGTCGTCGGCGATACTGACGCGCACGGTCGAGGCCGTCTCGACGACCGAGACGTCGATCGACGCCGAGGCAGTCCCCGCGTGGGCTGCCGCGTTCTCCAGCAGATGGGTGAAGACTCGTTCGAGGCGGTCGGTGGCGCGCACTGACACTCCTTTGTCTGCCTCGACACTGATCTCCGCACCGGGATTCTGCTCGCGGACGGCCGTGATGCTGCGGTCGAGACAGCTACGGACGTCGGTCGCGCTAAGCTGGTGCTCGTTCGTTCGTGCAGTTCTAGTGAGATACTTCACCTCTTCGATCGTCTCGGCGATCGAGTCGGAGTGGCGATCGACCAGCGCGTCCGCGTCCCGTGGATCCTCGTCTTTGATTGCCGTGTAGCCACGGATCGCGGCGACGGCGTTGAGTACCTCGTGACGGAGGAATCGGTTCAGTACTTCGAGTCGGTCGGCCTGCCGGGCGAGTTCGGTGCGTTGCTGTCGGTTTCGTGCCGCGTACAATCCCGTCAGCGTGCCGCCGATACTGCCGCCGATGAGGAAGTTCGACATGTATGCTCGCTCTCGTGCGGCTGCCAGGTTCGACATTCCGTCGACGGCCGAGCCGACGAGCGTGAGCGTGACTAACACGAGCATCGTCCCGGCCCCGACGACACACCATAGTGCCGTGGTCCGCACTAGCGCCGCGTCGACATCTGCGACTGTCAGCGCGACGCCGAACGCGGCGAGACCGAGTCCGAGCAACAGCGGGACGACTCCGGCGAGGTAGAACCGGAATGGGTCCTCGTAGATCGCGAGCGTGACAGTGAATCGCGTCAGAAAGAATCCCACGCCAGCGATCACGAGACCGCTGTAGTTGATCCGGGACCCCATCAGTCGTCCATACATTGGTGTATTGGACAATAAAGATACAGGTCCACGTGAAGAGACCTGTCGACGGTGGCACGGCTGCGCGTGTATGCGCAGCCAGTCCGGCCGGGAGACGTGACCTGTCGACGGCAGGCCCGCGAGCACGTTCACGTGCGAGTAGTCCAGCCGGGAGACGTGACCTGTCAACGGCGGCCCGCGAGCGATTTTATGCGCGAGTAGTCCAGCCGGGAGACGTGACCTGTCGACGGCCGTCTCGCGAGCAGTTTCGTCTGGGCGACGTCGTGAACCGGGGGCTGGTTTGATATGTGAGGCCGTCGAGCACACGCGTATGCCCGAGGACAACCCCCTCAGCATGGCCTTCGAGGTACAGCGCCGGGCGATCGAACAGAGCAACGAGGCGTTCAAGCGCAGTCTCCAGTTCCAGAAACAGCTTTCGGAGTCACTCGTTGGCGGCCTCGAAAGCGGTGCCGAGGCCCAGCAACGCAGCGCCGAAATGACCCGCGACGCGATGCACTCCCAACTGGATATGATCGAATCCACGGTTCCCGGGTCGGTCGCGGGCATCGAGCAGGTCAGAGAGGCGATCGACGAGCAGTTCGACGCCGTCGAACAGGCCGGCGAACAGGCCCTGGAGATGACCGAAGAGGGGATCGAGAACGCCGAAGAGGCCACCGAGGCCTACGTCGATTCGCTCGACGAGCAGCTGTCGGCACTGCTGGACGCCCACGCAGATCTGGAGACCCAGACCGGACAATTTCTCGACCAGACCGAGTCACAGCTCGAACAGCTCCGCGAACAGAGTCAGGCCCAGGTCGACGAACAGATCGAACAGCTGCTGGAACGCATCGAGTCACTCCGCTCGGAGATCGAATCCTGAGTTCGGCCACTCATTTATAAATGGGTGACGAACATGTTCACCCGATTCCCGATCCGCTGGAATGTGCTGGACCCCCTATATGAGGGGGCTTCAAATGCCCGGGTGTAATGACCGATCGCATCGGCGCGCCCGGAACGGGACTGTCTCGACGAGAATTTATCGCAGCGACTGGGACCACCGGAGCACTCGCTGCCGCAGGCTGTGCAGCACCGGCCAGCAGCGTCGACGACACCGGTAGGACCGAGAATCTCAGTGCTGCCCAGCAAAGCGATCTCCCGACGACGAGTCCGCCCGAAGTCGTGCAGGTCGACGAGCAAGGCAACCAGGTGACGCTCGGGACGCAGCCGGCCGTCCACCAGGCCCATCCGCTAGAGACGATGGGCGGGCCGGTCGAACTCCCACGAGTGTGGGCCTTCCAGGCCGACGACGGCGCCCTCAGCGTCCCGGCACCGATCCTGCGGACGACCGAGGGCGAAGACATGGAAGTGACGCTGGACAACACCAACGGCCAGCGGCCACACACCGTTCACTTCCACGGCGTCACCAAGCAGTGGAAAGACGACGGCGTCCCGACGACGACGGGAATCACCGTCGAACCTGGCGAGAAACACACCTACGAAATCCCGGCGAACGTCCCCGGAACCCACCTCTATCACTGCCACTTCCAAACCCATCGTCACATCGACATGGGTATGTACGGCATCTTCCGAGTCGATCCGAAGGACTACGAGCCGGCCGACAAGGAGTACTTCATGACGGTCAAGGAGTGGGACTCCCGGCTCAACAAGATGATGGCCGGCCAGGACGCCAGCTACTCGCCGCGCGACCGCCAGCCCGACGTCTTCACCGTCAACGGAAAGGTCGCACCACGGACGCTCCACCCCGACGATGGATCACCGTTGATCGTCGAACAGGGCGATACCGTCCGGGTGCACTTCGTCAACGGCGGGTACATGAGTCACCCGCTGCACATTCACAACCACCGCTTCGAGCGTGTCGAGAAAGACGGCGGCGTGATTCCGGAGGCGGCACGCCACGAGATGGACGTGACCAACGTCGCGCCCGCCGAACGCCACACCATCGAGTTCGAGGCCGACGCCGACCCCGGGATCTACCTCATGCACTGCCACAAGGTCAACCACGTCATGAACGGCAATTTCTACCCTGGCGGGATGCTGACCGGCGTCGTCTACAAGGAAGTCATGGACACCGACATCTTCGCGAACCTGATGGAATACGCGGGATACGAGGTGTGAGACATGGGTCAGAACAGAGGGGTGAGTCGGCGAACGGTTCTCAGCGGCGTCGCAGGTGCCGCTGGTGCGGCGGCACTGGCCGGCGTTCCCACGGCCGCGGCCAAACCGAGCTTCGACGGTTATCTGGACAACGCCGGCAACTACGACGATCTCGTCGACAAGACTGGCCAGAACGAGGTGACAATCGAGGTCGGCGTCTCGGCTAACAACGGCCCGAACGGCTTCGGTCCCGCGGCGGTCCGGGTCGATCCCGGAACCACTGTCGTCTGGGAGTGGACCGGCGACGGCACACACAACGTCGTCGCCGAAGACGGCTCCTTCGAGAGCGAGTACGCCAGCGAAGCCGGACACACTTTCGAGCAGACCGTCGAGTCTGAAGGGGTCGTCAAGTACTACTGCAACCCACACAAGGTGATGGGGATGAAAGGCGTCGTCGTGGTCGGCGAACCCGGCGTCGGCGGCGGCGGTGGCGACGAATCCGACCGGCAGACGAGTGGTCCCGACTACGGCGACTGGTTCGCGAAGACGGGCAACTTCGAGCGGACCGTCGACCAGACTGGTCAGGACGAGGTGACAATCAAGGTCGGCGCTGGCGGGAACAAGGGCCCCTACGCGTTCGAGCCGGCAGCAGTCAGAGTCGATCCCGGGACGACGATCGTCTGGGAGTGGACTGGCGCAGGTGGGACCCACAACGTCGTCGCTGAAGACGGCTCCTTCGAGAGCGAACTCACCGGTGAAGCTGGTCACACCTTCGAGTTCACCGCAGAGTCGGGGACGTACAAGTACGCCTGCACTCCGCACACGGAGATGGG
>ENA-ORDC01000455-ORDC01000455.1-marine-metagenome-genome-assembly--contig:-NODE-455-length-40792-cov-5.580253_pt1 | contig 40792 bp, 71 predicted proteins | sample MGYA00237783_ERZ508515 | MGnify/ENA primary metagenome ERZ508515 (study PRJEB26186, sample SAMN06268792) | marine metagenome | isolation source: Eden Landing Ponds, San Francisco, CA, USA | place... | reverse complement strand
CCCGCCTGCGAAAGCACGCGGTCGTTCACGATCTCCTTGTACCGGCAGTACCGACGCGGGCCTTCATGCTCGAAGACCGCGAGAGTCGTGTCGTCGGAGTTGAACCCAATATCCACTCCCATGACCAGCGTGTTCGTCGTCTCGTACCGCCTGAGGCCGTAGGAGTAATCCTCAGCGACCCCCCGACCCATTGCGGCCTCTATGGTGGGCATAGAGAAGAAGCGGTACTCATCGCTCACAGGGCGGCACAGATACTCTTGTGCGAAGCCGTTGGGGTCGCTGGCTCGCTGAGTTTCCGCCGCCATCAAGTCGAAGTCTCCCCGGACGGGTTCCACGTCCTGCTCGAACAGGGAGCGATCAGTCTCGATCTCGTCCGCGTTCTTGAACGTCGGCTGTTTCAGCGCGAGAATCCCGAAGTCGTTGCGACCATCCGGCGTCCCACGCTCATTCGCCTGCATGAACTCGTCGTTCGACGCCTTCGGCGTGGACACCTGAACCATCTGACTCGAACCGAGTGAAATGGTGGGTAGGTACGCATCGAGAGTGGCGCTCTGGTCTTCGAGGAACGCCATCTCGTCAATAAACACCGTCTTCGGAGGGTCTTCACCACGAGCGGAGTCCGGGTCGCCCGTGTACGCCTTGATACGCGACCCGTTCGAGAGAACAATCTCGTCCTGATTGTCCTTGACCAGCTCAATGTCGATCTTCGCATTCTTGATTAGCGTCTTAATGTCGCTAATCCGCGAGTTCGACTGCCCCTTCGTCTTCGAGAGAATCGGATAGAACGTATCCGGCTTGAGAAGCGCCTCAAGCAGAATACAAATCCCAATTACGTATGAAACGCCGATACGACGGCCCTTGTAGACGTTCAGAATCTTTGCCCCGCCGTAGAAGTAGGCGTGCATAATCCGGGGCTGGTACGGTCGAAAGAGCGTCAGCGGCTCAACTTCGTCCGTTTCCAGATTCTTCGCCCGGAGAATATCCTCTGCGAGAAGATCGGGCCGTCCGTCCCACCTCTCAAGCAATGCGTCAACGTCAGCATCGCTCTCAGAGGCGAACTTTTCAGCTATTTCCTTCATAAAAGGGAGTCGTAGAGTGAGACAGGCCGGAGTCGAACCGGCGGTGCAAGCTTGGAAGGCTCGCGTGTTTCCACTACACTACTGTCCCGAAATCAGCGCATTTCAGCCATATTGACGTAAGAATCGCCATTTAGGGCCTCAATCCACGCATACCAGTTGCGAGAGTCCTCGATGAGATACCGAGCTGGTTCAACACCAGAATCACCGAACTCCAGCCCGACGGCTTCGCCGTCCGAGGGCGTATTCGTCCGGGGGTATTCCTCAGATTGGGACACTTCAACCGGCTCGTAGGGGTTCATAAAAGCAAAGCTAATTCATATCTGGAGAGGGAACCCGAGGGCAATGGTCGGATTTGAAGGAGTCGCGCTCTCAATAATTTTGATAACCTCAGTCCTCTCAGCAGTATTTAGTATCCTTATTTGGAGATCGAATATAACGCGAGATATAATTCAGCAGGAGCGAGAAATAACGAACTCTATCGGAAGGAATGAACACGTAATTACCTCCCCCGAATTTGAAGCGCGTGTTCCTGATCAAATCATACTCGCAGTTAGGGATGTGAGCTGTTTCCCCGACCGGGATGCCAGTCGAATTAGCAAGTTCATTTTTGGGGAGCGTGGTAAGACGGCGATTGAGTTCTCAGTATATTCCGGGAACGGTCAACCATTGGAACAGGAAATTTACGAAGATGCGGTTGAGCGCGTTAATGACACATTTGAGGGTAGTGAACCAGAGATGTGGGTGACAGCGAAGAACGTGAACGAGAGTAAGTTAGACATTGAGGACAGCAAGCCCAGAGCTGTTATTTCCTCGTTTAAGGGCTTCCTCGGGGAGTTTGAATATGAAATACACGGTAGCTATCGAGAATTTCGAGCGGAAGAAAATACACAGAGTACCGAGCAATCGTAGTCTGTGGCCGTTCTACCACATCGAGTCGGGGAGAACGCTACTGAACCGTGATTGTGATCGAATCGCCGCAGATTTCGATTTTCTCCACGTCAGCGGGGTCAACATCTGTAGAACCACGGATATGACCGTCCAGAATCGACGCGAGGGGGAGTGAAAGGCCAAATTCGACCGTATCGTACTCGAAATCCGGCCCAGAAAGGCCGCAGTCGCAGTTTTCGCAAGGCTCAGTCACGATTCAGTCCTCGAAGGTGAGGTTTTCCTCGAAATTCGCTTCTTCAGTCTCCTCTCGGACGAGCTTGCCGTCCTCAGAGACACTAAACTTAGAGTTTTCAGACGTTTCCATTGATTTGAGTCGCCTCCTCGATGCGGAAATCCCCAAGAAGAACGCCACAGGTGGAGCAATTCCCGCCTTTGGGGGCGTGATAACCGCAGTTATAGCAATTCATAGTTGATTCACCGTCGCACCAGCAGGGTAGAACCGCCCACCCTTCGCCCCCGGTTACGCCGGGGAATCGCACATTGATCGCTGAGAACCTGCTCGGAGGGCCTGAAATTGTAGTGAAGCCCGCCGACCATACCGATTACCGGCTCGCCAAGGTAGAAGGCGAGATCGTCGTAGAGGTCAGCGTCCATGTGAGCCTCCTGCTCGCTCCACGTCTGCACGGTCGCGTCCCGAACAAGCGCGTAGCCAGCGGAGAATGGTTCAAGTTCCGCCATCTTCGTCCTCGAATATGTCGTCGTCGGGGTCGAACTCCCGGTCGGAGTTGTCCCCACCGAGAACAGCCTCCGCCGCGACAGCGGCGAGCTGTTCCGTTGCGCTGGCGGCCTTCTCGTCCGTGTCCATCTTCGCCGCCTCCTTCGGCGTCAGCCCAAGTTCCTTCATAATGTCCAGAATGAGCTTCTGCTTGAGGCGGAGGTCTTCGGAGAGGCCGTGCGCGTCTGTGATAACGCGAAGGTTCCCGTTCTCGTCGTACACTTCCTGCCTGTCCATCTCACCCTCGTCGAGGATGTATTCGGACGACCGGGCTACTCGAACACGAGCAATCGCCGCCTGCTCAAGCAGATCATGGCGAGCGGGGTCTTCCTCCTTGGACGGCCAGCCATAAGCGTCGGCCCACGACATTACGAAGTCGTAGAGCCGCTGGTCGTCCTCGGTGAAAACCTCCTCTAAGTGTTCGTCAGTAGCGTACATTCCGTGTTTGAGTGCCGCGAGAAGTTCGAGATTGTCGTTGTTGCCGTTCGCGTTCTGATTCGCGCCGTGAAATCGGCACGAGTGAGCGTGCCCACCCTCATCGAGCCGGGCTACTCGGTTACTGCAATATCGTGTTGACCCATCGTAGTCCTCGGGCTGTTTCCCGATTCGTGTGAGACAGTAAGCAGTATCGAAGGGAATCCCCTTCTCGGCCTTCGGTGTCTGAAGATACTCGTGGCGTAACTCCGCGAGTTCCTGCACCGTGTAGCCGGTTACTTCTGCCTGAGCCATTGTGTTGTACGTGAAGTGATTCACCGCATCGAGTCGTTTTCCTCTAACTTGGGTTAGAAAGAGTAGAAACTCAGGTAGAGAAAGGAAAGTACCTGAGTCAAAACCGACGTAAAACAGAACCAGAGAGAAGAATCTGAGTCACCAGCTCAGAATCCAGAGAAGAAAGCCAGTATAGGAGGTCTTCGTCGTCGCTTCACTCCTACACTCCTATTAATGGTAAAGGGTTTATATAGGAAGGGGGGCGTTCAAATACTACTTGTCAGCCAGCAAGGGAGATAATCAGGCTTTTTCTCCACAGATATTCTATGCGTCTGAATCGCACACTAAGAAGAAGTTTGAGCGATAAGTCTTAATACCGCGACTCTCTCCTAAACAGGTATGCCTGACCCGGTACACAGTCACCATGTTGCGGTTGATGAGGAACATGATCTGCTTAGCCGGGGAGCGCACGACACGAGAGGGCCGGGTTCTCTCACCGTGTCAGTAATCAACGAACTATCTGCCCTCCTCGACGTAGACCCTACGAAAGAGCCAATTTATCTGGAAGACTGCATCGACGCGGATTGGCTCGACCAGCTCCCCAACCGAGATACCGTCCACGGATGCAATAACACCGGAGTCGCCTTCCACTACGGAGACTACAAGGTGTTCTGCTGTTCCTGCGGCAAGATCGCCGTGTATGGCGACCTCGAAATGCACGAGAAAGGCGAGATGGTGACTCCCCACTCGATGAGTAACATCACTCCAGAGAGAACGACCGTGGAACTCCCCGAACACACCCGCATAGCTCGTCCAGACGGAGGCCGTACACGACAGCGCCCTCCAGAAGAAGCCTAACTCCCCTCCAGTTCTCCTACGAGGAAGGAGAACCTTCTAAAATCCACAAGTAGGCGACTACGTTCGAGACAATGATTGCGTAGGCTCGATTGTGAGGTATTCCCCGTTGTAAATCTCAATAATAGAGTTACTGTACCCGAATGAGATATGGGTATTACCGTCCCCTGTGAATATGTCCTCCAATGCGTCAGGGTCTACTGACTCACACAACGTCGGAAGGTCAGTAACAGCGGTATTCTCCAATTCACTTACGCTTATGAGAACTGCGTGACTGACAGATTCCTCTGAATCAATCTCATATTCCATTACCGTGTCAAGGAATCCCAAAGGGATAAACCTCATAGATTTTTATCCCAAGTGTGATTCTGAGTGAACGACTCGGAGCAATCCACGAGGCCGTCTCCACCGTCCCACCAATCCTCTGAAAAGCCGATTTTTCTGACCTCAGAGGTGAAAATTCTGAGAGCTACTTACTAAAGCTCGTGTGCGGAATGTGCCTTAATGTTCTAACTCTCTGTTCGTCCCTCGTCCCGGTCGTTGGGGCTTGTACCTGCTGATATGTGCGTTGTTGGCCGCCCTACGCGCGGGCGGCGTGCCTGCCTGTTCGTCTCCGGTCGGCCCCCGCCCCGTCCCTACTGGGGCCGGTCGGCCCGTCCCGTCCGTCCCGGTCGGCCCGTCCCTCTCGATCTCACTCACGGCCCGCCCCGTCCCGTCTCTAGGGCCTACTGGGGCCGTCTCACGGCCCGCGCGGGCCGTCTCTCCCCCTCTCGGGCCGTCCATACGGGCCGTTATCCGGTATCTCCCCGCCCCTGAAAACGCCGCGTTCGGCAAGTACGGGGGCCGTCCCGTCCGTCTCTCCTATGTCCGTCCGTCTCCCGTCCCGTCCCGCGCTTTCCGTCTCTCGCGTTCCGGCCCGCGTTCTCCCTGTTTGTACGTTGTGGGCCGTCTCCCGTCCGTCCGTGAGTGTTTCGGCGCTTTCGCCGTCTCATTTATTAAATCTCTTTGCCGGTATTGTTTACCCGCTATATTGCCGCATCGAGGCTTGTATGTCCCGCGTTCGACAATCTCGTACTTTTACCTTTATATGTATAACTACTACTAAACCCCGTCAATTTACAATACTTGCCGGTTATTTCTATTATGTCGATAAAACTATATCCGCCTATTGGCCCGTCTACCATCTGTCTACGCTGGATTAATAGTATATAATGATTCTACACCCGCCAATTATATATACCCCCCGGATGCTTGGTATAGATGTCGCTCGGTGAAAGCGGCCCGCCCCGGATTGATGTTATCCGGGGCGGTCGGCCCCCTGAAATGGGCCGGGGGATATACTCCCCGGCGTTAAAGGCCCGGAAACCCCGGAAAACCGGCTTAAGTCCCGGTATCGGGGGCGTTGCCATATGCGCCCCCCGTTGGAGGTTTTCGTTAGCACGTTGCCACCTTCAAACGGAATTACCGCTAATCTCCCCTCGAACGGTCGGGGGCGGGTAAGTAGGCCAGTAGGTAGAATCTCCCCGTTTCGGCCCCTGTTTCGGGCCGACCAGAGAGACGGAACTACGGGCCGAATTGACCCTTACGAAATGTAGGAGACGGGGCCGGAAACGGCCCGTCTTTCACGGTGAAACGGCCCTTAGGGGCCGGAAACCCCGGCGTGGAAGCCGGGGCCGGGATTCTTAGTAAGGTCGTTAGTACGGAAACGTCGGATTAACCGACAATTCCCCGAGAGACGGGGAGATAACCGGGAAACGGCCCGAAACGGCCCGAAACCACATAGGCCCGTCTTAGTACGGGGGAGATTTACCGGCCCTACGGGGCCGGGGCGGGAAAGAGGGGGCCGGTCGGACGAAACGATATGTGATCGAGAAATCCGGCCCGGCCCCTGATACGACAAAGGAAAGGCCCCGAATGCGCCCGGAGATAACCTCAAAGGTAGCATAGTTCGGCCCCGAACGCCTTTCCCGGTGTTACGTTTGAAGTACGGCCCGAACGGGACGGCCCGCGAAAGCGGCCCCGTCCCGGTATGTAGGCCCGAAACCGGAAAGCGGCTTTCCGGGGAGTATTTTCAGGTGATAGGGGGAGTATGGCCCGGACAAAGAGCGTCCCTTAGGGCAAAGAGTGACGAAAATAGACACATCGAGCGATTAACGTCTCGAAACTGTCGAACCAGATGTATTAGATACATCTATGGAAACGTGAATCCCACCCACTTTCGGATGCGGTTACGGTTAAAACAATAGGCGCTTAGCCTATGGAACGAAAGTCTATGCCATAAACAGGTTCGTAGGGAGAAGTACGTAGTAGTCAAGAGCGAATGCTCATAGCGATTAACGCGAAAGACTCTTTGAGATTTGAAACTCCGCATAGCGAGCAGATCGCACAGCGTAGCGTATAGCAATCGGCTTTGAGGGGTAAGTGTCACACTTAATTCGCTCGTTCGTATGTTCGGCCCGTCCCGTAAGGGACGGGGAAGGATAGACGTAAAGGTTCCAGCGACAGCCAACCCCGAATTGACGGGGGCTTGAGGCTTTACGGGGCTAAGCCCCGTGCTAAGCAACCACGACTTGAGTGAGTGAGAATCATCTCTCTCCTTGAGTCGGAATGGGGGGTTTGGTGCTTCCCCTTCGGAAAGTAGCACTAAGTGACACCCAACGAACTATGTCTGTGAAAGTCAACAGCGACGGCGACTTCGTTGAGAATACGGTGAGCAAGATCGGCGCTAACCCTGTTAGTGACCTCTACGACCTTCTCCAGAAGGACGACTACTCCGTTGTGAGCCTCGCTCACGAGGTTCGCAAAGCGTTCGGAGAGGATTCTATGAAGAAGGGCGGCGAGAGTGAAATCGCTAAGTGGTGTGAAGCGCCCCGGAATGTGAACCTGATCGAGCCGTGCGAGGCTAACGATAGCGACGGCTCTCTCGGGAGAGCGTTCTACCTTTCCACCGACTACACCGCCAACGACTACAACGCCTTTAGTGGCAAGTACAACTCCTTAAAGGAGGAAAACGGCGGGTTCGGTGTGAAGCCACTTGCCGACGCGGATGAGTTCCAGCGTGAGCTACTGCTCTCGGAGGAAATCATCGAGGCAAGTGACACCGTGATGGTTCCCATCAACAGCGACGGGGAGCCGATTGTCCCGGTAGTGGCAAGTGAAGGTCGTCAAGAGGCGGCGGAAGGCTTCGAGGTCGGGAGTGTCCCGACTTACGAGGAAGCCGAGGAACGCCTCAAGACCCTTCTGAGTGACTACTTCGGAGAAGTCGAAGTCGATGAAACGGCGGAATCGAACGATAAGAGCAACAGCGGCGGCGACGGCGAGAGTGACACCGGCCTCGGTCTTCCCGAGGAACTATTCGACCCTACGGAAGTGAAGGGTATCGGGAACAAGTACGGTGAGGCTCTGCTGGTTCACATCGTAGAGAATCAGATCAGTCTCAACTGGGAAGACTACGAGGAACACGTCGAACTTCCCGAGCCGGAGGTTCCCGACGTGAGTGAGATGAGCCAGCGCGAGAAGGACGCCCTTCTTCAGCAGTTGCTCGAAAACTCCGAGTAAGGCGCAAAGACTCAAAGACGCTTCAATAACCCTTAGTGGCGACACCGGGGTTCGACTCCCCGGAAGGGCCTCGGTAGCAACGGCTACCACGAGTGACACCTATGGAACGACGAGAGCGATACCCACGACGTAGCGGCGGCGCTGGCAGTCTCACGAACCCCCTTAGCGACGAGGATTATCGACGTGAGATGGACAAGTTAGCGGCGCTCAACGCGGCGGATAGTGAGGAGAGCGAGTAATGTTCTCCCCGAGGCTCGGAACGGTACGAACCTCCCAACGGGAGGAAGAAAACCAATGGAGCCACCGCGCTGACCTCAAGATCGACCAGAGGCATCGAGCCTTCGGAGCGGTAGTTGAGGAACGACGCGAGGGAGAACTGCTCGAAGGAGAGGAACTTGCTGAGTTTATGGGATGGACTCCCGACCCGAGTGAGATTCATCCCCACCACGAGAAAACGTCGGAGCCTGAGGAATACGAAGGCTCCGGCCTGACCGACGACGAGATCGAGGCGAAGAAGAAGGCCGAGAAGTACCGGCGGCGCTACTCCGAATACCACGACAGCGAGTGACAACTATGAACGAGACACCGACTTTCAGCCGAGACGCAAGGAACTACGAATACGACCCTCTTTCTCACGGAGGGAACCGGCGGCGGGAGCGACAGATTCCGATGAGTGCGATTGACCAAGCGATTGAGATTGGTGAGGCACACCTCGGTCGCAAAGGACGGGTTCTCTTAGAGACTCGATGGAGCGGCCAGCTCATCACGGTAGTCATCGACCCGAGGGATGAGTCGATCATCACGACCTACCGAGGGACGGGGAAGAAGCTCAAGAGCCTTCAGAAGCAGGAGCAACGACGCAAAGAACGGCAGAAGAAGATTCGAGAGGGCCGGGGAGCGGCATATACCGGCGCTTGGATGTAAACAGCAAAGACTTAATACCGCAACATTGTCTCTTAGAGTGAGGAACTTTTCGGGGGACAACGACTCGATGCGAGTAACCCCAAATGAAACGACCACATTCCCTGAAACCGGACTGTAACTGCTGGTACTGTGACTTAGAACGAGCCAAGCGAGCCGATCATCGACGAGGTTACAATCGGCTCTAAAGACTCAAGTAAGAAACTCTAATCCTTTGCTCCGAGTGGCGGAAACTACGGTTCGACTCCGTAGCGGAGCCTCTGGTAGTGAAAACTACCGGGTGACACCGATGGCAGTAGCAGAAAAGACACCAACGACAGATCGACGCATCGACCTAAGCGAAGAAGACCTCGAAAAGAAGATCGGAGACTACGCTTACCGACTCCGCAAGGCTTCGGTGGCGAGGTACTACGAGGAACCCCAATCGTGGGGAGGGATTGACGTAATCCCGAGTGAGGAAGAATACCTGATTCTCGGCATCGACGGGGAGTGGCGAGAGCCGATTCCCCGAGAGGAACAGGCTATCGAGCAACTTGTGGCGCTGTTCGACTCGGCGCTGGAAAAGGCCCTGAGCGACCTTTAGAGAACGATGTACGACAACTACTACCCCGACTTCCACGACCCGGAGATGAACGACGACGCAAGTTACGACGACCGCGACGAACCCGGCTTCGATATGGACGAGCTGGACGGCTTCAACAACCCGATGGAGAAGGTGGCTCACCTATGAGCAACGCCGTAGAAATCGACCGGCTGGCGTTAGCGACTCTTGCCGATGAAGTGAGTGAGGCGCTGAAGAACTGTGGTCGGGATTATCGAGAGACGGCGGCTGGCTACCAGCTTGCTGAGGCTCTTGATGAGGCATACTCGGCCCTCGATTACGAACCAGACTATGAGCGGTGATATTCTTGCCCAACGAATCCGCCGAGAGCGATACCGAGAGTGGAAGCGACGACGAGAGCAACGCGACTCCCTTCCTGAAGATCGACCCGAGGGACGGCGGGAGCGACGACGACGAACCACCAGCGGCGGGAGCCGTGATGGTTTCGAGGAAACCGAGCGGCCCCAAGCTGAGCTTGGCTCCTACGGCGGAACCGAACCACGAAGCGAAGCCTGAGGTTGTGACAATATGAACGAGTACCACCTAATCGACCCGACAGAACCATACTTCGATGTTGGAAAAACCGGCGTTCAGTTCGATATTATCGAGTCCTTCCCCACGAAGGAAGCGGCGGAACACGTCCTCGAAGCAAACCACGGACTCCAAATCATCAAGGGATGAGTCTCGAAAAGCACATCATAGACCGGCTGAAGGAGGACTTGGACGTATTCGCCGCTGAGTATGCGGTGGATGAAGACGATGACCTCGATGCGATTTTCGCGGCGACAGACCTTCTCGAAGAAGACCTCGATGGTCGCTGGATTATCTACGAGAACTTCACCGCTGACACCGAGGGTTATCCCCGTGCTGTGGTGGAGATCGAGGTGTTCACCGACGCGAAGGAATCGGAGTTCGAGCAAGCGGAAGCGGTCTACCAAGCAGGATACGCATAATGGATATTCTGGAAATCGCGGTTCAAGAAGTGATGGCAGAGGACGACGACTACGTGAAGCCCGGCACGGTCTACGAGACGCCGAACGGCCACTACATCGTGGAGTGAGAATGTCAGTTATTGGATTCACCGACCACCCGACGAGAGAGAATCGCTACGAGATCATAGTCACCGCCGAATCGGACGTGTATGCCGTCGTAGCGTTCAACGAGGCGTTTGACGACGACGAGAACTACACCGAAGCCTACGACGTTCACCAATACGACTCCGAGACGTTTGGTGTGTTCTTCTGGTCGGAAGACCCGATAGACACCGACGAAGAACCGCTGGTTCTCCCCATCGAGGAGGTCGAAGCATAATGACGTGGGACGATTACCCCGAGGACTGGATGGGGAACCCGGACGGTCGGGACTACCACTACCGATTCCACGCCAACGACGAAGAAGCGTGGCGGAAACTTCGGAAGGCCCGCTGGATGGGGCGCTGGTTCGAGCTGTACCCGAGGGATATGAAGCACCTTCGGGTGAAGTTGCCCCACGTCACCCTGAAGACCTACGATCATAAGGGCCACATCGAGGGGATGGCGACGTATTCCTGCTCCCCTGATTGGCAGGTCGTTCCCTACTCCCGAGGGAAGTGGGAGATGAAGCACGGCTCCCGTGGCGGCTCGAAGCTCCGATGTGAGGAATACACCGGAGATACGTGGGGAACGGTGACTGTCGAGTTCACCGTCGAGGCAACGCCGGGAGAGATTAAGGACGCTTACGAGAACGGCGTCAACGAGGCCGAGATCGAGACTTCCATCCGAAATGGGATTCGTTGGGCCGTCGACGAGCGTATCGACGAACTCCGCGAGGAGGAATGGCACTACCAGAACGAGGTCTGTGACCACGACCACGTAGTGAAGGTCAAAGGTCGGAGCCACCCGTTCGCTTACTGCGAGGACTGTCAGAAGGATTGGGAGGACGAGATGGACTTCCAAGAGGATTACCTGAGCGACGAGCTGACTCTGGTTGGTTCGGTATAAAGACTTAGAGACACAATAATGAGTGTTAGACCCACCGACGACAACGGAGAGGAGTTAATCGGAATCGAACGACGGGAAGCCCTCGTGGAAATGTGGGGAGTGGATACCGAGGTGTTCGAGCCACCCCACGCTTCGGACGAAAACCCCTTCCGGTCGATGCCTTCGGGGATTCACTTCGAGGGATACCACCACGACGACTACTGCCCGGAGTGTGGTCGGGGAGGGCGGGAGAAGGGCGTCCTGAGCGACTACACCGGAGGTATCAACGGCGGCTATATGACGGTCTTCCTCTGCGAAGGCTGTCTCTCGGTGTGGCTCAAGTCCTTCGGCTGGTCGGCTCAGCGAGAGTACCCCGAGAACCACATCTTCCACCCAAAGAACCGATGAGTGTCACCCATACCAAGACCCACGACGTGATAGCCCGACCGAAGAACGACTCCCGTGGTGGACATATGTTCCACCTCAAGCCGAACAAGCTCCCTCTCGAAACGCGGCGGGAAGTCGCATCGAGGCTCGAAGAAGCCGGAGTGTTCGCTAAGGACTATCCTCACGAGAAGGTCGCGGAGGTCGTTATCGAGTCCACGGTTCAGGGACAAGATCGGAGCAAGCCGTTCCGAACGAGCGAGATACAGGAGTTGACTCTGGATGTGTGACCACGAGAACCGAACGTGGCTCTCCGGTCGGGGTTATCAGGCGAATTGGCGGTGTAAGGACTGCGGCGAGAGGGTTCGGGGCGGCTACGATCACGACGAAGGCCGGTTCATCGAGTTCCGAGGTGGAACGTGGCCTTAGAGTGTGAGAGATGTGGCGGCCCTCGGTTGAACGGAACGCCGGTCACTCGGGATAAGCAGAATGGCGGTTGGCGAATCGCCTTCCCGAGTGACAGCGACAAGCGGTACTACTGCCGGAGCTGTGCGAAGAAGGTCACTCAGTAATGGAACCACACGACGACTACCCCGAGAACTGTCCTGCGTGTGACGCGGATGTTGAGGAACGCTCCTACGGAGTGCGTTGCTCGAACTTCCGGTGTCTCTGGAAACGGTGGTGGCAGGACAAGCTCCCGATGTTCAGCGCAAAGACTCACGAACAGCACTACGCGGAGACTCACTAATGGTTGACTTTGAACACTACCACGGCGGCGAGATGTGTCACCACGGACGAACAGTTGCGACCGACGACGACCCCTGCCCCTACGAAGGGAGCAAGATCGCGGAGGACGACACCGGACGATTCATCCTCTGTGGACAGCACCATCAGCGGCTCGTCGGTGGAATGGCGGCGCGGCGAATGACCCGGTAACGATGCTTCCTACTACAATAGAGACAAAGGCCGGAGAGTCGCTGGTAAACACCCTCGAAGCGAACAGCATCAGCCCGCCCCGGCTTGAACCGAATGACCCGGTTGACCCGGTGTGGAAGGCCCGGAAGCTCACCGACGCCGACGACCCCCTTCCGCTCTACGACGAGTTCTGGATTCGGGAGTGGTTCAACGGTAAGAGTAAGACCCTCTACCGGGAGATGCCCGACGCCGAGTTCAGCAACGAAGACGACCCTACGGTGTACGAGACAGAGTTCGGACGCATCGAGCAGTTCTACACTACCTCCTTCAACAAGGTCGATGCCTACTACCGGCGGTTCGTCCTGAACCCGGCGACCATCAAGCAAACAATCGAGAACGGGTGGAAGTCGGACACTCCCTACGGAGTGATGGCAGAGCTGAACGAGAACGTGGCGAAGATTCTCACGGTCGGTGACTTGGAGGCCCACCTCAACGAGATCGACAGCCTCGATGCGTTGATGGAACCGGAGAACCGCGAAGTCCTCCACCTCCACGAGAAGCGTCGGAGCCTCTTGAACAAGATGTGGGTGTCCCACCACGGCGGCGACCCGGAGAAGACCCACCTATGGGGTTCCCTCACGAAAGAGACGCCGACGACCTTCCAGATAGAACAGTTCCCTCAGGGGTTCTTCGTGATTCCCCGGCTCTGGAACGAACACGTCTGCCGAGTCGTGGACGACGCCCTTCAGGAGCAAGACCTCGGGAAGTTCAGTCTCGCTTGGCGGGGCTTCATCGTGAAGCCGGAGAACTTCAGCGAAGTGGCCGAGCTGATCGGGCCGCTCTACGTGGACACTCCGGGGGTTGAAGTGTGGAACTGAGGGCGATTCTGCGAGACTTCTTCAAGCGACGAGGAGGGAGCGGTGGAGCAGTAATTCTGGTGTGATAATGAGCAACAAATACGATTCCTTCGAGGCATACATCCGAGAGGTACAGGCTACCGCAAAGCGATACTACGACTACTCCCGAGAGGGAGGAGACGAGATACGAACCTCGGCGTATAACCCCGACGAGATTCCCGAGGACGTTCCCTTGTGGGCTATCGCTGAGGCCGCTGTGGAGAACCACGACCTGATTCAGTATTACCAGCGATGCGTGATCTACCACGCCGAGGAAGGGTTCTACAACGAAGGCGGGGAACGGTACTACAACGACCCGGACGACCAGCAGGAGGCTGTTCAACAGCTTGCCCTCGCCGGGTTCTACAACGACGTAATCACGAAGCTCCGCTTCATCGAGGAAACTCGTGATGATTTGGGTGAAGCGATAAACCTGCTCGAAGGGCCGATCTACGGTAAGGGAGTTCGCTTCGAGTACGACTACTACATCCACCTTTCCTCGAAGGAGCCGGTGACGTACACTCTCGAATGTCTCCGTGGAGATGAGTGGCGAGTGTACGACCCGGACGGTGAGCCGTTCGAGGTAATCAGTCCACGAGTCGCGGTGCGGAACGCCGACCGGGAGATTCCCGAGTATTCTCTCAAGCTGTTCCTCGATAACGTCTGCGCTCGCCGGGAACGAGATCGTGCGATAACGACATTCAACAACGCAACAGAGGAGGAGAAGCTGGAGGAGATAGCCCGACAGGGCGACCGAGCGCACGTCCTGTGGGAATTGGCGAGTGATGGACGAGACTTCTGTGGAATCGACTTCGTAGCACGGGAGTTGGATATGGAAGACGAATCCCTCGAAGCGGTCGCTAAGCGATTCGTGGAAGATGTGAACTGCTCTCTCGAAGAAAACCCCGACCCTCCGAGCTGGCAACACTTGGAAGCGGTGTACGGAGATCGAGCGGACGAAATTCTCAGCGAGTAACCCCTAATGAGTACCAAAGCACTCCCGGCAGGTAGCGACAGCACCGAAGAACCGAGCGTCGACGAGGTTGACTACGACGATCTCGAAGAACAAATCCTCGACGAGCTTCCCGAGCGGTTCCGTGAGCTGAGCCACATCCGGGAGGGGAAGATGGGAGACGTTCAGATGCTCCTGATTCCGTTCCATCCCTACGTGGACAGTAGCGGCGACCCGTGTTCCCACCTCGTGATGAACAGCGAGCGGAAAACGATGGAGGAACACGGGTTCTCGTTCTCGTTCGCTACTCTCACCGGGAAGGGAGCGGGAGTGAAGTTCTGGTTCGAGTACGACAGCGAATAGACCGACGAACATCCTGCGGTGTCCCCCGGTAGTATGGAAGAAAATATTGAGAAGATCGAGCAAGCCGACTACGATTACTTCTACTCCATTCGGAGGAAGGCGTGTTGGCGACGGCGTGGAAAGTCGAAACCTCGCCGCGATGTATCAGAGATAATCAACATCGAGCGGCGGTACTGGCAAGAGTAATGGCGAAACGGGGAGCGCCCCCGTCGTCGGGAACTGGTCGTCCCGGCCTATGATGAGCTGACCAAAAGCGGCAAAGACTTATAGATACTACTCCGAGTCTTAGAGGTTACAGAAAATGGAAGCCAACGACGACCGATTCGAGCCGAATCTGACCGACCACGAACGACGCCTACTCCGGTGGGCCGGAGCTGACGAGCGACTCATCGAGGTGTGTGAGTTCGACATTTCCTCGATGGAGCAAGAGCGCGACGACGGCAAAGACGTCTACCGTAACTCCGTGCTGGAAGAAGTGAAAAAGTACGTCCGGGGAACCGACCACGTTCCCTCGTCGCTGACCGAGGAGAAGGCCGAGGACTTCCGGCCATACGGCGGACACTTCTTCACGGCACTTTGGGAGGGCGACCTCTACCGAGCTTACGCCCGAGCTGACTACAACAATCAGGCGATTATGCGGGAGGTCTTCGGCCTCTACCGCATCAACGCGACCCGACCAGAACACGCCCCGAAGGTGACTGCGTAAAATGAACAACGGACTACGCGGACGATACCTCGAACAGCTCGAAGCGTGGAACCTCGCCCGGCAGTTCTCGGCTGAACTAATGGTGGCGTTCTACGACAAGTCCCGCTCTCTCCGGGGAGTGGTGAAAGAGTGGATGGACGTTCGGGACGCGACGTTCCCCCGACTCGATGCGATCAAGCAGATGGTGTCGAACGTCCTGTTCCTGAACGGTCGGGATTCCATCGACCAGCTCGCCCGTCAAGTGATGGGATTCGAGGGGTGGTGGTAGGTGTCGCGCTCTGAAAGAACCGGGTGTCAACCTCGTGCGGTTAGTATCGGTATGTCCGCCCGAATTGTTACTCCCGACTCACCCCTTCCCGACCTACTGGATGGAGGAGAGCGAGATGATGAACCCGATGGAAACGGCGTCATAGAATGAGTACGCTCGCAGACTTCGGGGCAGAAACCCCCGAAGAAGAACCGTGGAAGGACGCAGAAACGCTCCACGAACTGTATCACGACAAGGGGCTTGACCAGTCCGAAATGGGAGACGAACTCGGCTGTTCCGCCGGGACGATCTCCTACTGGATGAACAAGCTCGGTGTCGATACGACCCACACCTCTCACAACACTCAGTCGGAACCCCGACCCGAGGATTGGGAGTGTGAATACTTCGAGGTCTGTGGCAACGAGACGCCCGGCCCTCGAAACGGTCTGTGCGACGACTGCCTCGATATGGTTCGAGACAACCAATCGTCGTACTACGACGGCGAGACGGTCGAGCGGAGTAGCTTCGACGATATGACGGAGTTCGTGAAGGCTCTGTACGAACTTCGCGGCAAAGACTCAGAGAATCAATAATGAGTGTTACAATCCAAACTGATGAGGAGAAGTTCGAGGAACTGTTCGGAAGCGCGAATACCGAAACGCTCGAAGGAGCGATAGAGAACGACGAGAACACGGTCTGCCTCGGAACCTACGGCGAAGACTTGAGGGAGAAGAACAAGCGGATAACGTGGGACTACACTCTCGCGTCGGAACACCCTGAGGTCATTCAGGACATTATCGCCGGGGAGACTGAGGTAGTTGATCTGTGGCCGGAGGAGGCCGAGGACGCCACGGTGAAGACACGGATTCAGAAGGACTACTTCGAGAAGGCAGAGGAGTTCTTCGACATCGACCTTCGGGAGAACAAGGACGCGATCTACGTCCACCCCGAGTGGAACTTCATCGCGGTAATTCACCCCGAGGACTCGGAGAAGTACCTCGCAATCGCCCCGGTGGTGTACGGTGAGTAATTACCCACCGGGAACGTCGGCTGGCGACCCACGAGCGCCGTGGAACGCTCCCGACCATTCTCACGACCACGAGTGGATGCCGTGTGACCCGGACTACCCTATCTTCGAGGACGGTGCGGCTATCTTCATTGAGTCGTGCCACTACGCCGAGGGTCGATGGGGAGAAGGATGGGAGTGTGAGGAAATGCGTTCGTTCCGGTGTGACGTGGAGCGGGTGGTTCTGCTCCGCGACGACGAACCGGACGTTGCCTACCTCGCCTCGGAGGAGGACTTCAACAACGAGTGGCGCTTCATCGAGCGATTGTACGAGGAGGCGCTGATTGCGGCGGAGAAAGCAGACCGCGACGGCGACCTCGAACTTCTGGATTGTGACCCGCCGAACGAGTACGGCGACGGCTACGTTCGGGTTCGAGTGAACGACTACGAAGTAATCTACACCCAAGAATGAGTACGCAAAACCGAAACTTCGCTTACGGAAAGGACACGATTGGTGGATGCTGTTGCCCGGCTGTCGCGGCAGGTTACGCTCCGAACACGGGTGACGAATCCACCGAAATCGCAGAAACTTACGACTACTACGTTCGTGAGCTTGATCTCGATAACGCCGACTCAATCATCACGGAGAAAGAAGCCCGCCAAGCGTGGCTTGCGGCGGTCGAAAGCATCGAGCAGGATGAGTACGCCGCTGATCAAAAGGCGAGGCTCGGGGAGGACATTGCGGAAGACCTCGGGTGGTTGTAGTGGCGGTCAAGACCGACACGACCGGCAACCACGTCGGCCCTGATCTCACCAAGTACGATTGGGAATACTGCCCAATCGGAGGCAAAGGGTACGACTTCCGGCTCATCAGCTACGAAAAGTGCGTTGAGGTGGAGGTCTACCCGGAGAACGACGACCCCGAGCAGGGATACAATATCGTCGTTCGAGACTTCGAGATTGTGAATGAGGGGACGCCCGACGAGTATATCGAGGACGGATACCCGGTCTACTCGACCCAAGCCGGGCCGTGGTTTATGGAAATGATGTGCGCCCTTGCTACGGCAATCTCGTGGGTAGAGGAGAGTCGTGAGTGAGCTGGTGAGCGGCCTCGCTGTGTTCGGGGCTATGTTCATCGGAGTGGTCATACTGCTTCCCGTGTTCCTTCTCCAGAAGGCAATCGCGGAGAATCGCAACGAAGACCGACGTGCGGAAATCGAGAAGCAACTTGAAAATGAGAAGCTTCTCTGACTTTCTAACCGTTCTTTCCCTCGTGAGAGGATACGTCGACGTAGCCAATTACGCCGACAAAGATTATCTCGATGAGGCCGCCTCTGCGCTTGAAGCCGCGCAGTCCGTCGTTCTTCGAGTGTAGGGTAACGCCTTCCGAAAGTATAGTTAGCGAAATAGCAAATGTCGCAATTCGTCGATCAGCAGTTGAACAGCCATAGAAAGAATATCTACGAAGCTCTGCGTCCAGCTCTTGTTTTCTACGAGAAATTGAGTTCGACCGACCGAGTGATTTTGACTCTCGGGAAAGTCGTGGAGTTATCCACGTATGATAAACAACCAGAAGACGAATATCAGTAGTATAGAGTGTGAAACGCGCCTTTTACAGCATCGTAATTCGATCACGCTTGAGCAGAAGCTCGTCGGCAGAGGTGTGAACGTTCACCCTCGGTTGTGCCACCACTTGAGAAAATCGTAGGTGAACTGCTCTGCGTCTGAGTCTGTCGGCTTGAAGAAGAAGTCCACGTTGTAGTAGCCCGGCCACTTTTCGACCGTCCCAATGATGGAGTTGGGATTGATGTTCCGCCAGTAGTTGCCCTGCGTGAAGTCAAGCCACGGAGCTTCGATCACGACCGGCATCGGGGCTTCCCAATCATCGGCTCGCTTCAGCTCCCGCTCGAAGCGGTCGCGTTCGTGAGTGATGGAGTTAAGGAAGTCACCCTTCGCCTTTCGTTCGACGGCGAACGGCGGGACGTAGGTTCCGTGCTTGCCGTAGTAACCCGGTTCCTCTACGGCGTAGTCTCCGGTGCGGAGCTTCTTCTCCTTCACCCTCACGGGGTAATCCTCGAACCAATACCCGTGGCCTTCGTGTTCTCGGGTATCTCGGAGGATGGTGAACTCGCTCATTCGACCCTCCGGTGGTCGATGGTGAGAATAATGCTGAGTTGCTGGTTCTCGGTGAAGCCGAGGTCGTCAGCAATCGACTCGAACAACGAGCAGGTGTCGTTGGATGTGGGCCAATAGCGGGTTCCGTTGGGAACGTCGTCGTTGGCAACCAGCGTACAAACGCCGAAAGCGACGAGCGATACTGACTTGCCGAGCTTACCCAATTCCAGATCATCGAAGACTCGACGAGCCTTCTCCTTCTGGAAGCGAGTAAGATCGAGCTGACCAGCAAGAGAGTCCAGAATTGCGAGATTGTCCTGTCGATGAGTGACCCTCTTGTTTTCTTCTCGGCGGTCTTTCCACGTTCCACGGTTGTAGAGCATTAGCCGCCGGAATTTGCTCGGATTGCTGTTCCGTTCGTTCGGGTCGAAGTACGTTGCGTTCTCTGTGTCGGGAGTGATTGTTTCAGGTGGGTGCTTCTCTTTGGGAGATTCCATAGAATATCATCTTAGGTAGAGTTCTCCCCCGTAGCTGACCTAACAGTATAACTAAGTGTATAACCACTAAGTGTATTACTAAGAGTAGTTCACTACATCGAGCCTCTTTATCTAACTGAGTTTTATCAGAGTAGTTAGAATAGAGTAGGTACTATACGGTGTAGTAGAACCGCTCGGAAGAACTCCTCACTCTAATAGACGAGGACTAAGGACTTAAAGATGCCGTTTCTAAGTCTTTAGATTGATGAACAATGAATGACTTAACACGCCACCCCGAAACTGGGTGGTATGAAAGAGGACGACGTAGCGTATCTCTCAGGAGTGGTCGATTCGATTGGCCGCTTCCGGGTTGAGATAGAGGAAGACGACGAATACAAGACCGGCTACACGATGAAGCCGGTGTTCAAGATGAACCGGAGCGACCCGGAGACGGTCGTGTTCGGGATGCTTGAGGAATACTGCTCGGAGCAGAGCGTCGGGTGGGAAATCAAAGACCTGCAATCCACGATGTCGTTCGTGGTGTCGGGCGCTGAAGACCTTGATAAGTTCTTCAGCCCGCTTGCCCCCTACATCATCCAGAAGAACGAGCTATTGGGCATCTTTATGGGTGAGATAGTCATGCCGGTAGCCGAAGGGAAGCACCACTCGAAGCAGGGCTTCTACGAGATCGTGAAGTCGATGAACGAGATGTACCGCAACGACCCATCCATCAATCGGTGGAAGTACGAAACGTCGTTCTTCTCGAATAAGTGGCGGGACGAGATCGAGACTTAGAGTAGCATCTCCCGTGCCTTGTTTGCCGCCGTGAGCTGGTCGTTCGATTCAGCCCACTCGATGTAGGCAATCACGTCAGCTCTCGGTACGGAGCCGTCCCGCCGTTCTTCCGTGGACGGCATCAGGTCGGGGTCGCCCTGCTCCACGACCTCGATGACGTTCCGGTTCTCATCGACGTGAGCAACCGGACAATCATCCTTATCGACCATATCAGCCGCGTCTTCGGGGTGATTCTCCTTGCCCTGAATCTGCCCAAGGTGAATCATTACCCCTTGATACCCGTTGAACGGGCGACGGCAGAAAGGACAGAGACGGGCTACGTCTTCTCCTTTACGCTCAGACGGGTAATCCATTTCAACTTCCTTTGTACCCACCACTTCCAAATTACTAAAATCTAAGCCGTCGGGAACATCCCCGTTAGGGCCGTGTCCGTTGCCGCTCGATTGACGAACGTGAAGGTGCATACCTCGGGACAGGCCCTCGTGGTCGCACCCCTCCACGGGACACTTGACGACTTTTTCTTCGTTCTTGTGTTTCGTCTTAGCCATACCTCCAAAGAAGAAGTCTGTCTATTAAGTCTTTGCTATGCCAGCGCGAGGAGATAAGACTCAAAGAGGAATCTTTAAGTCATAGAACCGCGTCTAATAGAGTGAGGAGGTCGCGGCGGCCCCCTCGACTGCTTTGCTTGGCTGAATCTGTAATGGTTTGACTCGTTGGTATCCAGCCACCGCTACGGTGGCTTTTCCGAGTAGCTGGTACGCATAGAGGGATGATTCGATTCCTCCCAACTCGATGCGGTGTATCGCTGATCTTGCGACCAATGGTGGCCCCGTGACCATGCCCCTCGACGGGCGTGGGCGGGGTCAAGGTGTGGTTCAATTCCCGCCGGTCGCTTCCCCCTTTGGTCATAGGGGATTCTGTATCGCTACCTTGAGACGCGCCAGCGGCGGCTAACTGCTGGAACCAGAGAGACGCTATGTTTGGATTCATCCGAAACCTACTGTTCCGACGAAGTAACGACGACGACCCCCTCGACTACCTCGACCTCGGTGGCGCTGATGCGGTCTTCAACGCAATCGCTGAGCGAACGGACTCCGGCTTCGAGGTACAGATCGAGCTTGGTGAGCCGAGACTCATCGACCGGGGCGAGCTGACCGAAGACCTCTACGTGGTGATTCCCACGTACACGGCGAACGGCCCCGACCCGGCTAACTTGGAGTTCGATCTCCCCGATGGCATCGAGGACGCGGCGGCTGAGTTCTTCGACCTGCTGGATGCGTTCGGCATCGAGAAGGTGGCCGACGTGTTCGAGCTGTCCGGGCAGAGCGTTCCCGGCGAGCGCGTGAATGGTACGGTCGTTCCGAACTTCGACGCACTCTCGGAGGCGGCGGAGTGATCGACGGCCCTTCGAGTTCTCTACTTGCTACTAATTTCATCGAGCGGGGTATCCCTCCCGACGACTTCTAAGAATCATATAGGCATCTTTAAGTCTTAGTCCCACATCTAATAGAGTGAGGACAAGCACCCGCCCCTCATTTTCTCTTGCCGAGGTAGCACAACTGGTAGTGCGACGGATTGTTACTCCGTAGGTTGCAGGTTCGAGTCCTGCCTTCGGCGTTTCGCTACGACGCAAACACAATGTCGTAGCCTGAGCTGAACCGACTGACGAGCAAACCAGAGAAACCTATACAGCAATAATGAGCCTGTTCTCCACCGACTACAACAGCGGCGGCAACACCAACAACCAGAGCGGCGCGGACGGCGACTTCGAGGAGCGCATCTCCCTGAAGATGAACAACTACGCCTTCATCGAGTTCTCGATCTCGCGGCTCGGTGAATACACCGGGTCGTCCTACGGTCAGTCCCTCATCGTGGACGCCGACGACGTGAAGGTGATCGACGGCATCGTGATGGAGCGGTCGCCGGGCGACGACTCCGACGACACCCTGAAAGTGTTCGGGTGGGATACGTGGTTCGCCACCGACGACAACGGCGCTCCCACCGAGGATGTGGGCGCTGACGAAGTTCCCTCCCGACACAACGAGCAGTTCGGTAGCAACAACTTCACGTACAAGCTTCAGGAGGCCGTGCGTGAGGGCGACGACCCGGTGAGCCTCGGCAACTGCACGCTGTGGCTCTCGAACGGGACGAAGAACCGTACCTTCGCCAAGGTCATCACGCCCGCCGGTCACGATGTGGTTGACGACAAGGACGACAACTACAACTGGCTGAACGAGGACGCCATCGAACTGCGCGACGACCTCGAAGGGCGGCGCATCATCCTCTCCTACTACAAGGACGGCTTCCTCCCCGACGACGCGGAGAGCGAGGACGACTACGTGGAATACACGGACGCGAAGGTTCTCGACGCCGAGACGTTCGCCGGTATCACCATCGCCAACAACGGCGGTGGCTCGTCGGACGACGACGCCGAGGAGTCCTCGGGTGGTTCGCTCGGCGGCGGTGACGCTACCGACAAGGAGCTTCCTGAGGGTGTCCCGCAGGCCGCTGACCAGATCATCGACTTCATGGCAAACACGGGTGAGACGACGCCGGAGAACGTCGAACAGCTCGTCGACGGTGAGGTTGGTGACGCCGAGTACGACCTCGATGCGGTGATTGGCGAGATCGAGCGCCGGATGTAGACACTCTTGGCGTAAAGACTCGGACGGATAACGTTAACTCATACAAATGGATAAGGACGAAGCCAAGCAGTACGTGACGGAGGTACAGGTCGGAGCAGACAAGAAGAAACAGTTGGGTCAGTACGAACCGGCGACTGCCCACACGTTCCTCACCGCCGAGGTTCCCGCCGACGAAGACGTGGACGAGGTAATTGAGGCGCTGGAAGACCTCGCGTGGGAATCCACCGAGAGGAGCATCATGGAGCGGTGGGAGAAGCACGTCCGAAAGGACGAGTAGGCTCTGTTCTCCCGCTCGATGAAGTAGTATAGCAACCGGACTCAGGACATGAAATAGGCGTATGCAACGCAGTCCGTGAGACGACCTCGATTCCTCAATTAATGGAAGACACCTACATTCCGAACCTGTACGATCTCACCCTGATGAAAGAGGACTTCGGCCTGATGGGGGAAGAAGACACCCTTCAGACCGTATTCCTCTCGTGGTTCAACGGGGGGTTCGTCGCTATGACCGGCCTCTCTCGGGGAGGTAAGGACATGGTGGTGGACGCGGCGGACTACTGCACGAAGGGCGACTTCGTGTTCAAGGTTCCCGACTCCACCTCGAAGACTGACCTCTACATGAAGGAAGACCAGATGAACTCGGCCCGTGTCCACCGTTACCCGGACATTGCGACCCTTCAAGACAAACAGCACTTGGAGGAGATTATGAAGCGCCACGGGGAGGGTAAGTCGGCTACTCACTCCCGCGCTCTCGGCACGAGCGGCCAAACAGAGTCGTTCGAGCTGAAGCCCCCGGACGCTTTCGTTCTGTTCGTCGCTTCGGACAACGAGCAGGTCGATCTCAACGACTACCCCGAACTACGAAACCGGGCGCTGGTCGTCTCGATTGACGCTTCCGAGGAGCTGACCAAGAAGGTGAACCGGCGACAGGCCCGACAGGAAGCTGGCCTCGTCGAGTATAACTTCACCGAGGATGAGCGAGAGGAGATTCGGAGTTACGTCTCCGGCATCCCGGTCAAGATGTTCGCTTCCGACGAAGGCCCGAACGGTGGGACGCTGAACCCGGTGTCGGTGGCTCTGAACAACCAGAACCCGCTCCCTCAGCATTTCACCGAGGCCCGACAGGACTTCCCGCGCCTGCTGGACTTCTGCCGGTCGGTGGCTTTGTTCCACTACAAAGACCGGATGACGCCCGCGCTCCCCGACCGGAAGGAGACGGCGACTCTCCTAATCACGCCCGCCGACGTGTGGTACGCTATGCGGATTTTCGGTGAGCAGATGATTCTCTCCGCGCTCAACCTGCGGGAGATCGACTTCGAGATGCTGTCGATGCTTCGGGACACGAACGACGGGTACTCGAAGGCAGAGATTCAGATGGAGATGCGCGACCGTGGCTTCAACATCACGAACCGCGACGTTCACTCCGCGTTGAACAATATGCTCACGAAGGGCTACGTGCGGAAAGACCAGAGTGAGAACCCCGTGATGTGGAAGGCGTCCGAGTTCGCGGCTCAAGCCCGCCGGGACGTGACCCTCAACTGGGAGGAGGTGATCGAGGACACGAAGGAAACCGCTCGGCAGGCCCTCCCCGACGATATTGCGGAGGAATACATCGAGCGGTACTGCGAAGGCGACGGCCTGTTCGTGACCCATCCTTTCACCGGGGAGAAGCTGAACATCACGAAGCAGAACATCCTCGAAGACAAAGTAGAGGAGGCCGAGAGCGCCGAGGAAGACGTCTTCGGTCAGTCGCTCTACGGTGGCGACAACTCCGACGACTCCGAGGCTGAAGTCGATGCCGACGCCGAGGAAGCCTTCGCTGGCGGGACTCTCGGATGAACGGGCGTTGGACGTGCCGGTGCTGTGAAACCAGTACGGGCGGCCTCTCCGAATACTGCCCCGACTGTCAGAGCGCGGGTTGTACCAGCTTCGCCACGAGGTGTACCGAATGACCACACTCACACATGGGAAATCACGAGAAGCTTCTATGGGAAGCATCGAAAGTATGGTGTCCCGACGTGGGGCCGAACGCTCCCCGTCAGGCGAGTACCCGGTTCAAGATTCAGCAACCGGCGAATAATCGAGTAGAACTGGTAAGCAACCTTCTGGAAGCCGGTCGTGCTGGAAAGGCAGGCTACGTGTCTGTTTACTCCTTCCCTCGGGGTCACACCGACGACGGTGACAACATCCCGAAGATTGACACAATCTTCATCGACTTCGATATTCCGAAAGACTCGGAATACCGCGAACGGAACCGAACCCTCGACGCGTGGAAACGCTCGATGAGTGACCTTCTGATTCGCGTTCAGCTCGTCGCTGAGGCGATCATCGAGGGAGGGAAACAAGACCATTGGCGAGCGTCCCTGTCCGGCCACAAGGGAATCCACCTGTTCTTCGACTTCGAGGAAGTGGACGTATCGAACGGCTCCTACACGCAGTTCAAGCGTGGTCTTGAGCGGTACGGCGACCAGATGATAGAACAACTGGACGAGATCGCGGGCGGAGTTAACATCGGCCCGTGGGTGGACGTTGACTCAAGCGACCTCGCTCGTCTCGTCCGGCATCCGAACACGCCTCATCCCGGTGCGGAGCATCGAGATGAAACGAGTTGGTGTGTCCCGGTGGGCATCGAAGAACTGGTAGACCTCACTCCCGAGGAATACCTGAAACTTACCAGCGGCCCCCGGCCCGTGCCCTACAAGGAGCGAACCCCCTCGAAGGACGGACGCCGGGAGGTCGCCCTCGAAGTACGGAACGCCAGCGGTGGCGACAACACGTACAGCGAGCGCCGCCGGTCGGTGAAAGACCCGAAGGCGGTGAAACGCTACACGGAGGAAGCGAACGACCGAATCAAGGTCAGCGATATTCCGCTTCTCGTTGCGAACAAGCCCTGTATTATGGAGTTCGTCAAGCGCGACGACTCCTACGGTTACGGCTCCGAGAGTCGCGTGATGGAAATTAACGTGATGAAGGAGCTGATTCAGAAGAAAGTCCCCATCGACGTGATCGTGAACTTCTTTCGCCCCATCGAGGGGTTCAACGAGTCCACGACGCGCTCGCTTGTTGAAGACCTAATCACCCGATACGAAGGGCCGTTTGTCTGCAAGAACGTTTGGGATGCGGGCGGCGAGTTCTGCGTTGGAATGAACGACCTCTCGGACGAATCCTGTCGAATCTACGACGAAGAATACGTACCTACATGAACTACGAACAGAACCTCACACCGACCGAACTGGAAATCATCGACTATCTGCCTGCGACCTACTCTGCTCTCTCCGAGGAGTTTGGGTTCTCCGAGTCAACGGGCCGCGATCACATCAGCAGTATCGAGCGGAAGGGAGCGCCGCTTGCGAAAAGACGCATCGAGGGTGGGAAGGTCGAAGCGTATATGCGGAACGTGGAGAAGGAACATCCCACGAACCAGAACCGGACGACTGAGTACGGTTCCACCACGAAGGCGACGAAGACGAAGCGGCTGAACAATGCCGCCGGGTCACTCTCCCGACGACTCGATAAGGTGCTGAACGCGACGGAACCCGCTATCAGCGAAGTTCCCCTCTCCGAAGGCGGGGAGGAGGACGTGGTGATTCACGTCACGGACGACCACATTGGCGACGTTCTCGAAGACGAGTTTGGGAACGAGGTGTTCAACACCGAAATCGCTCTTGAGCGGATTCGCTACCGGACGAAGAAGACGCTTGAGCTGGTCGAACGACAGCGGAAGGCCGGGTGGGAGTTCCACACGGTTCACTACCTGATGGGCGGTGACATTATCACCGGCTCTGGTATCTACCTCGGCCAAGCGTGGGAGATGGAGAAGAACCTGAACGAGCAGATCGACATTGCGACTCAGGCTCACTTCGAGCAGATTCGGATTCTCGCGGAACACTTCGAGGCTGTTCAGGTCGTGTGTCAGACCGGGAATCACGGCGAGATTCGCATTAGCGGTTCGAGTCAGCAGGCGAACGGGGACGACATCGTGTACCGGATGCTCGATGCGATTGTCCGGGCGTCGGAGTACGAGAACATCACCTTCATTCGGAACGACCGGACGGGGTTCACGAACTTCGAGATGCGGGGTCACAAGGCCCACCTCCGGCACGGGCAGAACGCGGCGGAACACATCGGGACGGCGGCCTCGAAGCGGGATTGGAGAGGCTGGATGCTTCAGCACGACTTCGAGATCGCCTACGCCGGGCACTACCACACGCAGGGCGTTGACCGCGTGATGAACGTTCCAGTCATTCGCTCGGGTTCCATCAAGCCGCCGGGTGACTTCGAGGAGTCTATCTCCGAGTGGTCGATGCCCGGTGCGACGATTCACGGAGTCTCGGATAGCCTCCCGCTGACGTGGCTCTACGACGTTCAGTATCAGCCGTAAAGACTTGGAGACTTAGCGGTGAGTCTTACGGAAGACTTAAGCAACGTTCTCTGATTCTTAGCAGTACGCAAAAGCAGGACACTAAATGGATACTAAAGACGAGTTCTTCGGCAAGCCAAGAGCTGACACGGTTAAAATGGAGAGCGGCCCCGGAATCCACGACTACTGGGCGCTCCACAAGTTCGCACTCGAAACCGAGTACGACTGGATGCCCACCCACCTCCGCTGTTACCACCCCGGACGGATGATTGACGGCGAGCTGATGGAGGGATACTATGACGAGTTCATTCCTATCGCTCACGACTCCCCGAGAGGCCGTGTGCTGAAGAAGAAAATCACGGAGGAAACCCTCTACTGCCCGGACTGTGAGGAAGCCGCGAAGAAGATAGACACGGGCGAGCCGGTTTGTCCCGAGTGCGGTCTTATCTGCGACGACGGGCGACCCACCTACGAGATCGTCAGCGACCCGAAGGCGGCGGGCCGAGTTGACACCCAATCTGGTTACTATGGAAGCGACTGAATCTATCACGGACACGACTGCCGAGTTGAAACGCCTGATGAACGAAACAACCGTGGAGATCGGAGGCGAGGACGAACGCCTCTCTGACCTCGTGGGCGACATTAAGACGGCTCATCAGGAGCTTGACGCCTACAAGTCGGGGGCACTCAAGCTGAGTAACGCCCTCGATGAGCGGATTCTCATGGCGAAGGGCGAAGACGACGAACAGCTCGTAGAGATTCTGGAAGGGATGAAGGAGTCTGCTTTCGGCGTTTACCTCAGACTTCAGCGCGGCGACCTCGAACTACTCGGAGAACGCGACGGCAAGCACTCCGGGTACTTCGCACCGGACGACGAGTAACCACGCCCTCCACCACTAATGATGAGCTTCGGCACAGACGGAATCAGCCACAACATCCATCTCGCTCAGGTTGACGACGACGGCAACCTCACGAACTTCAAAGAGTACGAGAACGTAGTCGATGTGATGAACCTCCCTGACGGGACGGTGAAGTTCTACTACGAGAACGGACTCAAGCAGATTCAGGGCGGTCGAATCGTCCGGTCACAAGTTCGAGGCATCAAGGACGCCTTCCGCTACCGTTGTTCGGAGTGCGGTGACTTCGAGACGGACGTGATCAGCCAACGAGACAGGGGTGAGCAAACCGAGATGGTGTGTCCGGTTTGTGAAGAATCGACCGACCACGCTCGAATGGACGTGGACGAGATCAAATACGACCGAGTACGACATGGACGAAGTGAATAACGGGAGACTGCTCGAAGAAGCGGCTGAAATCATCGAGGGGCGTTCGGAAACCCACGGCGCTCCCGAAGACTCCTTCCAACGAATCGCTCACTACTGGAACGCATACTTCATCAACACCGGAATCCCCGACCCGAACATCACCCCGTCCGACGTGGCGGATATGATGGCGCTGTTCAAACTCGCACGGGCACAGGGCGGGGATTACCACGAAGATGATTACCGTGACCGCCTCGGCTACGTCAACCTCGCCAGCAACTTGCGACGATGACAGAAGAAGACCAAGACCTACACGACGAGATCGACGCGCTCGCACTCGAAATCGAGCGGTCACTACGGTTGGCAAAAGAACGAAACAAGAAGTGGAAGGGAGTGTTCGACCCCGAACCCCGCGAGATGAAAGCCCAAGCGGAGGCCCTGTTCTCGTGAGCGTCGGACTTCCACCAGAGACGAAGGATATTCTGATGGACATTCTTCGTCGAGCCGCTTCGCAGGACAGAGCGGTAATCGAGTTCAAGAAGCGCGACGGTGAGCTTCACGCGATGGACATAACGGAACACGTCGCCGTCCTCGAAGATGAGTACGAACAGCAAGACCAAGGACAAACCGACTGAAGGAGGTAGGGATTTTCAAAACAAGGCGCACTACGAATCCGGTAACGACGAACGCGGCACTCCTGTTGAACTCGCTCGCCAACTGAAGCGAGCGAACGGCGGACGATTCGACCTCGACCCCTGTTCTGGATGTGAACCCGAACCCATCGGAAAGCAACGGTTCACGATAGAAGACGACGGCCTCGCACAGCGATGGTTCGGGGCGGTGTGGATGAACCCGCCGTATTCGGACATAGAAGACTGGATGAAGAAGGCCAGCACCGAGGCTCAACGCGACGATGTGGCCTACGTTCTCTGTTTGGTTCCGAACCGAACGAGTACGCAATGGTTCCACAAGTACGCGGTCGAAGCCGAGGTGTTCTGCGTTATCGAGGGCCGCCTCAAGTTCGAGCATACGGACGGGTCAGCTCCCTTCCCGAGCGCGATCTTCGCCTATGGGGAAGTTCCCGACGACGTGATGGACGTTCTCCACCACCGGGGGGCGGTCTACCACATCGAGGAGGGGGACGACGGCCAGCAAGTCCGTCTGATGGAATGGGCCGACGACGTGGAAGAACCAGAGGAGGACAACTCCATCGTCGTCTCTCAGTCCGAGTGCCAGCCGCTCAAGAGCGTCAACCTACACGACCGGCTCACGCTCCACATCAACGACAAAACGCTCGGAGCGCCCGATCACCTCGATGCGGTAGCGACGGTGGAAATCCTCGCCGGTCAGGTACGGAACGGTCAGCAGGAACTTCTCACGCAGATTCCCCAAGACGACCGAGACGGGACGTGGTATATGCTCTCTTACCCGGTGTTCGGTGACGGCTCGGTGTACGCCGCCGTCGAAGAACCGGGGAGTGGGTGGTACGACGTGATTCTCGAAAAAGTAGAAATCAATGAGTAAAGCACTCACAGACGACGGAAACGAAATCGACCTCACGGTTCCCGACGACCACCGTGAGAACGGACTCGAACACATCTCGAAGTCCCGAATCAAGACGTACCTCCAATGCCCGCGAAAGTTCTTCTACTCCTACTGGTGTGGGAACCGGACGCCCGGCTCTTACCACACCGAGAAGGGGAGTCAGATTCACCGGGCCTACGAGACGTTCCACCTGAACCTGATCGAGTACGTCGAAGAACACGGGGAGCGTCCCGAGACGTATTCCGAGTTGATGGGGCCGTGGGAGGATTGGGCACAATGGCTCGAACCCCACATCCGCAACTTTTGGCAGTTCGAGGACGAGCGATGGGAGCTGGCTTGTGACTACGCCGCCGCGAAGTTCCGCGCTCTGGACGACCCCCGCGACGGGAAGACCGTGATGGAGTACGCCCTCGAAGCGTGGCTCCCCCTCGGGGTTGAAGTCGAAGGCCGACTCGAAGGCGACGACGTTCCTATCGGGAATCTCCCGTGGATGGGGTACGCCGACGCCCTGCTTCACGCCGCAACGGTTCCCGGCGTCGAGGCGGAGGAAGGCGTGGTGATTGTAGACTACAAGACCGGGAAAGTTCAGGACGAGCAGTATCGCCACAAGGGAATCTACCTCGAAGGAGAGTTCTACGGGTGGCTGTTCGAGAACGAACTGGACTACGAAATCGCCGGGGTCGCCGGGTACTATCCACAGGAGGATGAGCTGGTCGTCAGCCCGTACCCGGACGAAAACCGGCGACACATCATCCGCAAGTCAGTCCTCGGGATGCAGATGAAGCCCGAGATCGGGAACTACGATCTCGAAACCGGCCCTCTCTGTCACTACGGTCACGGCAAGTGCTTCTTCTACGATCAATGCCCGTCGACGTGGGGGAAGAAGGGCGGAGAAGGCTACCACGGATTCGCGGAGCCTGATGGCTCTACGAAGCCGAAAGATGAGATTATCGAACACAAGCGAGAGAAGAATTGGTATCCCTACTGATGGACTTCAATCTCCCTCACGACTGTACGAAGTGCGGAAAGACGTTCAACTACCTGAACCCGGAGTGTAACGACGACTACTACGTGGTTCAGAGACGGAGCGCCCGGTATCGCGGTTCTCTCAATTCAGTCGTCTACTGTGAGAACTGCGCCCCGTTCGGGAACACGAAGATTCCCGGTCAGCTCGGGATGAATGAGTGACGGGGACGTATTCCTCCGTCTCTGTCTGATTCCCCTCGGTGTTCTCGTGCTGAGCTACGGACTTGGAACGATCTACGACTACCTGCGACACGAATACAATAACCGACAATGACCGAAGGCAACCTCAGTTTCGTCCTACACAACGAATCGTTCGATGACCTCGCCTCGATGCTCACGGAGTACGCTCAAATGAAGCGTGTGGTGAGACAGCACGAGGAAGCAGAGCAGGCGGAAACCATCCGCAACACCCTGTACGCACAGCACGCTCACTCACTCTCGTAGCTGACAACTCCTAATGAGTCTCACAGAATACGCAACGACCAGCGACAGCACCAGCTCACCCGACAAAATCGATGTTATAGTCACGTCCTGCGGCGGCGAGGATATGCCCCGAGCGGCCTACCGTGGTGGCTCGCTCGTGGGGATGGAAAGTACGAAAGCCCGACCACCGAGGGAGATTCCGGTGGAGTTCGTCGATTGGCCGTTTCTCCAAGATGATCTATCGTTCGACCAGAAGTGGGAATCCCACCTCGATGTGGTGAAGCGCGAGAAGCCAAAATATGCTGTTGCGCCTGATATTGAGGACAAGTCTTCCCTCAATTCTACTCTTGCTAAGGCTGACCAGCTTCGCCGCTACGCAGAAATCGTCATTGTGGTTCCAAAGGGCGTCAAGCCCGACCGTGTACCCTCTCGGTTCCGCGTCGGACTCCCCGCTCAAGACCGCTTTGGTGGTGTACCGTGGCCTGTATGGGAGTACCGTAACTGCCGAAGCGTTCACATCCTCGGTGGTAGCCCGCACCGACAATTCGAGTTATCCCACTACGTCCCCGTTCACTCCGTTGACACCGCCTCTCCGCTGAAAGCGGCTCAATTCGGGAGTGTGTGGCAGGGCGATAAGTGGGGAGAGGACGGCTACAACTACTATGATCGCATCGAGCGGTCGATGGAGAACGTCCTGCTCTCGTGGAACAAGGGCGACCGAGTTGACTCGGCGTTCCTGAACCGGCGACGGCGGGAGGTCGAACACCCACAAACACCCGCGATTCTCGAAAACGAGCGGAAGGCGCGACCTCCCTCTCGTGACGAACTCTGTATCGGCTCGGACGAGGAACACCCGTTCCCCGGTCGGGCGTACTTCTACCGCGACGACACGCTCTCCTACCCCGAGTGGAAGGAGGAATACCGGGGCGAGTCCCCGGCTTGGCTCTAATTCTCTCTGTTTTCGGTCGAAATGCCGTCAGCATCCGCTGGCGGCGCGGCACGGAATCCAGAGACATGACTAACTGCCGAAAATGCGACAAACGAGAGCCTATTCCCGGCAAGTCGCTCTGTCCTCTCTGTTTTGAGGTGACGAAGAACGCGACGATGAGGGAAAAACAACGAGATAATGAGTAGCACACTACACGACTTCACCGACGTAGAACCGCTCGTCGTTCGAGAGATCAAGCCGCTCCGGTATCCCGACAATCCCAAGAAGTTCGTCGGATTCCTCGGCCCCTCGAACCGGGACGCGAACTGTATCGTCTGTCAGCGGAAGCGACATCCCTACTGGGAGGACGGCGAACAGAAACAGCACTTCTACCGGAAAGGCGGTGGGTACTCGTTCAGCGAGTCTACCCTTGGCCTGCTCCGGCGAGCGAATGTTACTCGAATCGTGATCGAGGAGACGGACAACGACCGTCTTCTGGAATTTAACCTCGTGGACTACGAGAAGGGCAATTTCTCGAATGAGATGGGCGACGACCCTCAGCGATTCGTCCCCGTCGATGAAGCCCTCCACGAGTGGACTGCCGCTGAATCGACCATCATCCGCGACCACAATCTATGAAGAATCAGAGTCACCAGCAAGCCGCGCCGTGCGGATGTGATAGCCCGCGAATCGCCCCTCAGGGCGGTTGCGAAACGTGCCTGAACTGCGGGTGGAGTGCCTGCCTCATTTGAAATGAAGGAAATCTACGTTACTAACACCGAACTCGTCTATGAGGATTACACGCCGAAAATCAAACTGTTCGGTCGAACTGAAGCGGGAAAGCCGGACTCGGTGACGGTGGAGAACTTCGACCCCTACTTCTACGTCCCGGCGGCGGAGAAGGGGGAGGTTGACCCGTTCGATAATGACCACATCGAGGGGTACGAAGACACCGAGTTCACCGGCCTCGTCGACGGCGACGGGCTGGCGAAGGTTATCGTCAACAACCCGAAGAAGATGGGAGAGGTTGCGTCGTTCTTCTCGAAGTCGTGGGAAGCCGACGTGGACTACACCGACCGGCTCCGAATCGACCTCGGCATCAAGACCGGCGTTCGAGTCCCCGGCGACCGGGTGACTCCCGACGAGATCGAGCCGGTGGAGATGGACGCGCCGCCCCGCGTGATTACGTTCGACATTGAGACAGACGACCGGGGTGAAGGGTTCCCCGACTACGGGAAGGCCCGTATCCTCTCCATCGTCGCTCACGACAACTACACCGACGAGTACGTGGGCTTCATCGACCTCGATGGTCATGGGCTTGGGGAACGCTTCCCCGACGCCAACCTCGATGCGGTGAGCCACCCGAGCGACCTCGGCCTCGAACACCTGAGTCAGCTCAAGTTCGAGCCGGACGAGCGGAAGATGCTCACAGAGTTCACCCGCTACGTTCAGGACAAGGACGCCGACCTCATCTGCGGGTGGAACAGCAACGGGTTCGACACCCCGTTCGTAATCGAGCGGATGAAAGAGCGCGGTGTCAACGCCGACCGCCTCTCCCGTACCGGGAACTCCTACACCGGGTACAACGGCCCGACGATTCAGGGGCGTACCTGCTACGACCTGATGGACGCTTGGAAGGACACCAAGTTCACGAAGGTCAGCGGGGCGCTCGATTCTGCCGCCGAGATGGAGTTGGACGACGCGAAGATCGAACACACGGACAAGGGGTTCTACGAGCTATACTCGGAGAACACGCAGAAGTTCCTCAACTACAACACGAAGGACGTTTTCCTGACGGTCGGCGTCAACGAAGCCGCGAACGTTCTCGCGTTCAAGAAGGCGCTCCGTGATACGATTGGTCTGGACTTCGAGCAGACCACGGCTAACAACGAGTTCATCGAGATGATGATTCGGCGGAAGCTCTACAACGAAGGCTACGCCGGGCCGACCGCGACGGAGCCGGAGAACACGGGGAGCTACGACGGAGCCTACGTGTTCGACGCCTTCAACGGCCTCAAGGCGAACATCGTCGGAATTGACCTTGCTTCGCTGTATCCGAACGCGCTCTGGATGCTGAACGCCAGCCCGGAGACGAAGGTTGACCCCATCCACGTAGAGGAACACGACGACGGCCTCTACGCTGTCCTCGAAGAAGGAGGCGACCTCGTGCCGGTGGCGAAGGCCGCGAATGACGTTTACTTCCGTCTCGACTATGACGGCGTGTTCCGTGAGCTGGTGGATGAAGCTCTCCGCCTGAAGGAACACGCTGGCGAGATGAAGAAGGACGACTCGCTCAGCCCCGAGGAGAAGGCGAAATGGGGAGAGGAGTATAGTGTCAGGAAGACGATAGTTAACTCGATCTACGGCGTTTTGGGATGGGTTCGGTTCTTCCTCTACGACGCCGATATTGCCGCCGCTGTCACCCTCACGGGGCAGGCGGTGATTAAGCGTACTGCGAAGTACGTGAACGAGGAAAGTATCGCAAATGTATCATATGGGGACACCGACTCAAATTATATAGAGTTTGATAGTTCTCTGAGCCAAGTGGAGTGTCTTGAAGCCGCGAAAGAAATCACGGACACTCTCAACAACGAGGTCTATGTTGACCTCGCCGCCGAGTACGGGATGCCGACCGACCCGTGCCGGTTCGAGATCGAGATCGAGATGTACGCCTCTCGGTTCTTCATGTCCGGGCAAAAGAAGTTCTACGCCTACGTGAAGATGTGGGACGAGGGGATGGACTACGACGCCACCCTGAAAGACGGGAAGGGGAAGTTGTCCATCAGCGGCTACCCGTGCAAGAAGAATAACACGGCTCAGCTCACCAAGGAGGTTCAGCGAGAAGTCCTCGAAACCATCGTCCGTGGTGGTGACGAGAACGACATTCGCCGTATCATTCGGGAAGGAGCCGAACGCATCGACGCCTCTAACCCCGACTTCGATCTCATCGGAATCCCCGGCGGCCTTGGAAAAGAACTGGACGACTACTCGTGGTCGGACGGGACACCGAAGGGCGCTTCGCCCCGAGCGGCGTTCTACGCTAACAAGTTCATCAAGGACTGCAACTTCGGGAAGGGGAACACGGTCAAGCGGGTGTACCTCAAGCACACGACGCTCGGAGAAGACACGCTCGATGTGATTGGATACGAGCGGGGAGCGCAACTGGACGACCTCCGTGACCAGCTCACCGTGGACGTGAAGCGGATGCAGGACACTCTCGTTCGGAACCCGATGGTGGACATTCTCGACGCCGTGGGCATCGACGTGGACGCCGCAATCGAGGGGCAGAGTCAGACCGGACTCGCCGCGTTTTGCTAATGCCCTCCGAAAGACCGTGGCAAGATGAAGATACGCTTAGAGAGGCGTACTCGCGCCACCATTCTACCCGGAAGGTCGCAAGCGAACTCGGTTGTGGCAAGGAGACGGTGAGACGCTGGATGGAGCGGTTCGGTATCGAGCGCACCGGATTGAAGTATAGTGTTGCAGTTACAGAGCGCCCCGATGGTTACGAACAGCTCACGGTGAACATCGACGGGAAATCCCACTCCGTACTCCACCATCGGCTTCTCGCCGTTGCGAAGTACGGGTACGACGCCGTAGTTGGAAAAGACGTTCACCACACCAACTCGATGAAGTTGGACAACCGATTGGAGAACATCGAAGTTCTCGATCACGCCGACCACACCGCTCTACACAACGAGGAAGCCGGAATGACTCGAAACGATTTGGGTCAGTTCGTCTTCGATAATGACAACCAATGTGTGAAACCTGCTACGTAGAAGATAAGCTGAACAGCCTGCTGAATACCGGCAACGACCAAGACGTGAACACCGAGGTAATGGAGTCCCACTTCGTTGCCGCCGAGATCGGCCTCGGTCGGGTGTTAGAATGAACGAGACAATCGCTATCGTCGGATGTGGGGCCGCCAAGCGCGACGAAGCAAGCCGGGCGGAAGACCTCTACACCTCGAATTACTTTAGACCTTAAGCGGCGCTACGCGGAGACATTTTACGACAAGTGGGTGATCGTCTCTGCTGAACACGGGTTCGTCCCTCCGTGGAAGGAACTGGAACCCTACGAGACTCACATCGACGACCGCGACCTCGATGTGTTCGTAGACCAGCTTGCCCACGGGAATTTCTGCTCGCTGAAGTCCCCCTTCGTGGGGCTTGATTACGCCGACGAGATAGACGTTCTCGCCGGGAAGAAATACTGTGACGCTATCCAGCAGGCGGCCCGGAAGGAGGATAGCATTATGGACGAGCTGAACAGCGACCAACCTCGGATAGCTCCGAATCTCTCCTTTCCGTTTCAGGAAGCCGGGCTGTCCGGTATCGGCAAGCAAATGTCGTGGTTGAAGACGGCGCTGGTCGAACACGTAAAGCGCCCGCCGGAGGGAAAGTACCAGACTCAAGTGAGCCTTGATCGCTACTCGATACTCGGTTAAGTCTCAAAGAAGAATCTTTAAGTCTTCACTCAGCGTCTATTAGAGTGAGGAGCGGCTGTTTTGCGGAACCAGAACGAATCTAATGAGATACATCACTCCTGCTACACAAGACGAACTTGCATCAATGCTCGCTGACGTTCTCAGCGACGTACTACGAGAGGACTGCCGCATCGAGGGGTTTCAGGAAACCCATCACTTCAATCCTGAACTGACCGAGATCAATCTCAATCTCACCTACTACCACGAATGAAAGTCGAACTAAAGACCGAATACAGCACACCGAACGCCGACGACGTTCCCGTGATTGCGGCTCGGGGAGACTACATGAGCGAATCCCTCGTCGGCAAGACCGTCGAGGACGCCCTCGAAGGGACGGACAAGACCCACGAAGAACTACTCGGTGAACTACTCCGACGCGGCCACTTCGGGCCGTTTGAACACATCCAAGCGTTCTTCGCGGTCGAAGGACTCAGCCGGTCGGCAATGGCTCAAGTGACGCGACACCGCCACATGAGCTTCGACGTTCAGAGCCAACGCTACTGCGACTTCTCCGAGAAGAACATCGTCGTTCCACCGGGCGACAAGAACAACCCCGGAGCCGACGACGTGGTTCTCGGCCAGTACGATGGCCCCGCCGAAGACTTCACCGGGAAGGACGCTTTCGAGGGACACTTCCTGAACTCAGTCGAGCTGTATGAACGGCTCATCGAGCAAGGAATGGCGAAGGAGGACGCCCGATTCATCCTCCCCATCGGCGTGGAGGTTGACCTAACGTTCTCTGCGAACGCTCGAACCCTGATGCACTTCTTCGATCTACGGAAGAACATGAAGGCCCAATGGGAGGCCCGCGAGTTCGCTACTCAGGTTCTCGATGAGTGTAAGAAGTGGTCGCCGCTCGTCTTCTCCGCCTACGAAACCCACCTGAACAACAACTCAATTCGCGCCCCATGATTCTGTCTCAGCACGATATTCAGCACTCGATTAGCCGTGGCGATCTCGGGGCCGTTCGTGGCAACGGGAAGACGCTCGCTGTGGAACCTGCCTCGATGGATTTGCACCTCGGGTCGGAGCTTCGGATTCCTGCCGCGACCGGCGTGGTCGAGGTGGACGACGCCGACACTTACCCCGGTCACTACGAAAGAACCAGCGAGCTTTCGCTCTCTCCCGGCAAGTTCGCGCTGGCCCATACGGAGGAGAACATCACCGTCCCCGACGACAAGGTAGGAATCCTCCACGGTCGCTCGTCGGTCGGGCGGCTCGGCCTGTTCATCCACAATGCGGGCTTCATCGACCCCGGCTTCCGGGGACAGATCACGCTCGAATTGTTCAACGCCGCTCCGTACCCTATCCGTCTCCGCGATGGGATGCGGATTTGCCAGCTCGCCCTTCACGATATGAAGACGAAGCCGGACGTGGCGTACTCCGAGGAGAACGGGAACAAATACAACGACCAGACCGGCCCGACTCCCTCTCGACTCCACGAGGATTTCCAGTAAAGCTTGAGAAGCCGACCAACCCGCTCGATTACGACGAATTGGCTCTGTTGAAATCCTATCCGTTCAACATTATCGTCGCTGGTACAACCGTTAGGTAGGTGTGCGTATTGAACGGCAGGAAGTCTCTCAGCTACGAGTGATGTTTGGAAAGTCGTGCTGAATAGAGGGCGCGTTTCAGTCAAAGGAACACTATTGTGCTATCAACTGTAATGACGATTATGAGCCAGACAAAACGGCTATACAATCGTCTTGATGGATGGGCTCGGAATCTGTCGCGTATTAGATATGCTGCTTTCGTTGGCGTCGTCTCCTTTTCGTGTTATCTGTTTGGTGGTGCACTGCTCGGCAAATCGAATATTTTCGGAGCATTCGGAATCGGGTTCACACTTGCTGCTCTCCATTTTGCGTTCAATCCCAACGCTCAAACATGACGGAGGAGTTATAGAACTTTTCACACGGAGTTGGTTTTGCGTTAGATAGCGTAAGTTGGCTACTCAGTGGTTCCCCTGTATCTAACGAATAACCCTTCACTCTTGTTAGTGGGTGAGGATTTCAACAGAGCCGACGAATTTAGAAGCCAATAGTTGCGGTGAAAATAGATAGATTGGTGAGTATCATCGAGCTTGAGCTGGTTGATGTGGGGCGTGATGATGGCTTCAGAAAAGGAACGAGGAGTTACCATTTGTAGAGTTGGCCTTGATCGGGCGGAAATTCGGTAAGATCGATGTTGTGTGGGTAGGGGTCAGAAAGGACTTCGGCTGGTTCACGAATCTGGCTACTGGTCAAATCGTATGATGCGAAGACGCCGATATAGCTTCCTTCGGGGTATCGTTTGATGTTGTGGTCTGAGAGTGCGCGGTGTATCCGGGATTCTGCATCCGATGGCAGGTTATTGAGGTGTCGGCGGAGGCCGTAGACAACTAACTCGTCGTCATCTGAGTTCCGTGCGCGAACGTGGAAGCGAATGCGATTGTCCTTCGTGTCGATCTCAATGATTTCCATGCCGAAATGTTCGGGGCCATTGAATCTTAAAAAATTGGGGTGATGTGGCGCGTCGATTGGGTTTGAGATACGTGGTCGGTACTCCCGATCAAGAGGCATAAACCCCTATTGGTTGCCTACAAGACTCAAATAGGCATCTTTAAGTCATATAGTACCGTCTGGTACTATACGACGAAACATCCGAATTAGCTCGCGCGAGCGCACAACGCGGGCGAAATATCTATCTTAGATATATACTCTAGGTAGTTACCTACGTTGAGTTTTACCACATCGAGGGTTGTTCACTCAACTAAGACAGTACCGTAGTAGAACACTTAGAGTTAAACACAGAGTAGTGAGTAACCTGTGAGGATTTTTAACAGCAAGTGGTTTTTCAGTACCCCACATCAAACATCAGCTTATGTCGTCTGACCAACCCGAGGGTGTTATGACTCTGGAATTGTCCGGCGAACAGGGTCTACACGCCTTCAACCAGTTCATCAAGGAGGCAGGATTCGCTGATTCGGTCGAATCAATCAGCGTTCGAGTCGAAGCCGACTCCCCGATTGACCTGACGGAATACATTACGGGCGAATCCATCGAACCGAAGAAGTCCGAGGACGACGACCCGGAGATCGTCAACTTCGAGGAGGGGTCGCGGACGCGAAAGCTCGCTGAATTTCTATACGAACATAACGGCGAGAAATGGCATACGACGACTGAGATCAGGGAAAAGCTCCCTGAGGATTCAGAAATAGACCCGGACGACGTGAGCCAAATCTTGTGGGAACTATCGGAGCGTGACGTTGTGGAGAAACGACCCCACGAGGGAGATGGTCGGAAGAAAGAATACCGTCTGAACGATCTCGGGATGCGCTCGGTTGAAGTCCTTGTCGGGAATTAGGGAATAGAGCCTTTCAAAAGCCGTTTACATCCCTTAATTCGTTTCGTGTGCTTCGCGTAGTTCGTCACAGACCTCAAGCAGATGTTCACGAATCAATTGTTCGCGCTGTTCCACGAACTCGGGGAAGTTCTCCAATTCGTATAGCGACCCATCTTCCGACTCCGGTATATAGTGTCTCTCCTTGTATTCCTCGGTCTGTGAAGTAAGCCAATTAGCGAAGTCGCTACTGTGTTTGGACAGGTTCTCGTCGTCACGAAGGAATTGGAGGTTGCCCACGCGGTGCATCAAGTCCGGGTACTCGTCTTCTACCTGACTTTGCGGGAAGATGTGATCGGCTTCGTAACTGTGGCCGGGGTCGGCTGATTCGGGGAAGCGGAGCAGATGGAGAAGGAACTCTCCCCGTTGGGTGTTGTACGTCGCTTCATCGAAGATGCTGTCTATGTCATCATTCGAGAGGTAGACGGATTCTCCGTAGCTTGTTCTTAGCCGGTCGTCGATGCGGTCTATCGGGAATCGAACCTCGTCTGTGTTATCTATCTCATCTCGAACCGCCTCGGCAATTTGGGCGGACGACAGC
>ENA-ORDC01000454-ORDC01000454.1-marine-metagenome-genome-assembly--contig:-NODE-454-length-40877-cov-19.243407_pt1 | contig 40877 bp, 47 predicted proteins | sample MGYA00237783_ERZ508515 | MGnify/ENA primary metagenome ERZ508515 (study PRJEB26186, sample SAMN06268792) | marine metagenome | isolation source: Eden Landing Ponds, San Francisco, CA, USA | place... | reverse complement strand
CAAGGTAGCCCGGACGTGGACGCGGACGCTCAGCCGAATGCCGGGCCGAACAGAAGGGGGCTTACTCCCCGCAGCCACTCACGCTCGTGAGCGACTGCCACCGGGGACAGACGTCTGTTCCTGCGTGAGACACCGTCTGGCTCGTGCGACGCAGACAGACCGACGACGCCCAGGTACCGAAGGAGAGATCCGACAGTGAAACGGAGTGTTCAAGTCCCCGTCTCGTGACACCCCAACTGTGATTTCGGGTGGACGTGTCGCCCTGGCGAGCCAGGCCGTGACGATCCCGTGGTGGGCGTTCGTGACGGTACTCGGCGCGTTGCTGGGTGCGAAGTTGCTGTACGACGGTCTCCAGAGTAGCGCGCCGCTACGGCAGTACATGAGGCTGTCCGAGGCGTCGATAGGGAGCGTTATGTCCGGGGACGGGCCGCTCAGGCTCTCGGGGACAGCAAGGAGTCTCGAGCCGAGCGCCGACCGGCCAGCCGAAGAGACGCTGGTGGTCAACGAAGTCGTCCGCGAGGTGAACATCGAGCACAACACCGGCTTGCGGGAACCGCTGGACCCGAACAAACAGTTCGAGTCCGGCCCCCACGGAACCGGCGTCGCCCGCGTCGGCAGCGACATCGACTCCGTCCCGTTCGTCCTCGAAAGCGACCGCGGCGAGCGTCTCCTCGTCGACCCGCGAGCGGCGAACTACCTGCTCGATACCGAGACCGAACACGGCGAGAAATCCGGCCAGGTGGTCTACCGGCAGGTCCTCACCGCGGGGGAGACGGCCCACGTCGGCGGCCGGATCGTCCGGACTGCGGACCTCGATATCGACGGGTTGGACGGTCTCGATGCCGAGGTACCGAAGCTGGCCATCACGGCTGCTGACGGCCGCATCTTCCTGGCCCACGGCGATGGCTCGGCGGTCGCGACCCGACTGGTGACGAAACATTACCGCCTGCCGCTGGGCCTGCTCGTCCTCGCGGGCGTCGGCGTCTTCGTCTGGTCGAATCTGCCCGGGTGAGAGCTGACAGGTGCGGCCCCACGAGCGCCGCCGATAGCGGTTTGTGCCTCGCTGCCGAACCGCAATCTATGCACGTCCTCCTCATCGGCGGCACGGGCCTCATCTCGACGGCCGTCACCCGCCAACTGGTCGCCGCCGGCCACGACGTGACCGTCTGTAACCGCGGCGAGAGCGACGCACAGATCCCGGATTCAGTCGAACACGTCCGTGCCGACCGCTTCGGCGACGACTTCCCCTCGAAGATCGCGCCCGTCCACGCCGACGTCGTGATCGACATGCTCTGCTTTTCGGAGAGCGATGCCCACCTCGCGATCGACGCCTTCGGGGGCAAGATCGAACAGTACGTGATGACCTCGACGATCGACGTCTACCGGCGGCCAGTCGACTCGAACCCGGTCGCCGAGACAGCACCGCGCCATCCACCGACCAGCGACTACGGCGCGAACAAGGCCGCAGCCGAGGACGCGATCATGGCCGCCCACGACCGAGGGGCGTTCGCGGCGACGATCCTCCGGCCGTGGACCACCTACGGTCCCCACGGCGACGGCAATCTCTGTCACACTTTCGGGGTCGACACGACCTATCTCCGGCGGATCCGCGACGACGAGCCGATCGTCGTCCACGGCGACGGCACGGGGCTGTGGGGCCCCTGTCACCGCCGGGACGTCGCGAGTGCGTACGTCGGCGCAGTCGGCAACCGGGCCGCCTACGGCGAGGCCTACAACGTCACTGCCGAGGCCGTCCCGACGTGGAACGAGTATTATCGTGTCCTCGCCCGCGCGCTGGACGCGCCCGACCCCGACCTCGTGCACATCCCGACCGACGTGCTGCTGGACGTCGCGCCCGATCGAACCGGCTTTCTGGCGGATCACGGCCGCTACAGCACGACCTTCGACACGTCGAAGGCGCGGCGTGATCTGGACTTCGAGCAGACGATCGAACTGGAGCGGGGCGTTCGGGAAGTCGTCGACTATCTGGAAGAGCGAGACGCGATCACCAGCGAGGACGACCGAAGGGAGTCCTCGGGGAACGTGAACGGGGAGGAACGACCCGTGAGCAGCGAAGACGACCAGTTCGTCGGCTCGCTGATCGCGGCGTGGCGCGACCAAACGAGTGAGTTCGTCGACGTCTTCGAGGCGTGACTACGAGTCTCGCGGGACGACCTTCGCGCCGTCGTCGGTGTCGAAGGTGACGCCTGTCTGCGTCTCGATTCGTGCCTCACTCGGCGGTGTTCCGTCGTGCTCGACCCGGATCAGGACGGTTTCGAGCGTGATGTCGTCGGTCCCCATCTCGCTGGAATCGTTGATCCGAATGTCCAGTCGGTCGCCGTCGCGGGTCATCGACTCGACCCGGTAATCGGGAACCGAGGACTTGGGATAGGCCTGGACGACCACCAGCGAGGCCGTCTCGAAGTCCGTTTCGTCCACGAACTGCTCGGCGTCGTCCGTGAGTTGGCTTCGATTGAACCGCTCGGTGTCGTTCGCGTCAGTCAGCAGCGTCGCGTAGTAACTCGCGTTGGCTTCGAAATCGTCCGGATAGACGATCCCATCTTCGAGTATCGGATAGCCCGTCCAGCCGCTGTCGAACACCGTCACGTCGTATCCCGGCGAGCCAGCCGGCGGGGTCGTGGTCGTTGCTGGAGGGGTCGCCGAGGGAGTGGTAGTCGGCGGTTCGGTCGTCGTGTCGGAGGGCAGTGGGCTGGTCGCCGTATCGTCCGTCGGCCCGGCCCCGGCACAGCCCGCGAGAACGAGTGTGGCGGCGACCGCGACGGCCGCGAGGGTCCTGCGTCGCATACCTGCAGCTACACGATTCATCTTCAAGGGAGTTTGCGAGACACAAAGAGCCGTTTTACCGATTCAGGGACGTTTTTCTGCCGGGAGATAGATTGTCGGATCGTGAGTAGCGAGTGGGAGCCCGAGACCGTCTTCGACGTCCTCGGGAACGAACACGTCCGACAGATCCTGGCGCTGGCCAGCGTCAAGCCAGTCTCGGCCGAGGAGCTGGCCGATCACACAGACGCCTCCCAGCCGACCGTCTACCGGCGAGTCAACGTCCTCCAGGAGTACGACATGCTCGCCGAGCAGCGCCAACTCGACGACGAGGGCAACCACTACAAGACCTACCGGACGACCCTCGAAGAGGTCTGCTTCGCCGTCGAAGACGGCGGCTTCACCGTCGAGGTCGAACTCCGGCGGGATCTCGTCGACCGATTCAGCGAACAACCGCCCGAGCCAAGCGATGACACGACCGATCCCGGGACTGTCGTCGAGAGCGACGGCGAGGCAGTCGCCGAGGACCGCCTCGACGAGAAATAACGGCTTCAGAGCGTGAAGTCTCGCGAGCGTCCGAGAGACGCTCTCGAAGCGGTCGCTGAACGGTCGAAAATTTCGGGCAGGCGGTCGTCGCTCGTCCGAGAACGAATTCGTACCGTGCAGCCGCGCACGGATTTATTACGTCCTTCAGACACTACCCACAGGTGCGTATGAGCGTCATCCAGAGCATCAAAGAGACGATCGGTATCGCGGAGGACGGCCAGCCGTACGAGTGTCGAAGCTGCGGCCACCACTTCCAGACACAGGCCGACGCCGAATCCCGCTGGTACACCTGCCCGGAATGTGACGGCGAAGACATCGAACCGATCGAAGACCACGCCGAGTAGACCGCCGGGACCCCCATCCTCGTCGCGAACCGCGTCTATCGCTCCCCAGCGTGTTTTTCACGGCCCTCGTAGACACGCCAGCGTCGCCCGGACGAGTCGCTATCCCTTTGACCCCCCGCAGATAAACACGGACGATGTTTGGGGCTGCACTGGCCGCTGGCGGGGTCTTCGGGGCGAAACACGCGCTCGAAGCCGACCACGTGGCCGCCGTCGCGACGCTCGTCGAGGAGACCGACAGGCCCGCCACCACGGGCGCGGCCTGGGGGGTCGGTCACTCGATCCCGATCGTCCTGCTGGGCGTGGCGTTCCTGGCGCTCGGACTCGAATTACCTGGGGCTGTCATGACCGGATTCGAGGTGGTCGTCGCGCTCGTGCTCGTCGCGCTCGGCGTTCGGGCGATCGCCGGCCGGCAGTCACTCGGCCGACGGCTCCTCTCACACACCCACGGCGAGTCCGAGCACCGCCACCTCAGACTCGGTCGCGGAGCGATCGGGCTCGGTCACTCCCACGCCGACGAGGAATCGTTCGCGGTCGGGATCGTCCACGGACTGGCCGGCAGCGGCGGCGTCGTGATCGGGATGACCGCGGCCGCGCCGACCGCGACCGGCGGGCTCGCGTTCCTCGGTGGATTCGCCCTCGCCTCCGTGGGGGCGATGGCCGTCGTGACCGCCGGCTGGGGACGGCTCGTCGGCTATACCGACGCCCTCCGAATCGTCGCCGGCCTCCTCAGCGTCGCCGTCGGTCTCCTCCTGTTGGCCGAGACGACCACTCTGCTCTGAAGGAGTCGTCGTCCGGACAACCCCCCATCGAACCCTTTTTGTTCTCTGCCAGACAGTTGGTGGTGATGGCGCAGCCGATACCGATCAATTTCGCGCCGACGGGGATGGTCCCCACCAAAGAGATGACCCCGCACGTGCCGGTGACACCGACGGAGATCGTCGAGGACGTGCGTACGGCCTCCGAGATCGGCATCACGTCTGTCCACCTCCACGCGAGAGATCCCGAAACCGGCGAGCCGACGTGGAAGCGCGACGTGTTCGCCGAGATTATCGACGGTATCAGGGAGTTCGCACCGGAACTCGTCGTCTGTGTCTCGTTGAGCGGGCGAGAGTGGGGTGAGGTCGACAAGCGAACGGCCCCGCTGGAGTTGACCGGCGACCGGAAACCCGATATGGGCAGTCTGACGCTCTCGTCGATGAACTTCAGCGGGAGTGCGAGTCTCAACAGCCCCGAGACGGTCCGTCGACTGGCCGAGCGGATGGACGAGCGGGGCGTCCTGCCGGAACTCGAACTGTTCGATCTCGGGATGGTGAACTACGCGAACTACCTCATCGAGCGCGGTGTGCTGGAGCCGCCCCACTACTGTAATCTCTTGCTCGGAAACGTCGCGTCGGCACAGGCCGACCCCGTCCACGTGGGGACGATGCTCCGGGATCTCCCCGCCGACAGCGTGTGGGCACTGGCCGGGATCGGTAACGCTCAGGTGTCGACGAACACCCTCGCAGTCGCACTCGGCGGTGGCGTCCGCGTCGGTCTCGAAGACGCCATCTATATGGGTGCCGACCGAGAGCGGCTCGCGACCAACGAAGACCTGGTACGCCGCGTCCACGAACTGATCGATCTGAACGGGCACGACGTCATGGAGCCGGGACAGCTACGTGATCGACTCGATCTCGAACCCGGGTTCGGTCAGTACGGCCGTGAGTGCCCTGAGTGATCGGCTCGACCGTCACCCACCGTCGACGATCCGCCGGGTGACGGGCATCGCCAGCAGCGTCACCAGCCCGTACAGTTCGGCGTCGTTTCGCTCTCCGTCCATGTGCGCGCGGTAACACTCCCAGACGCCCTCGACATCGAGAAACGGCAACTCCCGAATCAGGTCCTCGTTGGCTTCGATGGCCTCGCGCACGAACGACTGTTCGCGGATCAGCCGCGGATTGTGTGGCCAGGGCCCGTTCGACAGGTGCGGAGCCGGTGGATCGGTGATCGAGAGATGTTCGTCGGAGAACCCGAGGCAGTGCTCGCCGATCCAGTGGGCCCAGAAGGGGGACGAAAGCGGGAGCCCGGTGTTGGCGTAGGTGACGGCGGCCAGATCGGGATCGAGGCGCTTGACCGCCCGGGCGACCACGTTGTGTCGCACGAAGTGGCGTGTCGGCGTCGAGAGATAGAGGTCGACGAGACGGTTATCGACGAACGGACTCCACGCCGGCAGGTACTGGCGGAGGCTCTGGAGCAAGAACAGGACGCTCCCGTTCGTCCGCGGCGTGAGCGTCCCGCAGACGAACAGCTCCTCGGGAGAGCCGTAGGTGAGTCCGTGATGGTCGATTCCCGCGTCAGTCTCGCGAATATTCGAGCGAAGGATCGCTTTGGGATCGACGGAGGTATCGAGATACCGCGGTGGATCGTCCGCCCAGTACTCGACGAAGTGTTCGATCCGATCCATCGGTTCGAGTCTCGGCAGGTGCACCGTCCCGAGCGGGCCGAGGTCGAGACTGCGCTGTGGAAAGCTGTGCGCTTTGAAGTTCGAGTCGGCGAACGACGCGGTCACCATCGCGTCGACGTCGTCGCGAATCTCTCCGACGAATCCCTCCGCGTGGGCCTGTTCGAACGTGCCGACGAAGTTCGACAATCCGGGATTCCGTTCGAGCGCTCGCTCGTGATAGTCCGGGCCGCGCTGGATCCACTCGAAGTCGACCCCGGCGGTCAGCGCTGCCTGCTCGGCCGCCCGGGCCTCGCGGTTCATCCACCCCGTGCAGTGATAGGCAGTCAGGTTCGCCCGTGCTTGGCGATCGGCAGCCGCGAGTACGAGCCTGGAATCGGCCCCGCCACTCAGCAACAGCCCGTACTCGCGGCCCGGTTGCAGTCGCTCGGCGATCACCGTCTCGAACAGCTCGGCGAACTCGTCGAGAAACGACGAAAAAGAGCGCTCACGTGGTCGATACGTCGGCGTCCAGTACTGCCGAGCAGTCATCGAACCCGATGGCAGATCGACCGACGTGATCGATCCCGGAGGGAAGAGAAACGTTCCTTCCAGCGGCGTCGTACAGCCGAACGTTCGGAAGTCACAGCCGAGATACGCCGCGACGAGTCGGTCGTCGAACCGCGGCGTAACCGCGGGGTGTCGCGACAGCGACTGGATCGCCGTCGAGAAGACGAGCGGCCCGTCCTCGGGCTGGACGTAGTAGGTGTCACGGAGCGCGAGTCGGTCGGTGACTATCGAGACCGTCTCCGCCCGCCGGTCGTAGATGACGCCGACGAAATCGCCGTTCAACCCCGAGACGAACGATGGGCCGTGTCGCTCGTACAGATCCGCACAGTACTCGAAGACTGACTCGGCCGTGACATCCCGGGATTGATACCCGTCATCGCCGTCGAATCCGAACACCGATCCCCAGATCCACAGGAGCGTGTCCTCGCCGACCTGGACGGGTTGGTCGGCCGCCTCGGAGACGGCGAAAGACCCGGCGATTGCGAGCCGCTCATCCCGAAACAGCGTCGTCGACTCCTCGCCGGTCCACTCGAGTCCGGCAGCGACATCCTCGATACCGTCCGCGACCCCGACGACCCCACAGAGACCCGCCATACACGCAGGCTCCACTGGAGCCGGCATAACTCTGGCTCTCTCGACAACCGAGCGCTTGTCCGCGGACACTACTACGCCTGCTCCAACGCGCGCCGCAGTCGTTCGTCCGTCAGGAGGCCCTCGGTCAGCTGGAGGCCGACGATGCTTGGGCGGGCGTTGCCTTCGAGAAGGACTGGACCATCCTCGGTGACGACGACGTCCCAGCCGACCAGCGGCGCGTCGCGGTGTATCGCAGCCGCCTCACGGACGAGATCGCGAAGCTCCGCCCAGTACGGGACTGTCACGCCAGCGACGCGAGCGTCCGTCTCGGGATGGGTCCGCAAGCGCGACCGGGACGCCCCATCGAGAGCGATCAGACGACCGATCTCGCCGGTGTCGGTGTCGATCGGCGCGGTGTAGCCGCCTTTCGACCAGTTGTCTATCGGCGCTGATTCCCGGGAGCCGAACCGATGTGACGGTCGGTGGAGGCTGATCTCGCCCGTCTCCGGGTCGACCAGCGTGTGAATGCGGATCGTATTCGTCGCGCCGGGGAAGATACTGGCCGCGTAGTCGTGCTGTTCGAGAAACTCGGTCACGAGATACCCGTCCAGATCGGCCGCCAGGTCAGCCACGGTCGATTCGATCGTCCCCGAACCCATCTTCAGACGCGCCTGCTCACCGTCTTCCAACACGTACACGCCGTCGCCGCGCCCCTCACTCACGGGCTTCAGGACCAGTGTGCCTTCCGCCGAGAGGAGCGGCGACAAGTCGGACTCGACGGCTGCAGTCGGTTCGAACCGCCCGCGATCGATCGTCCCGTAGATGGTGGGCACGGCGTCGATTGTCGGTTCGGTCGCCCGCTGGAAGGCGTACTTGTGGTGAATCGGCGTGATGTAGTCGCTGTTCAGCGCTCGGATCGCCTCGTTCGAACTGAGATACGCGTCGCTGTCGGCCTCGTCGAGGCCGAGCCACAGATACGTGTGTGCGCTGAACCCGTCCAGCATGGCCCGGAGGCGGATCGAACGCGGATACCCGTGCTTGCGGTCCGTTCGAATCGCGTCGCCGAGAAACTGACACCGCCTGTTGAACTCGGTCCCGGTGTACTCGGCGATCGCACCGATCGTCGGAATCGTCCCGTTCTCGGCTCGATATTCGATCGCACGGGTGACGGCCGCTTTGAACGACACAGGTTCCTGCTGGGGGTGGGCGATAAAAAAAACTACCCGACGACGAATTCGTAGACGGCCGCGACCGAGCGGCGGAGTCGCGGATAGCTGTCGAGGCGGTTCCAGACGAACTGCTTCGAGCGTCTGCCGGCCCGCTTTCGAGCCATCAGCAGTCGGTTGCCGACCGTCTTGTCCGGCGGCCGATACCCGCTGTAGGGCGTCTGTTCGAGGTAGCGCCACCACAGATCCGTGTGCCGTCGCTCGCACCGGTAGTGCCAGGGCTTCTCGGGGCCGGTGTAGTGGACGATCACCGGCTGATCGTCCGTCTCGGTCGCGAGGACTCCCGCCCAGTTCGTCATCGCGTTGTACTTCGGGTGCAACGGCTGCCACAGATCCTGTCGATTCAAGATCGGGTTCAGGACTTCCTGAACGGGATAGGTGACGTCGTCTCTCCCGGCGAGACGCTCCATCGCCTCGGCTTCGACGTCGTGGGCCTTCCAGGCGCCCAGATCGACGTACATGACGCCCGCGTTGTAAAACAGCGAGTCGATCTGAAAGCCCAGTTCGAACGACCGAAGCTTGTACTCCGGAACCGCCGCGGCCACCGCGCCGTCGAGGTCCGTGGCGAACAGGTCGGCGAGCGAGCCGTCGACGATGGTATCACAGTCGAGATAGAGCACGTGCTCGTCCTCCAGCGGGAGCACCCGGCCCATCAGGAACCGATAGAGGTTGGCTTCGGTGAACCAGTGTGGCGTGGGGACGTCGCCGACTGCTCGTTCGTCGACCTCGATCCCGGTGACGGTCACGTCGTCGTACTCGGCGGTCAGATCCGCGACGTGGCCGAAAAACGACTCCTCGCGCTCCGTGTAGAGGACGAAGATCTCCAGTGAGGAGTCGGGATTGTTCGAGACCAGCGAGTGGATCGAGACGTACAGCGGCATCCAGTAGTCCTCGTCGACCGCGTACACGACGTTGTGTGTCTCGGTCATGAACGTCGCCTCAGTCGCTGGGTTCCCACGCCGCGAGGTCGAGTTCGAGTATCGTCCACTCCTCGACGTCCGAGAGGCTGAACTCGTGTTTCTTCGGCGTCGTCCCGACCCGCTCGTAGCCGAAGTGCTCGACGTACCACTCGATGGTCTCCGGCCTGTCGGTCTCGGTCCGCACCGTCTCGATCCCCAGTGAGGCCATCGCTTCCAGGCGTCTGACCTGCAGTCGATAGCCGATTCCCTGCCCCCGGTAGTCGGGATCGACGGCCAGACTCGCCGTCTCCCCGAGCGTCTCTGAGTGGACGATGTAGCTCGCGACGCCGACGACCGCCCCCGAATCCTCGGCCACGAACGAGTTGTCGACCCGGATAGTCGACCGTTCTGCGTCCGTATTCCCGGTCTGTGGAGCCATGTTCCACGTCTCCAGCAGGTCCATCGCTGGCTCGATGTCGGCGTCACGCATCGGCCGAATCTCGACTTCCCCCTCCGAAGTGTCTGGCATACGTTCTGTCTGAGCAGGACGCAGGGCCGCCAGTAAACCGTTTTGATCGCTGGAGTCGACGGCCGTGTCTAGCGAATCTCTGACAGTGCCGCCAGCGCCTCGGCGGCCTCGTGAGCGGCTTCGAGGTGTTCACTCGCGCGGCGGGGGTCCTCCGCGCGTTCGGCCTCACGGGCGAACCGGACGAGACTCCGCCGCAGCGACTCGCGTGCCTCCGAAAGGTCGCCGCTCACTGGTGATCGCTGCTGGCCTGTCTGGCGCTCCTCGACGTCTTCGCGGCGCGCCGGCGGGTCGGGTCGTCGCGGCGGCTCGACGGGCTGGCGGTCGCGATCCGGGACTTTCGCTCGCTCGCGCCGTTCCGGGAGATCCGACGCGCCCTCCGGACTCGTTGTCTCAGTGTCTACCGTCTCCTCGCCGTTCGCGCTCCGCTCGGCCGGCGGCTGGGCGGCGTCTTCAGGCGTGGTTCCGTTCTCGGTCGGTTCGGGGTCGGTGCTCGCGTCCGTGGCCGACTCGTCGGTCTCGGCGGGGTCGTCTTCGGCCGCCTCACCTTCGGCTGCGTCCTCGCCTGTGACGACCTCCTGGCAGGTCGGGCAGAACTCCTGGCCGTCGTAGCGAAAGATCGGGTCGCCGCAGGTCCCACAGTGAGCGTTGGTCATCGTCGCACCCTTCAGGAGCAGTTCGCTCATGCGCTCGGTCGTCTCACGGTCGTCCTCCTCCTGTTCGTACTTTTCGCGAAGTCGCTCGCGTTCGGCTTCCTCGTCGAAATCGCTCATACCTGTGCGTTCGCGGCCGACGCCGAAAAAAGCCGCGGGCATTGGGGGCGAACCTTTAACGTCTATCCGAGACCTTTGTTATTTGTTATGAGGGATACGAAGGTCAGCGTCGTCGGCGGTGCGGGGACCGTCGGCGCTGCGGCGGCGTACAACATCGCACTCCGGAACGTGGCCGACGAGATCGTGCTGGTCGACATCCCCGAGAAGGAAGCCGAGACGATCGGCCAGGCCGAGGACGTCAACCACGGGATCGCCTACGACTCGCCGACTGAGGTCTACCAGGGGAGCTACGAGGACACCGCAGGGACCGACGTCGCCGTGATCACAGCGGGGATTCCGCGCCAGCCAGGACAGACGCGGCTGGATCTGGCCGGTGACAACCTCCCGATCATGGCCGACATCGAGTCCCAGCTGGCGAGTCACACCGACGACTTCGTCTCGATCACGACCTCGAACCCGGTCGACCTGCTGAACCGCCACCTCTACGAGAGCGGTGAGCGCGACCGCGAGAAAGTGATCGGGTTCGGAAGTCGCCTCGACAGCGCCCGCTTCCGGTACGTCCTCAGCCAGTGGTTCGACGAACCGATCGGCAACGTCGACGCGGAGGTCGTCGGCGAGCACGGCGACGCGCAGGTCCCGCTGTTCTCCCGGGTCCGGGTCAACGGCGTCGAGCGATCGTTCACCGACGACGAGGTCGAGGAGATCCTCGAAAACGTCCGCGCGAGCGCCATGGACGTCATCGAGAAGAAGGGTGCGACCGAGTGGGGTCCGGCGACGGGACTGGGCCATATGGTCGAGGCCGTCCTCAACAACACCGGCGAGGTCGTTCCCGGTTCGATCGTCCTCGACGGCGAATACGGCTACGAGGGGACGGGACTCGGCGTGCCGCTCAAGCTCGGACGCGACGGTGTCGAGGCCGTTCCCGAGTGGGAACTCAGCGACTTCGAACGCGGGCAACTCGACGAGGCCGCCGAGAAGCTCGCCGACCAGTACGAGAAGGTCGCCTAGGCGTCCTCGCGGCGCTCGATCGAACTTTCTTCGGGGACGCGCTCGTCGAGTAACGACGCCCACTCGTCCAGATGAGAGCGCTGGCGTCGGCGCATAGTAGTGGATACATCTAAGCCATCGATTATAATCGTTTCTAATAGCAGATCGCTTCGACGCTTTTTCTTGCCGGTCGGTCCAGAGCAGAGACAGCGATGGGAGACAGCGAGGCGGATTCACTGGTCCAGTACGGCATCGAAGACCGACCACCACTGAGGCGGTCGATACTGCTCGGCGCCCAGCACTACCTGACGATGATCGGGGCCAACATCGCCGTCCCCCTGATCCTCGCAGATTTCATGGGGATGCCGCCCGACGTGACCGCGAAGTTCGTCGGCACGTTCTTCGTCGTCAGCGGCCTCGCGACGCTGGCCCAGACGACGTTCGGCAACCGCTATCCGATCGTCCAGGGCGCGCCGTTCTCGATGCTCGCGCCCGCGATCGCCATCGTCACGACCGAGGTCGCGCTCCCGGGCGTGGCCGACTGGAACGCCAAATTGCTCTTCTTGCAGGGAGCGATCATCTCCGCAGCACTGGTCGAGGTCGCCATCGGCTATCTCGGACTGGTCGGCAAGATTCGAGAGTACCTCTCGCCGGTCGTCGTCGCGCCCGTCGTCACGCTGATCGGGCTGTCGCTGTTCTCCGCCGCACAGATCACCGATGTCAATCAGGCGGTCCCGGGCGCCCAGCAGAACTGGTATCTCCTGCTGTTGACGCTCGCGTTGATCGTCGTCTTCTCGCAGTACCTCAACCGTCGGTCGGCCCTGTTTGCACTCTTCCCCGTCCTGCTGGGGATCGTCGGCGCGTGGGTCGTCGCGGCCGTCGCTTCCGTCACGGGCGTCCTCCCGGCTGCCGATCCGGGGTACATCGACTTCGAGCAGGTGACCGCCGTCGAGTCGGCCGTCTACGTCCCCTACCCCCTCCAGTGGGGGATGCCCGAATTCCAGGCCTCCTTTGCGATCGGGATGTTCGCCGGCGTGCTGGCCTCGATCGTCGAATCCTTCGCCGACTACCACGCCGTCGCGCGGATCGCCGGGGAGGGCGCGCCCTCGAAAAAGCGGATCAACCACGGGATCGGCATGGAAGGACTCGCGAACGTCTTCTCGGGGCTGATGGGGACCGGCGGGTCGACCTCCTACTCCGAAAACATCGGCGCGATCGGCCTCACAGGGGTCGCCTCCCGGTTCGTCGTCCAGGTCGGCGCGGTCGTGATGCTGATCGTCGGTGTCATCCCGCTGTTCGGCCGGCTCGTCGCGACCATCCCCGACCCGATCGTCGGCGGCCTCTACATCGCCATGTTCGGCCAGATCGTCGCCGTCGGGCTCGCGAATCTGAAGTACGTCGATCTGGACTCCCAGCGAAACCTCTTCATCGTCGGGATCGCGATCTTCGCCGGGATGGCCGTTCCCCAGTATATGGGTGGTGTCGAAAGCGGCGCAGTGCTCCAGACTGGCCTGGCGAACGTCCCGCTGGCCGGACAGCTTCTCGGTACCGAGATCGTCGCCCAGACGCTCTACATCGTCGGCGGCGTCCAGATGGCCGTCGGCGGCTTCGTCGCGTTCGTGCTGGACAACACGATTCCCGGCACTCGCGAGGAGCGCGGGCTGGCCGACTGGGCACAGCTCGCCGAAAAAGAGGGTGAGTTCGACTCGATCGTCGACCGGATCCGCGACCGCCTGGCCGACTCGCCTCCCTCAGAAGAGAACTGATCGAAATCGGCCGTGAGACGCCTGTCAGACGCTCTCTGTCCGCACCTGGCCAAGAGTTAAGTGCTCCGGGAAGCTCGGTGAAAGTGATGAGCGACGACCCCGAGGAGGGGATTCTGTCCTGGGACGAGTCGGTGTTCCGGGACGAACACGTCTTCGAGATCGACTACGTCCCGGAGACGTTTCACCACCGCGAAAGCCAGATGGAGACGCTGAAGTACGCCCTCCGGCCCGCGGTCAGGGGATCGCGGCCGCTGAACGTCATCGCGCGCGGCCCGCCGGGAACGGGCAAGACGACCGCTGTCCAGAAGCTCTTTTCCGAACTTCGGGCCCAGACCGACGTCAACGTCGCCCGGGTAAACTGCCAGGTCGACTCGACGCGTTACTCTGTCTTCTCGCGACTGTTCGAGCACGTCTTCGAGTACGAACCGCCCGCAAGCGGGATCTCTTTCAAGAAGCTGTTCGGCCAGATCACCGACCGCCTCGTCGAGGAAGACGAAGTGCTGGCCGTCGCGCTGGACGACGTGAACTACCTCTTCTACGAGAGCGAGGCCAGCGAGACGTTGTACTCGCTCCTTCGGGCGCACGAGGCCCACAGCGGCGCGAAGATCGGTGTCATCTGCATCTCCTCGGACATGGACCTGGACGTGATCGAGGAACTGGACACGAGAGTCCAGAGCGTCTTCCGGCCCGAGGAAGTCTACTTCAACAAGTACGGCGAGAGCGAGATCGCCGACATCCTCGCAGAGCGGGTCGAACGCGGCTTCCACGAGGGCGCGGTCGACACGATGGTGCTCGATCGCGTCTCCGAGTTGACCGCCGAACAGGGCGGCGACCTCCGTGTCGGGATCGACCTGCTGCGCCGGGCAGGGATGAACGCGGAGATGCGCGCCTCCCGAATCGTCGAAGCCCAGGACGTCGAGGAGGCCTACGACAAGTCGAAGTACGTCCACCTCTCGCGGCACCTTCGCGGGCTCTCGGACTCAGAGCAGGCACTCGTCGAAGTACTCGCCGAGGAGGGTGGCGGCCGCGCAGGCGACATCTACGAGGTCTTCGCCGAGCACACCGACCTGGGGTACACCCGCTACTCGGAGATCATCAACAAGCTGGACCAGCTTGACATCGTCGACGCCGAGTACGTCAGCGTCGACGGCCGCGGTCGCTCGCGCGATTTGACACTGAACTACGACGCCGACGCAGTGTTAGAACGACTCTGATCACTCGCCCAGGACGCGCTCGGCCCACTCGACGGCGAACGCAGCCCCGTGCTCGCGGTACGCGCCCGTGTCGAGTGCCGCGAACGGCGGCGGTACCTCGATCTCGTGTTTGATCGCGCTACAGGCCAGTTCCGCGGCGTCACCGAAGTCGGTTCGGCCGCTGGCGACGTCACTGGAGAGATCGGCCAACCGCGGCTGCAGGCGCTCGCCCGCGTCGACCCAGGCGTCGTGTAGCTCGGGTTGGTCGTCGGCCCACTCGGCGAAGATCGGGCGAGTGTGCAGTCCCAGATACCCCTCGTAGAGGGCGGCTGCGAGCTGGTACGTTCCGGCGGAATCGAGCCGGCCGGCGACCGCGTCAGTGAGATCGCGGTAGCGCTGCTCGAAGTATCCCAAAAATTGCTCTGGGGCGTCCAGTCCGATCTGGACCAGCGCCTCCGCGAGCAGGAAGTCGACGAACGACTCGGGCGAGCCCGCGAGCCGGGGCTTGACCAGCACCACGGCCGGGTCAGTCTGGCGCGTCCAGGCGACGCCGCCGTCGCCCGGCGCTCCGACGGTGAACGTCTCGCTGGCGTACTGCACGAGGAGTTCGGGTGCGTCCGCCGGGAGCCAGGATTCGGGATAGCTGGCTGGTTCGAGGGAGTCGACGACGAGGCCGAGTTGCTCGGCCGTCGCCGGCGGCAGCGTCTCGAAGTCCCGGTCGACATCCAGCACGAGCGCGTCCGGGGCGTGCTCGGTTCGGACGCGTTCGACCGGCGCCGAGAGGTCGCGTTCGTCGAACATCAGGCCGCGAGCGCGATGTTGACCAGCAGCGCGACTGCCAGGACGGCCGAGACGGCGACGGTCCCGAGGACGATCTTGGTTGCGTTGCTCATACTCGCGGCTTCTGGCGCTCGACCAATAAACGCACCCCTTCGCTACTCGGTCAGTGCCTGATAGGTCCCCCTGAGCGTCGCCGCCGAGACGTCCGCGACCGCGGCGGCCGCCGACTGCGTGAGTTCGGCGTCGCGTTCTCGGCCAGCAGTGTACAGACACGCCGCCGCCACGCCCGCCGGGTTCCGGCCGCTGGCGATCCCCTCACGCGTCGCCCGCGCGGCCAGTTCCCGAGCGCGGCGCTCGACCGCGGCGTCGAGATCGAGTTCCGAGGCAAATCGCGGCAGGTATTCCGCGGGATCGATCGGACCCGTCTCCAGGCTGAGTTCGCGATTCAACACCCCGTAACAGGTCTTCAGCCGCTCGCGGTCGAGCCGGGAGACGGCCGCGACCTCGGCGAGTGTTCGCGAGATTCCCGTGGTTCGGCAACTGGCGTAGACGGCAGCCGTGGCGATCCCCTCCAGGGAGCGGCCGCGGATCAGATCCGCGTCCTGGGCGCTGGCGAACAGCCGGCAGGCCTGATCCCGCACCGTCTGCGGGAGCGACAGCCGGCCGACCATCCGCCGGATCTCGACGAACGCTTCGCGTCTGTTGCGCGCCACCTTCGACGGCGCGCTCGCCCGGCGGTGTTGCGTTCGCATCCGTGCGAGACGGCGCTTTCGCTGGGCCGGTGCGCTCTTGTCATAGCCAATCTCCGTCGAGATCCCCCGATCGTGACGGGACGGCGTCAACGGTGCACCGGTTCGTTTCCGACTCTTGTCGTCGAAACTACGCCACTCCGGGCCGCGATCCAGCCGGTCGGTGTCCACGACCAGCCCACAGTTCGTACAGACGGTCTCTTCTCCCCCACCCCGGAGCACCCCCTGGCACTCCGGACACGTGTCGGATGCAGTCGTTTGCATCACCCAACTCGCAGGGAGGGTCTACTTAAATGTCGGGGGGTGTGCGTCATTGTCCCCCACGGGAGCATGACTCAGTCCGGGTCCGTTTGGAAAGTCTTAATACCAGGACTCCGGTACGGTGGAGTGCAGCAAGCCCGGATGGTGTAGTGGCCCATCATACGACCCTGTCACGGTCGTGACGCGGGTTCAAATCCCGCTCCGGGCGCTTTCTGACGCGAACAATTCCGACGAGCACCGCGTAGCGTGTGCTCGGATCCGTGAGCGTCGAAACGCCAACGAGGGATTTGAACCAGGGAAGTCGCAGCCACCGAGCGAAGCGAGGTGGACCGTCTTCCCGAGGTTCAAATTCCGAACGACGGCGCTGGCGTCGTTCGACCCTCACGAACGCGAAGCGTTCGCTCAGCCCGCTCCGGGTGGAGAGTCGTCGCTACGGTCGAATCTCGCTATCTCGCGGCTTCGCCGCTCGATATATAGGAGACGCCTCGCTTCACTCGGCGTCTCCTTACTCTTCGAAGACGAACGTCCCGTCTTCCTGCACTCGTTCGCCGTCGACTTCGATGAAGCTGTCCTCGCTCATGTCGACGATCATGTCCAGATGCATCGCCGAGTCGTTACCCTCGCAGTCGGGACCGACCGATTCGTCGATCGAGCGGCCCAGCGCGAGGTGTATCGTGTCGCCCATCTTCTCGTCGAAGAGCATGTTGTAGGTGAAGCGGTCGATGTCGCGGTTCATCCCGATGCCGAGTTCGCCCAGACGGCGCGCACCCGCGTCGGTGTTCAACACGGCCGTCAGGACCTCTTCGTTCTTTCCGGCCTCGTGCTCGACCACCTCGCCGTCCTCGAAGACCAGCCGCACGTCCTCGACCTCCCGACCCTGCGCGAGCAGGGGCTTGTCGAACAGCACCTCGCCCTCCACGGAGTCGGGCACCGGGGCCGTGAACACTTCGCCACCGGGGAGGTTCTCACCGACGGTATCGTTGACGCCGATCATGCCATCGATCGACATCGTAATGTCAGTCGTCTCGCCGGAGACGATCCGAACCTCGCTTCCCGCATCGAGAATCTCGACCATGTGCTCCTGGAACTCCCGCTGGGCGTCCCAGTCTTTGAGCATGGCGTCGTAGACGAAGTCGGCGTAGGCGGGCGTGCTCATCTCGGCCTGCTGGGCGTTGCCCGTCGCGGGATGTTGAGTGAGCACCCAGCGCTTTTCGAGCATCGCTTCGTTGAGCGGTTGCATCACCTTCGCGTAAGCTGAATTCTTCTCCGGCGGGACGTCGCCAGTCTCGTTCGTGTTCGCGTCCGCCCGAACGGCGATGATCACGTCGACTTCCTCGACCATGGCAGCGAGCGTATCCGCGGGTTCCTGAAAGTCCTCGGGATCCATCGCGCGCATGAACGCTCGCCGAGTACGACCGCTCATGCCGTTGACGAACGGTTTCGCGCCGCGCTCGCCCAGTTTCTCGCTGAGCGCGACCGCGAGGTCCTCCGCCTCTGGTGGCACGTTGAGTAGCACTTCGTCGCCGGATTCGATCTCGACCGCTTGCTCGACGATCAGACGTGCGTGTTCCTCGACACGGGGATCCATGGATAGCACCGAGTTGACAGCCGGCGTCGATAAGAGTTTGCCATCCGTGACTGACGCAACGCTCACTCGCTGTCGATTGCGACGACCGCGCCCTCACAGTCGGGACAGAGTTCGTAGTCGGTGAAAAACTCCTGTTCGCACTCGATACACCGATGGGTCGGCTCCTCGGCGGTGTCGGTGGCGTCCTGTTTGAAGCGTTCGACCTTGCGGCCGAGATTCTCGAAGAGGCCCATAGAGAGGAGGAGACGCCCCAGAGAGAAAAGGATGGGGCCGCTCAGCGCTCGCGGCGTTCGTAGGCGCTCGCCAGCAGTTCGTCGACGCCTGTCTCGGGGAAGGCGTCGGCGACGAGCGCGAGGAGGACAGCCAGCCCGAGCAACTGTTGGTCGGCATCGTCGGCGTCGACAGGGTCGGCGGCCGCGGTTTCCGCGGGTTCGCCATCGAGATCGAGTGCCTCGTGCAGGTCGAGGTCGAGACCGTCAAGATGCGCGAAGTCGGCGACCGCAGCCCGTAGTTCCTGCTCGAACTGCTCGTGATACTGAGAGTCCGGATCGAACGCACGCGCGCCGTTTCGCACGCCGTCGAGGTACTGGACGACTGTCGGATCGAGAAAGCCCGCACGCGCCTGCAGCTCGGTCTGGCGCTCACCACACCGGGGACAGTATCGGTCGCCCGCCTCAACCGCGGCGCGACAGTAGGGACACTCGGCCATACGAGAGGGTGTGATTCGACAGCCAAAGAGGGTTGTGCAACCCCCGTCGACGGCCGCTTCGTCCCCGAATCGTGGGAACGTTTGGACGGATTTGGCACAACCGTTTTTAAGTAGTGCGGGGGAGCCTCGGATGCAAATCATGTCGATCCGACCACTCGCGCTCGCGGCGCTCGTACTGCTCGCGAGCCTCGCGCCGATGACCGCAGCCAGTGGGGCGACACCCTCACAGGCATCGTCGAACAGTGACGTCGAAGCATACAGCGGAACCCACGTTTCCTTCGCGACCGACAGCAGTGCGATCGTCGGCTACGCGGTCGACAGCGAGACTGTCCTCTCGTCGGTCGAAGTCCAGTCCGAAAGCCAGGTCGAGAGCAGCCTCGGAATCGGCGTTTCCGGCGACCTCCAAGCGGTGACCGACTTCGCCGGGACCGCCCTCTCGATGGACGCCTCGGCACAGACTTCGGCCAGTATCCAGGCCGAAAGCGGAGCGACGATCGAGGCTCACGATCACGGGCACGGAACGCTGGTGGTCGACGCCAGCGACTCCCAGTACGTCGAGCTTGGCATGAACGCCTCCAGCAGTGCTGAGACGACGAGTGACGGGCGCGTGCTCGTCACGACCGACGACGGGACGAAAGCCGCCGTCATGGTCGTCGGCGACGGTGACGTCACGGTCAACAACCAGGGCAACGTCACCGCCAACGTCAAAGCCGAGTCGAAACTGGTCGTTCGTTCCTACAGCGACGAGCGAACTGAGGAAGACGAACAGACCGAACAGCTGATCGCCAACGGCACGGCCGCCGCCGAGGTCTACGTCGACCAGCAGGACGGCGAACGGGTCGAGGGCACCATCACCTACGACCAGGACACGAACGTCACGGCCGAGGCCGAAAGCGAGAGCGCGGTCAACATGACGATCGACCGCGCCGAGTCCGAGGGGAAAGTCGTCATCGCGAGTACCTCGCAGTTCGCGGCCGAGAGCAGCGACGACCTGACGGTTCGCGTCGACGGTGACGTCGCAGCCCAGGCCTCCAGCTACAGCGAACTCCGGGCCGCTGCCGACGACGGTGACACCTCCAAGTACATGGTTAAGAGCAGTGGGAGTGCCGAAGCCAGCGCCGACGTGCTGGTGGCGGTCAACCACTTCTCGGAGCGGTCGGTCAGTATCGCAGACGCTGACGGGAGTTCCGACGGTGATGGCTCGGACACTGGCGACGGCTCGGATACCGGCGACTCCAACACTGGCGACGGCTCCGGTGACGGCTCGACCGGTTCGGGCGACGGACCCGGCTTCGGTGTCTTCGCGGCGCTACTGTCGCTGTTCGGACTCGGAACGCTCCTGGCTCGCCGATAAGTGCCGCTAGTCGATATTGGCCACGGAACACGGCCACGGCCGCAAAACATATGCAATCCAATCGTCGATGTCGAGACGAATACGAGGTCCCCAGCGTGTCGGACAGCATCAGCCGTCTCCCAGCCAAGACGTACACCCGACCGGCGCTCAAGACGGTACTCGCGCTCTATCTGATCGGTGCACTAACGCTGGGACCCGTCGCGGCCGCGCAGGCCTCAGCGGGGGCGTCGACGGCGATCGATTCCGACGTCAATTTGTCTGCCAGCCCCGACGACGGTGACCTTCTCAACGAGTCGGACGACTCGACGAACACGACCGAGACGGTCGACGACACCACCGACTCGACGAACACCACCGACTCGGCTACTGGAACGGTCGACGACACGACCGAGACAATCGAGGGAACGGTCAACGAGACGACTGACACGGTCGACGGGACGGTCGACGAGACGACTGACACGGTCGACGGGACGGTCGACGAGACGACCGAGACACTCAACGAGACGAGCGACGGAAGTCTCGACGACACCACTGGGGCGATCAACGAAACGGTCGACGACACGACCGACACACTCGACAACACGACTGATTCACTCGAAGATACGACCGACGAGACCATCGAGGGAGCGACTAACGGGACAGTCGTTTCGACGGCAGAGTTGCTCAACACGACGCTCGTCACAGGGCTCGAATCGAGTGCTGCCGAAGGGTCGAGCACCGTCGACAGTGAGCCAGAGTCGGAAGACGCCGACAGCGTGCGATCGGACCGAGCGGGCGACGCTGCGGCGAGCGATCGAGACGCGATCAACGCCGGTGAGTCCAGTGGCGAGGAAGAAGGGCCGACGATTCCGGCACCGGCTGCTGCGGCCGGTGTCGGCGCAGTCGTGATCGGTGCAGCAGGGGCGACCGCACTGTCGGGCAGCGGGAGCGCTGCGACCTCGCCAGGTGTCACTCGCTCGGTCACGATGGGCGCGCGGAACGCGGCGGCTGACGCGCGGACGCTGCTCGGTCGGCTCGGCGACAAACTCTGGAAGATCGGCGCTGTCCTTCGGTACAGTCGCTGGGACGACTCGGACCCGCTGGAACACGACCTGCGGCGCGAGATCTACGACACCGTCGAGGACGCACCGGGGATCTACCTCTCGAAGATCGACGAGCGGACCGACCGGTCGCTCTCGTCGCTCCGTCATCACCTCCGGATCCTCGAAGAGGAGAACCTGCTCACGACCGAGAAGGTCCGCGGGAAGCGTCGATACTTCCCTGTCACTCGCGGCGGAGACGATCCGGCGCTGGTCGCCGCGCTGGACGACCCCGCGACCGAGTCCATCCTGACGACGCTGGCAGAGGAGGGGCCGTCCAGTGGTGGTGACCTCGCGGACGCGCTCGATCGCGATCCGAGCACCGTCTCCCATCACCTCTCGCGACTCGAAGAGGAGGGGCTGGTCGAGCGCGAGCGCGACGGCCGTTCGGTGGTCAACAAACTGAGTGGCCCTGCTGCGACTGCGCTGCGTGACGCGCCGGCCGCAAGTGTGGATGCACCTGCACCCGCAGACGATTGAGTTGTCGACGGCCGGCTCACGAGCGCTCTCGTGCGCGAGCAGTTCGGACGAGAAGGCCACAAAAGCGTTTAGGGGCGGGGCGCGAACGGACGCACATGGATGGTCGGGACGATACGGACGAGACAGAGCTCCCCGGCGCGCTCGTGACGGAGTTTCTCGAACGCGAGTCGGGGACGCGAGCGCTGCTGGACGAACTCGAACGACTCACCCTCGAAGGCGAGCACGAGGAGGTTCGCGAGCGGATCCGCGCGCTCGCCGAGGCGAACACCGGCGTCTTCTTCGCGGTCGCGCTCAGCCTCACCGGCTCCAAGCAGTTCTTCGGCGACGTCGAGGCCCAGCTAGACGTGACCGCCGCCGACACGCTCCGGGACCTCGCGGACACCTATCCCACCCTGGAAGAGCCGTTCAGCGTCGTCCGCACCGAGCAATCCCACGATCGGTTCAACCCCGTGACGGGGCTGTCGACCACGACGACCTACCACGCCGAAGAGGAGGTGCCGCTGATCCGCTACGCGATGCAGTCCGGCGACCTGACGCTGCTGGAAGCCACGGAGTCGCCACAGGAGGTCCTCCAGGTCGCGATCTATCTCGTCCAGGCGACGACCGACTCGCTGGAGGCCTCCCTGGAGCAGGAACACTCGGTCAATACTGAGGAACTCTCCGGGTTGATCGACCGCCGCGAGGAACTGGAGACCGAACTCGACCACCTGCGGGCCCAGATCGACGAACTGCGCCGTCGCCCCGTCGGCGACGAGTAAGCTCTTCCTGTCAGCTCGCCCTCGACGGCACGCACATACCGTTCCAGTCGTTACTGGTGGTATGGACGGGTCGCCGAACACCCAGAAGAGTCGGCGGCAGGTGCTTGCTGCAGCGGCGGCCGTGACCGGCCTCGCCGGCTGCCAGACGTCCGGCACTGGCGAGAGCACCGATACCGTGACGCCCGCGCCCGTTCCCGAGGGAGCCGTCGGCGGCGGGACCGTCGAGTTGCGTCACGCCACCAGTACCGATCTGACCGGGGCCGCCATCGACCAGCTGATCGCGGCCTTCGAGGCCGCACACGAGGGCAGCGACCTCGTCGGGGTTCCGCTGGGTGGTGCTGACTCTGCGGACAGCCCTGCAGTCGTCTACGATCGGATCGGGGCGAACCTGGCAAGACGCGGCGCTCGATTCCAGGACCTCTCGGGACTCTGGGAGGGTGAGCGCGACGCCTACCCCTACGGCGTGACGGTATCGAGCTTCATCGCGCGTTCGTTCGTGACCATCCCACAGGCGCTCCACCGAGTCAACTGCCTCTACTACAATCCCGGGGTGCTCTCGGAGGCTGGCGTCGCACTCGAGGACTATCCGACTGTCAGCGACCTCGCTGACTCGCCGGGGCCGCTCGACGACGCAGTCGAGACGCTGTTCGCCCAGCCGCTCCGCACCGCGACCGAGCTGCTGGCACTCTGGGAGTCGCTGCTCGCCAGCCGACTGTATCGCGAGCGCCAGTACGTCCAGTACGTCGTCGGCGACATCAGCGACAATCCACTCCCGATCAGGCGCTCGCTCCGCGATTTCGACGCGGCGCTGTCGATGGTGTCCGACGACGCCCACGAGGCGACGCCGGAAGCGCTGCTCGACGATGTCGTCGACGGCACTGTCGGGTTCGTCCGCCAACCCACGTGGACGGGCACGCATCTCATCGACCGGCGCGACGCGACCTACGGTACCGACTGGGCGGTCGCGCCCCTCTTTGCCGCTCCGTGGACGGTGACGTTCGTCGCCCGGGGATTCGCCGTGCCGAGCGCACCGACCAGGACGGCCGCGCCACGCGAAGTGGTCGAGTTCGCGACGACACCCGCACGCCAGCGAGCGTTCTGTGCAACTGCTCGCGCGCTCCCGGCCCGAACCGACGTCACCGTCGACGCCCATCCGATGCTGGCTGAACAGGCCGAAGACTACCGCGAGGCGAGCATGCACCTGCCGTCGATGGCCCACGGAATCGCCGTCCGGCCGCCGGTTCGCCGTCGACTCGAAACCGCGCTGTCGTCGTTTCGCCAGCACCGCAACGTCGACCGCGGCGTCGAGGATCTGGTCACCGCCTTGCGGACGGCGCGCGTTCTCTAGGCTGTCTCGTCGAGCGCCGCGAGCAGTGCGTCGACGTCCGACGCGTCGTTGAACGCGTGGACGGACGCCCGGACCGCTCGCGGATAGGGCAGCGCCCGGACGATCACGCCCTGCTCGTGCAGTCGTTCGACCGTCGCGTCTGGGTCGTCGACCCGGAACGTCACCAGCCCGGACTCGTACTCGCGCGGACTCAGCAGCTGTTCGTCGTCCAGCCCGTCCTTGAGCCGGTCAGTCAGGCGCTCGATCCGCGACTCGATCCGCTCGATCCCAATCTCCTTGAGGAGGTCGATCGCCTCGGCGAGTCCGACGTGCGGGAGCGGCGACGTCGTGCCGACCTCGAAGCGAGGTGCACCGCGCTTGAACTCGTACTCGGGATCGGCCGGCTCCTCGACCGAGCGATAGCCGATCCGCCGCGGGATCAGCGCGTCCATCGCCTCCTCGGCGACGTAGAGGAAGCCGCTGCCCCAGGGGCCGAGCAGCCACTTGTGGCCCGCGCCGACGACGAAGTCCGCACCCCACTCGTGGAGGTCGACGGGGTACTGCCCGGGAGACTGGACGGCGTCGACGAGCACGCGCGCGTCGGCGTCGTGGGCGATCTCGCTGATCTCTGCGACCGGCATGCGCGTCCCGTGGGTCCAGGTGAGCGAGCTGAACACGAACAGGTCGGTCTCTGCGGCGACGGCTTCGACCGTCTCGCGATCCAGTCGCCCCGCATTCGTCTCCATGACTCGGACCTCGACGTCGTCCAGATCCGAGAGACGATTCCACGGAAGGATTCCCGCGGGGTGTTCGAGGTCGGTCCGGGCGACGACGGTATCCTCGTCCGCGAGATCGAGTGCGCTCGCTATCAGATTCATCCCGTCGGCGGTGCTCTGGGTGAGCGCGATCTCGTGGGGTTGTGCGCCCAGGAAGTCGGCGATGGTCTCGCGACTCTCCTCGTAGGTCTCCCAGGCGACCTGGTAGACGCCCTGGCCGACGGGAGCCTCGTACTCGAAGAACTGTGCGAAGTCGGTGACGCGATCGACGACGCGGCGAGGACTGGGACTCGACGCGCCCGTGTTGAGATACACAGCCGAGTCGAGCGCCGGGATGTCTGCGCGTAGCTGCTCGGGATCCATACGCGGACTTGGCGTCGCGGGCCTTTCTATGCCACGCTCGGCTGTGGGTAGCCGACCGTCGCTGACTACGCCACGTTCGGCTGGAAAAAGCCGACCGTCGCTGACTACGCCACGTTCGCCACGAGAGAACCAATCGCGGCCCCGAGTGTCACACCAACGAGCGCGGCCACGAGCGTCAGCCCGGCGTTGCCGAGCGCACGGCGTCGCTTCCCGCGCTCGTAGAGTCGTACGGTCTCGAACGCGAAGGACGAAAACGTCGTGAACGCCCCGCAGAAGCCGGTCGCGAAGACGAATCCGAGCGACGGCGACAGCTGTGCGGTCGTGAGCACGCCGAGTGCGAAACTCCCGAGCACGTTGACAGCGAAGGTATCTCCGTTCTCGGTCTCGATCCGCGAGCCGACGAGATGGCGGGCCAGCGCCCCGAACACACCGCCGAGGCCGACCAGAATCGCGGGACCGGTCATGCGAGCGCCCCCCTCGTGACGGCCCGGCCGGCGATCACGGCCAGAAAGGCGAGGACGTAGTTCGCGAGGACGTTCGCGACCGCCAGCGTGGGGTCGAGCGCGGCGGTCTCGACGGCGAAGGTGCTGTAAGTCGTGAACGAGGACAGCAGGCCAGTTCCGAGGATGAGTCGCGTCTCGGCGCTCAGCAGATCGGCGAGATGGGCCTCGTAGAGGACGATCGCGAGCGCGAAACTCCCGAGGACGTTCACCGCCAGCGTCCCCCAGGGAAAGCCACCAGGGAGCGCATTCGAGACGGCGTATCGCAGAGCTGCGCCGACGAACCCGCCCACGGCGATCAGCAGGAGTGGTTCGGCACGGGAGAGGGCGTGCGACCGGCTGGTCGTCATGCCTGCGATTGGTCGAGGGGCTATTCGACGGTTTCGAACTGCGGTAGAATCTGGGGTTCGAGCGCGTTACTCCTGGTAGGCGAGGTTCATGACCCACTGGGTGAACGCGTCGCTCTGTGGGTTGATCTCCTCGTCACCGATAAACGGCGAGAGCATGTCGCCGGCCATCAGCAGCGAGAATTCGAGGTCCCGTGCGGTCGGCGAGAGATGGTAGGTGTTGTGACCGTTGTAGACGGTCTCTTCGCGGTCGATCATCTCCTTCTCGACGAGCGACTCGACGATCCGACTCCCCTTGCGGGAACTGACGTCCAGCTCCTTCCAGAAATCGCTCTGGTGGATCCCCCCTGTCTCCCGGACGAGTTCCAACCCCGCAAGCTCCTCCTCCGAGAGATCCTCCTCGGTGACTGACGTACTCATATCAATGCATGGCGTCCGAACTCGCTTAAACCTGACTTTCGACCGGGTCGGCGGCGTCCCGGTCGACCGTCACAGATCGCTCTCGACACGACTGTAGTCGGTCTCACACGGCGGCCCGTCGGCGTAGCGATACTCGATCCCGTCCGCACTGATCGAAACGAGCGAGGACGAGCGCGTCCCGAAGCCGTCGCCGTGGATACAGACGCCGAATTCGTGGTCGCGGATGGTTCCCGCCGCGCGGTCGAGCCAGGCCGCCGCGTCTTCGCCGGGTTCGGGCTGAAGCACCGTCTGCAGGCGGTCGACGTTCTCGGCCTGCCGCTCTGCGGCGTCTCGGAGTCGCGGCGGTTCCTCGGGGATCTCGTAGTGGCCGTCCGCACCAGTGTTGCCGACGACGTGGACACCGGGATCGAAATTGCGGATCTGGACCCGTTCGTCGTACTCCAGAAAGAGCGCCGAGTTCGCGTCCGCGACGGCGAGGTTGAACCCCTCGTAGACGCGCTCGTCGAGATCGCGCTCGACGTATCTGACCGCCTCTTCTGCACTGCCCTGTTCGAGACACTCTCTGACCAGCAGGCCGCGAGAGCGATCACCGACGCGCTGCTGGCCGGTCCAGCGGTTCGTGATCGCGACGAACACTCCCTGGTCGTTGACGCCGATCCACGTCCCACCCGCGTCCTCGTCGCGAGGAGCGAGGATCCGCGGCCCGTCGCCGAACGTCTCGGGCGGTCTCGACGGTCGGTCGAACGCCTCGTCACGGTTGGCCGCGGCGACCAGCGACGCGTCGGCGAAGACCTGCCAGGCGAAGACGAGCGTACACACGTCTCTCCATAGGGGTGGCTTGACCCTAAAACTCGCGGCGACGGACGGGGGGTTGAAACTGGTGTCGAGAGCCTCAATCGGAATTCGCGGGCATCATCCCGCGCGGCGCGGGCGTCTGGGACCGCCGTTTCGACAGCGAGAGCGACAGTCCACAGTCGTCCAGCGTGAGGAGGACGTCCTCGACAAGGCGGGCGTACTCGCTGGTGTGCGATCCCGACCGCGAAATGCGCGTCCGTTCTTCGAGGAGGCCGGCGTCAGTGAGGTCGTCGACCTTCCGGTAGGCCGTCGAGAGTGCGAGCTCGCACTGCTCGGAGAGTTCGCCGGCAGTCAGCGCCTCGTCGCCGGTCGCGTCGAGAATCGCGCGGCAGTCCGGGTCGTCCAGCGCGTCGAGGACGTCCTGGATCGATTGCTCGGCCTCGATGGTCGTCGAATCACGACTCGCCGTCAGCGACTGGGGGGCGTAGGGCATCAGTACCCGTTCCTACACCCGGATGGCCAATCTGCCCACTACCCGGATACGCGGGTAGGTTTAAATACCGCCCTCGAACGAGGGACTAGGGACCGCGTTCGAGGACGTCTTCGATGAGTTTCGTCTCCGCGGCCGCCAGGTGCTGGCTGAACGTCGACCGGTCGATCTCCAGGGCGGCGGCGATCTCGGTCGCGTTGGCCCGTCGCGGTCGCTCGAAGTACCCCATCTCGTAGGCTCGTTCGAGAGTTTCGAGCTGACGATCGGTGAGTCTGCCGCGGTCGACGTAGACGCTGTCTGTCTCTTCGGTGTCGGTCGGCGAGCGGACGAGGCGCTTGATGTCGATATCGGGGAAGTGTTCGCGGAGGTCGCCGACGACGGTCTGGAGCTGTTCGTAGTCGCTGGCGTAGAAGACGAGCGTCAGCGTCTCCTCGCGGACGGCGTAGCGGGCGACGGCGCATTCGAAGTGGCCCAGCCGTGCGCACGGACACGACTCGCCGTGGCCGTGGCGGCAGCGATACCAGTGGGTCGAGCCCCGGGAGAACACCGAGACGACATCGCTGTCGTCAACGTCGAGTGGCTGTGCCGTCGCGAACTCCGTCACGCACCCTGCCTCGCCGGCGACGCTGGTCACGACGTTCGTGACGGCCGTTCCGGCCGCCTGGACGCACGCGGCGATCGGACAGACCGAGGCCGGAAACGCGACCGTGGCACGGATCCCGGACGCCATGCTGTCGGCGACTTGGCCGCGAGCGTACTTGAGTGTGACCGCTGACGATTACTGTGAGACGGCGTCACGATCGAGAAAGATACGGTGACCGCTCAGGGTCTCGGGGTCGAGGCGATAGAGCTCGACGTCGAGATCCGATTTGGCCTGGCCCCAGATCTCGAACAGCGGGCGTTTGGCGTCGCCGTACTGTTCGACGTGCTCGACGGTCAGTTCCTCTCGTGGAATCTCTTCGAGCGTCCCGATAGCGACGACGCTCTCGTAGATCCCGTCGCCCTCCTCGTAGACGACGAGGCGTGCCGGTGCGTCCGAGCGGACGAACTGGCGTTTCTCGCTCTCGGGCGTCGAAACGAGTCGCAGATACAACTGCCGGTCGTCAGCGTCGTAGCCGTAGGAGATCGGGACGGCGTAGGGCTCGTCCCCACGGGCGAGCGAGAGGACGCCGGTCTCGTGGCGGCCGAGCAGGGCGTCGATCTCGTCGCGAGAGAGTTCTGTCTGCTGATCCAAACCCATCTATCTGCCCGTATGAACATGTGCGGCCCATTAATACCTGTCCTTCAAGCGCCCCCGCGAGACCGACTTCGCGCGCGTTTCGGTGCTCGACTGGGACTAGCTCGACGGCGCTGGCGCTTGGGAGAACGCGTCGGCAGTCACCGCCGCCGAACAGACGACACACCCCTTCTCGACGAGCACGTCCCGCATCGAAGCGTTCACTTCGAGTGATTCCGCACACTCCGGGCAGACGAACGTGAACGCCGGTTTCGCGTCACTACCACTCATTGGTACTTTCTAGTACTCCAGAGTTACATAAATAAGGGTCACTGTTTCCGACGCGCTGGGAACGAGCCGCCCCGGCGGTGGCGTTGCAGTACGAGGACTCACTTCGTTCGTCCTCGCTACTCCTCGGCGGGTCGTTCCTCCCCGCCTCGGTGTTCGAGACGCCTCGCTCCCCTCGGCGTCTCGCTATCCAAACCCCTCGTACTGCATCGCATCCTCGGAAATCCCGACAGTGCGAGCCGCGTCGACCAGCACCCCGACCATCGCGGTGATCCCGCAGGCGTACAGTTCGACGTTCCCGGGATCGATCCGGGCGTCGATGTCACGTGCTGGCTGGAGGTCGCGGTAGGCGGCCAGCCCCGGCGGCAGGTCGGCCGCCGCCAGCGCGTCGTCGTCGAGATACGCCAGCAGAACTTGCTGAACGTAGTCGGTCTCGCCGTCCCAGTCGGTGAGCAGGGGTTCGCGGGTGAGCGTCGGGACGAAGTGGAAGTGTTCGTGTTCGCGGTCGTAGGCCCGAAACTGCTCGCGGTGAGGGAGGTCGTCCTCCCAGCCACACCCCAAGAATAGCCAGATATCGCGCGGCTCGCCCGCATGTGTGTCCCAGCCCTGCTCGAAGACGTAGTCGATCATACTCTTGAACGGGGCGACACCAGTCCCGGTGGCCATGAACACCATGTCCTCGCCGGACGGTTCGTCGAGTACCATCTCGCCGTTCGGGCCGCGGACGACGACGCGGTCGCCGACCTCGCTGTGGACGAACAGATCACTCGTCAGTCGGCCGCTGGGCACCCGGCGAATGCAAAATTCCAGTTCGTCTTCGCTGGGTGAATTGGCCAGCGAGTACGCCCGCGGCGTGTCGTGGGCCCGCAGCGTGACGTACTGCCCGGGCGCGAAATCGAGGCGGGAGTCGACGTCGACGCGCATGCGCAACAGCGAGGGGTAGGGCCGTTCGAAGCGCTCGGCCAGCGTCTCGATCTCGGCGATCCGGCGGCGGGAGACACCCGCTTCGCGCAACTCGCTGTAGAGCTTCCCCCAGCGGTAGTCGGCTCCGTTTTCGACGTCGTCGAGCAGTCCCGGAGTTCCAACTGCGCGATCGAGACGCTCGCGGATCGCCGAAAGCACCGCGTCGTTACGGCTCTCGTCCATCGGTTCGACCAGCGTGACCGTCCCCTCGTCGGTCACCAGTGGCAGGCGTGTGGCCTGCTCGTGCTGGCTCAGGTGCCGCGGCACGTCCATGAACTCGGATTCACGGTGGGTCTACGTGAGGCTTGTGGAGACAGGGATTTACGGCCGGCGTCCGAACGAGAGGTGTGTACCGAACCGGCCATCAGGGCGTCAACCTCGTCCTCTTTGCGCCCGTGTTCGCGGCGCTCGCCGCCAGCGGCCGCGTCGTCCTCGGCGCCGTCGGCGTCGGCATCGTCTGTCTCACCGCGTCGATGCCCGATATCGATATCAAATTGCCCGTGGTCGCTCACCGTGGCATCACCCACACCGTCTGGGCTGCGGCGGCGGTCGGCCTCGCGGTCGTCGGCCCCGTCTACTACTTCCGGGAACCGATCGTCTCGGCGGCCCCGGATCTGGGTGCCTACTCGCCGCTGACGCTGGCGGCGTACGTCGGCGGCTGTCTGTCCTTTTCGATACTGGGCCACCTGGTCGGGGACCTCCTGACGCCGATGGGAATCAGGCCGTTCCAACCGCTTTCGGACCGGTCGTTCTCGCTGTCGCTGTGGACGGCCGACTCGATCGCCAACAAGGCACTCTTTGGCGTCGGCGTGGTCTCCATCGCCGGGACGGTCTATCTGCTCGCCGGCGTGTAGTGGCGCGCAATTCATTACCGTCGGGCCGAAAATCGTGGTATGGATCTGGCGGTGCTGCGCGGCGACATGGTCGACAGCCTCGAACACGAGAGCAAGGGCTGTCTCACCGACGAGCGCGTCTCGCTGGCGATGCGGGAGGTCCCGCGTCACGAGTTCGTCGACGCGGAGCAGGGTGCCTACGCCGACCGAGCGTTCGAGAGCCACGGGACTCGCGTCCTCGCGCCCTCGACCGCCGCGCGCCTGCTGGACGCGCTCGCGCCCGAGCCAGACGAACGCGCGCTGGTCGTCGGCTCCGGTGTGGGCTACACTACGGCTGTCGTCGCCGAGGTCGTCGGTGCCGCCGAGACACACGCCATCGACATCGATCGCCGGCTCGTCTACGAGGCGCGCTCGAACCTCTCGAAGGCGGGCTACGAGGAGGTGCTCGTCGACCGCGGTGACGGGGCCGACGGCCTCCCCGCCTACGCCCCCTACGACTGCATTCTCGTCGAGGCCGCCGCCATCGAACCGCCGCGGGCACTGCTCGATCAACTGGCCGAAGACGGCCGGCTCGTCCTGCCACTCGGTGGCGGCGAGCAGACCCTCTCGGTCGTCGCGAAAGACCGCTCGATCGAGCGCCACGGAACGGTCGCCTTCCAGCCGCTGCTGGTCGACGGCGAGTCGCCGAGCTCGATCGAGCGCAACCGGATGCACCGCGAGGATCAGGAGTTCGCCCGCAAGCACGCCGAATCCCGGGCCGGCTGGGAGCAGGAATGGATCGACTGGGATGGCATTTAGTCGCTGGGTCGTGAGGGACAAATATGGGCGACCGAGAACTCGTCGAACGCACTGCCGAGCCGGTGACGACCGAGCAGATCGTCGCAGACCTCCGAGACCTCGGTGTCGAAGCCGGTGACACGCTGCTCGTCCACTCCTCGCTGACTGCGGTCGGCTGGACCGTCGGCGGCGCGCAGGCCGTCGTCGAGGGACTTCAGCAGACAGTCACCGAGTCGGGGACGGTCGTCGTCCCGACTCACACCGCGCAGTACACCGATCCCGGCGGCTGGTCGAACCCGCCCGTGCCCGAGGACTGGTACGAGACTGTCAGAAGAGAGCGACCGGCCTACCGACCCGACGTGACGCCGAGCTACGGCGTCGGCGCGATTCCGGAGTGTCTGCGGACGTATCCCGAGGCCGTCCGGAGTCGACACCCCGTCTTCTCGTTTGCGGCGTGGGGCACCGACGCCGACGCGATCGTTTCGGGCCACAGCTTCGACGACGGACTGGGCGAGAACTCACCACTACGTGAGGTCTACGATCGCGGCGGATCGGTCCTGTTACTCGGCGTCGGCCACGAAGTGAACACCTCGGCACATCTCGCGGAATATCGTGCGGACATCGCGACCGAACGGACCGAGAACACGGTCCCGATCCTGCAGGACGGCGAGCGGACGATGCTCACCTACACGGATATCGAGACGAGTACCGAGGACTTCGAGGAGCTCGGCGCGGACTTCACAGAGGAGGTCGGAGTGCAGCGAGGGACCGTCGGCGAGGCCGAGGCGACGGTGCTCGATCAGCCGTCGCTGGTGGACTTCGCGGTGGAGTGGTTCGAGGAGAATCGAGAACGCGTCTAGGATCGATCGCCGTCAGTCTTCGAGCGCGTCGGCGATCCGGTCGACCGAGCGCCGGAGGTCGTGGACCTCGTCGCGGAGCTTGCGCATCTCTCGGACCATCTCTTCGTTGCCGCTTTCCTCTTCCTCACGACCGCGACCGCCGGGGCCGCCAGGGCCGCCGCCCATGCCGCCGGGACCGCCGCCGCCCATCATGCCGCCCATCATCTGTGCGAAGGGGTTGCCCCCGCCCATGCCGCCGGGGCCGCCGCCACCGCCGCCCATCATCTCTTTCATGCGCTCTTCGCGGCTCATCTCGCCCTCTTCGCCTTCCTCGCGCTGCTCGGCGCGTTCCTGGCGGATCTCCTCGACGCGCTCGCGGAAGGACTTGCCCTCGCTATCGTCGCCCGCTTCCTCGTCGGTGGGGTCGGATGCGCGTGGCGTGTTCCGTGGCGAGGGGACGTCGTCTTCTTCCTCGGCACTGGACTGTTCGGGCTGCTCCTCGGAGTCGTCTGCCATGGCTCGGGATTTGCGTGGCGGCCGGAAAAGGATTGTCTTAGGGCATCACTGGAATGCACCGAGACTCGACTGGAGTTGCCGGGACGAGGCTTCCCGGGTCACCTCGTAGCCGACCAGATCGCGCATGTTCACGGCGTAGGTGCTCCCGTTGCGCTCGAGCACGAGCACTCGGCCCTGCGTACCGCGGACGGAGCCGGTCGCCAGCGTCTCGGCGACCGGGCGTTCGGCGAGGTCGAAGCCGTACTCGAATTCGAACGTGTCGATCGGGTCGAAATCGGCGAGGAGGTCGCTCCAGGCGCTCTCGTCGACGGGCTCGTGGATGCCGTCGATCTTCGTCGGGACGCGGACGCGGTCGCCGATATCGGTCGCGATCTCGGCCTCGATCTGGCGGGCGACCCGTCCGTCCGCGACGGTTCGGAGGTGGGCTGCCCGGTCGGCCCCCTGCTCGCGCAGTCGGGTGTCGAGTCGCCACGACCGGGTGACGCCGACCTTGAACGTCGCCGGCGCGAACGCTGCCAGATAGATCGCGTGGTCCTCCCGACAGCTTTCGAGTGGGAGATCGCAATTTCCGGTACACCGCGCACAGGGCCAGCGGTCGGTGTGCTGGTCACAGTACGGTGCCGTGGAGCGATCGCAGGCGAGATGGCGGGCGCCGTCGGGGGCCGCCGTCCGTTCGCTCGCTCCCGAGTAGTCGATCGTCCCGGCACAGTGGCGCTCGCCCAGCGTGAGCGCGAGGTCGGTCCCCGGCGTCAGGGGTTCCCGCTGGAGAGTGCCGTCGCTGGCCAGGACGAGTGCGGGTCCGCCGTCGGGGACGCCCGTGTCGTAGCCGACGATCTGCACACCCTTCCTACTGGGCTGGCGGATTTGGTCCTTACCATCCCAACCCTGAGGTGGCGACCCGCCGAAGTCGGGATATGACGCTGGACTGTACGCTCTCGGTCGAGCAGGCCGACGGGGAGCTCTCGATCACGCTCACGGCGACGAACACAGGTTCGGAGCCGGTCGAGCTGACGTTCTCGGACGGACAGACGATCGAAGCCGTTGCCGAACACGGCAGCCAGGAGATCTGGCGCTACAGCGAGGGGCGGATGTTCACCCAGGCGTTGCGGACGGAGAGGCTGGCTCCCGACGAGCGGCTGGTCGAGTCCGTCACCTGGAGTCAACCGCCGGCAGGCGGGTACGACGTTCGGGCGTGGCTGTGTGCGAACGGGGTCGACTGCGGGGCGACAGCGGCGGTCAGCCCCTGAGAACGAACGGTTCGTTTATCCAGTTCCGAAACCCACGGGCACGTATGAGAGACTACGAGGCGACAGGCAGATCGACACGACGGCGGTTCCTGGCCGGGACGGCGGTCGCGGGCGCGATCGGACTGGCCGGCTGTGGGAACCTGGGCGGCACGGACGTCGACAAGACGACGGTCCCGCCTGACGTCGAGACGCTCCCGACGCCGGTACTCGGCGACCCCGACGCCGACGTGACCGTGATGGCCTTCGAAGACTACGTCTGTGGCCACTGTGCCAGCTACGTCACCGAGACGTTCCCGGAGCTGCTGACCGAGTACATCGAACCCGGGACGATCCGCTACGAACACCACGACTTCCCCCTCCCGCTGAGCGACGAGTCCTGGCGTGCGCCCAACGCCGCCCGTGCCGTTCAGGACACCGTGGGTGTAGAGGCCTACTGGGAGTACTCCACGGCGCTGTACGCAAACCAGAACGATCTCGGTCCCGACCTCTACGAGACGCTGGCCGAGCAGGTCGGTGCCGACCCCGAAACCGTTCGGACGGCGGCTGTCGAAGAGGAGTACGACGCGACGGTGGTGGCAGACAGGGGGTACGGCCGGAGTCTCGACGTCGACTCGACGCCGACGATCTTCGTCGACGGATCCATGGTCCAGGGTTACGGCTACGACACGGTCGCCCAGGCCATCGACGACGCGCTGTAGGGAGCGACTGGACGGTTGGCGATCCGAAAGCGGCTAACCCGCACGGGATGTGGAATCGAGTATGCAAGAGGAACCCGAGGTCGTCGTCCTCCGGCTTGGCCACCGGCCGGGCCGGGACGAACGGATGACGACCCACGTCGGGCTCACCGCGCGGGCACTGGGGGCCGACAAGCTCGTGCTGGAGGACGTCGCGTCGGGCCGCAAGGAGACTGTGACGGACATCACCGATCGCTTCGGCGGCCCCTTCGAGGTCGAAGTCACGGACGAAGTGATGGGCCGGATTCGCTCGTGGGACGGCCCGATCGTCCACCTGACGATGTATGGCGAGCCCGTCCAGAAGGTCGAAGACGAGATTCGAGCCGCACATCGAGAGGGGGCGCTGCTCGTGGTCGTGGGTGCCGAGAAGATCCCTTTCGAGGTGTACGAGCACGCGGATTTCAACGTGGGTGTGACGAACCAGCCCCACTCGGAGATCGCCGCGCTGGCAGTGTTTCTGGACCGACTGTTCGAGGGTCGGGAACTGGATCGGGAGTGGGAAGACGCCGATCAGGTGGTCGTTCCGCAGGAAGCTGGGAAGAAGGTTGTCGACCCGGACGAACTGGACAACCCGTCTGAACTGTAACTGCTGGAAACGACATCTCCTCGAAAGCCCTCACTCGCTCGTTTCACTCGCTCGCGAGGACGGTCGCTCTGCCGGATATTCTCGCTCACTTCGCTCGCTCGAATAGTGCTGACAGAGCGACTCCACTCACTCCGTTCGACGCGACCGTGGTTCGCCCTTTCAGTCCGCCAGGCTACGGCACCGCGACAGCCTTGTCGTGGCCCCACTCCTCCCCGGTGACTGCGCGATTTGCGCCGTCACACGCTTCCTGACCGCCCCACTGTGGCCGGGAGACCGTTTCATCGGTCGACTCGGGGAAGGGCAGGCTTGCTGTGCGGGTGCAGTTGCGGTAGATGCCTGGCGGATGAAAGGGCGAGTCTCGCTGGGGCCGTAGGGGAGTCGCTGAGGTGGCCCTATTCGAGCGAAGCGAGAATATCCATCTCAGCGGCCCCGAGCGAGGCGAGGGCTTTCCCTGCTTGTCATCTCCGGTTCCCGAGACAGTTCCTAGCCAGCGAGGCGAGGGCTTTCCCTGCTCGTTGGTGTCATAGTCTCCGAATCCTAGCCAGCGAGCTGAGAGGAAAACGGCGAAAATAGATTCCTAGGGCTCGTAGCCGTCGATCTCCTCGGCGGGCTCATCCACGTGGCGACACTCTGTCGGATACGGACTCCCCTCCACAGGCGCGGCCCACTCGGCAGCGTTCCGCAGCACGGTCTGAATCTCGTCCTGATGGTAGACGGGGTACGTTTCGTGTCCAGGCCGGAAGTAGAAGATCTTCCCGTTCCCACGACGGTAACAACACCCCGAGCGGAACACCTCGCCGCCCTCGAACCAGGAGACGAACACGAGTCGATCGGGCTCGGGCACGGTGAAGGGCTCACCGTACATCTCGGCCTCGGGCACGACGAAGGTCTCGGGCAGGCCGTTCGTGATGGGGTGGCCGGGATCGATCACGTGCAGGCGTTCGCGCTCTTCGGCCTCCCGATAGGTGAGGTCGGCGGGCATGCCCAGGAGCTTTCGGAACGGTTTCGAGTGATGACCCGAGTGCAGCACCACGAGACCCATTCCCTCGCGGACGTGCCGAGCGACGCGCTCGGCGATCTCGTCCTGGACCTCGTCGTGGGCGATGTGGCCCCACCAGAACAGGACGTCCGTCTCTTCGAGGACGTCCTCGGTCAGACCGTGTTCCGGTTCCTGTAGGGTCGCCGTGTGAGTGTCGTGGCCCGCCTCGGCCAGCACGCTGGCGACGTGTTCGTGAATACCGTCGGGGTACAACTCGGCGACCTGCTCGTCTTCTTTCTCGTGGACGTACTCGTTCCAGACCGTGACAGTGGGCATGGGTCGACGTTCGGGTTGGGGACGGCTAAATCACCCGATCGAGCAACATTGATGTGTGGCCCTCGCGCACCACGGAATGTGACACTGATACGCCCGGTTTCGGCGATGGATCTCGTCTTTCTCGCCAGCGTGGCAGCGCTGTCGGTGTCGGTGCTGGCCCGTCGGTTGGACTACGCCGAGTTCGCGCGGGCGTGTGCCGTCGTCGGCTGGTCGGCCTTCGCAAGCTTCTGGGCGGTCACGGCCGCCGCGTACCTCGGGGACAGTCGCTACGTCCTCGGGTCGGTCAGCCTCGTCACCGCCGCCCTCTCGGGCTACGGTATCCGACTCTCGGCCGACCGAATCGAGCCACACGCCAGCCTGACGACCGTCTTCACGGTCATGGGGTTGCTGTTCGTCCCCTACCAGTTTCTCGACCCCGTCTTCATGCTCGTCGTCCAGACGGTCACGACCCACACCGCCGTCCTGCTCTCGACGCTCGGGTTCGAGCCGGTGATCGTCGCGGGGTCGGCGGGCCCAGCGACTGCGATCATCTTCGAGAGTCATCCCTGGATCGTCTACAACATCGTCTCGGCGTGTACGGGCTTCGGCGCGATCGCGCTGTTCGCTGGCCTGTTCGCTATCGGCGGCCGGTCGCTGAGAGCGCGAATACGGGGCGCGGTCGGCGTCGGCGCACTGATCTACGCGCTGAACCTCCTGCGGACGGTCGTCGTCGGCGGGTCGATCCCCAGCGAGGTCTTCGCCGGGACGAAGGTGCTGGTCACACCCCTGTTCGGCGTCGATCGACCGGCGCTAGTCTCGTTTTACTTCGCCGAGTACGTCTTCGCCCAGACACTCGTCGTCCTCGTCCTGCTGGGGGTGTACCTGCTGGTTGTCCGCCGATTCCCAGATATCCAGACGCGCGTCGACGCGTTGCTCTCGGCGGCCCGGACGGACGCCGACGCCCTGCTCACTCGCCTCGACGACGCCTGAGCCAGCCGCCGACCAGGACGGCCACGACCACGACCGCCGCTCCGAAGCCGGGACTCGACACTTCAACACTGTATGGGAGTTGTCGCGTCGTCGTGTTCGAGAGGCCATCGCCGTCCGAGACCGAGAGGGTGATGTTGGAGGGTTTGCTCTGGTTGGAAATCTCGACGGTCGTCGTTGGGGACAAATAATTGGTTATCTCGTACTCACCATCGCCGTCGATGTCCCACCGGTACTGCCAGACAAAGTCGGTGCTGTCCGGGTCGTACGAGGACGACGCGTTCAGTGTCACCTCGTTCCCGTTGCGGGTATAGGTATAGTTAGCTACCGGCGGTGCATTGATCTCGATAGTCCGAGTGCTCGAAGCAGTACGGCCGGTATCGTCGGTGACAGTCAGCGTCACGTCATGCGCTCCCCCGTCGTCATAGACATGCGTCGCCTGGCGGCCGGTAGCGTCGGTCGCCCCGTCGCCGTCGAAGTCCCACTCGTAGCTCGCTATCGAGCCGTCGGGGTCACTAGACCCGCTCGCGTCGACGGTGAACGATTCACCTGTCTCGGGGACCGTCGGCTGGTAGGTAAACGACTCAGTCGGTGGTTCGCTGACGGTGACGGACTTGCGGGTGGTGTCAGACGCCCCGATCCCATCGATCACCGTCATCGTCACGTTGTAGCTTCCGGCAGTTGTGTACGCGTGAGTCACCTGCTGACCAGTGGCGTCAGTCACCCCGTCGCCGTCGAAGTCCCACTCGTAGCTCGCTATCGAACCGTCACTCGTTGAGTTCGACCCGTCAAAAGTGATCGTCTCACTTGGTGTGGGCTTGGACGGGGTGTACGTGAACGCTGCACTCGGAGAGTCGCGAACATCAATCGTCACCGTCGTCGCATTCGTCACGCTATCGTCGTCGGTCACCGTCAGCGTGGCCGTGTACTGCCCGCCGTCGCTGTAGGTGTGCGTGACGGTCTCGCCGGTCGCGTCCGTCGTGCCGTCGCCGTCGAAGTCCCACTCGTAACTGGCGATCACGCCGTTGGGGTCGCTCGACGCGCTGGCGTCGAAGGTGATCTGTTCGCCCGCCTGTGGCTGGTCGGGCGTGTACGTGAACGCCGCCGTCGGCGGATCGTTGATCTCGACAGTCGAAGTGGCCGTATCCGTCGCCCCGAACTCGTCGGTGACCGTCAACGTGAGGTCGTAGCTCCCACCGTCGGGATAGGTGTGCTCGACCACGGGATCGGTCGTCGTCGTCGTATTTCCGTCGCCGAAGGCCCAGGTGTAATTGGCGATCGCCCCGTCATCGGTCGACCCGCCCGCGTTGAACGTACAGTCCTGCTCGGTACAGTCGACCGTCACGGCTGCGCTCGGCGGGCTGTTGACCAGCAGCGTCTTCGTTTTCGTCCGGGTCGCGCCGTCGTCGTCGGTCACGCGCACCCGCGCCTCGTACTCCCCGGGCGAGAGGTAGGTGTGATTCACCACGGGATCGGCCGTTTCGGTCGTGGTCCCGTCACCGAACGTCCAGGTGTAGTTCGCGACCGTACCATCGGGATCGCTCGACGCGCTCGCGTCGAAGGTGACCTGCTCGCCCGTTCCCGGTTTCGAGGGCGCGTAGTCGAAGCGGGCCGTCGGTCGCTCGTTCGTCTCGGGCGGGACCGCCAGCCGTTCTTCGTAGAGGACGGTGTTCGAGGGCTCGTGGGTGATCGAGAGTCGTGCCTGATCGACCGCGAGGTCGTGACTCCGGTTCCAGCGTTCCCCACCGGCGAACTGTGACGGATCGGTCCCGCTGCTCTCGGCGAACGAGTCGAGACCGTAGCGCCACTCCTCGCCGTCCTGGCGGACGATCACCGTCACCGCGCTCGCGTCGAGATTGTCGCCGCCTTCGTGGACCAGCACGAGATCGGTGTAGGTCGCCGAGACGTTGAGCTCGACTAACGGCCCGTCGTCGGCCTGGTCGCTGACGCTCCCGATGACGACGACGCCGACGATGATCGCAAACAGGGCGAACACGCCCACGAGCAAGGTGACACCGACCACTTCGGACTGGGCGCGCTCGGACGGCTCCGGCTCCAGAGAGTGCCAAGTCATTGCTGTTCGAGGTAAAACACCTGCTCGGTCCCATCACTCAGCACGAACGTCACGACGACGTCGGCGTCAGCCGCCGAGTTCGTGAACTGCAATGGATTGGTGCCACCGTTGTCAAGGCGCTGGGCGAAGGCACGCATGTCCACCGTCGGTCGATCGCCCGAATTGAGAACGGCGTACTGCCCCGCGGTATTTCCGTTGCTGTCGGCCTGGAGATCGTATCGCGTCCCGTCGGCCAGGAAGTCCTTGGGGTTGGAGTTCCGGCCGGCCTCGCCGTCCTGTTGCCCGCCGCGGATCTCGACTTCCAGAGAGTTGCCGTTGTTGATGGTATTTCCGGGAGTGATCGCCGTCGCGTCGACGGCGAACTGCTCGATAGTCACCTGCTGGGAGCCGGTATTGTCGAACGTGAACTCGAGGACGGTGTCGCTTCGCTGGACGGCGTCGGGCTGGAGGGTCTGCTGGACCGTGACCGTCGACGTGTCGGCGTTGTCGGCGCTCGCGACACGAACGGCGACGTCACCCGCGTCGCCAGTCGCCGTCGTCCATTGGAGTGTTGTCGACTGAGAAGCCCCGGGGGCGAGCGTCACCTGCTGGCTGTCAGCCAGCGTGTTCGCAGTCCCGTCACCGGTGTCGTCGTAGTACAACTCGATGGTCTGGGTGTCTCCGGCGTTACCAGTGTTGTCGATCGTCGCGTCCACCTGGACAGTCTCTCCCTCAGTGACGGGACTGTTGGTGCTATCGATCGTCACCGCGAATCCGGGTGGCGTAACTACGTCGTACGTCGCCCCGCGCACGTCCGCGTCGCCACGACTGAACGCGACGGTGTAGCTCCCCGTCGAACCGCTGGCCGTCGAGACGCTCATGAGATCGATCGCCACGGTGTCGCCGGCACTGACACCACCCGACGGAGCCGTGTAGACCAGCGTCGTGTTCGTCACCGTCTGCTGTTCGAACGACAGCGATCCCGTAGTCACGTCACTACCGGACGCGAACGACCTGCCGGCGTTCGAGTAATCGACTGCAGTCTGCGGATCGGAGAGTTCGACGACGACGACCTCGCCGCCCGGCAGGCGCGTCTGGGGCGTGAAGGAAACGGTCTGGGTCTGGCCGCTACTGTTGGCCGTCAAGTTCGTCGCCGAGACGCTCG
>ENA-ORDC01000453-ORDC01000453.1-marine-metagenome-genome-assembly--contig:-NODE-453-length-41038-cov-6.970655_pt1 | contig 41038 bp, 37 predicted proteins | sample MGYA00237783_ERZ508515 | MGnify/ENA primary metagenome ERZ508515 (study PRJEB26186, sample SAMN06268792) | marine metagenome | isolation source: Eden Landing Ponds, San Francisco, CA, USA | place... | reverse complement strand
GCTGGCCCGAGCGAGATTGTCTTGGCAAGTTCATCAGGGATGTAGTGCCATTCGTTGTCGGCGAACCGTGGGTAATGACCCGTCGGTCGCGGGTCCTCAGGGTCGACATCGTCTTCGGTCATCGGGACTCGACCTCCTGGAAGGCCTCGTCGATGACGTCCTCGCTTGGGGCGTTCAGATATGGCTCGATAGCGGCGAATGAATCCCAGCCGCCGACGGCCATCACGACGTGGGGGTTCATCTGTTCGTCGACGAGCAGGCGCTGGGCGAACCGACGGCGGACATCGTACGTACTCACTTTCTCGAAGTCGTCGTCGCCAGTCGCTTCAGCCGTCCGCGCAGGTGTCCGACGAACCACAGCACGGACGCCGGGCTGGGTCAGATCGATAAAGGGGTCCTTGGATGCGATGTTGTGCTCGTTCTGGAAGCGCTGGAGATCACGCTCGACGTCGGCGGGGAGGAAGGCATCGCGAGGCTTCCCGCCGTTGCCGCTGGTGTCTTTCCCAGCCTGGACCCGAAGCCGGTACTGACCGCTCTCAGTTTGCTTAACAAGTCGTTACACACCGATTCAACCTCCACAAGGATTAACCAACGTCAACGTCAACGTTGACGTAACAATGGCAACCGCAGATGAGCAGATACGAGTAAGTGATCGAGTGAAACGACAGCTTGATCGCCGTCGGCGTGAGGGCGAATCGTTCAACGACGTGCTCGAACGCATCCTCAACGAGAGTGAAGATGCTGACTTCTACGACGGGTTCGGAATACTCTCAGATGAGGACGCCGACTGGATTCGAGACAAGCACAAGGGCTCGAAAAAGCAGCGGAAAGAGCGGATGCAACGGTTAGACGAGGACACATGAGGGTTCTTGATGCAAACTTTCTTATCGACTACCTGAGCGGTCATCCCGCCACAGAAACATACTACAAATCGAACGGTGGTGAGGAAGAGCTGTGGGTAATGCCTGCTCCCGCCCATGCTGAAGCACTCGTCGGTGTCGGAAACCTCCCGTCGGGCGATCTTGAGGAGGCGGTTGAAGCGCTATCGTGGGGGAAAATCTATGAAATCAATGGAGACCTATCGGTCGATGCGGGGCGAATCGCCGACGAGATTGGACCACAGGGACCATATCTTGACGGCGCCGACGCGCTCGTTGCTGCAGTCGGGCGAGAACTTGATGCGACAGTGGTCTCGGCCGACGGTGACCTCACTCATGAGGAGACGAAACGAGTCATCGACGTTGAAGAGTATCGCTGATTCCTCAAACGACTCGTCTCTGTAGTTTTCAGAGAAGGTGCACAAACACTGCGGTATATGTGATAAGTCGGTACTATTCCTTTCAAAGGAAGAGCGATGATATGCTCACACGGTAGATCTGCGTGGTGACTACGATCTCGCTTTAATGGGAGAATTGTGCCTATCTAGGTGACACATAGGATTCTTTGACTGCCGCGAAGCAGAGACACGTGGGTAAGGTAGCCTCTGACAATCCAATCGAAATGCGGTCCCCCATTGGGTTGGTTCCTTACCTTTCACAGACTGTACTGACCGGACGGCGACTTATGTAAGATGGCGTTACTGTTGGGGTCGGTTTATTTCAGAGTTGGATGGGTGACTATACTGTTCGGTAGATTTGCGTATTGACCGGCGTGAGAACATATGGAGCCAGAACCGACTGAGAGGACGAACGAAAATAGTTTTTGAGAGCAGTGGGCGTACTATACACATGCCCTCTGAGAAGGTCTGTCCCGACTGTGAGGAATCATTAGAACAGATGGAATTACAAGGGACAGACGCCATGGGGACGCTCTCTATCGTTTCAGAAGCGTCAGACGACGGATTTCTTAGCAGTATTCGAGCGGACGAAATCCTCACGCCGGTTCCATACGTTTGTCCCAATTGCCGACGAACTCTCCTGTATGCCGAAAAGTAGTCGATAAGCCATCTGTACTGACCGAATCGCGGCAAATTGGACAAGTCGGTACTCTCGCTGCTAATCGTCGTCTGCAGTGTAGGCTCCACTTCGGTGTTCGATCCGATGAACTTCGAGAACCAATTCATCGTGATCGAGGACACAGGCGAGTCGGTATTGGCCGATTCGAAGTTTTGCGAACGGGCCGCCAGTGAGTGGCTCGAGGAACTGAGGCCAATACTCCACCCATTCTGTCCTCCAGAACCCAGCCGCGTTCAATGAGAAGTACAGCAGTATCGCAATGCTAGTCAGTAGAACTGACTGAGACAGCCGACGTATCAGTCGCGTACGCTTCAACTCGCTGTGCCGTTGTTTGATGGCTGAATCCTCTTGAGTATCACCGAAGAATCGTCGAAGTAGCCTCCCGACATGGCTCGCCCTGTGTGGTGAGGCCGGTTTCGGTATCCGTGATAACCCACCAGTCTCCTCAGGTCACGGCCGAAACTCGTTTTCATGGCTCTCTCCGGCGCACGCCAAGTCGGCAATACCTCTAGTTGCTGTATGAGTGCGAGAGCCGTTCGGCAGGCGTAGAAGGAATGGAGGGGTGAAACAACGGGAATCGGTTGCCGTGGTGTTGGGGTTGATAGTAACGACCTTGTCTCTGTTTACATCTATTTCTATCTGCAAGTGCGGAATTACAACTGTTTTTTTGCCTTTACCTCCACCTAGGCCATTACATATTCTCAGATATTCTTACTAGCTGTCCATCTACCTTCGAGAACTCTAATATCCGGGTTTCTCTATATACTAACCTGGATATTAGGGATTGGAATCTCCAATTCTCCATTATAACTCAAATTCTGTCTCTACTGCCGTCGGTATCAACAGGCAAATAATAATTACACATAGTCGCTCCCAATGGCAGAATAATTAGATATTTCGTTAGCTTCGGAGAGGAATGCAAAGACGACAGCAACCAAACATAACATTTCTATTATATATCTCTATCAGAACCGTCCCTTCAGCTGATCGATCAATTCAACGTGATCGCCACCGTGGACAGTCGTTTCTAAAAGATTTGCGAGTTGAGCCAGTTCAATCTCCCCGTATTGCGCCTCCTCATCCAGCTGGATCGGTGCAAAGCAGAACTCAGAACCGTAGAATACACCGATGACACGGGTATGCTGGCCTAACTCGCCAAGTGAGATTCCAGAGACTCTGATATCACTTTGTGAAGCTTCGTTGAGACAATCTAATAACAATAACGCATCCTCTCGCTCCTCCGCGAACACAGATACTTTAGATATATCTCCATACTCATCACACTCCATAATCAGTTCCTGAAGCTCTGATTTTTCTGGGGTTTGTTCGAAGTCGTAGTAAGCGACAATCACATCTACCTCATTTTCTCGCAGCTCGTCAATAAGCCACTCTTCATTCCTGATAGTCTTGAGGTCAATCTCAACTATATCTACTGCATCTGCACTGGCAGCAGCGAGAAGCTCTTCTAAGCGAGTTGATTCCGATGCGTCACCACCCGCCCATTCAGGGCGATTTGAAACAATTAACGGTAATTCCCCATCGTACTCAGTTAGTTGTTCGACTGGAGCTGCTGCTTTGTCCATCTGAAATTCCACGTAGTGTGCGTCTTCCCTGGCTCGAGACTCAGCATCCAAATCGTCAGTAATTCCCACCACGTCATATTCAATATTATTCATAATCCAACATAGCTGTCGTATCTATAAAAAAGTTCTATGTTGGCTTTAGTACGAGTCTCGCAATCGGCTACCTCAATTACTTGAGAGAGATTTACCTAGTATGCCTATCTGAAATTCCTCTACAAATACGAATTACTTGTGCTGATTAACCAACCCAAGAATCTATGAATTAATAAGGCCACGATGATGTACGGCAAAGAACGTTATAGTAGTGAACACAATTTTTCTAATATGACTACCAGTGATGTCTGCAATATATGGGATAACTCCGAATGTGAGGGAACAGTGGATTGTCCCCCCAGATGCCCGAGATTCTTTGATAAAAAAGGAAGACCGATGATGGTCCGTGAATTTAATTCCAATAACTATAGTCCGCTTATAAAAATGTACAACAGTCTCGAGGTTGATGACCAAACGATGGGGGTCCCGCCACAAAAAACAAAAGCATTGGAACAGTGGCTGGACTATATTTTATCGGAGGGATGGAATCTAATCGCCAATCATGATGACCGTATCGTAGGACACGGAGCCGTTACCCCGCAGTCAGAAGACGAACCAGAGTTCGTGATTTTTGTCCATCGTGAATATCGAGACAGGGGTATCGGTACGGAATTAGTCAAACAAGTACTCGCGTATACTGAATCGATGGATTACCGGAACATAGTATTGGATGTTGCTAAAACAAATCAGCGGGCAATAAGCGTGTACGAGAGTCTTGGATTCGATATTGTGAGTGAAACTCCGATGTATAAGCAGATGCAAATGCCACTACAAAAACCAGATGTGCAGGCCTTCCAGCAACCGCCGGCAGATCGCGAAGCATATTAGACTGTTATCAGTGAAACCGGACTCCTTCAGAGTCGATAGAGTAGACTAGTAGTTTGACATATGCATCACCTACCAACAAAACTGTTTACACCCAGCACACTCAGAATTAGAAATATCTGAGCATGGTGATGGCTGGACAATTTGTTGCGTGTTTCAATAATATCAAAACAGGTTATCTGCGGTCCTACTGCTATTGTAGGTGGTTCCGGGCATTTGAATAACACATGTACAAGCATTATTGTAATGGTTCTAAATGCGCCACCCATTTCAATAATATTGAAAAACTCCGATTGTATATTTTCCGGTCTTGCGCTGCTTAGTTGGCCGGGTTGTGACTAGAATTCCGAAAATTAAATTATTGGGAAGGATTTTTATAGGATGCTATAGTAGAAATCCTCACTGATGACCAAGCAACGCGTCCTCGTTACGGGCCCGTTTGGCGAAGCAGGTGAAGCGATACTGAATCACCTTGCTGAGAAAGATGAGTACGAGTTTACGTACCTCAACCGAACAGACCACCCCGAATACGAGACACACGTAGCAGACGTCGCCGATTATGATGCGATTCGACCGGCGTTCGAAGGGCAGGATGCGGTAATCCACTTGGCCGCACAGTCTGACGCGGGCGCAGAATTTGAGGAGATAATCGAGCCAAATATCATCGGCACGTATAATATTCTCAAAGCGATGGACGATGCGGGAGTTGAAAAACTCATATATGCGTCCTCACAGCGTGTGATGGGACTGTACGAGGAGGACCACGCACCGGAACTATACGAGGAAGATTATCCCAGTGAGTTCGACCCGTTCCGGCTCACTCACGAGACACTGCCGAAGCCGGACGGATACTACGGTGCCTCGAAGATGTTCGGAGAACACATGTGCCGTGCACATGCCCGTCGCGACGGTGCTCCGGAACAGGTGTACTCGCTCCGAATCTCCAGTGTTCGTACTGCAAAGTACGACCATCCATATGGCGACGCTGAACGCGGTGTAGACCGAGGGGAAGAGCACAAAGTCGACGAGGACGAGGTCTGGGACCAGTCACAGACCGGCTCCTGGGAACGCGGCAGCGAGGAGTACGAAAAAATGGTAAAGCGACTGAAAGCGTCGTGGACCTCACAACGCGACTTCGCGCATCTCCTCGAATGCTGTCTCGAAGATGACACCGTCACTTACGATGCGTTCTATGCTGTCAGTGGGAACGCAGCACGGTGGTTCGATATCGAACACGCACAGGCAGTCCTGGGCTACGAACCAAAAGACGACGCCTCGGAGTGGAACAGCCCGCCAAGTGAAGCGACGGAGTGAACTCGCACAACTGTGTGATACTGCAGGCGGCTGAACAGAATACCCGTATCTGACGACTCATTCTCTCACACCTCAACAACTGACCGGCCTCGCCCTCACTCGTACTGGTGCATTTTCAGTTCGATGATATTCTTTTTGTTCAGGAGTTTCGGCACGAGTTCGTCTTCTATCCGCTCGTTGTCCAACCGACTACGTGGGCCACTTATACTGATGCCGCCGATAGCGTCGTCTGGCTCTGAAACGATTACCGTGGCAATCGCACAGACCCCTGGGAAGTGTTCGCCTCGATTTATCGAATATCCACGTTCCCGGATCGTGTCCAGTTCGTCGCGCAAAGTCTGCTCGTCAGTTATCGTATCGTCAGTCTGCGGTGGGAGTCCGCGCTGCTCTATAATTTGATTCACCCGTTCCTCGGGTAGCTCTGCGAGTATGGCCTTCCCCGTCGCTGTCGAATGCAGGAACAAATGTTCGCCGAGCGGTGCCTCGTCGTCTATCGACTCGGGGCTCTCCGATTTGTAGAGTTGCACAGCGTACCCGTTCTGCTCGACGGTGACGTTCGTGTGTTCGCCCGTCATCTCGCGCAGTTCGTCCAACTCGGGCCTGGCCGCCTGATAAAGTGCCATTCCGTCCTGCATCTCACCACCTATTCGAAGGAATTGAAAACTGGTTTTATAGATATCGCCCTCCCGGACGACGTAGCTCGATTCCACGAGCGTGCTGAGGTGGATGTGCGCGGTACTGGCCGGGAGGTCGAGCGCCTCGGCTACTTCCGAGAGTGTCGCGCCCCCGTTGTTGTGGAGGTAGCTGATAATCTGAAACGCCCGATTGACGCTCTTCAGCTGGCGTGTGCCCGAATCTTCGGTGTCTGTCATAGTAGAATATTGCCGTGGACTCGGTTAAGTACTGTGGAAATTTTCAATTATATTGGAACGAGTGCCCGGCAACTCACAGCGCCGCTCTCCAAAACAACACCAATAGTGAGACACAGCGTTCAATCGGCACGAAGATCTGTCACAGCGCCTCGCGTATTCTCTGGGTTAGTTCTGTACTGTCGGAATCTGTAGCGATGGGGGCACTGTTGGTCCAGCCGACTCAACGGAGTTATGGAGACAATGTCGAAGAGCCGAGCTACTGAATGGAGTCTTCGGGACCGACGACGTTCAGATTCTCGAACAGTTCGTCGTAGCCGTTGAGTTCGAAGAGGTAGTCCCCGTCCAGCACTTCCTCGCGGACAGAATCTTCGGCCGAGAGTTTCTGGCGGGACCGCTCCAGTACCTCCGCCGCTCCTTTGCTGGGAATGACGGCCAGTCCGTCGTCGTCGCCGATGACGATGTCACCGGGGTCGACGCTGACGCCGCCACACGAAACCGTGACGTTGACCGACCCGGGGTCCTGCTTGAGAGGGCCCTGTGGGTTCGTCCCGCGTCCGTACACCGGAAACTCCATTTCGGCGATCTCGCGGCTGTCCCGGTACCCGCCATCGATGATGAGGCCCGCGAGGTCGTTCGCCTGACAGGAGGTACACATCAGTTCCCCGATGTGGCCCGTCTCGGTGTAGCCGTTGGCGTCGATTACGAGCACGTCTCCGGGCTCGGCCATCGTTATTGCCTTGTGGATTATCAGATTGTCACCGGGGGACGCGTTCACCGTTATCGCAGTCCCCGCCATTTCAATCCCGTCGTATGCGGGTTCGATACCGGAGTCCATGGTCAGTCCGACGTTCCCCGTCACGTCTGACACGATCGTACTTGGAACCCCTTCAAACGCCTCAACGACATCACGGTCCGGTCGCTCTACTTCATGCTCTATGGTGTGCATATCTCAGCCGAAGGTGACATTATATTTTAAACCATCGATATTCTAACCAGCGGCCGGGCGGAACAGTGGCGCTGCCCACTCGCAACCGCTCGCGTCCCCTCTCGAGACTGGCTGTAACATCTCCCTGAGGCAGTCGGAACTGCCCGGGGATGTGTGGTATGATGACTTGCGGAATTCCGTAACATTATAATCGTTGTACTGTGATATCGTTCATATGCGTGGATTAGCCAAAACCAGCCGTGAGTACGGTCAAATGGAACTAGTGGATATCGGGACGCCAGAACCGTCACCTACTGAGGTATTAATCGAAATCAGCTATGCCGGACTCTGTGGCAGTGATGCTGGTATTTACGCCTTCAAATCCGCGTTTGAGCGGATGGACCTGCCGACAATAATCGGCCACGAATACACCGGTGAGGTGGTCGAAGTGGGTACTGACGTAACGAAATTCGAGATCGGAGACCAAGTCGTCGAGCGACCCATTCGAGGCTGTGGTGAGTGTTATCAGTGTGAAATCGGCAACGAAAACATCTGCCAGAATGCCGAACTCACAGGAATTGACCACCACGGAGCGTACGCGGGATACATTGCCGTACCCGTAAGCGCCCTACAGAAAGTTCCGGAGGGAGTCGAGCCGAGACACGCCGCACTCGTCGAACCTACTTCTATCTGTACCCGCGCCGTAATCGAGAACTCGCGAGTCAGCCCCGGTGATACCGTTCTCGTCGCTGGACCCGGACCGATGGGCCTACTCTCCGCACAGATCGCGGAAGCACAAGGTGGCGAAGTTGTCGTCGCCGGTGTCGAACAGGACACGGCGTATCGGCTCCCGCTTGCAGAGAAACTGGGCTACCCGACCATCAATATCGAAGAGAGTGACGTAGCGGAGTATAGTACAGAATTTACAGACGGAATCGGCTACGATGTCGTGTTCGATACGACAGGGCACCCGTCGGGGCTGACGATGGCGGCCGAACAGGCCCGAAAGGGCGGACAGATAGTCCTCGTCGGACAGACTGGTGTGGCAGAGATGGATTACACCCCGATTGTCCGGGCTGAAATCGATTTACAAACATCGTACGGTGCGATGTACCGGGACTTCGACCGGGCGCTCCGACTAATCGACTCAGGCGATGTCGATCACGAGACGTTCTCGGACAGCCGATTTAGTCTACTCGACGCTGATGAGGCGTTCGAGGCGTTTCTGGCCGGTGAAACATGCAAACCGGTTTTCGACGTCTCCGTTCTCCGCGAATAGCTGTTTCTCACGGAAGCAAACAATTCGATACTCGAAACAGTTGCATTCAGAAGCGTCAGCGCCCGGTAACCGTCGCTGTTGTCAAACCCTGTGCCCGTTCAGTCGGCTACTCGGCACGCGGGTCCCATTCATTCCACTCGCGCTCGACGAGGAAGTCTTCGAGTTTCCCCTTCGGATTCTCGAAGACGTGCGAGCCGTGGAACACGAGCAGGGTGTCGAAGTCGTATTCGAGCAGCGAATAGAGATTCAGTTCAGCGGCTTCATGGTCGTCGTTGAAGAGTGCTGGAGGGGGGAGCAGGTACCCAGCCGGGAGCCCACCCCGGTCGGAACCGTCGAGCGTATCGCCGGAAATCAAGATGTCGCGGTCTTCAAGCAACAGAGCGGACGTCGCTTCAGTATGGCCCGGCACTTGAATCACGCGGATGTTCCCAGCGAGTACGTCGCCGTCCTCGTATTTTATGTCGGGTTCGAACTCCAGCCCCTCCTCTTCGAGATGAGTATACAGTTTCGTTTCATCCGCCGGCATCGCGAGCTCGGGCGAGAATGCCTCCATGACGTGGCGTAACCCACCGTGGTGGCCGTGATCGCCGTGAGTGATGATTACGCGGTCGATTGAACCGTACTCCGTTTTGATTGTCTCGACAAGCTCTTCGCCGTTCTCCTCGAACGCGGTATCGACGAGGGTGGTCTTTCCGTTGGGGACATCTTTCAGTACCAACACACGCACGTGGTCAAACTGTATCTGGTCAATACCGTCGACTACGTTACTTACACTCATTTCAGCCGTACGTTCTCAAATTATCCAATTAAACTTGTCGGTGTATCGGTTGTGCGGTGGGTATCGGAATGACACAAGCTATGTTGAACGGAAACCTCGTCCCGTGCAGTGGGACGTCCAACCAGCGGGAGAAGAGATAACGGTCTCATCTCGGTTTCGACAAGCCCATCGGGGGCACTCCACAGAACCTCAAGTCTATTTTTCGGTCGGTCACTCGGGTTCGCGACTCTGCTTAGCCCGTTCTGTCGGACGCAACCATCACAATCTTTATTACATGTTAGGATGTTCAACCAGGTATGGCGCGTGACAAGCGGCCAGTATCACGAAGAACCGTCCTAAAATCGAGTGGCGCACTCCTGACAATCGGTACTGCTGGGTTGGCAGGTTGTTCCGGCAACGGCGACGGAGGTAGCGATGGAAACAGCGGTGACGGCGGGAGCGGTGGCGACGGTGGCAGTGGTGGAGACGGCGGCTCCACGACTTCCGACTCTGGCGGCGAAGAACTGGAGATTACGTTCGCCACGACACAACCACCTGAGAACATCTCGGTCCAGACCGCACAGGAGTACTTCATCGACGTGCTGGAAGAGGAGTCAGATGGTCGTATCACGGTCAACCTCGAAGCCTCGACACTGGGTGGTACAGAGGATAACCTCGCCGCTCTCGAATCGGGCACTGTTGACATTCTACACGAAAGCCCGACGGCGCTCTCACAGCGGTTCGCCTCCGAGTACTCTTTCGCCGGCGACCCGTTCGTCATCGAGGACATGGAGCACTACCGGGCGGTCAACGAGGAATTCCTGAAACCCGACGACGGGCTGAACGGGATTCTGAAAGAAAACGGCATCAGGCTGGGCGATGCGTTCTACGTCGGCAACCGCTGCTTCACCAGTAACTCTCCGGTTACCTCCCCCGAAGACGTTCAGGGCCTCAAACTCCGTCTCCCACAGTACGAGACCTGGACCTCCGTGTGGGACGAGATCGGCGCGGACGTCACGCCCGTCGCCTACGACGAACTGTACTCCGCACTGCAGACCGGTGTTGTCGATGCCTCCGAAGGTCCCATCTCCCAGTTCCTATCCGTGAGCCTCAACGAGGTCCAGTCGCACTTTAGCGTCACGAACCACCTCCTCGACACGAAGCACTTCCTCTACAACGAGGAGTTCATGCAAGGCCTGAGCTCCGAAGACCGTGAACTTATCACTTCGACAGCAAGTGATGCGGTCGAGTCGATGACAAGTGACATCAAATCACAAGAAGAGGAGCTCTATCAAAAAGCCAAGGACAGAGGCACTACCGTCGTCCCAGCGGAAGATGTCGATCGATCTGCCTTCGTTGAGGCTGGGCAGCCAGCGCTGGAAGCATTGTCAGAAAGCAACTGGGCAGTCAACATCAACGACGTACAAGACCTCGCATAGGTCGATCGCAGATCTCCCGCAGTGAGAGAATTTCGCATAGTTTCTTTTTGTGACGGTTATACGCACGGTCCATCATGAAATTACATCCTATGTTAGACCGACCAGTCCTACTGGTGACTTTGCTTATAGGATAATACCTAGATACGCTGCTCTCAATATAATTTCGTACGGTGGTTCCTCAGGGCTAATGCCTTCAAGACGAAATTTGTCCACAATAACTCACAAGGCTTTTTAATTGACGGAGAGAGTAACCATTATGACCGGAGGATGGTTTGACAGAATTACCGTCGCAATTGGGGTAATCATGTTAAACATCATGTTAGTCGTAGGGCTGCTCCAAGTGCTCAGTCGATACTTTACGTTCCCGGTACCGCTGTATTGGACCTACGAAATAGCTAGGACGTTTCTCGCACTGATGACAATCATAGCATTGCCATATATGTTCCGGAACGAATCAGACATCTCGTTTCTGCCAGTACTAAAACGGATTACGTCAAGAACTGATGAGTTGCTTCTCTTACGCAACGTGTTCATGGCGGTCTTAGCCGGTATTCTCGTTGTATCAGCATACCTTGCAGCAGTACTTGAGGGAGACGTTAGCCTACCAATGATTGGATGGTTTAAAATCGGCTGGGGATACACGCTACTCGGAGTGAGCTCCGCTCTCCTTCTAGGAGTTATTATCCTTGATACAAAAAGTCGGCTCAGCAGCTTCCAAGGTGATACTGATGTCTGAGCTTCTCCTCGTTACTTTCATCGGACTGCTTATGCTGCTCTATGGGATCGGTGTCCCGGCAGCGTATTCGCTCGGCTTGACTGTTCTCGGGATAATGTTACTCCCGATCGGTCCGCCGCTGAATCTAATCGTCATCACACAGCGGTTCTGGGCCGGGATGAATTCATGGGTCCTGTTAGCTGTCCCATTCTTCCTGATGGCAGGTCGTATCATGAATATCACTGGGATTACCGACGATATGTTCAATTTCGCCACCGAACTAGTCGGTCCGATTCAGGGCGGCCTTGCGCAAGTAAACGTCGTCGTGAGTCTGATATTCTCAGGGATGAGTGGCTCCGCAGTCGCGGATGCGGCCGGAATCGGGAGCGTCGAATACGAGGCGATGACGTCCAACGGCTACGACGGTGAATCGGCCGTCGGTATCACCGGTGCTTCAGCGATTATCGGCCCGATTATCCCGCCCAGCATCCCAATCGTTATCTACGCAGTGTTGGCACAGGAGTCGATAGGGACGCTGTTCATCGCTGGCATCGGTCCAGGACTCCTCCTCGCCGCAGCGATGGCGGGCACAGCGTTCTATCTCGGAAAGAAACGAAGCTGGCCGGACGAAGGTAGCTACGATCTCTCCCGCCTATTCGAGACCTTTGTCAAAGCAGTCCCCGGATTGATCACGCCGGCGATTATCATTGGGGGAATCCTCGGTGGGATCTTCACAGCGACGGAGGCCGCGCTGGTCGCGGTCGTGTACGCGTTACTGCTTGGCTTCTTTTACTACAGGTCCATCGATCTCAACGACCTGTACGAGGTCAGCAAGGAGACGTTCGAAGACACCGTGAGTATCGTCGTCATATTCGGGTTTGCGAACCTCTACGCATACTGGCTGACACTCTCCGGCATTCCGGACCTGATCGGTGAGATAGTCGTTGGACTGTCAATAAGTCCGGTGATGACGATGCTACTCTTGGCTGTGGTGTTGCTAATCTTGGGAACCTTTATCGAGGGAATCGCGGTCCTACTAATAATGGTGCCAATGCTTGTGCCCCTCTACCCAGAGCTTGGTATCGATCCGATTCACTTCGGAATCGTGATGGTGGTAACCCTGATGTACGGGCTGATCACGCCACCGTTTGGTCTGATCCTCTTTGTGCTTGAGCGAGTGACCGACGAATCGCTTGATAAAGTTATGAAATCCATGGTGCCGTACTACTTGCCATTAGCACTTGCGCTGTTGCTGATCATCCTCGTGCCCGATTTATCCCTGGCAATCCCGAGAGCATTCGGGCTTCTCTGAGCAAGGTGGGCTTTCGCTCCTAACCCACGGGAAGTGGGTATCACAGGAGCTCTGAACTTTTCAGCCGATGAATGTCCGGTCGAGAACTGCTCGATAAGGCTGAAGATTTGGAAGGTGATGACTGCGGTCGATCTACACTCTACAATCACTCTGTAAATGACCGTGAGGTTCAGAAAGCGATAGCACACCCACGGTTAGATTACTGCACCTGATTTTAGCAGTGTGACGAAGATTGTTAGCACCGGCATTGAGACGAGAGTCGAGACGAACACAGTAGCGGAGACGTACTCCGGGATAGTCACACCACCCACGCTAGTGTCGCTTGCAAACTCCACAGAGAAAATGACCGGAGCCACAGCGACTGGCATTGCCGTCAAGAGGACAAACACCTGTGCGACGGTCGCGTTCTGGAAACCCATCCCAAGCGCTACAATGAGCCCGATACACGGTGACAGCAGAAATCGAAAAAGCGTCGGTGTGATTGTCATCGAGAGCGCGCTTCGATACTCCGTCTCGGAGAGTTGAATCCCGAGAATGACCAGCATGACCGGGATAGCCGAATCACCGACGAGACCGAGCGTCTCCATCGCCGCCGAATCTGCCTGTGGAGCTATGTCTACTGTTCTGGCAGCAATAGCGAGCAGGACCGCATAGACCAGTGGATAGCGGAAGACACGCTTGAGGCTCCCCATACGGGATTGCGCTCCTGAGTTCGATGCAATTGCGAGACCGATAGTAAACACGAGCACGCCGTGGACGGCCGCAAACAGCACAGCTGTCTGCCGTCCGAGGTCCCCAAACGCGAAGTCGGCCAGCGGGATTCCAAGCGCACCGGTGTTTCCGAACGTCGCAATCAGCAGGAACGAATACAGCAACGAGTCCCGCTTCCCGAGTGCCCTCCCTAGAACCCAACTCGCTAAGAGAACGGCCGTCACAAACAGACAGACCCCTAGAGATACCCTTACTAGAGCATCCGCTTCTAACTCGGTGAGTGTGATACTGTGGACAATGAGTGCTGGGTTCAAAATGAAGAGTGACAACGTGTTCAACGGACCTGAGTCGATTTCTTTCCAGTGACTGAGGAGGAATCCACTGCTGATTATCAGGAATATTGGCAGGATAGAGGTAGCAATGACTTTCGTAACAGACTCCATTTGGAGGATACACGAGTAGGGTCGGTAAAAGGTCTTCCACTGCTGAAATTCACATTTGACTTGGCCAGTAAAACGGGGTGTTCCAGATATTGACAAAGTATAATACGGAAGCGATTGAAGCAAATAACATGGTCATCGTGGCAGCCGTTGATGAATCAGACAGGGCAGCAAGTATTCTCGAAGAGGCCGATAATCTGGCCGAGAAGTTTGGTGATACAATTCATGTCCTTCATGTTATGAAACGCTCCGAAGCTATTCAACTTGAAGAGGATAGTGCTAACCCAGATGAAGTCGTGTCGATAGATGAGTTACGGAACCGAGCGTCGAGGACCGCTGCAGAAGTAATAGAGTCTCATCCTACGAATGCCTCGTCTGAGAGTGTCGGGCGGATCGGAGATCCAGCAACGGAGATTGTTGACTATGCAGAAGATCACGATGTACGGTACATTGTTGTCAGCCCGAAGAAACAGTCTGCAACGGGTAAAATGCTCTTCGGGAGTGTTGCACAGTCGATCCTATTGAATGCGAGTTGCCCGGTTGTCTCATTGGTAGCACAAAACTCAGAAGCGTAGAACGCTGATTGAGGATACCAGCGAACGGCTCATCTAAACAAATTCCGGTCACAGAAGTACTCTACCCAGAGCCAGTATAGGCGAATGATCAGGGCGACCTCTGGGTGACAGTCAATGTACTATCGGTAGCGCAACCGAAAGCTAGTCGTTCTCATACTCTCTTTCCCGCATTGACCAACCGCTTTGTGGGCTAACCGATTTTATTGTGATTTCAAGATTATTGAAATCCCTGCTGATGGGGTATTCTCGAGGGTTCGGGTTTATATAACTAGTGTACACTTGTTATTATGGCGGCGATGCCCGGATGGAGCTGTTTCAATAGTATTGAAAACAAATCCTGGAAACCGCTTTCACGCGTCAAATTTATCCAAAACCTTTGACAGACGAGCAAGGTAACCGCTTATCCTCAAACGTCTATACCTCGTACAATAGTCCAACCGTGCGCCATATCGCCACTCGTGTTCCTATGGGTCTTCAGACACACTATCCGGGTTGTTCGGTGACGGACGCGAGATCTTGGTACAAGATGCTCAAATGGAAATAGTGGTCAGTAAATGGCGTCGATAATGGCGTCGTCAAGGTCGTCAAACTGGTCGAGATAGGCCAATCGCTCCTTACGGAGCTCGGATCGTGCTACCCGGAAGTCCGCAACTCGATCAGGGACGTAGAACTGTTCAATGTCGATACCCGGAACGGTGTTGGGAACAACCAGGCCAAGCGTATCGTCGTTGGTCCACTGGATGCTGTCGCGGGCAACACCTTCGAGGATAGCGACAGTTTCCTCGACGCCGACATCAACGGGGTCGTCGGTACCGACGGTGCCGGTGTTGATAACGTAACATTGGACATCGAGGTCCGCGATGAGGTCGCGGAAGCGGTTCCCTTCCTTCCCTTTGGAGCCGATGATGAAGGGATTGGTGCCGACGACGCGGATGGCTTCGCCGACACGAGATGGATCGCCAGCGCTGGTTTCGATGGACTCGCCCAACATGAATGCGACGGCAGCCTGCTCGTCACTGAGTTTAGCGACCGGAGGCATCAGTGGGTTCCGCGTGATGAAAAACACCTGGTCGACACTGTCGAGATCGATGTCGTCTGCGGAGCTTTCGAGATGGTCGCGTCTGACTACAGCGCGGGCATTACGACCGTAACGGGGTTCTTCAAAATGAACGGTACCGTCGTCATCGACGGCAACATTCTCCAAGACAGCGCTCTCATCCGTGGCCGATTCGTAGAGTTCGGGCTGCTCATCCGAATCAAGACCGAGAGTTTTGATATAGAGACCACTCCCTTCGCTGCCAGCAACAGTGCCAGACGGCAGTAATGCACAGACATCGTCCTGAATCATGTCGACACCCTCTGGGTCATCAAGCCATAACCCGTGGCTGGTCAATGTCGACTTCCCAGTGCCAGACAGGCCGAGGAACAGCTGGCCGACCTCACGGTAACCGTCTTGATCGTCGAGGGTGACCCGTTTGCTGCCAGCGTGAAGTCCGAGACCACCCTGTTCCTTCGCACGCAACATGAACAAGCGGAGAAACGACTTCTTCGCTTCCCCGGTGTAGTCGCTTCCAAGCACCGTTGTGACGCCAGTTTCGGGGTGGACACGAATCTTCGGGTCGTCGGTCGCGTCAGGGAGTTGGACGGTTATAAAATCAGGCTCCGTACCGTGGGAGGGCTCCAGAAGTTTCGCCCACGACAGTGCTATCCGACCGTACGATTTGGGAAGATACAGCCGGCAGACGTACGATGATTCGGAATGACGACCAACAACCCGGTCGACGCAGATTATATCGTTATCCGTATTTTGAATCTGGTTGAGTCCGTCCTCGAAGACCGCTAAGTCAGCATTGTCAAAATCAGAATCAATGGCGTTCTTCGTTCGGTCGGCGCTACGGGAACGGTATTCGCTAACGTACGATGGTGCGCCGTACTCAGTGGTTGTCTCGACATCCGTAGAGAACTCCCGGAGGTCCTCAATAGACGGGTTGTACGTGATGTGATCTGCTGCCACTGGGTTTGGATACTGGACCCTCTCAGGTACGCTGCTAAGGCTAACCATCCTGCGCGGTGGTTGGCAATAAGGTTTGATAAGCTTATTGAATGCCGCCGATAAGTCTGCCTCGGATGCAGTCATGCTGGCTGTCATTCAGTGCATCCATCTATTGTGTTCTAAGATTCTGAGAACCGGTGTAGGCAATTAAGTACTCTCTCACACCCCTTCGAAATGCGATGTCCGTTAGAAAAGTAGCAAGTGACGTGTACACCGTCCAGTTAGAGCACGTTCGAGTGTTCGTGCTCCAGAACCGGCCTGAAGATACGACCACCCTAGTGGATGCAGGTTTTCCCGGTGACGGTCCCGAGTTAGTTGAAACGTTGCGAGAAGAGTTCGACGGCGTCGATCGGCTGATAGTTACTCACGGCGATGAAGGCCACTTCGGTGGGACTCCCGCAATCGTTGATGCGTTTGATCCCGAACTCATTGTTCCTGGTGGAGCCCGAGGATTTCACGACGCACTCGATATCCCTGTAGACAACCACGTGAGTGACGGTGAGCAACTCGAAGGTGGGTTAGAGGTTGTCCAAGTGCCTGGACATACCGTTTCAAACAGCGGACTGTACCTCACCGATGACAATGTTTTCATCGCCGGTGATATCTTAGAAGGCTCCGACAGGCGGGGCCTTCCGGCAGGATATCTTGTCCCGCCAGCGGAGCAGTTCAACGACCTATCGCACGCACAAGCCGAGAGCAATTTGGTGAAACTCTTCGACTATGACATCGAAACAGTCCTTGTGAGCCACGGTTCTCATGTCGATGAGGAACCGCTTGATAAGCTGAATAACTGGCTTCTAGACCGTGAGTGGGACCTCGAATATTAAGCAGTCCTCTGGCAAATCATGGCAGACGAATGGCGGGTCAATATAATTGAGAAAGAAATCTGAACGGTTGCGTTCCCGTTTTTTGACTCTTATTTCTGCAAGGTTCGCCATATCATGGACTCTCATTATAACTTACCTCTTCTCAGCCGGAGATGAGAGTGACTCACGTTGCAGGTGTGGAATTATACTCATTGGACTAGGTATGGAACTGTACAGAATCATCCCACGACCCATCCTGGCAAAAAAGTTGGTAGTACCGTTGTCTCCACGGAGCAGAACATCACATATTCAAGTGTGATAACTGATCGGATACGCTTATATACTATGTGCTAAATATCATGCTATCGAAGCATCAGGATATGAAAGCTGACAAACTCTTGCCCAAAGTTGTCCGCCAGAGCTATCTCCGAAAGTTCGCCCTCGCGGTCGCTGCTATCACATTCGTCATCGTGGCAGCAGGCCTGGCTGCACAGGGAGCAATAACTGCTGAATTAACCGACCAACGCGAAAGCGAACTGATAACGACTACTGTTCAGGAATCCCAAGCAATGAACGGGTGGCTCGAACAACAGACCCGAACGACACGTCTCCTCTCGAATCATTACTTCGTGGCTGCGACGTCAGGTCAACGAGCAGAGATGACATTCATCAACGAACAGAATCGCTTGAATAGGAGCGTCGATGCGATTAACTACGTCAACACGACAACAGGGACGATAGAACGCAGCACAGTGAATGAATACCGCGGCCACACACTGGGTGATTTTGCGCTATCTTGGCGACGCGGAGAACTCGTTTTTGGGGACACCGATGACGTCGTACGGTCCCATGTCTTTGAACAGAATGGGCACTACTATATGGCCTTTGCCAGCTCAGTTCCAGAGCGGGAGTACATGACTGTCGTATTCTATAACGTAAGTCGCCGGTCCGCACAGTTTCGTAGCTCTGTTGCGGGTGAGGAGACGTTCGTGATCGAGACACAGGGCAACCGTAATCAGATCTCATTCTCCGACAATCGGTCACGCGTCTTCAATCGATTTGATGCTCCCGTATCGTCGTCGATTCTCAGGTCGACAGCAAATGGCTCAACAGGGGTTGTCCAAACGGAGGAGTACGTTTACAGCTACGCTCCGATTGCATCGACCGATTGGATTGTCATCAAGCAAGTCCCGGTCAAGAATGCCTATGCGCTGACAAACCAGATTCAACGGTACTTATCGGCACTTATTGGCTTGGCGCTCGTCGGACTCGGCATGTTCGGTGCGTTCGTAGGCAGAGACATTCGGGACGCATTGACCGACGTTACAGACCGTGCCGAGGCTGTCGCTTCAGGACAGATAGGTGAGGATATCGACGATACCGACAGGGTTGATGAGATTGGACAGGTCAAGACAGCCTTCGCCGATATACAGTCGTACTTGCAAACGGTCAGTGAACAGGCCGATGCACTGTCAAACCGGCGGTTCGATGATCCAGTATTGGATACCGAGGTGCCCGGTCAACTCGGGGACTCACTGAATACGATGGGAGAGGATTTGGAGGGGTTCGTCGACAAGATCGAGCAGGCCAAGGCTGATGCCGAACAGGCCCAGCGTGAGGCTGAAAGCCTTGCTGAATCCTTGGAACAACAAGCTGAAGAATTTTCGAGTGTAATGCGAACCGCCGCCGAGGGGGATCTTACACAGCGACTGGAGACGGATACAAATAACGCAGCGATGGCCGAAATAGCGGCGGCATTCAACGAGATGCTCTCTCAACTAGGTGAGGCAGTCGACCATATCCAGACGTTCGCCGTCAATGTAGATGAGTCAGCTGAGCAGATAACTGCCAGAGCTGACGAGGTTCGGACGACAAGTGACGAAGTAAGTACCTCCGTTCAATCAATCGCCGATGGGGCTGAACGCCAGAACGAGAGCATCCAGCAGGCTGCCGACCAAATGTCGGACCTTTCGGCGACCATTGAGGAGGTGGCTTCACAGGCAGATGAAGTCGCCGAGACCGCGAGCACGGCTACCGAGATCGGGGAAGTAGGTAGCGAACGTGCTACCGAGGCAATAAATGTCATGAACAACATTGAGTCACGAGCCGATGAGGCCGTCAAGCGCGTCGAGGCGTTAAACGAGGAGATGGATCGTATCGGCGAGATTGTGGATCTGATCGACGATATTGCCGAGCAGACAAATATGCTGGCACTGAATGCTTCTATTGAGGCTGCACAGGCCGGTGAAACAGGAGATGGATTCGGCGTTGTAGCAGACGAAATTAAATCGCTGGCAGAGGAGACCAGCGAAGCTACTGAAGAGATCGCGACTGTCATTTCGGACGTGCAAACCGCGACAGATAGCACGGTGACCGAAATCCGCGAGATGGGTAACAGCATCTCTGATGGTATTGACACTGTTGACGAGGCCGTTGATTCTTTGGAGCGTATCGTCGACCACGTTGGAACTGTTAATGACGGGATGCAGTCGATTAACAAGATTACCGACGAGCAAGCAAGCACGACTGAAGATACCGTCACAATGGTCGATCAAATCGGGTCTATCAGTGAGCGAAACGCTAGTCAAGCTGGGAACGTCTCCGCAGCTGCCCAGCAGCAGACGACGACAACTATCGAGGTCACCGAAAGCATCGAATCCCTGTCCTCGCAGGCCACGGATCTCTTGGAACTGCTTGAACAGTTTGATGTCACAACCGGTGGGGAATGTACCGAAACCGAGGTCTACAGTCCGGAGGACACAACCGAGAACGACAAGGGAGTACCAGACCAGTAGACGAAAATGAGATCAGTATTTTTCCGAAGGTCTAATCCACCGCATAGATTGATACGATATGCTTAGAAGCTATGATACCTCTGCCGATATATGTCTAGTTAGGCCAATATACATCCATTTAGTGCCAAAGCACACCTAGAATTCACGTTTGAATATTGCATCTCAGAAATAGAATTCTAAGATTGTGATTGTGTATGAACATTTGTGTGGTTTCGATGACCAAATTTTATATAGCTTGGAATGGTAAGAGATATCATGAAAATTGACGGTTTCGCTCTTGCGGCTACAACAAACGACTTAACACGGGAACCTGACGCCCGGGGAGTGGCAGACCTCATCGAATTTCGGATGGACAAGGCCGAGAATCCAGTTGAGCAACTTTCTGCATACGATGGCGAACTTCCGATCATCGCAACAAACCGGACCCGATGGTTCGGTGGCAAGGCAAACGACTCCGGCCGTTTGGACGATTTGTTCGCTGCTTCGCGTTTTGACGCTGTCAAATTCGTAGATATCGAACTCGAAACAGCACGTGCAAAAGAGTGGATATTGACTGAATTCCGGGAAAACGACGTTCAACTCATCATTTCACACCATGACTTCGAATCAACTCCCGACAAGGAGATCCTCGATGCGATTATCAAGCAGTGTGCAGAGTACGGCGACATCGCAAAAGTAGCGACGTATCCACAGAGCAACACAGACGCACTCACTCTCTTAGAAGCAATTACCACCGCGAACCAGCAAGGTATCGACGTTGCCGGTATCTCGATGGGGGAAATCGGGAGCCACACACGTGCTGTCGCCCATCTGTACGGTTCGAAACTCGGATACGCGCCGCTGGCAGCAGATACAAACGACTACGCGCCGGGACAGATTCCGCTCGAAAAGCTCCGGTCGCTCATCGATACGACAAAAGAAGCCAACGGCGAAGAACACGTCATCGATACCCTCGAAGAGGAAGAAGTCCAAGTTCCCAAGGAACTCACCCTGTCGGATTAAATTCCATAGGCGTACACAACTGCGGGCTATTTATTCGGGAGACGGACCAGACAGCTATTTTGAGAATCGCTCGATATCCGACAACACTGCACTCGCCGTCTCAACGCCACCTGCCCCTCGACCTGATAGATTGAGTTGGCCAGCCGACTCTGTCTCGATTCCGACTGCGTTTCGTGTCCCGACGGGGGCGAGGTCGGAGTTCTTAGGGAGGAGGCGGGGACCGACCCTTACCGTCCCGTCAGTAACTTCGACGATAAGCCGGATGGTGCGTCCATCTTTTTGCGCCAGGTCCAGCATGCTTCCCGGGAGGTTCTCTATCCCCTCGATTTCTGCGTCCTCCAGTGAAAGATTCTCTTCTCGCTCAAGAACGTTCGCAATGATTACCCCTTTCAGTGCGGCGTCAATCCCATTGACATCGAAGCTGGGGTCTGCCTCTGCGACACCAAGGTCTTGTGTTTCCGCAAGGACGTGTTCGTAGTCCAGTCCTTCCGTTGCCATTCGCGAGAGGATAAAGTTTGCAGTCCCGTTCAACACGCCACGCAATGAGGTGACACGGTCCGGCCCGAAATCCTCTATCGTGCTGATGATCGGGATTGCGCCGCCGACGGTCGCTCCGAACCGAACAGTACCATCGCTTTCCGCCTCAAGTTCTTTGAGGTCCCGATAGCGTTCTGCCACTGGACCTTTGTTCGCGAGCACGACGTGACGGTCCCGCTGGAGGGCGATCCCAGCGTGAGAAAATCCGGGCTCAGCGTCGTCGAGAGTTGTCGGTGTACATTCAACGAGCACGTCGTACGGACCCTCCAGCGCTTCCTTGGGGTCGTCACTTCCAACGACGCCGTCTGTCCGTTTTGTCGACAGGACTTCTGAAACATTGACTCCCTCCGGCTCGATAGTTGCGCTTTTCGAGTCGGCGACTGCGGTAACCGTATGTCCATACTCAGTCGAGAGTTCGAGAACAGCAGAGCCTACGTCACCAACGCCTATCACACCAACTCTCATGCGTCGCTCCCGGTAATCAGCGGTTCAACCAAGCGGAGGTCCTTCTCATCTGCAATCTCGCGAATCGATTCCAGTACTTCCGCTGTCGACCCTGATTCAGTTGCCAGCTTCAATCGAGCACTGGAGATGTCTGTCGCACCTTGTGGCGCCGTTAATGAGATGTCAGTAACGGTCGCGTATTTGGTCTCCTGAATCTGCGACAGCGTATCTGAAAGGTCAGTGTCGATGAGATGGCCGGACAGTATTATCGTCAAACCCTCGCTGTACCGCTCTGTGCCCGCCTGAATGACGTTTATGCCTGCGTCACGGAGTCCTTCGACAATTGTCTCGAATCGATCTGGTGTTGCTTCGATGTCCACTTCTACAGGGATATGACCTCTCGGTGTTACGTTTCCACGCTCGTGGAAAATAGAAAGCAGATTGCCGCCGTTCTCGGCGATTGGTTTTAGGGACCGAAGCAGTTCCCCTGGCTCATCCACTAATTCCAGTCGAAGAGTGTAAGCACGGATGTCTGTTTGTGAATCATTCATTGGAGTTCCACCAGCGAGTTTCGCTAATCATTGCCGGGAATCACAGTCCAGGCGTATTATGGGCTTTCATTTGTGTTCTGATTCGCTAATCCGTGTGTATTCTGAATCGGCTTTCTACACCTCATTGGTAGCCTTATTCCTCTACATCCCTCGGCACTGGAACTTGGCGAATCAGCTACTGGCCAGCGGACATGAGTCGTCGATGTCTCGGATTGTCTATCAGCGCTATAAGGAACTTTGTGAGTTTCAGGACAGAGAACCACGTACCGCTCGCCGGATGCGCAGTTTCCTCTCTGACTTTGAAATCCTCAATCTCACCTTGTCTGAGATGGAACATCGTGGCCAGGATGGTGGCACGTACCGCCAGCATGAACTCAACCGCGATATCGCGACCGTCGTTGACGCCTTCCAGACGATTGTTAGCGAGTTCGGTGCTCAGCAGAGTATTGTAGAATATTTTCCCGGCTCTGAGGAAGAGTTTGCCACGATTTGATACCGGCAACACATCACTGCTTCCGGAGCAACTACGCTATGTCGGACTGACCGACGCCACGTACTGACTCTTGACTTTCTCTCCTTCGCGCCACTGCAGGTAGTAGTACTCTCGATCGTCGATAGTCTTCACCGTTAGCGTGCCCTTCGAGCGCGGTATCTCGGCCTCGTCGTAGGCGTCGTCTATCTTCTCGGCCTATTCGTCCTCGTCCTCGGTCCACTCCTCAGGCATGTCCACGCCGTTCTGCTCCTCGACCATCTCCTCGCCGAGCAGCGCGGCCAGCTCGTCGACGGCGGCGACCGCGTCCTCGTGGGCGTCGCGACGGTCCTGATCGAGCGCGTCGACGTCGATCCGCTCCAGCGCCGACAGGGCTTGGCAGGCGTATTCCTCGTCGGTCCTACGTTAACCAACACAGGGTAGCAAATTAGGCTTTGTGTTGGTTAGGCAGTACTCCGCTATCGATGTGCTTGCATACCCCACTGTTCTATACCAACTACGTTACCTAACTAAGCTACCTTAGGTGGCTAAGGCGCAATAGATAAGTTACCTAAGGTAGATAACCCAGATATGGGTGATGAAGCGACGCCACGTGCAGTCAGCGTGGGCGTTCTGAAAGGCGGCTTCGGCAAGACAACGACAGCAATCAATCTTGGGCGCGAACTCGCACACCGCAACGAGCGCGCGCTGCTGGTAGATCTCGACGACAACGGCCACATGACGCTCATTCTGGGTCACGACGACGCATACCGTGGCGACCGCTGGGGAACCAACCACGCCGCGGATGTCCTGCTCGACGGTGCGGACCCGCACGACTACATCACGAACGTTAGCGACGGGCTCGATCTCTTCCCCGCCCACGTCGACCTAGAAGACGTCCAGTCAGGGCTCAAAGAAGCGACGATGGGGACGACGCGTCTGAAAGAGGAACTCGTCGGCGAACTGCTCGGCGAGACTTACGACTACATCGTTATCGACTGTCCGGCGAACCGCGGGAAGCTGAACGACAATGCAATGTACGCAACGGGGAACATCATCATCCCGCTGCGGCCGGAGAACGGCTACGAAACGGGGCTGACGAACACAGTGCAGCGCCTCGTCATGGAAGCCCGGGAGTACTTCAACCTCGATATTCTCGCGGTCACGCCGACGGACCTCAGCGACCGCATCGACCAGGACACGCGGGACCGCCGGCTACTGCGCGAAATGACTACGCGGGAAGCGGTCGCGAAGCACGTCCCGAACTACGCCTATCTCCCGCCAGAGGACTGGGACGCTGTCGATAACGGCTCGTACGACCAAGAATTACCCGGTATTCGGCATCGGGCGGCCATCGACAACGCCAACGACGAGGGCGTGCCGCTGCGGGACTACAATCCCGAGTGTGACCAACTCCAGTGCTACGACGAGCTCGCACAGATCGTCGAGACCGGGGAGGTGAGCCGCTGATGGGCTTCGACGACCTGGAAGACGCGGCGGCCGAGCAGGACGCCGACGAGAGTGACGACGCGAGCAAGACAGAATCCAAATCCATGCCTGAGGCAACCCAGAGAGACCGTGAACCGGAAGCACAGTCTACCGCCACCACCGACGACTGGAAGCAGCACCCAGCGTTCCCGTACGACGACGCCTCGCAGGAGGCCATCTATCCGCGTTCGGAGACGTGGGACGACTTCGAGGACACGCTCGACTTCGAGGTGAAGCGAGAACTCCGCGACACGGGCCTCCGTGACATCCCGAAGCGCGAGTATCACGAAGCGCTGCTCAAACTCGCGATGGAACAGCCCGAACGCCTCGCTGAGCTGGTAAAGGACGGTCGAAAGTAATGAGTTTTCTGTTCAAACCGCGCCTCATATCCGTTGAGGACTAACTGCGAAAGATGTCCTACCGGATGAAATAAAAGGCACCTTTGAAGGAAATAGTAAAGTACTGAATTTATAAGCAGCTATCGTCATAGATATAAAACCTGAACCTACAGTTTTGCGGTTTTCTGAGGCCTTAGGGACTTATTTGAGTACCGAATTTTGAACTGTAATTTAAATTTATACAGGCCGATCACCGAATCAGTCTGTCGTTAAACAACGGTATGCTGGGAGGTGTCCAAAATTCCTAAACGTCCCGCCCGAACGCGGACAGAGATTGATCTATGGCCGCCGTTCGGGGAACCCAAGGTTATAACGACTGGTAGCGGCGCTCTCGATGTGGCAGTGCTTGGCTTTGGTGCTGCCTACCTGTTGAAGCGTCGGTCGACCTAAGCGCCGACCAGTCGCAATTGAATCAGCACACAAATACCACGGACTGACGCCCGTCAGACCATCTCTAGAGCCGATTCTTATCAGAAAGAATCTATGGCAGTAGTTGGGACCGGCACTCTCAATGCATATGCTCTGAGCGACACAGTAGTTACCTCAACGCACTATCACCTGTCAATATCGGGCGTTCTGCATGAACTGGACTGAATTTGTGCCTAACCTGTGGCCGATTTCGGCAATCGACACCGCTCTCGACCAGCTATCTCTTCGAAGAGTGAGTAATTACTTCTAAATCTACTATAGCTGTTTGTGGTGCTGTTATACTCTTAAACCGATGTTTGGAATTTTGTTGTGTCAACAAATAGTAATAATAACGGAAAGTTTTCTGAGATATTAGAGCAGGTTCGACTGCGTTTTAACAAGCCATGATTATTTCGTTGTAGTGCTAAGGGCCAGCATTTCAAGCCGGCTCGTGTGTCACCTTTGACCTGGACGATTTTGACAGACGAGGGACCCTCTCGTCAGCATCCGGTGGTTCGTAAGAATATTTCTCTTGACGTTCAATTCTGGATGGCGGACGAAGCGCAAACCAATACCACCCAGCGTGGAAATTCGATGGTCGACGGAATAGATCCGACTGAAACGGGACGATCGGTGCTTACTGACGGAGCCACCACCACCCGCTCACAATCACGACTGCCGCGAGTACGGCCACACCGACGACGAGGGCAGTGTCGCCGCCCGGACCCGACGGTTCTGCGATGGTTACTGCTACGAGCGACGGTTCCATCCGGATCATGTCACCGTTGGTCCTCTCGGCGGTCGCGTTGAGCGCGACGGCGTGGGTGCTCTCGACTGCGTCCTCCGAGACCGAGAGTTCGAAGCCGAGCGTCGCGGTCTCGCCGGGGTCGAGCGCACTGACGAACGCGCTGGGGGATTCGCTGGTGAACGGCGGGGCCGTCGCGAGGCTGACTCGCACGTCTTTGAGGCGCGCGTCGCCGACGTTCGTGACGCGGACGCTGAGCCTGTTGCTCGTGTCGATGCCGTAGCTGGCGTTCACCGCCTCGAACGCGAGGCGGTCGGGCTGGGGCACGACATCACCGCGGAATTGGAGCGGCGTGCTCTGTCTGTCGGCACCGCCTGGCCCCTCGTAGCGGACGGTCACGTCGAACGGGCGGGGACCGGCCGCAGCTGTCGGGGCGACTACCGCGTCGAACGAGAACTCAGCCGTGGAGCCAGTCTCGATATCGCCGAGGGCGTACGTCGTCTCCGTGAACCGGACGTTCGGCGATGGAGAGGAGATCACGACCACGGCATTGCGTGCCGGCGTGGAGCCGCGGTTGACGACCGTCCCGCGCACCCGCCCCTCCTCACCGACAGTCAACGAGACGTCGGGGTCGCGGACGGCGAAGTCGGGGTCGGGCGCGACGGCCACCCCGATGCTCGCTGGCCTGGCCGACGCGTCAGCACCCCGGTCGGTCCGGTAGTCGACGGCCGCGTCGAGCGTGTAGGTCCCGCCCTCCGTGCTGGGCGGCGCGGCCACGTCGAAGGTAAACGTCCGCTCGGCCTCAGACGGCCAGTCCCCGACGAACCGAGTGCTCGCATCCCCTCCGTCAACGGCGAGTGCCCCACCGGCCGACCGGAGGGCGAGCGTGGCCTCGTTCGTCTGCGACCCGTCGTTCCGGAGCGTGACCGCGAGCGTTCCCGACCCGCCGGCCGCTACGTCGCTTTCCACGTCGGTGACGACGAACCGGCGGTCGGTCTGTGGTTCAACGCCGACGACGCTGGACGCGTCGGTCTGCCGGACGCCGCGGTCGTCGTCGAACGCCGTTGTCACCCGAAACGGGTACGTCGCGTTCGTCGCCGTTTCGGTCGCCGCGACCACGTAGGTGAGCGTCTGTCGTTGCCCGGGTGCCCACTCGCCGGCGTACTGGCTCGACGTTCCCGACGACCCGACGCGGACGTCGGGGTCCAGCGAGTCGAGTGAGATGGCCGTCTCGTTCGCCGCCTCGCTGCCGACGTTTTCGAGGGTCACGGAGACCGTGCCGACGCTCGCCGGCCCCACGTCCGCCTCGGTGTCGACGACGGCGAACCGGGCCTGCTCAACGACCCGGACTGTCACGGACAGCGTCCGCTCGACTGTCTGCGATCGGGAGAAGCCCCCGCCTTCGTCGATTTCCGACGTGTGCGTGTACGCCACGCGCAGGGGGAGGCGATAGGTCCCGGGCGAGGCGTCCTCGTCGACCGAGACGGTGAACGGGACGGCCCGCTCGCCACCGTCGGCAATACTCCCGACGCTCTGTCGGCCGGTGGTGACGGAGAGCGGCGCGTCGCCCGCCCGAAGCCGGGTACTAACGCCGGTCGCCGTGAGAACGCGCCGATTCAGCTCCGGGTTCGTCGTCGACATGGTCTCCAGTTCGCCCGCGTTCGTGAGCGTTACCGCAAGCGTCGCCTCCTCGCCAGCGACGACGCGGTTCTCGGCGAGTGAAGCGGAAAGCTCCGGTTCCCCCCTGACGAACCCCACGACGACGCCGGAGACAAGCAGCGAGCAGATGACCACGACGGTGAGCAGCTTCGCGCCGGTGGCGAGTCGGCTCATCCGCCCTCCGTCGATCGATCCGTCTCAGTGGCGATTCCGCCGTCGCGAAGTGTGGTAGGGTCGTTCATGGGTATCGGTGGATCGGCAGTCGGTGGCATCGGTCACGCCATCAGATGTCCCGCCGTTCGAACAGGAGGACGCTCACGCCGACGCAGGCGATGGCCCCCGCGAGCAGGAGCAGCGCGCCGGCCACGTCGTAGGTCCCCTCGCTGAGGATGTCTACAGGACTGAAGTACCGCGTCGGGCTGAGGGCCCCGAGCCATTCGAAGTCGGTGTCGGTGCTTACCGTATCCAACAAGAACAGGCCGAACACCGCACCAATCCCGCCCCGCTGGGCGATGTCGGCGCGGTCCAGGCGGACAGACAGCAGCAGGCCGACACCGGCACACATCAGCAAATACGGGATCGAAAGCAGGTGAAGCGCGAACAGCGACACTGGGTCGATTGTCTCGTCGATAGCGAGGAGACCGACATAGACCACGAACGGCGTCACTAGGTTGACGCCGAGGACGGGGACCAGCAATGAGAGGTACTTCTCGACCACGACCCGCGAGCGCGAGATCGGCGTCGCGAGCAGCATGTCTAGTTGCCCGGTCTCGACATCCCCCGCAACGAGCGCGCCCCCGCTGTAGGCGACGTACAGCCCGAGCAACAGGAGCCAGAGGAACTGGTACATCTCGATCGAGAGGAACCCCTCGACGGTCGAGAAGTTCGCTGACCCGACGAATCCCTCCTGGAATGCCGGCGGGAGGCTCTCGACGTACTCGTCGAAGTCGACGCTCGACTCGGCGATGGACGGATACAGGAAGACGATGAGCAGCGCGTAGACCGCGAGCAGAACGGTGAGGACGGCCGTCCCTCGCATCCGTCGGCGGCCCTCGTAACGGGTCACTTCGAACATCAGTCCGCTCCATAGAAGTGCATGAACACATCTTCGAGCGGTGGTTCCTCGATTTCGAGATCGACGATGTCGTAGTCAGCAAGCACCGACACGAGGGTGTTGTAATCGCCAGTGAACGTGAACTGGACGCCGTCATCGAACGTCTCTCGGTCGAGGATACCCTCACCGCTTAGCCTGGCGAGGTCGGCGTCGGACCGCGTGTGGACCCGGACGCGCTTCCCGCCGCGCCGGAGCAATGCATCAATCTCCTCGAGGGTCACGAGTTTTCCCTCGCGGATGATTCCGACCCGGTCACAGACTCGTCGGACCTCGCCGAGGACGTGTGAGGAAAAGAACACCGTCTTGTCCTTCGCTCGCTCTCCCCGGATGAACTCGTTGAACGCCTCCTGTTTCAGCGGGTCCAGCCCGGAAGTCGGTTCGTCCATAATGACCAGTTCCGGGTCGTGCATGAACGCCTGAACGATACCGACCATCTGTTTGTTGCCCCGGGAGTACTCCCGGATCTTCCGGTTGAGTGGCGGGTCGAACAGCTCCAGCAGTTCCTCGCGCCGCTCATCGCCCTTCAGCGACGATTGGTAGTCGAGGTACTCGCGGCCCGTGACCTGTTCGTCAAGGCCTGGATCGCCTGGCAGATACCCGATTTCAGCCTTCGCTTCGAGGAGTTCGTCTTCGTCGCGAACGTCGTGGCCGAGCACCGTCGCGGTTCCCTCGGTCGGCGACTGGAAGCCGAGCAAACTGCGAATCGTCGTCGTCTTTCCCGCGCCGTTCGGCCCGAGGTAGCCGAAAATCTCGCCCTCTTGAACGGTGAACGTCAGGTCATCGTTGGCCCGGACGTCGCCGTAGTGTTTGCTCAGCCCCGATACCTCAATCGCCGCCATGGGCGCAAATGACGGCAAGAGAATATAATATTTTGTACGAGTGGGGTATTTTTACAGTTGTAGGTGGCCGATTGCTCCGCCTGCCTGTGAAGTTGTGAACGCCATTATCAGACCTGGTTGAGAGAGTACTCCGGTGTTTTTGAGCTGTGCCACGTTTCATTGGAAGCGTACCTGTCAAACATCTCTGTATTGATGGTTTCGTATAGGATGTTCTTCGGAATACGGTATTGAGAGAGGTTAGGCCATCAAATGCGAGTCAATATGGGAGAACAGAGAATCCCTTGCTCGTACTGCTGCGGTTTCACGATTGGTTGTAAGACGAGTGTACATAGTCCCTTTGATCACCGCCAGAATGTGCTCGGCCTCTTGCGCCGGGTCAACGTCCCGAAACACATTTGTGCGGACACCACGGCGGACGGTCTTTTCGATGATTGTTGCGAGTCGGTTGTCGATTTCGGTGAACTGCTCGCGGAACGCCTCCTGTTCCAGCGCTTGCGGAGAAATCGTGACTAATACGCAGTGAAGCTGGCGTTTCTCCTTTTTTAGCTGGCTCGGTAGGAGTGTCGTTATGATGTGGTCAAGATCTTCTTTCGGATGGTCGCCGATGGTCGTATTGATTGTCGATTCGAATCGATCGATAGAAAACTTGAGAAACTCAATTAGTAGAGCGTCTTTTGAATCGTAGTAGTGATATATCGTCGATTTAGCTTTGTCGAGTTCGTCCGAGATGAGCGATATCGAGAGTTTAGCGTAGCCACTCTTAACTAGTGCTTGGTGCGTTGCATACATGATTTCTTTCTCGGTGGCACCCAGTGTGTCACTATTCTCAGTCATTTGAACAGTCTCCTCCCTCGTTGGTGGCTACGTTGCCACCGCAGCTCGGTCTCCTCGAATCGCACACCTTTTGGGCCAGAACTGGACCATCCGATTTGGTCGTAACAGGCCACGAGTATGGGCAGAAGGGTGCCCATTAGTTCGGACTCCATGTTGAGCGCGACGGAAGCAGTGTTTCGAGCGTGTCCCGACTATTGTCCCAGATGACAATCGATGTCGGGAGGACCAGTATGGACGCGATGAACGAATAAAGGACGCTGAGGGCGATCAGCAATCCAAACTGGCCAAGGATCGGAACAACCGCGAGGACAAGCACTCCGGTACCGGACGTTGTGGTGACCATGCTGCCCGCCAGTGCGCCACCTGTTCCACGGACGCTAATGTCGAGTGCTTCCAGCAACCCGGTGTCGCCGCGGTACTCCTCGGAGAACCGATGCACGAGGTGTGCGGAGTAATCGATACCAAGCCCGATTCCGATCGATAATGTCGTTCCGGTGAGGACGTTGAAGGGAATATCCAGATACCGCATTGTCGTTGCCAAGGCGGCAATAGTGAGCAGTATCGGCACGAGATTCGCAACCCCCAATCCGGGACGACGTTCAAGTAGCCAGTAGGCGAAGAGCAGGAACGCTGCAGACGCGAGAATGGCGAGAGCCAGGCTGATGTACGCCGATTCTGCGATTACATCTGAGACGGCCTTTAATACCACAACACTGCCAGTTGCGGTCGCCTCCATCCGGAATTCGTCCGCAACGGCTCTCGTATCGTCCGTCACTTCCTGTTGACTCGCATCAGACTCGACGGAGTAGACGATACGCGTTCGCGCGTAATCGTCAGTCATGTACGATTCCGCGCGGTCGCCGTACGGCGAATCATACAGCGCGTTGTAGATGGTCGGGAGATTCTGGTCAGGCACGCCGTTACCGTTCTGGTCGTTCTGTGCGACGAGTTGACGGAACTCCGGCGAAGCACGCTCGTACCGATTAATCACGGTAAGGATGCTTGTCGTATCTGCACTCCCGCCAGCTGTAACAAAGGAGTCGGGTGGATCCTGATTCGCCCGGTGGATCTCCTCTAGCGCTGTTCCGTCCTGTAGCGACCCTTCAACATATATCGTTACTGTGTCACTCTCACCGCTCTCGAAGGTGTCTTCAAGGTAATTTATCTGTTTCGTGACGGTGTACTCGCTCGGAGCCACAGCTTCCGGCAGAACCTCAACGTATCCGGGGTTCTCCTCCGGTGGGAGGAAGTCTTCAGTGGTGAACCGGGTATCAATCCCAGTTCCATACGCTCCCATGGCTGCCGTAGACACCAGTACGAGGGCAAAGAATACGTACGGGGCTCGACGGGCGAACGTGACACCGACAGTGAGCGACTTTCCGACTGCGGAGTCCTCAGAACCGATCGGAGCAATACTGAATTCCGGGAGGTCGTATCGCACACGCTGCCGGTCCATGAAGTGCTTGAACGACGGGAGGAAGATACCGAAGATGAGGAACGTGAATATGATTCCGACGCTGGCCACGAACCCGAGGTCGCGGATCGGGCCGAGCTGGCTGGTCCCGTTTGCGGCGAATCCAAGCACTGTCGTTCCTGTCACAATAAAGAACGCTGGGAGCAACTGATCGGTTGCGGTCCGCATCGCGGGTGTTGGTTCGATATCCTCGATCCGTTCTTCGCGGTATCGGTTCACAGCGTGAATCCCGAAGTCAATCCCGATAGCAAGAAGCAACGGCGGGACTGTGATCAACATCTGCGTGAAGGGGATACCGGCCCATCCCATGAATCCGAAGGTCCAGATAATCGCCATCGCAAGGGAGACGAGGCCAATTAACAAATCAAACGGGTCCCGGTATGCGATAATGAGGAAGAACAGTATCAGGACAACGGCTGCTGGGACGACGAGTCCCAACGAGTCGGAGATGACACTGCTCAACTCCGCAGAGATGAGTCCACTGCCGAAGACAGAGATATCACCGTCAACCGAGCTGACAATGAACTCCGCTTCCTGTTGAATGGGCGTCAGTGGTGATGACCCCTCTGTCCCAGCACTGCTTGAGACACCTGAAACCTCGTGTGTGACAGTCGTCAGTGTTGCAGATGCCGACGGCTCCTCTCGGTTTAGATCGTTGCTGAGTAGCCCTGCAACTGCTGGCTGGCGCTCAAGTGTGGTTCGGGTGGCGGACTTAATCTCTGTCTGTGAGGCTGCTTCTACGGTATCGATCTGCTCTGGGAGTGTGTCTGCGTTCGGGTCCAGCGTCTGGGCGACTGCCTGTGCGACGCTTGTCGTCCCGACAACGTCCTGAGATTCACGCTGCGTAAGCCGGTTCTGTGCTTTCAGCATGTTGAGGATAGCCGGCTTCGACAGGACGTTCTGGTCCTTTTGAATAAGCGTTGTAGAGCCAGTCCCCTCACCGAACGGTTCGCGCTCGAAGTTGTCGTTGACCTCGTCGAACGCTTCCTGTGCGGGAACGCCGTCAGTGAACTGTGATGTCCCTGAGTCGGTCGCAGTCATGCCGAAACCCGCTGACAGAATCAGCGTTGTGACAATGAACACAGCGATGACTGTCTTGTCACGGTTGACAATCCAATCGTCCAGTACGTCGATGTATTTCTGATAATCTAGCATTGTGACATAGATGTTAGCCTCGGACGGTCACTGACGGCTGTACCAGACGACGCCGCCAACGACTGCGAGGAGTCCAATGCCACCGATCAGCCACAGTGGTGTCCCCCCGTTTCCGGACTGGTCCGTGACATCTATCGGGAGACTGTAGGTGTCAGAAACCCGTTTTTCTCCATCAGGCGTCTCGTACTGGAAGTCCAGGTTGAGCGGATAGGTCTTATCCAGCGCGTCGCTCCCCGCCGAAAGCTGGACGGAGACCGTTTCTGACTCTCCGGGTGCCAGTTCAGCGATGAACGTTTCGTCGTCACTGCTGCTGAGCGGATCATTGACGAACGCCTTCCCCTCGATGCTTGTCAGCGTCTTGTCCTTTGTGTTGGTTATCGTAAACGTGATTGACCGGTCTTGGCCCACACCGAGCGTCGAATTCTGTATTTCGATGTCAAATTCGTCCTGACTACCAGCCACCTCTGAACGGACCTCAAGCGTGTCTGCTTCAACCCTGTCGCCGTTATCATCGCGGTAGCTCACGCCGAAGTCAAACTGCCGAGCACCTGCCTCTGCACTGTTGGATACATCAACGCCAAAGCTGAAGTTAGCTGATTCGCCCGCATCGAGATCTCCAACAGCGTACTGTGACTCTTTTGACGACAGTGTCGACTGCTGACTTTCCCATGCGACGACGACGTTCTCGACGTCACGAGTTCCAGTGTTTGTGAGGGTTGCACTCAGCGATCCGTCTTCCCCGGCCTGAAGCGACGCTTCGATGTTGGACACGCCGAAATTTTGCTCAGGTGCGGGGCTGAAGCTTAACGGCACATCGTCGTATGTGCTGGTATCGCCTTCCTGGTCGTCATACTGCACGTTGGCCGACAGCGCGTAGCTTCGGTCTTCGGCATCGGGGCTCGCCGTTGTGTCGACGCGGACAGTCCGGACTTCTCCCGGTTCCCATGCCCCCACGTAGGCGGTTGTGGACGAACTCTTTCCAAACGTTATGTCGGCGTTCTGTGAAACAAACGTGACAGATGCGTCGTTAACAGTCAACGGGCCCGTGTTGCGGAGTTGCACCTCATACGTGCCTGTGTTACTGACTGCGACAGAACTACTTGAATTGACAACCGAGAACCGCTGTTCTGGGTCAGGTGCGACTGCGACAGATTGTGCTACAGATTGTGTGCGGAGACCCTCTTCGTTATCAAATGCGACCGAGAGCTCAAATCCGTACGGCTCCGGCTCCGCAGCTTCGGCAGAACTCACACGGTAGTTGAACGTCCGGACTTCTCCCGGATCCCACTTATCAACGAATCGTGAAGTGGCAGCGCCGCCGCTCACTGTGAGGTCCTGATTCTGTGATTCCAGCGTTACCGCAGCGTTCCGTGCGGAGCTATCCCCCGTATTTTCGACGCTAACTGCCACCGTGCCCGTAGAGCCGACGCGTGCATTCGAATCAATGTCGGTCACATTGAACGTGGCATCATCGGTGACATCGATTTCAATATCAACAGTGCGAGTCTTCCTGTCTTCATCTCGTGAACCCGTCCCTTCGGAAATGTAGCTTGTATGCTTGTACTTGAGTCTCAGTTGTGCGTCGTACGTTCCGGAACTAGCGTCATCGTCCACGCTGATAGTAAACGGGACTGTCACTTTCGGCCCAGCTTGTAGCGTGCCGAGGCTGCGTTTCGAGTTCTTGACCGAGATAGGCGCGTCACCAGAGCCGAGTGACACAGTAAGGCCCTTTGCCGTTGTTACCTCGTTGTTCAACGCCGGGTTTCGAGCAGAGCCGCTGTCAAGCTCCCCGCTGTTGACCAGTGAAATTTCTATGGTCTTTTGTTCGCCTGGGGCAACGGTATCGTCTTCAAGCGTTGCCACGATATCGGGGCTTCCAACGACCGCAGCGGTTGCCGTTCCGCTGGTAACGGTAATCCCGACTACAGCCAGGAGTAGCAGTTTATACTTTGTAGAGGCCATGTTATTTGAGGTTTCGTTCAAACCGCGTCTCGTTTCTAGCGACACTCCGTCTCGGAATTCTTCGTTTGTGAGTAGCCATTTCCTGATGTTGACTAAACGTTCAATCACATATAGTGCTTTCGTATCTTTCGGGGCAAGACGAAAACAAGTACCCAATCAAAGCTACCACTACCTCGCTATCTATAGCCTTCAACACAGTTTCTACAGGTCTTATGGGTCATTAGAGGGTTTGAGGCAGCAGAGGAATGTATCTATGAATAGAGCGAACCAGAGGACAATCCAGTGTGCTCCGCTGAGACAGCGGACGACAATACGCTTAAGTTTATTGAATGTATATTCAACAGCATAGTTATCTGCAACTGTACCCGCTATCCAGTTCAATGATAGAAAATACAACCCAGATTGGTCTTGTGCTCTACAGAGAGAGTAGTGAAACCGTGAGCCATTTGAACCGTACCAGACAAGCAGGAAACGGTCGACCTAAAGATGACTAACGAGATATCCTTTTTCCAGAACCCAGATGGAACCCGCGAGGAGATTCTTGAAGCTACATTCTATGCATTACGTCAATACGGGTACGCGGATCTGACTATCTCAAAGATAGGTGACGAATTCGGGAAGAGTCAGTCGCTCATATATCATCATTACGATAATAAGGACGAGCTGTTGGTAGATCTTCTGGATTATATGCTGGAGCAGGTCGAAAATCAGGTCCCACTTCCCAACCAGTCCCCTGAGGAGTATATCGAGATAATCGTCGATGAAATATTTGGCACCAGCAGCAACAGTGATATCGAGTTTTCGCAGGCCGTAATTGAACTGCGAGCGCAAGCAGCACATGACGACGATTACAGCCGTCTCTTTCGAAGGAGTGATGATTTCATTCGAAAACAAATCGCGCGTGTCATCCAAGCCGGTGTTGATACAGGCGCATTTGATGTCGAAGACCCATCACAGACAGCCGCGCTGTTCCATACAGTTCTAGTCGGGATTCAGGCGGAACGGATTACCAGTGAAGAGGAAACTATCGATGACGTGAGAGCCGAGTTTCAGCGGTATGTTGAGAACTGTCTGCTCTCCGAATAGCCTCTCAAACTCACGTCCAGCCGACCGATTAAGCCCCCCTGCCAGCCGTCATGCCGCCACTGGGCATTGGCTGGCAGTTCCCTTTGGGTTTCTGAATTGACTTGACCGAACCCAATGAGTGAAACCCCATTGACCCGGCTTCAATACGTTGCGGATATCCGAATCCCGCGAGGATGTAGTATGTAACCGGCTTATATGAGCTGCTCTGAAAAATTTCATACACCAACACCTCCTCACTATCGATAGTATCCTAGCCGACCGGTGTGATGTCTGGGTTTTCCTCCGGCTGATCGGAAAATCTACTGAGGTCAACCTCGTCACGGTCCATCCTTGTTGCATCGTCTCTTGGAGGGACTGTCCCTCGGCGATGGTATACGTTTTGTTGAGGGTGACTCCCTAAGAATCCCGCTGAAATTACTGGATCGTGAATGTGCTGATGGATCGGGAATTCGATAGCCAGCAATCCCGGAGATATTGAGTCAGCGCGGGCTCTCCTAAGTCGTGCCGAAACAGATCTAGACGAGTGAGAAAGCTCAGGTTATGCGATTGCTCCAGCGGGGTCAAGACCGATACGAGACTGGTAGGAAACTCCATCTTGGGAAGAACGAGTGGCACGAGACGACGCTGATCTACCGTCGGCAAGAAGACTCTGAGCACGACGACCACCGGCAATACTCGGTATTCATGACAAACACCAGCAGCGCCTATCTTACCGAGTATGGGTATCGCTGGGAGATTGAAAGCGGCTATAAATCGATCAAGCGATTCATGGCCGCCACGACCTCGAAGGACTTTGGCCTCCGGTTCTTCTACTTCGCATTCGCGTGTCTGTTGTACTCGATCTGGCGAGCAGTGGATTTGCTCGTGCAGGTTGAGTTGACCGACGACTACGAGCATTCGCCAATTGTGACGGCCGATAACACGCTGACGCTGTTGAAGAAGGAAACGGGAATCGGATAGTGTGGGGGGCTCTACTCGTGTTAGCGCGGCGTCTAAGTGGCAACGCTGTCGGAAGTCGCCGAATTTCGCGCATGTCGTTGAAATTTCATAGGAATGCCGTTTGGAGAGCAATCTGAGCCAGTTCCCGATCACTGAAACAGCCGAAACCATGCATCATAGCCCCGCTAAACCCGGTGCAGTCTCAACTTCCCATTTGAGCGAGATTGATATAGCTACATACACTTTACCAAACACAGAAGTACCGAATTTCTACTACCAGAGTGCCTGAAACGCCGATATTCGGGTTCACGGGTTAGGTTTGTATTATGCCAGTAAGCACCACCAGTTTTACCCGGACCGCCGCTGTATGGGAAGCATGGATCGGCTTCCGCCTGAGTACGACGCTACTCCCGGGGATGACGCCCTCGAAGCAGCCATCGAGGAACGGCTGGTAGATATCGACTCTGGACGCTACCGAACAAACGTCGCGAGCGTGCTACGGAAGTTCGCAGCGTGGGGTCGGGACCAGCATGGAATCAGCAATCCTGAAGACATCGACGACGACCTCTGCCGACAGTACGCCCGCGACCTCGCCCGGGCTGACGACCGAGGCGATATCTCTCCGGAGACCGCCCGCCGCTACTTCGCATACGTCCGCTCGTTTCTCACATGGGCCGTCTACGAGAATCTGATTCCGACGAACCCGGCCAAGACCAACCACGCCGAAGGACCACTTCCCACCGACGAAACTGAAACAGACCAGCAATACTGGACGACACGCGACCGCGACGCCATCTGTGCTACTGCGACCGCCCGCGTCGACGACGCCGGCGAAAGCGACGACGTCGACCGCACGGCGGCCTACCGCGACCAAGCACTCGTCTTCCTACTTTCCTACTCCGGTGCGCGTAGCGCGGAACTCGTCGCTGTTTCTGATGATGAGGAACGAAACGGCCTGCGGTGGCGGCACGTCGACCTCGATGCTGGCACGATGCAAGTGTTCGGCAAGAATCGCACCCGTGAGTCTGCACCCATCCTCGACGATGCACTTCGCCCGCTCCGGCGCTGGAAGCAACTCCGAGAGCCCGACGAGAACGAGGCCGTGTTCCCCAGGCTCGACAACGCGGCGAAAGCACTGGACCCGACGCCGTCGATCACAACGCAGTCAGCCCGGAACATACTGGCAGACCTCTGTGAGTGGTCTGAGTATGACTTCGAGGAGCCGCTGAAACCCCACGGGGCTCGCCGTGGCCTCGGTCGTGAACTCTATCGCGAAAACCCACAGCTGGCGCAGGACGTACTGCGGCACAAGTCCATCGAAACAACACACGAGGGCTATGCACAGGAGGCCGCGAAGCGTACCCGTGACGAAGCGAACAACATCATCAGCGGTAAGTAGAGTACACTGCCCGGATCTCGCGTTGGATTCTATTCTATCACCTATTGTACACAGTCATTGTTGGTAGCGTCAGTAGGGCTCAACTCAAGAATTATACTGGCCAAGAGACGTTTGGCCTTTTGTGGCCCGGTTCGCTGGTTCGACTGTTGTCGCGATTATTTCGTCCACTTCGCCGCGACTGTCACCATCGCTATTTATGGCCCGAGTCGCACCCTCTTTGTCGACCTGGAGGCCAGCATCTTCGTACATTTCATACATCACACCGCTATTACTGACGATGACGTGTACATCTTGTTCTGCGAGCGTTTGAACTACTTCTAAGAGCCGTTTCTGGTCGTCTTGGTCGAATCCGTCGGCACTGTAATCAGTGAAGTAGGCAGTCGAACTCATCGGCTTGTAGGGTGGGTCGAAATAAACTAAATCACCAGGCTCTGCGGCGTCAAGGATATATGTGAAGTCGTCATTGCGAATGTCCGTTCCTGTGAGCACTGTACTGGCTTTGTGAATCCGTTCGTGTTGAACCCAGTCGGGGTCAGTGAAATCGCCAATCGGAACGTTGTATCCACCACTGTTGTTCTCTCGATAGAGGCCGTTGTAGCACGTTCGATTCAAATACATGAGCAATGCCGCTTCGGTGAGTGGATCAAAGTTTTCACCGTACGGCCGCTTATTAAATCGCGCTCGCTGTTGGTAATAATAATTCTTGATTTCGCGACCGGTATGGCTGGTTTCAGAATAGTCGTTATCTGGGTTTACCTTGGATTCAGGGTCGTCAAACGATTCAAGTTTGTCAATAAGCTCCTCTGGGTTGTCCCGAACCTGTCGGTAGAAATTGATTAGTCTCGTATTGGTATCGTTGATAGTCCCGTCCTCAGGCTCAAGCTCAAAGAAGAGGGCTCCGCCGCTCAATGACAGCCGGCTCTATCAGAATCTCAGCACACTCACCGGGCAAAACCGCATCAATCGGGACGAGTTCGACGCTCGCACGAACGAGGTACGTTGACTGACGCCGTCAGACACGCTCACGGACCTACCTACGCCGACCAGACCCGTCGCTGGAGGTGACCACCAGTGACGGAGTGCTGTGACCAGAGTGGTGTCAAACAGGTGCTATGTTCCTTGCAAAAGGGGCATGTCGGGCGACGGTGGGCACCGACAGTCTCGCCCGACAACCGCAATTGTCAGAGACACGGACAGGTTCCGGATCCTGCATACCGCCTCTCCCACGTGAGGGTGGCGTAGGAGTCGGCCTGCAGCGGGGACCAGAACCTGTTTTGGTGGTATTCGCCGTCGATAATTAATTCTAACTATGGTTTGTTAGCCAGCGTCAATCGCAGCCCTGCACACGAAGGTTGCCACACTGGGTCAGGTGAAATCCAGTCTCGACAGTCAGCGCTGGCATAGACAGAGACAATGTCTCCAGTTCCGTCAGCAAAAAGGTGTGTGGCAGCCGGGGGGAATGGCGTTCGACACACCTGTGGGAGTCGTCATCCACGACGACAGGTTCTGGCCCCAAGCCAATCGATGAATCCAAGATGGATCGGAGGGGGGATGGAGCGGGGACCAGAATCCAACCGATTGATATGTAGTTAGTATCAAAAACACTTGTGATTCTAGATTACAGTAAGTTTATCTGACTAGTGCTGAACCACCTATTCTACTACCGGGAGGTGGGCCGATGACCGCCCAGTTGACCGTTGGCGAGGTCAGGACAGCGGCCATTAACGACCGCTATGATGCGATTGCAGCAGTTGTCTACGATGACCGCGACCAGACGCCTATCTCGGAACGAAAACGGCGAACGAAGCTCACGAAACTCGTTGAGTACGACTTCCCTTGTTTGACCGATTCAACGTCGACCCGTGGCCACAATTGTTCTGTACTCTTGCAGCCTATCTAGAGGGCATCTTTTTTGCGTTCACCTTTGCAATGAATCTCTACTACGTTCAGGCAATCCTCGGCCTTGCGATCGGAAGCGCAATTTCACTCCGCCATGAGGGGAATCCCCGCGATGATGACCAGATCTGGCCCTCGCAGGCTGTTGGAATAGCGGCCCCGGGTTCGGTGGTCTCTTCGTGATCGTGGC
>ENA-ORDC01000449-ORDC01000449.1-marine-metagenome-genome-assembly--contig:-NODE-449-length-41149-cov-12.224411_pt1 | contig 41149 bp, 38 predicted proteins | sample MGYA00237783_ERZ508515 | MGnify/ENA primary metagenome ERZ508515 (study PRJEB26186, sample SAMN06268792) | marine metagenome | isolation source: Eden Landing Ponds, San Francisco, CA, USA | place... | reverse complement strand
GCGCCGGGGTAGCTCAGCTGGCAGAGCGATTCCTTCGTAAGGAATAGGTCGAGGGTTCAAATCCCTCCTCCGGCTCTTTTGACGGAGCGAAATGGAGTCGAAGAGCTGTGAGAGGGATTTGAATCAGGGAGTGAAGCGCAGCGGAACGACCGTGGTTCACAATCCCCTCCTCCGGCTCTTCTGACGGACCAACGCGAATCGAAGAGCCATCGGTGAGTTCGGGGAGCGGAGCAACACGGGAGTCGCTTCCGGGTCGGCGCTTCCCGGATCAGCGTTCCGATCCGGGGCGACGGGACGACCGCGCGTCTCGTGACCCGGATTTACGGCCGAAGAGCCCCGTGGGTTCAGACGACGATGCATTACGAGGCCCTTCGCTCCCGCCTCGCGGGGGAGCTCGACTACCGCGACGTGATCGCGCTCCCGGACGGGAGCGTCGATCGGTACTACGGCGTCGCGGACGCCACCGGTGATCGGGTCCCGACGCGCTCCGAGTTCGTCGACCGGATCTCCGCCGACGGGGTCCGGTCCCTGAAACTGACCCCCGAGTCGGTCCGGCCGGGTGGACAGGCGGTGAACGCGGCGCGACAGGTGTCTGTCCTCGGTCCCCGCGTAACGCTGTACGGCCATCTCGACGACCCCGTTCTCGACGCGTTCGCCTTCCCGACGGTTTCGATGGGCGCGCCGGCGACGGTCCACGTCCTCTCCTTCGACGAGCGGGACCTGATGCTCTCGGTCGAGTCCGACGCCCTCCGCGAGTGGCGCGTCGAGGACCTCTTCGCGGCGATTCCCACGGATCCGGACGAGTGGCTCTCCGACGAGGTGGTCGTGCTGCAGAACTGGGTCGGGGTGACCGGGATGACGGACGCCCTCCGGACGCTCGCCGACGTTGATCTCGGCGAGGCGACGGTCGTCTTCGATCCGGGCGGCGTCACCGCGTCCGCCGACGAGCCCGTCCGGGCGCTCTGCCGGGCGCTCGGGACGCTCGCCGCCGAGACGGAGGTCGTTCTGACGGCGAACGACGGGGAGCTCGCCCGCCTCGCCGACGCCGTCGGCGTCGACGCGGCAAGCGTCGAACGCGAACCCGACCTCCGGGGCGAACTGGGCGTCGACGCGGTCGTCCTCCACGACGAGCGCCGCGCCGTGGCCGCGACGGGGGAACTGACCGTGGTCGAGAACTTCGAGGCGGAGCGCGTGTCCCGGCGCACGGGCGCGGGCGACCGGTTCGACGGCGCGCTCGCGACCGGGCTGGCGGCGGGGCTCCCGTGGGCTGAGTGTCTCGCGCTCGGCAACGCGTGTGCGACGTACTTCGTCGAACAGGGGCAGACGGCGACGCGACGAGACGTGCGCTCGCTGCTCGCGCGGCGAGGCGACCGGTGAGGCTCGCGGCTCCCCACGGCCTCGTCGCTGACGGACGCGTCGGGAGGTGGGGGCTGTTAGGGCCACACGTTACCCGCCCGGCGATGCGCCTCTCGGACGATCAGGCATGTTCGAGGACAGGACAGCTGCGGGGGCGCGTCTGAGCGACCGGCTCGCCGAGCGCGATCTCCGGCCCGACACCGTGTTCGCCGTCCCGACGGGGGGCGCGGGCGTGGCCCGACCGATCGCCGAGCGGTTCGACGCCGATCTGGGGCTCATAGCGGCCGAATCCATCCGGCCGCCGTCGGAGGACGTCCCCCTCGGCGCCGTGACCGACACCGGGGCGACGTGGGTCGACGACCGGCTGGTCGAGACCTTCGGCGTCGACGAGGAGAAGCTGGAAGCCGAGAAACACCGGGCCTTCCGGGAGGCGCGGAACAAACACGAGACCTTCGACGAGATCGACGAGGACCCGACTCCGGAGGGAGTCGTCGTCATCGTCGACGACGGGATCGTCACCGGGACCGCGATGAAGGCCTGCGCGACGGCGATGAGCGAAGTCGACAGCTGTTACACCGTCGCGGTCGCTCCGGTGGGCGCCTCCGAATCCGTGGTCGAGCTCCACGGGGTCGCCGACGAGGTCGTGGTGGAGACGACGGCGCCGTCGTTCGAGCTCCTCGACCAGTTCTACGAGACGTTCGACACGTCCGTCATCCCCTAGCGGCCGGGGAGCCGGGCGACGCAGTCGGGGGCGCGGACCGGACAGGCGAGGGCCGTCGGGGCGACGGCGAAAACCGGTCGCCGGCTCGCGGACACCGAGCGAACGCTCGGCGTCGCGTTAGGACAGTGTTTTAGTCAACGGTGACGCGACGGGGTGACACGGAGCGCATGCCGGGACCTGTCACGGGAGTCGAAGGCGTCGGGAGCGAGATACCGCTGCGCCCAGCGCGTCGCGACCGCCGTTCGGTCGGTCTGGGAGCGGGTCGCAGCGGGGTCGGAATCCGGCCCCCGGGATCGTGATGGCGTGGCACCTGGCCGGCGCGGTCGTCGGCCTCGCGCTCCTGATCTACGGGGGCGAGCGGGCGGTGGCGGCGGCGGTCACCATCGCGACGGCGTTCGGTCTCCCGACGCTGCTCGTCGGCGGGACGCTCGTCGCCGTCGGGAGCTCGATCCCGGAGATCACGACGGCGGTCTACGCGGGGCTGTACGGCGCGGGGGACTTCGTCGTCGGACATATCATCGGCTCGGTCACGTCGCAGATCACGCTGGGCGTCGGCGTCGTCGCGCTGCTCTCGCCGCTCCGACTGGAGCGGGCGAAGGTCCGGTTCTACGGGGCGGGGGTGATCCTCGCGATGTCGCTGCTGCTCATCGCCATCAGGTCGGGGACGGTCACCCGCGTCGAAGGCGGCGGGCTCGTCGCGGCGTACCTCTGCTTTCTCGGGATCAGGATCCGGACCGACGGCCACGCCACGCTGGTCGAGCGACACGCGGACGGGGACCGCTCCGTCCGGCGGGCGGCGGCCTGGATCGCCGTCGGGTTCGCCCTCGTCGCCGCCGGGGGGCACCTCCTCGTCGTTCACAGCACGGCGCTGGCGGTCTCGCTCGGGGTTCCCGACTACCTCCTCGGGCTAGTGACCGGGCTCGGAACGACCCTCCCCGAGATCGCGATCGCCGCCCTCGCGATCCGCCGAGACGAGGCCGACATCGCCGTCGGAACGCTGTTCGGCAGCAACGTCACCGACCCGCTGTTCTCGCTGGGGGCCGGCGCCGCCGTCGGCGGACTCGCCGTCGACCGAGTCGCCCCGACGGTCGCGTCCACGGTGTACGCGATCGCCGTGTCGATCGTCGTCGTCGCGCTCTTCTACCTGAACGGCGAGATAAACAGACGTGCGGCCGTGGGCTGTATCGCGATGTACGTCCCGACGTTCCTGTTGTGAGGGGGCCGCACCCCCGCCCGGGCTCACTCTCGGGGCCGTAACCGCTCGTCCTCGGAGAACTCGCCCGTCTCCGAGAAGAACGTCTCGTTCAGCTCCTTCAGCGCCCCCCGGAGGTGCTCGTGGAGCGTCGGCGGCGCCAAGTCGAGCGAGTTCGCGATCTCCTTGGCCGTCGACTCCCGGGGCCAGTCGAAGTACCCCGCCGAGTAGGCGGCCTCCAGGACCGAGTACTGCCGGTCCGTGAGGTTGTTCTCCAGCGACTGGCGGAAGTCACCGACCGACTGGATGTCGCGTTCGGTCTCGCGCTTGGCGGTGAGTTCGATGTCGTCGAACCCGCTTTCCATCGCCTCAACGACCGTTCGCACGTCCGTGTCGGGCGCGACCCTCGCCGTGAGGTGGCCGCTCCCCTCGTCGACCACCATCGACTCGATGCTGGCACCGGCCTCAATCAGCGGGAGGACGACCGTCGAATCGGCGACCCGGAGCTCGCAGAGGCGCGTGTCGGCCGAGTCGCTGACCCCTCTGGCGATCTGGACCTCGGGCCGCTCCGTGGCGGCATCGAGGAACTCCCGTGCAGTCGCCCCGCTGATCTCGAGGTAGCAGGTGAGTTCGCGGTCCGCCGCCGGGACGAACCCCTTCAGATCGATGCGGGCGCCGGTCTCCCGAGAGAGCGCGACGAAGAGGTCCGCGGAGTCGTTGATGTCGAACTCCAGTTCGACGACCGTGTCAGCGAGCATCAGCTTCTTCGTCTTGGCGGAGTGGATCGCGTTGGCGATGCTGTCTCCGAGCTCCGACAGCACCGCGACCTCCCGCTCGTCGAAGAAGTCCTCTTGGTCGGTGAACACGCTCAAAACGCCGTAGACGGTGTCCTGATGCTGTAGTGGGACGATCGCGCCGGCGGAGATACCCCGGTCGGTCGCCGAGAGGCCGAGCGGTTCGAGCGCCTGCGTCTCGCCGCCGTCTCCCAGGTCGTCGACCACCTGTACCGCTCCGGAGTCGACGGCGGCGGTGATGGGTCCCTCGCCGCCGTCGGACACGGCCTGATCCCCGATCTCGCCGTCTTCGCCGGCGAGGTACCGTGGCGTCGTCTGCTGGAAGCTGACGGTGTACTCGCCGATCCACGCCAGTTCGTAGGGGCCGTGTTCGACGAGTCGATCGCAGGCCGTCCGTTCGATCTCCTCGCGCTCGGAGGCGACGACGAGTTCCCGGTCGATCTCGCGGATGAGCGAGGTGATCCGCTGGAGCCGCTGAAGTTCGGATCGCAGCTCGCGGACCTGGTCGGACTCAGAGGCCCGTTCGGCCTCGTTCTTGAGGTCGGTCGCGGCCTCCGGATCGCGGAGGTCCTCCGGGTCCCGCGACGCCAGCGCCTCCGCCTTGGACTCCATCGCGAAGTGGTCCTGGGCGTCCGGATCGAACTCCCGTCGCAACAGGAGCTCGTCGACGGTGTCTCGGAGCTCCGTCTGCGTGATGGGCTTGACGAGGTACTCGTCGAACTCGAGGTCGATGATGTCGGTGTCTGGCGCGACCGCGGTGAGCATCGCCACCGGGCAGTCGATACCCCGCTCTCTGATGTCCTCTAAGACCTTGTCGCCGGGGATGCCCGGCATTCGGCGGTCGAGCAGGACGAGATCGAGGTCGTCGTCGATGCGCTTGCGCGCCTGGACGCCGCCGTACTCGATCTCGACGTCGTACTCGTCGGGCAGCCACATCCCGTACGTGTCCGCGAGGTCCTTGTCGTCGTCGACGATCAGAACCGTCGGGGTCTCCGTGACGCCCTCGGCCGACGACGCCGAGCCCGCTTCGCTCATCGCGACCTCACCCCCCGAAAGGCCCCGAGGGCGCCCCCGACGCCCACGTCACGCACCCATCGTCGACGGACCCGAGTTATTGACATAGATCCAATCACTCCCTGCGTGGTAGACCGTAATGGGTGTATAAAAACCTCAGCCTAATACTCGATCTGCTGACCGGTCGTCCACCCGATCCGAACCTCCTGCGGGCTCGAAGAATAGGCCGTGGTTCGATATCGACGCCGCCGGTACGACTCTCCGGCGATGACCGCCGAACCGTATCATTCCGAACGGCCGTTCGTGTACGAGTGCGCCGAGTGTCAGAGCCGTCTCGATCCCGCGACCCTCTCGGGGTTCGATCCGGGAGACGAGCTGATCGAGTGCCCCGAGTGCGGCGGCGAGCTGTGGAACCTCAGGACCCCGTCGGGGGAGTGAACGCGCCGACGCCTCACTCGGCGATCGGGATCGCCAGGACGGGCGCCACCCCGTCTCGGACCGTCCGCTCGGTCACGCTGCCGAGGAAGAACCGCCGGACGCCCTCCCGACCGTGGGTCCCCATCGCGATGAGGTCGACGTCCCGCTCGCGGGCGTAGTCGGAGATCGCCCGTTCCGCGGTGCCCTCCATGACCCGTGACTCGAAGTCGAGGCCGTAGGCGTCGGCGTGTTCGCCGACCCTCTCCACGTCGTTCGAGCGCTGCTCTTCGAGGGCGTCGACGATGTCGGGGACCGCGATGGCGCCCGTCCCGCCCGTGGCCATCGACTGCACGTCGACGACCGCGAGACCGTGGACGGTCGCGTCGCAGGCGTCCGCGAGCGCGCAGGCGTGCTCCGCCGCGCGCTCCGATCCCGCCGAGCCGTCCGTCGGAACGAGGACGTCGTCGACGGCCGCGACAGCGTCGGGACCGGGGACGGCCAACACCGGCACGTCGAGGGTCCGAAGCGCCCGCTCGGTGACGCTCCCGAGCAGCAGGCGGTCCAACCCCGTCCGGCCGTGCGTGCCCATCGCGACGAGATCGGCGCCGACCCGGTCGACGTGGGCTTCGATCCGCTCGTGGGGCGCCCCCATCTCGATCGTCGTCCGAGAGGAGACGCCCGCGTCGGCCGCCGCGGCCTCGACGCGGCCGATGGCCTGCACCCAGTGCGTGCCGAGGTCCTCGCGGTCGGGGTCGTCCGGCAAGGGGTCGTCGGACACGACGCCGGTGCGCGGGTAGTGCGAGGGCTCCGCCACGGCGAGTATCGAGACCTCGGCGTCGACGATGTCTGCCACCCGAACGGCCGTCTCCGCGGCGGCCTCTGCCGGTTCACTGGCGTCGAACGGAACGACGATTGAATCGTACATGGGCTTCACTCCGGACCCTCAGCGGAGAGCCGGAAAAGGGGCGGACCTATCTGCTTACACGGACGGGGGTGGCACCGGCGACCGCGAGGGAGGCGCAACGCGGGAACGGGGCGCGCCGCCTCAGGCGCGGTCGAACCGCAGCCGGAAGACCGCGCCGTCGTGATCGCTCTCGCCGACCTCGATGCTCCCGCCGTAGAAGTCGATGACCTCCTTCACGAGGTAGAGCCCGAAGCCGGTGCCGGGGTTTTCGAAGTCCTTCGCCGTCTGGTCGAACACGGTCTCGCGCCGCTCGTCGGGGATCCCGGGCCCGTTGTCGGCGACCGAGACCACGACCGAGTCCGAATCGACCGTCACGTCGACCCACACGGCCGGGTCGTCGCTCGGGTTGTGCTGGACGGCGTTGAGCAGGACGTTGTCGAGTACCTCACCGAGCAGGTCGTCGGCCACGACGTCGACGGACGGCGCCGACTGGAGGCGGTACGTCGCCTCGGAGTGAGTCCGCTGTGCACGGACGACGCGGCGTTCGATCACCGACCCGATGTCGCGGGGGCGCAGTTCCCGGTCCTCGCCGCGCCCGACCAGGTCCGTCACCCGCTGGACGGTCTCGACGAAGTCGATCATCTCGCGGGTCCGTTCGCTGGCGGTCTTCAGGCTCGACGCCACCTCGTAGTCGACGCGGCCGTCGAGCTGATCGAGGCGCGCTTCCAGCACGTTGAGGCTGTTGAGGAGGTTGTGGCGGAGCAGGCGGTTGATGAACTCGAGGCGGTTCCGCTCCCGCTGGAGCTGCCGGTCCTGCTCGACCGACTGCAGCGCGTACGAGATGATCGACCCGAAGCGCTCCAGCGCCGCCTGCTCCTCGTCGTCGAAGGCGTTCGTCCGGCGGGAGTACACGTTGAGCGTCCCGTGAAACTCGCCGCCGTCGACGATCGGGATCGACGCGGACGCCGAGTAATCGAGCCGCTCCGCGTGGTCCCGCCACGGGTCGTATCGGCTGTCGGCCGAGACGTCTTGGACGACCTGCATCTCGCCCGTCAGGTGGGCCTGCGCGGTCGGGCCCTCGGTGGTCGGCCCCCCGTCGAGCCAGATCGTGGTGTCGTCGAGATACCCCTCGACGCCGGCCTCGGCGCTCACCGTCACCTCGTCGTCCTCCGCGGTCCCGATCCACGCGAACGCGTAGGAGTCGGACGAGGCGAGCCGATCGCAGACCAGCTCCTCGATCTCCGACCGGGAGGAGAGACCGAATATCGACTCCACGAGGTTGCGCACGAGCGAGTTGAGGTCGTTGAGCGCCGTCAGCCGCTCGTGCTGGTCACGGAGCGTCTGCTCGCGCTCGATCCGGTGGACCGCGGCCGCGGCGGTCGTCGAGACGATCTCGGTCAGCTCCCGCGTGCTCGCGTCGAACGCGCCGACCGCCGGCGAGCCGGCGACGAGGGCGCCTCGGTCGCCGACCGGTGCGAAGACGGCAGACCGGAGGTCGGCGTCACGGTCGAGGCCGTCGTAGCGGGGCGCGGTTCGGACGTCGTCCAGGCGGCGAGTCTCGCCCGCGGCGAACGCCGAGCCGAGAGGGGTCTCTCGGTCCAACGACACCGCGGGCGGATCGAGGTCCAGCAGTTCCGCGTCGTCGGCGATCGTCCGCGGTATCAGGGCGTCTTCCTCCGGGTCGTGATCGAGATACCACGCGGCGGGCGCGTCCAGCACGTCCCGAACGGCCGCCGTCGCGATCTCGGCGACCGCCTCCTCGGAATCGGCCCGGAGGAGGTCGGTCGTGACCCCGTGGAGGGCGACGAGCCGCTCCTCGAACCGCTTGCGCTCCGTGATGTCCCTGACGACGCCGCAGCGCCCGGTCCCCTCCTCGAACGCGAGGGGCTCTAACCGCGCTTCGACGGGGCGTTCCTCGCCGGACTTCGTGAACAGGTCGAGTTCGAGCGTCGCCTCCTCGCGGGTCCCCCGGACGAGCTCCTCGGCGAGCCGTTCGGCCTCCGAAGAGACCGCTTCGTCTTTGAGGACCGTTACGGGCTGGCCGAGCAGCTCCCCCCGATCGTATCCGCTCAGCTCGCAGAACGCGTCGTTGACCATGATGAACCGATCGTCCTCGTCGACCGCGTAGACGCCGTCGGTGACCGCCCCGACGACGCGTTCGTACAGCTCGAGGTCGCGTTCGCGCTCCTTGCGCTCGGTGATGTCCTGCGCGGTGCCTCGGAGCTTCGCCACGTCGCCGCCGTCCGTCACCGGCACGCCCTGGACGTGGAGCCACCTGACCTCGCCGTCGTCCGGCACGAACCGCGCCTCGATATCGAAGGAGTCGCCGGAGTCGAGCGCTCCGTTCACGGCCTCCTCGACGAGGCGTCGGTCGTCCTCGTGGTAGACCCCGAGGGCGGCTTCGAGGGACGGCTCCTCCTCGCGGTCGAAGCCGAGCATGTCGAAGAGGTGGTCGGACCAGAAGACCTCCGTCGTCTCGGCGTCGAGCTCCCACCCGCCGACGTCGGCGATCCGCTCCGCCTGTTCGAGCAGCTCCTGGGTTCGGTCGAGCTCCCGCTGCCGCGCTTTCTGTTCCGTGATGTCCCGGACGACGCCGACCCGTTCGCCGCTCGGGAGCAGCGAGAACGTGGCGACGGCGTCGAGCGTCTCTCCGTCGGCCCGTTCGAGCGTCGCCTCCAGGCTCGCCGTCGAGCGCGCTCCCGACCGCAGTTCGGCCTCGAGCGCCGACGCCGTTGCGGTCGTCTCCTCGTCGACGACCGCCGAGACGTCTCGACCGACCAGGTCCGCCTCCGAGTAGCCGACCATCTCGGCGTAGGAGTCGTTGGCCATCTGGAAGGTCCCCTCCTCGTCGACGACGTAGATCCCCTCGTGGATCGTCTCGACGATCCGCTCGTACCGTTCGAGGTCCCGCTCGCGTTCGATCCGCTCCGTCACGTCTCGGAAATACACGGACAGCCCCGTCTCAGACGGGTAGGCGTTGACCTCGAACCAGGAGTCCAGGGGCGGGTAATACTCCTCGAAGGAGACCGGCTCCTGGGTTGCCATCGCCCGCTCGTACTCGCGCTGGAAGGTCGTCCCGACGGCCGCCTCGAACGCGTCCCAGACGACCGTTCCGACGACGGCGTCCCGGTCGGCTTCGAGAAGCTCGGAGGCGCGTGCGTTGAGATACGTGAACTGCCACTCGTCGTCAAGCGCGAAGAAGGCGTCTTCGATACGCTCTAACACCTCCTCCGCGTCCGTGGCAACGGTCGCCATAGCGTATTACGGCAGTCTCGAAACAGCGGTATAGGCATTACGCCTCGGGGGGTGATCGGCGGCCGCCGGCGCGCCGACCGGGAGGTGGCTCGACGCGTTCGGACCGGCGCCCGGTCGGGCGAGTCAACGATTAGGTCGGGGGTTTATCAGTGGGATTCCGAATGCCACCCGTAATGAGCCTCCCGTTGGGAGACCGACTCCGACGCTGGCTCGCCGGCGGGAGCGTCAGTCTGCTCGGAGGCGGCCTTCTCGTCGTCCCGTTGTACGACATCTGGGACGACATCACCGATCTGTCGTGGAGCATCGCGCCGACGCTGATCGAAAACGCCCCGTTCCTGCTTCTCGCAAGCGGGCTCGCGGTCGGAGGTATCTGGCTGATCCGGACCGACTGGGAGACGAGGCAGGTCACGACGGTCGCGCGCCGCACCCTGCTCACGGCAGCGGCCGTGGTCGTGCTTCTCGGGCTGGCGATGGCCCTCCAGCTCCACGTGCTCGGTCGACTCAAGCCCGTCGTGTTGGCGCTCGACGGCATGCTGGTCGGGGCCGCCGCGTCGTTCGCGCTCAGCATCTCGACGGTACGGTCAAACATCTTCAGACAGCAGATCAGCCACCATCGGGAGCTGAACGATCGGCTGGAGGACCTCTACGAGGCCGTCAACGAGCTCGCCTCGGCGACGGACCGGGCGGAGACGTACGAGATCCTCGAAGACACGATCGCGGGCGTCGCCCCCGCCACCCCGTTTCGCGTCGTGGTCGACGGCGAGACCGTCATCGAGCACGGTCGGGAGGCGAACGCGACCGATCCCGCCCGCGACGTCGAGACCGTCCCGATCGGCGAGCGTGGGGCGATCGAACTCCAGGGCGGGAGCCTCGAACGTCACGAGCGCTCGACGCTGCAGCTGTTCGGCTCCTACGTCGACGAGACCATCCAGCGCGTCGAGCGCGAGGAGCGGCTCCGCGACGAGCGGAACCTGTTGGAGTTCGTCAACCGCACCCTCCGGCACGACCTGATCGGAGACATCTCGCTGGTCGAGGCGCGGCTCGGAATGCTCGACCGGAACGCGGACTTCGAGGACGACAGCAACGAGGACCACCTCGCGGTCGCGTTGGATCGGACCCAAGAGATGGAGGAGTTCGTCCAGACGATGCGAACGTATATGCGGTCGGTGTTGAACGACGACCACGACCTCCAGACCGTCGCGCTCGGACCGGTCGTCGACGAGCAGACAGAGGCGATCGAAGAGACGCACCCCCACGTCGAGGTCGAGAGGGGACGGGTTCCCGAGGCCCCCGTCCGGGCGGACGACCTGTTCCACCGAGTGCTGGCGAATCTGTTCGAGAACGCCGTCGAGCACAACCGCTCGTCGACGCCCCGGATCCGGATCGACGGCGAGCGGGACGGCGAGGTGGTCCGGCTCCGCGTCGCCGACAACGGGCCCGGAATCTCGGAGTCCCGGCGGGAGTCGATCTTCGCCCAGGAGGAGCGGGGAACCGACAGCGACGGGACCGGGTTCGGGCTCTACCTCGTCAAGGACATCGTCGAGGGATACGGGGGGAGCGTCAGCGTTCACGAGAACGATCCGCGCGGCGCCGTGTTCGAACTTGAGCTGCCGGTCGCCGGCCGTGGTTGACGACGGGCGCAGCGATCCGGCATCGGACGGCACGGCGATCTAACGCCGACCGCTGCCGGTGCTCGGCGCAGACGTGACCGCCACGTCCGCGACTGAAGCCGTGGGGTTCAGCCTCGCCCATCCGTGATCCGACGCGTTCTGTCACCGCCTCCGTACTCAAGGGCGGAGCGTCGACGGGAACTGCGGAAGAAGATACCCCGAGGGCCCACAGCACTCGGGGATTTCCCCGACGATGGGGCGCGGAACAACCATGTGATTGCCGGTCCCAGCAGAGGGGGGGGGAGTGGGGCGGGCAGGTGGATGGTCGGCAGGTGGGCAGGTGGGTGGTCGGCAGGTGGGCAGGTGGGTGGTCGGCAGGTGGGCAGGTGGGTGGGGAGAGGGACCCTGTCGTCGTGTGGCGGACACAGGGCAGGGTTGTCGAATTGCGGATCGCCTCTGATCGACCCGCAATATCCTCTCCGTGCCTTAGGCTACTGAACCATCGGCCTAATCACGTGGCGAGTTCGACTTCGCCGGCTGCGTTCGCCGTGTGCCGGAACTCCCCGAAACGTCTCGCTCGGTCCCAGGACGGGCGTGTAGCCCGGAGCTATTTACGGAAACGGTCGCGGATCAGCGTATGGTCGAGCGACACCACGCCGATGACCCGCTGGCCCGACTCCGCGAGCGGACCCCCGTACTCCAGACGCTGAGCGAGGCGGGCGCGGAGGACCTGCCGTTCGAGGGGACGGCGGTCGCGGTCTCGTCGCACCTCGAACCGAAGACGGGGATCTTCGTCGAAACGCTGCGAGACGCCGGTGCGGAGGTCCTCTGCACGGCGAACGATCCCGAAAGCGTCCACGGCGACGTCGTCGCCCACCTCGACGCACAGCCGGGGATCACCGCGTTCGCCGAGCCGGGGATGAGCGAGGCCGATCTCGATCGAGCCCACCGCGAACTGCTGGACAGGGAGCCGGACGTCCTCGCGACCGACGGCGCGGAGCTGCTTGCCAAACTGTACGCCGACCCGGACCGTTCGACCGACGAAATACGCGGGTGTACCGAACAGACGACCTCCGGCGTCTCGCGGGCGCGGGCGATGGAGGCCGACGGCGTCCTCGACGTCCCCGTGTTCGCGGTCAATCACACGCCGATGAAACACTGGTTCGACAACGTCCACGGGACCGGCGAGAGCGCGCTGACGAACGTGATGATCTCGACCAACACGGTCCTCTCCGGGCGGACGGTCGTCGTCGCGGGGTACGGGTACGTGGGTCGCGGTGTCGCGACCAAGGCGCGCGCGATCGGGGCAAACACCGTCGTCACGGAGGTCGACCCGCGGAAAGCGATCAGAGCCCACATGGACGGCCACCGGGTGCTTCCGATGGACGAGGCCGCCGATGTCGGCGACCTGTTCGTCACCGCGACGGGCAACTGCCGCGTCCTCCGCGCGCGGCACTTCGAGCGGATGAGCGACGGCGCGATGCTGTGTAACGTCGGCCACCGCGACGTCGAAGTCGCCGTCGCGGAGCTCGCGGACATGGCGACCGAAATCACGGACCTCGAAGAGGGGATAACCCGCTACTCGCTGGCGGACGGTCGGGAGATCGACCTGTTGGCCGAGGGCAAGCTGGTGAACCTGACCGGGCCGTACAGCCAGGGACACCCCGCCGCGGTGATGGACTCGACGTTCGGTGCGATGTTTCTGGCGGCCCGCGAACTGGCGGTCGGCACCGAACGCGAGCCGGGCGTCCACCAGCTTCCCGAGCGGCTCGACAGGGACATCGCGCGGCTGAAACTCGACGCGCTCGGGGTGGAGATCGACTCGCTGACAGACCTGCAGCAGCGCTACCTCGACGCCTGGCAACGCGACGAGATCGTGTAGTTCCGGCGTCAGACAGGGAAAAAGGGATTCGCGGGAGATCGGAGGGGAAAGGCGGCGCTTCCCGGAGAGACGGGAGACGGGCGGTCCGCCGAGAGCCCCGGCCTACGGCCGGATCTCTGGCCGGTCACCGAGAGGGACAGTCAGTCGCGACGCCTTCGCGCCAGGAGCGCGACTCCGAGGAGCGCGATCCCAGCGAGCACCGCGAGCGCGATCTGCGATGCCCCGATGGGCGACGGCGAGTCATCGGTCACCGGTTGCCCGTCTCGGGTGTCCTGCCCGTCGGCTACCGGATCGAATTCGGGGACGGTCGGCGCGGGCAGTGCGTATTTCGGCGTATCGTCACCGTCAGTACTCCCGTCCGAACCGCCGTCGTCGCTGCCCGCGGTTCCGTCACTCCCGCCGGTTCTGTCGATCTCGTCACTCCCGTCAGTTCCGTCACTCCCGTCGGTTTCGTCACTCCCGTCGGTTCCACCACTTCCGTCAGTACCGTCGCTCCCGTCGGTTCCGTCACTCCCGTCACTCCCGTCGGTCCCGTCACTGCTATCGGTCTCGCCACTACCATCGGTCCCGTCGCTTCCGCCCCCACCGTCGCCGCCGGTCGTGGCGTCGATAGTGGCGACGTCGCTCCGCGTCACGCTACCGATCTTGCTGTCGACGAGTTGCGAATCGACGTCGTAGGTCGCCTCGCCGTTCGGATACGCGACGCTGACGTCGACGGAGACACAGAGGTCGATGTCGCCGCCACCGTCGGCGCTGGTCGCGAACTTCACCGTCTCGTCCGTGCCGTCGTCGTCGTACCCCTCGACGAGTTCGGCGCTGGAGGTGATGCTCGTGGCGTTGGCGTTCGCGGAGTTCACCGAGAGCCCGCTTGCGAGCGCGTTCGGGAACTCCACGTAGTGCCAGTCGGTGTCGCCGTCGGCGCTGACGTCCGACAGCTGGACGCACACCTTCTGGTTGTTCACGGTCTCGCCGGGCGTGACCGAGTTCGGCGTCGCCGAGCCGTCAACGATCGTCGCGGGCGTGCTGTCGAGCGTCACGGTGCCCGACTCGCCGTCGGCGCCGTCGTTGTTGTCGGCGTCGTCGGCCTCGGTCAGCGTCGCCGTGTAGGTCCCGTCGCTCGGGGCCGAGTACGTCGCGTCGTAGACCCAGGTGCCGCTCGCGTTCGTCTCCGAGAAGTCGCTCTCGGTGAGCGTCGCCACCGTCTCGTCGCTGCCGTTGGTGACGTCGACGGTGGCGTTGACGATTTCCTGGCTGGAGTCGAAGCGCACGCTGACGTTTCGATCGGCGGGGTTCGTCACCGCGTAGTCGGTGATGATCGGCGCTTCCGTCTCGCCGACGGTGATCGACGTGACCGCGTCCTGTTCCGCGCTGTTGCCGTCGCTGTCCTCGACGCGGGCGTCGATGTCGTAGGTCGCGTTGGTGTCGGGGTAGTCGACGCTGGTGTCGACGGTGACGGTCAGATCGACCGCGCCGCCGGCGTCGGTGTCGGTCTGGAACCGCACCGTCTCGTCCGTGCCGTCGTCGTCGTACCCCTCGACGATCTGGGCGCTCTGAGCGATGCTCGCCGAGCCGTTGACGGTCGCGTAGTTCACCGAGAGCCCGTCAGCGAGCGCGTTCGGGAACTCCACGTAGTGCGTGTCGGTGTCGCCGTCGGCGCTGACGTTCGCGAGCGTCACCGCGACCTGCTGGTTGTTGACGGTCGTGCCGGGCGACACCCGTTCGGGGTCGGCCGCACCGCCGTCGATACCGACCGTGAGAACGTTGACCCTGACGGACTCGGTCTCGCCGCTGGCACCGTCGTGGCCCTCGTCGTCGACGGCCTTCCGAAGCGTGACGTCGTAGCTGCCGTCATCGCTCAGAGCGGTCGTCGCATCGTACGTGTAGGTGCTGTTGTGTCGGGTCTCGGTGAAGTCGCCCTCGGTGAGCGTCGTCACCGTCTCGCCGCTGCCGTCGGCGACATCGACGGCGATCTCCGCGAGGTGCTCGCTGGAGTTGAACGAGACGTTCACCTCCCGATCTGTCGGGTTCGACACCGCGTAGTCGGTGATCGAGGGGACCTCGCTCGTGGTGACCGTCGTCGCGTTCGTGACCTCCGCGGTGTCGCCGCCGCTGTCGACGACTCGGGCGTCGATCCCGTAGGTCGATTCGCCGGCGGGGTAGGTGACGCTGGCGTCGACCGTCAGGTCCAGGTCGGCGTCGCCGCCGCCGTCGCCGTCGCCGCTGGTCGCGAACTTCACCGTCTCGGTCACGCCGTCGTCGTCGTACCCCTCGACGAGTTCGGCGCTGGAGGTGATGCTCGTGGCGTTGGCGTTCGCGGAGTTCACAGAGAGGTTCCCGGCCAGCGCGTTCGGGAACTCCACGTAGTGCCAGTCGGTGTCGCCGTCCTGGCTCACGTTCGCCACCCGGACGGACACCTCCTGATTGTTCACCGTCTCGCCGGGGGTGACCAAGTCGGGATCCGCGGAGCCGTCAGCGATCGACATCGGGCCGGTGACGGTGACCTCGGTCGCACTCAGCTCGTCACTGATCGCGATGTCGCGAGCGCCCGTGGCGCTGAAGTCGGTGACGAACGAAACGGTCGTGCGCTCGCCGCTCGCGAGCGTCCCGTTGCGGTAGCGGACGACCGACCCGTCGATCCGCAGGGAGGCGTTGTACGTTTCGCTCCCGCTCGCCGTGTTTTCGACCGTCGCCGAGACGGTCAGGTCCTCGCCGACCTCGACCGTCGTGTTGTTGCCGTCGGCGACGCCGTCGTCAAACGTGAGGTTGCTGTACGTGACGTTCGGCGACGTGTCGATGTCCACGGTGTCGTGATACTCTTGCCACTGGTTGTCGCTCGTGTCGTGGAGCGTCAAGTTGGCGTCGAAGTCGTCGGACGGGTTCGTGACGTTGCCGACGACGACGCGGACGGGGTCACCGTCGCTCACGCTCCGGGAGTCTCCGAGCTTAAACCCCACAGTCCCTCCGGAGGAATCGAACTGAGTGAGATCGCCGGCGAACTCGTCGCCGTCGACGTACACCTGTACGTCCGACTCGCCGACGTCGCTCACGTCGGCCGGGGCGAGGTGGACATCGATGTGCTGCAGGGTGTCTTGGTTGTCCAACTCGACGTTTCCGTCCGCCGTGTACGTGACGTTGGACGCGCCCGCGTCGTCGTCGTCCGGGGCGATCGACGTGTTCGTCGCGGCCGCGGCGGTGCCGGCGAGGGCGACACTGCCGGCGACGACCGACGCGACCACGAGCGCCGAGAGCGCCAGCGCACGCCGCTTCGCTGGATCGCTACTCATCGATTATCTCCGCGGAGCGGCGGTTCGATTCGCCGGATCGGTCCGGGCTGTCGGACCACTCCGGGTGACGAGGCGCCGTCTCCGGCCGGGATGGTGTTGGTTCCTGGTCGTGCCCGCGACGCCAGTGTCCGTTCGCCGTATCGACGCGTCGGTCGAGTGGGCGGCTCATGATCGGTAGTCCTCTCTGATGCCGGCTCGGTACCGGAGCCTGGCACTGGACGGTGGTTGACTGAGAAGCCCAATCAGGGACGGACCTACACACTTCACGAAAAATTCGTCGAGACGCTCAGTAAAATCGCGAGACTGCAGCCGGATCCCACGGGCGGTTAGGCCGATATAGCGCGGGCGAACGGCGGCCAAGTCGCGACCTCAATGGGGCTCGACCCCGGGTCTCGTCGATGTCACCGCGACGCTCACGCGTCGTCCGTCGCCCCCGACCCGCGCAGGTCCCGCTCCGAGTACCGATCCCCGCGATCCGGGAGCGGGACCACGACCACGTCGTCGGCGCCGAGGACACCCAGCTCCGCCAGCCGATCGACCTTGGCCAGGCACGCACCACTCGACGGGCCGACGAGGAAGTCACCGTCGACCCGGAGGTGGTCGCGGACGAACGACCGGTCCCACTGGCCGGGGTCGACGATCCGGAGCCGCCGGTCCTCGTGTGCCCGGTAGAGCCGCCGTACATACCGATAAGCCGTGTCAGTCGAGACGAACGACACCGTCTCGACGGCGCGCGGCTCGAACGTCCCCGGGACGTAGTGGCCCTGCGAGTGCATGTGTTTGAGCCCGGCGATGTCGTGCTCGTCGGTCGCCGGTTCGAACCCGTAGACGTCGACGCCCCGGTCGGCCAGCGCGCGGCTCACGCCGACGAGCGTGCCGCCCGTCCCCGCGCCGGCGACGAAGTGCGTGACGGCGCCGTCGGTCTGGCGCCAGATCTCGACGCCGGTCGTTCCGGCGTGGACGCCCGGGTTCGCCGGGTTCTCGTACTGGTCGAGGTAGCGGTACCGATCGGGGTCCGATCGGACCGTCTCCCGGCAGCGCTCGACGTACGCGTCGTAGCCGCGCTCGTCGTCGACGAACGTCGTCTCGGCGCCAGCGTCCTCGATCGCGGCGATCTTGCCCGCACCGGCGTCGTCGGGTAAGACGATCTCCACGTCGAGCCCGTATCTCCTGCCGAACCGCGCGACCGCCGCGCCGGTGTTCCCGCTCGACGCCTCGACGAGGGTCCGCCCGTCGAGCGGCTCCGGCGACGCCCGCGCCGCGTCGATCATCGCCTTCGCGATCCGGGTCTTGATCGACCCCCCACCGTGCGGGAGCGTCGGCTGATTGAACCACTCGGCTTTCCCGTACACGGTCGGATCGACGTCCACCGCCAGTTCGACGAGGGGGGTCTCTCCGACGGCGTCGGGGTCTGCGGCGTTCGACATACCGGGCGTCCCGGTTCGATCGCCGAAAAACCCGAGCAAAATCGTCGCCTCTCCGTCTCGCGACGCTCCGACCGCGGCGGTGCGACCGCGACGCTCCGACCGCGGCGATGTGAGCAGGGGACCCGCCCCGTTCGCGTCGGACGCTCGCGGCGACCGTCGGTTAGCCCCCCGTTTTAACCGGACGGCACCGAGACGGGCGGTGCATGAGCCCGACGATCGAGGTCAGCGAAGAGACGGTACGCGAGTTGGACTCCCACCGAGAGGACGGCGAGAGCTACGACGAACTCATCCAGGAGTTGGTGAACATCTACGAGCAACAGGGGGCGTTCACCCAGGAAGGGTACTCCGAGTAGCGAACTCGATCGGTAACGGCCTTCGAACGAACCGCCGTCGAGCGGCGGAGAGACGGCGCTGGTCGTCGCATTAGGGTGTGCGGTTATGAGCGCTGCCCCGCCTGCTTCGCCCATGTTCGACACGGACCCGACTGAGGGACTGGTCGCCTGTGAGGAGTGCGGCGCGCCGCGCTCCGCGACGGATATCGGACTGAGCGAGACCGACTCGGCCATGAGCTGCGTCCGGTGCGGGAACGACTCGTTCACGGAACTCCGCGACCCCTCGGAGGAGTGAACCGAACGCCGGGAGACGCGATCCGCGTCGCGGGGAGGTCCGGATTTGGAGCCGGATACAAGGGGCCGGCCCGAGGAGAGCCGCCATGGATATCGGCCTGTTTGCGCCGCACGAACAGCATGGCCCGTCCCGGCTCGTCGACCTCGCCGAGCACGCCGAGCGGGCGGGCTTCGACTCGGTCTGGACGAGCGACCACTTCCACCCCTGGTGGCACTCCGGCGCGGAGTGCGGCGCGGCGTGGCCGTGGCTCGGTGCGGCGCTGGAACGCACCGACGCGGTTCGGATCGGAACCGGCGTGACCGCGCCGATCGCCCGCTACCACCCGGGGCTGATCGCGCAGGCGTCGGCGACGCTCGCGTCGATGTACCCCGGTCGGCACCACCTCACGCTCGCGACGGGCGAGGCGCTCAACGAGCGGCCGCTGGGGTTCGACTGGCCGCCGTACGCGGAGCGAAAGCGTCGGCTGATCGACGCCTGCGAGATCGTCGATCGCCTGTGGGACGGAGGGTTCCACGACTACGACGGCCGCTACTGGGACCTCGACACCGCGAGGCTCTACACGCTGCCCGAGCGGCGCCCGCCGCTCTTCGTCGCAGGCAACGGCCCCGAGACGACGACGGTCGCCGGCCGATACGCCGACGGCTTCCTCACGCTGGCCGACGTGGAGACCTACCGCGACGAACTGGTCCCCGCGCTTGAACGGGGGGCCACCGAGGCGGGGCGGGACCCCGACTCGATCAGGCGGATCAAGCAGGCGTCGGTCGCCTTCGCGACCGACCGCGACGCGGCGCTCGACGCCGCGGAGTTCTGGAGCGGCTCGCACGCCGTCGGCTTCGACGAGGACGTCCACGACCCCCGCGAGATCGAGTCGCGGGGGGAGTCGCTGTCCCGCGAGGAGCGGGCCGACTGGGGGCTGGTCACGACCGACCCGGCCGAGGTGCGGGCCCTGATCGACCGCCACGCGGCGGCCGGCTTCGATGAGGTCGAACTGCTGGTCACGTCCCCGGATCTCGGGGAGTTCGTCGACGCGATGAGCGAGACGGTCCTGGGCGACTGATCGCCGCGGGACTCCGCCGCCGCTACCCCTCGAAGTACGCCGTGAGCACGTCGAGCGGGCGGGTGTTGCGCGCGTCGTCGAACTCGCGCCGGCCCCGCCCCCGCGATGAGAAACCGGAGCCTCACTCCAGGATCTTGTACGCCTTCCTGACCTCGTCGAGGTCCGACATCTGGTCTTCGATGCGCGCACGCGTCTGCTCGGCCTCGCGCCTGAGGGCGTCGACGGTGTCCGCGGTGTCGGTGGCGTCGTTGTTCTTCAGGGCCGCGATTTTCGACGTGAGCGTGAAGTGACGCTGGAGCTCGTCGTCCAGGTCCGATCGGACCCGGAGTTCGTCGACGGCGTCGCGGAGTTGCGACTTCGTGACCGGCTTCCTGAGGTACTCGTCGCAGGGGAGCTCGGCGAGGTCGCTGCCGGGCTCGAGGCCGGTCAGCATCGCCTTCTGATCGTTGACGTCCCGCTTCTCCATGTTCTGGATCACCGTCATTCCCGAGAGGTCGGGGATCTGTCGGTCGAGGAGGACGATGTCGACCGACGAGTCGTACCAGGTGAGTCCGTCCGATCCCGAGTAGGCGGTCCGAACCTCGTACTCTGGTTCGAGCCAGACCGAGTAGGTGTCCGCCAGTTCTCTGTCGTCCTCTACCACGAGTACGGTCGGCTCATCACCGGAGCGTCGAGTCTGTGACATGGTTAGGTTGGGCGGCTGTCGCTGGGCGTCGTCTCTCGCGACGTGACCGGCTTCACCGGCGGGCCTCGCGTCGTTTCCGTTCGGCCACTCATCGTTTTCGTGCGACAACTCTGGTCTGAACAACCATTAAAGACGGACCAATTTCGGGGTCCGGAAACGAGACCGACGAGGCATTCCCCGAGAGTGACCGACCGCGTCGCGTACTCGGTCGTGTCGGCGGCCGACCCAGCCCGTTAGGCCCTGGCATTACCCAACTGACGCCGGTAGAACCGGCTGAAATGTACGAGGATAGAGTTACCGCGGGCAGGAGACTCGGCGAAGAGCTGGCCGGTCAGTACATCCGCCCGGACGTCGTCTTCGCGATACCGGCGGGCGGTATCAACGTCGCCCGGCCGATCTGCGAGCGGTTCGACGCCGAGCTGGGGCTGATGGTCCCCGAGCCGATCCGGACCTCGGCGACCGACGACCTCCCGGTCGCCGCCGTCACCGACACCGGCGTCACGTGGGTCGACGAGCGCGCGGTCGAGGCCTTCGACGTCGACGACGAGGCGTTCGCCGCTGAGAAGCAGCGGGCCTTCCGAGACGCGAGGACCAAGCGCGAGCAGTACGAGGCCGAGGTCGGGGACCCGTCGCCCTCGGGGACGGTCGCGATCGTCGGCGACGGGGTCATCGACGGCATGCGGATGAACGCCTGCGTCTCGGCGGTTAGTCAGGTCGACGACGCCAGCGCCGTCGCGGCGGCGCCGATCGGGACGACCGACGCCGCCGCCGCCCTCCGCGCCGAGTGCGACGAGGTGGTGTTCAACCGGACGGTCTCCGGCAGCGAGGTTCTGGGCCGGTACTACGAAGCGTTCGGCGGGAGGACAGACCTGCCGGATTCGCAGCCGTAGGACGGTGGGACTCGCGCTGGCGCGGCGGTCACTTCGGTCCGCGATCCGCGGAGTGTATCGACGCGGAGGGAAGACAATAGGTCCCGCCTTGAGGGGGCCTCGGTCGGAACTCCCGTTCCGGTTTGTTCCGCGCAAACCGGTGATCCCACATGGATTACGACAGTTTCATCGGCGAAGTACAGCACAGACTCGAACTCAGTCGAGCGGCGAGGCGGTCAGGGCGACCCGCGCCGTGCTGACGACGCTCGGAGAACGGCTCAGAGCCGGTGAGGCGGCCGATCTCGCGGCCCAGCTCCCGATGGAGATCGATCGCTTCCTCACCGAGCCCCGTTCGGGCCAGCAGTTCACCTACGACGAGTTCGTCGACCGGGTCGCGGAGGAGGCACACGTCGGCGAGAGCGAGGCCGCGTTCTACGCGCAGGCCGTCGTGTCGCTGGTCTGTTCGATAGCCCACGACAGCGAGGTACGGGACGTTCGGACCCAGCTCCCGGACGAGTTCTCGGCCCTCTTCGAACTGGCGGACGCCGACGCCGCTCCCTGGTAACTCACTCGGGGAGGGGTTCCCGGGGTCCTGGGATCGACCGCCGAGCGCCGGGGGTTCGGCGTCGAGAAACGGGGCTTCCGCCCCCAACGAAGGCACACAGGGGCGTTCCGGCCCCCGATAGGCCGTGTCTTTTTCCCGAGCGTCGGGAGAGTCGTCCTATGGGCGAACCCGAACAGAACAGCGGTCTGCCCGTCGATCACGAGGAGTCGCGCGCAGAGCACGTCGAGTCGATTCTGGCGGAGACGGAGTGTCTCGCGGACGACGCCCAAAAGTACCCGATGCGACGAGAGGAGCTGGCGACGGAGTACGCGGACCGCGTGATGGACCTGCCGAACGAGACGGAGTCGCTCGGCAGCGTCTTCGACAGGCTCGTCGACGAGCGGTACGACAGTCCGATGGAGGCCCGCGAGGCCGTCCTCAACGAGCTCACCGGCGAGGAACACGAGCTGCGCGAGTACAACGACGAGCGCGAACTCGAACGGCTCGCGGAGGACACCCACGCGGTCGGGTCGCTGCAAGACGACGACCGGGGGGAGTAACGATGGCACGGCTCGATCCGCGTCGGTCGTTCCGCGGCCCGTCCGAGGCGACCCCCGCCGTCGAATCGGTGAACAGACACGCTCGCGCGGTGAGCGATCCCCGGGACCTCGACCCCCTCGTCGACCGTCTCGCGGACGCCGACTGCGTCCTCCTGGGTGAGGCCTCGCACGGCACGTCGGAGTACTACCGCTGGCGTGCGGAGCTCACGGCGAAGCTGCTCCGCGATCACGGCTTCTCGTTCGTCGCCGTCGAGGGCGACTGGCCGAGCTGTTACGAGGTCAACCGCTACGTCAAGGACCTGCCGGACTCCCGCGACGGGGCTCGCGAGGCGGTCGACGCCTTCGGTCGGTGGCCCACCTGGATGTGGGCCAACTGGGAGACGATCGGCTTCCTCCGGTGGCTCCGAACGCACAACGACGGGCTCCCCGAAGGCGAACGGACGGGCTTCTACGGGCTGGACGTGTACAGCCTCTACGAGTCGCTTCAGGCGGTCATCGACTACCTCGACGAGGTCGATCCCGAGGCCGCCGCGGACGCTCGCGAGGCCTCCCGGTGTTTCGAGCCCTACGGGAAGGACGCACAGCGGTACGCCCGGTCCCTCCGGCTGGTCCCCGAGTCCTGCCAGGAGGAGGTCGTCGAACTGCTCGACGAGCTGCGTCGGAGCGCGCCGAAGTACGGCGAAGCGAGCGACGACGACGCGTTCAACGCCGAACAGAACGCGCTGGTCGCGCGGAACGCCGAGGCCTACTACCGGACGATGGTCGACGGCGAGGAGGACTCCTGGAACGTGCGCGATCGGCACATGACCCGAACGCTGAACCGGCTGCTCGACCATCACGGCCCGGACGCCTCCGGGATCGTCTGGGCGCACAACACCCACGTCGGCGACGCGCGCGCGACCGACATGCCGCGGCACGGGCGAATCAACATCGGTCAGCTCGCCCGCGAACAGGACACCATCGGCGACGTCGAACTCGTCGGGTTCGGCTCGACGGAGGGCGAGGTCGTCGCGAGCGACTCATGGGGTGCGGAGATGCGCACGCTGGACGTTCCCGCGGCCAGCGCGAACAGTTACGAGGACGTGTTCCGCCGGGCGGAGCCGGAGAACGCCCTCCTGTTCAGCGACGAGGTGCCCGACGGCGACCCGCTCGAAGACGCGCGCGGTCACCGCGCGATCGGCGTCGTCTACCGCCCGAAAAACGAATCCGGGAACTACGTCCCGACGGTCCTCCCCGAGCGCTACGACGCGTTCCTCCACATCGACGAGACGACCGCGCTCCACCCGATCGAGTTCCACCCCGATCGCGAACGCGTTCCCGAGCTGTACCCGTACGGGCTCTGAGGGCGTCCTCAGTCGGGGGCGCGCCGGGGCCGCGTCGGATGGGAGGCCCACCCGCCGTCCCCGCGGCGTCCGTCCGATGAAGATATTTGGGTCGGGGACTATCTCCCCTCGCCGCGAGCGGTTACGCAATGCTCGTCGCATTCGATTTCGACGGCGCGTTGGCGGTTTCGGACCCGTTCGTCCGACTCGGCGAACAGCACGGCACGGGAAACGACATCGCTTCCCTCCTCGACCGGATGCGGGCGGGCGACATCGAACACGAGGGCGGGCTGCGATCGATCGCCGACCACCTCGAAGGACTCGAGACCGAGGAGGTCGAGGAGGCGTTCACACACCTCCAGCGTCGCAGCGGCGCCTCCGACCTTCTCGGCGCGCTCCAGCGCGCCGGCCACCACGTCGCCGTCATCAGCGACGCCCCGGAGGTCGCGATCCGGTCGTGTCTCGAAGCGGATACCTTCGACGTTGACACGGTCGTCGGCACTCGCCTCGTGGGCGAGAAGGGCGCCCTCACCGGGGAGATCGAGGGGTCGCTTCTGGGAGAGAGCAAGGACGCGGTCCTGAAAGAGATCGTCGCTCGGGAGGGCGCAGAGATGGCGGAGACCGTCGCGGTCGGCGACGACCGGCGCGATCTACCGATGATTCAGGCGGCGGCGACGGGGATCGGCGTCGATCCCGACACGGCCGTCGCCGACCAGTGTGACCACGTCGTGCCCACGATCGACCGACTGCAACTCCGGTTCGAGGAGCACGGCATCGTCTGAGGGACGGGGCCGACGAGCGTCGGATGAATCGGTCGCGGCGCTCAGGGCGAGTACTCGGGCGACTGGGCCTCGATCACTTCCGCGATGTCCCCCAACTCCTCGCCCGCCGTCGCGACGACGTCGTCGAGCGTCGCGACGCCGATGAGCTTCCCGTCCTCGACGACCGGAATCCGGCGCGCGTGCGTCTCGGCCATCGTCTTCGGCAGCTCGACCGCCTCGGCGTCGCCCTCGATGGTGACCGGGTCGGCGGTCATGATGTCGCTCGCGTCCAGCGCCGAGACGTCCCCGTGGTCCGCGACCGCCATCGCGACGTCCCTGTCGGTGACGACGCCGACGGGCCGTCCCGCCTCCTCGACGATGACGCTCCCGACGCTCTCGTTCCTGAGGAGCTCCGCGACGCGGACGGCTGGTGTGTCCGGCTCTGCGACGACTGGCTCGACTGCGAGGTGTTCGACTGGCATTGGTGCGGCCCTCACTTCCGGAGATTGGGGGTTAAACACGGAGCCTAAGCGCCCGAGCGACGTGTCGACGGATAGGCACGGGAGTATAACCCGCGGCGCCGTCAACCGCGCACCATGGCCGGGACCGACGAGACGGCTGGCCAAACGACCGACGGTCAGTTCGAGACGCCGAGCGACGTCAGCGACGACAACCCCTACATCCGAAAGCCGGACACGGAGTTCGGGGCGGTCGCGGACCTCTCGAAGGCCGAGGCCGAAGCGCAGGCGGAGGACCTCCGGGAGGCGATCCGGTCCGCCGCGATCCGGGAAGCCGAGGTTCGAGCCGTCGAACACCGTGGGGCCCCACACCGGGCCCTCGATTAGGGCGGTCCTTCTTCGGTCCCGATCGCGAGCCGACCGAGACGAGCCATGTTCACGGACAGGGCCGACGCGGGTGAGCAACTCGCATCGATGCTCGAAGAGCGCGGCGTCGACGCGGACATCGTCCTCGGGATCCCGCGCGGCGGGTTGCCCGCGGCCGCGGCGGTGGCGGAGCGACTCGGGGTATCGTTGGACGTCATCGTCGCCAAGAAGATCACGCACCCGGGCAACCCGGAGTACGCCGTCGGCGCGGTCACCGCCGACGACGTCGCGTGGTACGACGACGAGCCCCTCCGCCAGCTCGGGCTCGACGAGGACGAGCTCGACGACGAGCGCGAGCGGGCCCGACAGCGCGCCGAAGAGAAGCTCGACGCCTTCCGAGACGGGCGCCCGCCGGCCGATCTCGAGGGGAAGCACGTCCTGATCGTGGACGACGGCGTCGCGACCGGTGCGACGATGCGATCCTGTGTCCGGACCGCCAAGGACGGGGGAGCGTCGCGCGTCACCGTCCCGGTCCCGGTGGCCCCGTCCACGAGAGTCCCCGAGCTGGAACGGGAGGCCGACGCAGTGATACCCCTCCGAGCGCCGGAGCGGTTCACGGCCGTCGGCCGGTTCCACCAGACGTTCGACCAGGTGTCGACCGAGGAGGCCGTCGAGTATCTCGAAGCGTCCGCCGCTCCCAGATAGCGGTCGAGACCTCCGTCAGGGGCGGATCTGCGTCCCGGCGTCCCCGGCGACGGCGGCGTCGATCTCGTCGGGGGTCGTGATGACCGCTCGCTCACCGCCGTCGTCGAGGAACGCCAGACACGCCTCGATCTTCGGTCGCATGCTCCCCGCGGCGAACTCGCCTTTCTCGAGAGCGACCCGGAGCGACGCGGCGTCCGTCTCCCGGATCGGTCGCTGGTCGTCGGTCCCGAAGTCGCGGTACGCGTACTCGACGTCCGTCGCCATCACCAGACACTCCGCGTCGACCGCCGAAGCGACGAGCCGCGTCGTGCGGTCTTTGTCGACGACGGCGTCGACCCCGTCGCCGTCTCCGTGGCCGACGACCCCATCTCCCCCTCCGTGGCCGACGACCCCATCTCCCCCTCCGTGGCCGACGACCGCATCGCCGCCGTCGTCGACGACCGGAACGCCGCCACCGCCGCCGCAGACGACCGTCGATCCCCCGTCGACGAGGGCTCGGATCGCGTCGGTCTCGAGCACCGCCGTCGGTTCGGGCGAGGGGACCAGCCGCCGGTACGCTCGATCGCCGTCGGGCGTCGTGACTTCTCCCGTTTCGAAGGGCTTCTCCGCGGCTTCCGCCGCCGTGTAGTACGGGCCGACCGGCTTCGACGGGTCGTCGAAATCCGGATCGGCAGGGTCGACGCGCACCCGGGTCACGACGGTCGCGATCCGCCCGTCGACCGCGCCCTCCAGCTGGTCGGCGATCAGATAGCCGATCTGCGCCTGGGTCTCGGCGACGAGCACGTGGAGCGGGCGTTCGGGGGCGTCCGCCGTCGCCTGCTGTACCAACGACTGGCCGACTTGCGGGCCGTTACCGTGGGTGAACACGAGCTCGTGTCCCCGGTCGGTGAGCGCCTCGACGGCGTCGACCGTCTCCCCGATCCGCGCCTTCTGCCGGGCGACCGTGACCGGGCTCTCGCTGGCGATGGCGTTCCCGCCGAGCGCGATCGCTGTTCGCATACGCGTTCGTCTCGGTCGACGCTCAAAAATCGGCGGGCAAATCGCCGAACGGCGCTCCGGACTGAGTGTTGGCCGGTCAGAGGCCGAGCCGGTCGTCGTACCGGTCCAGCAGGTCGTCGAACGACCCCTCGTGGAGGTCGATGTCGTAGCCGACGTCGACGACTGGGACGTCAACGTCGACCTGGCGAGCGAGGTCGTGGGGGGTCCCCGCGAGGACGAGGTCGCAGTCGACGCCCGCGATCGTCGCTTCGAGGTCGCGGATCTGCTCGTCGCTGTACCCCATCGCGGGGAGGACCCCGTCGAGGTGGTCGTACTCCGCGAGCGCCTCCGCGATGCTCCCGACCGCCGCGTCAGTCGGGTCGACGCGAGCCGCCGCGCCGTACGTCTCGGCGGCGACGGCGGCGGCGCCGCGGGTCGCGTCGCCGTGCGTGAGCGTCGGGCCGTCCTCGACGGCGAGCACGCGGGCGCCGTCGATCCGGTCCGGGTCGGGGACGCTCACGACCGAGTCCGCGTGACGGATATCGGCGTCGGGATTGACCTCGCGGACGTTCTCGACGACGGGCGCGACGGCGTCGGCGGTGTTCTCCTTGTTGAGGAGGACGCAGTCGGCCCGTCGGAGATTCGTCTCGCCGGGATGGTAGCTCGTCTCGTCGCCGGCCCGCAACGGGTCGGCGAGCACGACGTGCAGGTCCGGTCGGACGAAGGGCAGTTCGTTGTTCCCGCCGTCCCAGACGATGACGTCCGCCTCGGCCTCGGCGGCGTCGAGGACGGCCTCGTAGTCGACGCCCGCGAAGACCACGTGCCCGGCGTCGACGTGCTGTTCGTACTCCTCGCGTTCCTCGATGGTGACGCCGGCGGCGTCGAGGTCCGCGTGACTGGCGAACCGCTGGACGCGGTTCTCGACGAGGTCCCCGTAGGGCATCGGCTCCCGAATGAGACGGACGGCGTGGCCGCGGTCCGCGAGCGCGTCGGCGAACGCGCCCGCGGCCTGCGACTTGCCGCAGCCGGTGCGGACCGCGTCGACCGCGAGCACCGGCACGGACGCCTCAAGCATCATCGCGTCGGGCCCGACGATCCGGAAGTCCGCACCCGCCGCCATGGCGCGGGAGGCGGCGTGCATCACGTGTTCGTGAGAGACGTCGGAGTAGGAGAACACGACCTGATCGACGTCGTGGGTCTCGACCAGTTCCGCGAGCCGCTCCTCCGGCTCGATCGGGATGCCCTCGGGATACCCCTCGCCGGCGAGCGCGCTCGGGAACCGCCGGTCAACGCCTCCGAGTTCGCCGAGGTTCTGTCCGGGCGCCCGCGTGAAGGCGACGACCTCGGCGTCCTCACGGTCCTCGAAGACGGTCAGGAAGTCGTGGTAGTCTCGCCCCGCCGCACCCATAATTAGGACGCGCATCTCGGCATCGCGTTGAACCGCCGCGTGAAAGTGAGTTTCCCCTAATCGCTATGCCAGAGGCCGTTCACGCTCGTTCCCCGCCGAACCGATCGTTCGTTCACAGGACGCTCCTCCTTGGATTATACACTGTAAAGAATATTAGGGCTAATACTACACCCATCGGTAACAATTCACACAGTATGCGACCAGAATCAGAACACACCGGGCGAGAACTGTACGAGTGTTTCGAATGCGGCGAGCGCTACGAGAGGGGCGGCACCTGCGAGTGCGGCGGCGAGCTTCGACACCTCGGTCGGTCGCGGGACCTGTAACGAGGGCGGGCGTCACTCCTCGTCGGCGTCGCTTCTGTCCGCCTCATCGTCGTCGTCCGCCTCGTCGTCGTCGTCCGCCTCGTCGTCGTCCGCCCCGCCGTTGTCCGCCGTCGCGTCGTAGTCGGGCAGCGAGAGGACGTTCTCCCGCCCGAGCCGGAACCCGTCGAGGTCGCCCTCGTCGCGGAGCCCGGTCACGACCTGACTCGTCTTGGCGGCGGTCCAGTCGAGCTCCTCGGCGACCCGCTTCTGCTTCATCCGGCCGCCGTTGGCCTCGACGAGGCGGAGCACCTGCTCTTCGTTGCTCAACAGGTCCTCGTCGACCTGCGGCGCCGAGTCGGAGCGCTCGTCCCCGTCTCCGCCGTCGTCGCCTTCCCCGCCCGCGTCGCTCTCGGATCCGCCCGCTGGTCCGCCGGGTCCGCCTTCCTCGTCGGCGGTGCCGCTCGTCGGGGGCGCCGCGCTCTCCGCGGCCCCCGTGTCGCCGGGATCCGCGGCGGGCTCGCCGCCGGTCGCGGCCGGTCCCTCCGACGGTTGATCGGGCGCCGAGCCCTCCCACGGACGGCGCCGGTATCCGATCGCCGCGACGACCGCCACGAGTAGACCGAGCGCGACGAACAGGATCGGCCCGTCGGAGCGCCCCTCGGGCTCGATGGCCACGCGCGGTTGCCCCTCCGTGAAGTCGACCGGGCCCTGCCAGACGACCGCGCTGTCGCGGGTCTCGGTCGGCGACGGCGAGGCGTCGCCGAGCCGGTAGCCGTCCTCCCACGAGACGATGAGCGACGAGGCCTCGTCGAGGAACAGCGCGTCGATCGCGTCGCCGACGACGAGCCGGTCGCCGTCGACGGCCGCGAAGTTGCTCCACTCGAACCGGTAGGTGAGCACGCCGTACGACTGCGGGAGCTCGCGCCGCTCGGCGGTCACCGTGACGTTCGTGACGTTCATCTCGCGACCCGTCGCGTTCTCGGCGGCGCCGGCCGTCGCGCGCATCCGGTCGCCGAACCGCCTCGTGTACGCGTCCGGGTTCGCCCCCACGTCGGCGCTGAGCTCCTCGAAGGCCTGTTCCTCGTCGTCGCTCGCGAGTTGGACCCGATACTGCGTCTCCCAAACCGCGTCGCCGTCGGGCTCGACGGAGATCTCGATCAGGATGTCGTCCGGATCGACGTCCATCTGGTCGAAGCCGCCGGCCGGGAGGCCCGCGCCGCCCTGTGCCGCCCCGGTCGACGCGAGGCCGGCGCCGGCGGCGAGCGCGATGACGACCAGAAGGAGCACCGTTCGCTGCACGAACGGACAGTTACGAGGCACGGATAAATCGCTTCCCATCTACCGAGTGATGCCGAGTCGCACTCGGACCGCTCGCGGCCGCCCCGCGGTCCGGCCCGGCTGATCCCGGCCTATCCATCGATACCGCCGACGATCCGTCGGACGAGGTCGGCACCGTCCGTCACCGGTCCGGCGAGCCGCTCCGCGACCGCGTCGACGGCGTTCGCGGCGTTGGCGTCGAGGCGGTCACCGTCGCCCGCTCCCGGACCGTCACCGTCGCCCGCTCCCGGACCGTCATCATCGCCCGCTCCCGGGGAGTCGTCCCGGTCGCCGCCAGCGGGCGGGGACGGGTCGTCTCGCGGAGGCGTCGAGTCCCCCGCGTCGGACCCGGTCCCCCGGTCGGCGCCGTCGCTCGCGTTCGCGGCGTTTCCGGCGTCGCGGTCCGGTGGCCCGCCACCGTGTGACACGTTACCTGGCGTTCCGTTACGGGGTGGTCCATCACCCGCTCCCGGAGTGTCACCCGCTCCCGGTCCGTCGCCGGCGCCCGGTCCGCCCCCTCTCTCGGGGCCCTCACCGCCGCCCACGCCCTCCGGCGGTCCGCGTCCGGCGGACGCCAGCGGACCGCCCACGTCGTTGCCGGCGACGCCGCGGGCGATGGCCGCGACCTCCGGGCCGCCCGCCTCGCTCGCTCGCTCGCGGAGTGCGTCGAGCCGCGCCTCGTCGAGCCCGCGGTTCTCCCTCGCGGCCTCCGGGAGCTCGCGGGCGACGGTGGCGCTCCGGTTCGCCTCGCGTTCGACCGTCTCGGCGCGAGCGCCCGTCTCCGCCATCCGCGCGGCGAACTCGCCCTGAGTCAGCTCGCCGGCGGCGCGGAGCTCGCGGAGCTCGCGCTGGCGCCGCTCGATATCGGTCAGCCGCTCCTCGGTCCCGTTCAGCCGCTCGGCGACCAGCTCGGCCCGCTCCTCGGGGCTCTTCGTTCGGTTGAGCGCGACCTCGAACGCCCGCGAGTCGACCTCGCCGGCTATCTCGGCGCGCTGGACGCCGAGCACGCCGGAGAGGCGCTCGCCGGGGCTGATGTCGGTCCCGTTCGTCGTCTCGTTACCCTCGCTCGTCTCGTTCGTCGCCAGTGGGTCGTCCTGGGCGACGGCCGTCCCGACGGGGCCGGCCGCGGCGATCCCGGCGACGCCGACGAGCACGACCGCGACGGCGATGAGCGCGATCCCTCGGTTCATCACCTGACGGTACGCGACGTATCCGTATATAAACCGATCTCCGTTAAGCCGGATCAACGCGGATTAAACGGGGGACGGCGGCGAGATGGGGGGGAGCGGGTGCGACCGCGTCGACGCCCCCGGTTCAGTACGACTTCGCGAAGTACGCCGTCCGCTCGGCGTCGTCGTCGCAGATCGCGCAGGTCTCGTCGTGGTCCGTCTCGACGAGGGGGTCGTCGTCCTCGAACGGGACCATCACGATCTCGGCGGCCATCGGCTCCTTGATCGGCTCCTCGCACTCCTCGTCGCCGCACCACGGTGCCGTCACGTAGCCGCCGTGCTGGCCGAGCGTGCCGAGGATGTCGGCGCGGTCGTCCGCCTCGCGCACCTCGCCGTCGAGGGTCTCCTCGGCGGCGGCGTACAGCTTCGCGTACACCTCGTCGAAGTGGTCACAGACCGTCTCGACGACGCCGTCGCGCCCCTCGACGACGCTCTCGCCGTCGGGTCGGTGGACGAGGGTGAGCTCGCCGTCCTCGACCTCGTGAGGGCCGATCTCGATCCGAAGGGGGACGCCGTTGAGCTCGTGCTCGTTGAACTTGAACCCGGGGTTGCGCCCGTCGCGGTCGTCGAGTTCGACGCGGATCCCCGCGTCGTCGAGGTCGTCAGCGACGCCCCGAGCGTACTCCAGCACCTCGTCTTTCGTGTCCTCCTGCCAGATCGGGACGACGGCGACCTGCTCGGGGGCGACGCCGGGCGGGAGCACGAGCCCCTGCTCGTCGGAGTGGGTCATGATCAGCGCGCCGAGTGCGCGCCACGAGAGCCCCCACGAGGTGGTGTGCGCGAGCCGCTCCTCCTCGTCCTCGTCGGAGTACGTGATGTCGAACGCCTCGGCGAACGACTGGCCGAGGTGGTGGGAGGTGCCGGCCTGCACCGACTTGCCGTCGGGCATCAGCGCCTCGACGGTCGCCGTCGTGTCCGCGCCGGGGAACTTGTCGTGGTCGGGCTTTTGCCCCTTCAGCACGGGCATCGCCAGCAGGTCCTCGTAAACCGACTCGTACTGGTCGAGCCGCGTCATCGTCTCCTCCCACGCGTCCTCGCTCGTCGCGTGGGCGGTGTGGCCCTCCTGCCAGAGGAACTCCTTCGTGCGGAAGAACGGCTTCGTCTCCGTCGCCTCCCAGCGCACGACCGAACACCACTGGTTCACGCGCAGCGGGAGGTCGCGGTGGCTCCGCACCCACTGGCTGATGTACGGAGTGATGATCGACTCGGAGGTGGGCCGGACGGCGAGCCGCTCTTCGAGCTCCTTGTTGCCCGCCTCGGTCACCCACGCGACTTCGGGGTCGAACCCCTCGACGATGTCCTTCTCTCGTTCGAGGTACGACTCGGGGATGAACAGCGGGAAGTAGGCGTTCTGGACGCCGGTGTCCTTGAACTTCGCGTCGAGGAACCCCTGTAGCCGCTCCCACACCGCGTACGCGCGGGGGCGGGTGACGATGAACCCGCTCATCCCCTCGGGGCCGTAGTCCGCCAGCCCCGCCTTCTGTACGACCTCGGCGTACCACTCGCCGGTGTTGTGTGACTTGGACTCGGTGATGCCGAGCTCCTGGTCGTCGTCGCTCATTGTCCTGTGAAGGGTTGGTCGCGGGCTTAAAACGTCCGAAGCCGTGCGGCCGCGTCCCGAACTCGACGCCGCCGTCTCGGTCATCCACCGAGTCGTTTCGGATCGCCGGAACGCGGAGAAACGTTAACCCCGTCCGAGCGTCTACTCCCGACATGGACCTGACGGGGCTCCGCCGGCACACGCCCGAGGAGGTGACTCGGACGCGCCGCGAGGCCGCCGTGTTGGCACCTGTCATCGAGCGCGGCGGCGAGGCCCACCTGCTGTTCACCAAGCGCGCGGCCCACCTCGGGAGACACCCCGGACAGATGAGCTTCCCCGGCGGCGGCCGCGAGCCGATCGACCGCACCCTGACCGACACCGCGCTCCGCGAGGCCGACGAGGAGGTCGGGATGCGACCCGTCGAGGTCGACGTGGTCGGACGGCTCGACGACACCCGAACCTCCTCCGCCTACCGGATCCGGCCGTTCGTCGGCGTCGCACCCGATCGCGAGTACGTCCCCGACGAGTCGGAGGTCGCGGAAGTGGCCGTCCTCTCCGTCAGCGGGCTGACCGACCCCGCGAACTACGAGTCTGAGCGTCGCGTCGGCCACCCGGAGTACGGCGACCACCGCGTTCACTTCTTCCACGTCGACGGCTACACCGTCTGGGGAGCGACCGGTCGGATGGTCGTGCAGCTTTTGGAACGGACGACCGACTGGCGCGCGCCCGAGGAGGTCGATCGGGTCGTCGGGGCGGACGCGGAGTTGCCGATCTGAGTCCCGCGCCGGCGACACGTCCGGCGGGAACCCACCGGTCGGGCACCTCGCCTTCGTCGACACGCTCTAATCCCGCCGGATCGGTCGGTACGAACCCACATGAGCACATTTACAACATACCAGTGATACTTGCTGGTATGTCTCAGATCGTCGATACTCTGCGCGGCGTCGACGGGGCCACCGCTCGGGTGATCGCCCGCCTGGACTCCCTGGATTTCACGATCGAATACGTCCGGGAAGACCTCGAATCCGAGTACACCGATCGGGATCTCGAGGAGGCGTATCAGCTGCTCATGGCGAATCAGGTCACCGGCGACAATTTCAAGGACCTCATCGGAGAGGAGTTCCAGGCGCAGACGCTGTTCTTCGAGAACATCGTCGTGCTCGTCCTCCCCTCGGCGCGCTACGAAGCCGCCTTCGCGTCGTTCGATCGCCGCGATCCGTTCCCCGTCATCGACCTCGCCGAAGCCGCTACCAGCGAGTTCGCCTGATCGGTGCTGATCGGGTCCTTCTCCCCTCACTCCGCGGACTCGACTTCCAACCGCAGCGTCAGGGGCGCGCCCCCCGCGAGCGCGGCCACGAGGTCGCGGTCGAGATCGGCGGCGGCGCCGTCGCCGTCGACGAAGATCGTGCGCTCGTCGTCGGTGTAGTCGCTGGTCCGGCCGACCATCGATCGGTCGTCGAGGAGGGCGAGTCCGGGGTCGCCGCGGCCGACGATCTCGGCGACGTGAGCGGGGTCGTCGAGGTCGGCCGCGTCGTCGCCCGGCTCGGCGACCGCGAACGTCGCCGTGATCGTGGCGTCCGCGTTCCGACACGCCTCGCGGAAGTCGGCGGCGAAGTCGCGCGGCGTTCGGTCGGCCTCGACGCCGACGATGCAGTCGCCCGCGGGGGTGAGCCAGTCGTCGGTCGTGAGTTCGACGGTGCTCGCGTGCTCGGCGGTGACGTTCTCGTGGCCCACGGCGCGGACGACCTCGACGAGCGGGCCGTCAGCGGAAGCGTCTGCGTCGCTCATGCTCGTCGGGTCGGCGTCGGTGCGACAAGTGGCTACCGTCTCGGACCGGTCGGACGGCGACGACTCAGACGTCGGCCCCCTCGGCGAGTGCGGGGATCAGCCGGGCGGGGTTCTTCGCGAACACGCGGCGCATCAGGTCCTCCGAGACGTCGAGGGTGAGCACCTCCATCACGCCGACGTTCGGGTGCACGTCGGGCGCGCCGGAGCCGAAGAGGACGCGGTCGGGGTGCTCCAGGACGCCGCGCTCGAGCACCTCGCGGTACCGCACCGCGCTCGTCTCGACGTACAGCCGGTCGTGATCCTCCAACAGGTCGAGCGTCTCGTTCATCAGGTCGGCGTCGAGGGGGTAGCCGCCGAAGCTGGCGAGCACGACCGGCATGTCGTAGCCGAGCAGCTCGCGCTCGACCGCCTCCGGGGGAAACCGCTTCCCCGCGTGGACGATCACGGGGAGGTCGGCGTCCTCCAACCGGGTGAGCACGTCCTCGTTCGGGAGCCCGTCGGCGTGCGGGACGAGGGTGAACCCGTGGAACCGGTCGTCGTAGGAGTACTGCTCGACGTCGTCGGGCCGGGCGTGGTGGTCGTCGCGCTCGGCGCGGATGTTCCTGACCGCGGAGAGGGGACCGCTGCCCGGATCGCGGGGGCCGTTGAGGCGGGCGAAGGCGACGAACGGGCGGTCGATCGAGAGCCGCGCGACCGCGTTGTTCGCGCGGAGGTAGCTCTGACCGGACGCGCGCCGGCCCGGGCTCGCGACCGCGCGGACGACGCCGGCCTGCAGCATCTCGCGTTCCAGCCGCTCGGGGGAGATGTCCCGCCCGTGGGTCGCGACCGACGACTCGTCGGGGTCGAGCGTCGCGCGGGTGTCGACGATCCGGAAGTCGTGTTCCAGCCCGAGCATCTACCGGCCCCTCTCGGCGGATCCGCATGTGCCTGTCGGTCGCACGCCGAGGGAAAACTGAAGGCCCGCGGCCGCGGGCGGGACGGCATGGAGCTCGTCGAAGCCACCGAGGCGGACCTCGACGCGCTCGTCGAGCGGTGGTACGACCTCGCGACGTCGATGGAACCGTACTCGGAGCTGAACGAACTCGCGTTCGAGGAGGCGACGGCGGTCCCGGACGACTGGTTCCGCGCACATCTCGATGACCCGTCCGTGACGGATTACCTCGTCGTCGTCGACGGCGACGCCGTCGGGTTCGTCACGGTCAAATCGGGCCGTCGACCCTCGCGGAAGCGCTCGCGATACCTGAAGATCGTGAACCTCGCCGTCGACGAGGAGCACCGAAACCGCGGCTACGGCACCGAGGTCCTCGACCGCGTGGCGGCGATGGCCCGGGATCAGGACCGCGACTATGTCACCGTCTCCTGCGAGCGGGGCAACGACGGCGCGCGGCGGTTCTACCGCGACTCGGGATTCGAGCCGAAGCGGGTGACCTTCGTGCGGTCGCTGGAGTGATCCCCGCGGTCAGGGTCCCGCGGTCGAGACGATCTTCACCACGTCGCCCTCCGAGAGCTCGTGGTCCTCGCCGATCCGGCGCGAGGAGCGCGCGTCGACCGCGTGGAGGTACCCCTCGCCGATGTCGGTGTGGACCGCGTACGCCAGGTCCGGCGGGGTCGCTCCCGACGGGAGAAGGAACGCGTCCGGGAGGACGTTCCCGGTCCCGTCCGTCCACTTCGAGGCGTCCTGCACGGGATACACCGTGATCCGGTCGAGCAGGTCGTACACCGCCGCGTTGAGGCCGGTCTGAACGCCCGTCCCGCTGTGTTCGGCCATCGCCCCGCGGATCGCTTCCAGGCCTTCGCGTTGTCCGTCCGACACGTCGCCGACCACGTCGAACCCCTCGTCGCCCGGGTCGTAGTCGACGACGCCAGCCTCCGCGGCGCGGCGCAGGGCGAGTTCGCCGTCCGCCGTGGCCGGGACCACCGGCTTGTCCGTCCCCTCGCGGAGACGGTCGACCGCGCCCTCGGGCGCGGCATCGACCTTGTTGGCGACGACGACGATCGGCTTGGTCCGCCGCCGGATCGCCCGCGCGAGCGCCTCGCGGTCGTCGCCGCTCCACGCCTTCGGGTCGTCGGGGTACTCCAACTCGCGGAGGACCGCGGTCACGTCGTGCTCCGTCGCGCCGAACCCGGTCAAAAGATCGGTGACCGCCGCGTCCAGGTCGAAGTCGGGCGAGCGGGACTGCCGCTCGACGCCCTCCCAGTTGCGGTCGACGATCCCGGCGAGCCACAGGTCCATCTCCTCCTCGATGAAGTCCACGTCGTCGAGGGGGTCGTGGCTCCCGGGCTCGACGGGCTCGCCCTCGGCGTTCGTCGCCCCAGAGGCGTCGACGACGTTCAACACCACGTCCGCGTTCGTCAGCTCGTCGAGGAACTGGTTACCGAGCCCCTTCCCCTCGTGAGCGCCCGGGACCAGCCCGGCCACGTCGAGGAGCTCGACGGGGACGTACCGCTTCCCGTCGCGGCAGTTCTCCGACCCGCAGCGCTCGTCGCGGTCGAGGCAGGGGCACTCGGTGCGGACGTGGGTCACGCCGCGGTTGGCGTCGATCGTCGTGAACGGGTAGTTCGCCACGTCGACGTCGGCCAGCGTCGCGGCGGTGTAGAAGGTGGACTTGCCGGCGTTCGGCTTGCCCGCCAGCGCGACCGTGATCATGGTGGTGGGTCGCGGCCCCGGAAAAAGCGCCTTTCGGTCGGGCGGGGAGAGGCGTCGACCGACCCGGGTTTACTTCCGAGCGACGATCCGGAGCACGTCCTCGTCGGCCAGCTCGTGGCCCTTCCCGACCTGCTGGTCGTCGTGTTTCGCGCTCGGACCGGAGACGCGAGCGAACTTGAACCGCTCGTCGAACTCGCCGCCGATCTTCGAGCAGGCGTCGCCGACGGTGTCGCCCTCAAAGAGGACCAGCGGCTCCTCGTAGTCGACGCCGCGACCGGGCTTGTCCATGTAAATGCGGATGAGTCCCAGCTCCTCCCAGAGGCGCTCCTTGAGCCCGTCGAGACCGAGTTCCTTCTCGGCGGAGATAAAGAGCACGTCGTCGGGGTCGAGGTCGCGCTCGCGGAGCTCCTCTTTGACCGTCGGGAGGTAGCTCTTGTCGATGAGGTCCGCTTTGTTCACGGTGACCATCGAGGGGAGGTACTCGCGGTTGTCCATCACGGCGTCGATCAGCTCGTCGATGGTGAGGTCGTGAGGGATCGTCACCTTGGCGTTAACGTAGCCGTACTCGCGGAGCACCTGCTTGACGGTGCCCTCGTCGAGGCTCACGTCGTCGCTCATCGTCACCCCGATCCCGTCCTTGTGGGTTTTCCGAATGTTGATGTTGGGCGGCTCCGTGTCGAGCCGGATGTTGGTCGCGTACAGCTCCTCGCGGAGGCGGTCGTACTGCTCGATCTCGAAGACGGAGAGCATGAACACGACCAGATCCGCGGTCCGGACGACGGAGAGCACCTCCTTGCCGCCCCCGCGCCCGCCCGCGGCGCCCTCGATCAGTCCCGGCACGTCGAGGATCTGGATGTTCGCGCCGTGGTACTTCAGCATCCCGGGGTTGACGTCGAGGGTCGTGAACTCGTAGGACCCCACCTCGCTGTCGGCGTTGGTGAGGGCGTTGATGAGGGTGGACTTCCCCACGCTCGGGAACCCGACGAGCGCGACCGTGGCGTCCCCGTGCTTCTCGACCGCGTAGCCGTGGCCGCCGCCGGCGGAGGACTGGTTCTCCAGTTTCTCCTTTTTCTCCGCGAGTTTCGCCTTCAGCCGCCCGATGTGTGCCTCGGTGGATTTGTTGTAGGGCGTCTCGGCGATCTCCTCGCGGAGGTCCTCGATCTCTTCCTCCAGTCCCATTGGCGTACAGTCGGCCGCTCGTCTCGTTAAAGGTGTTCCTTCCGCCTCGCGGCCGCACCAGTCTCTCTCCATGCGCCGATTTCCGTCGACCCCGCTCACGGCTCGGAGCGCGACGGACCGCGTTGTTGGGAGATTCGGACCGATTCGGCAAACTTTCGACACGATTATACCGGTTTACTGCGACGGACGACACGTCGAATGCCCGATCCGTCGAGCCTCCGTGACAGCACGCAGATCGTTCTTCCGCGCCGCGCGCTCGACGGACTGCGGGACGGCGTCGCCGAGCGGTTCACCGTGACGGTGGTCGAGGGCGACGACCACTACCGGATCATCGGGAGTCCGGTGGAGATCAAGGCCGCGAGCGATTTTCTCGCCCGGAACGGCGTCGCAGTCGCCTGATCGGTCACGCGGCGAGGCCTACCAAAGTCGAAGCTTCTCGCGAGGGGCGCGCCTGAGTCGGAGCGGGTCGAGCGAGACGAAGAAACCGTCCCTCTGTCCGGCAGCCCCGCTGGCTGCGTGTCCGGTCACCTACCGGTCCGATCGGGTTACCTGAGAAAACCGACCGGGCTACCCGAGAAAACCGACGAGGAGTTCGGCCGCGATGAGCACGAGGAACACGAGCCCGGACGCGAACGTGCCGGCCGCGACGCCGTGGGCGTTCCCGAGACCGCGACCGCGGGTGCTGAAGTAGGCGCCGAGGAAGACGAAGCCGGTCACCAGGAGCCCGACGGCGACGTACGCGAGCGTGAGGAAGCTCCCGGAGAACCCCTCCGGCAGCCCGAAGTTACCGACCGCGAGGAGCGCGGTCGCACCGATGCCGACCGCGATGGCGATAAACGCGACCGCCCAGACGACCGGTTTCTGGGCGATGTCGCTCAGCGTCCCGACGATCGCGTCGTACCTGCTGGTCGATCCGGCGCCGGGCGCGGTTCGTTTCCCGCCGATCTGCGCGACGGCGACGAAGGTGGCCACGACGAGCAGCCCCATCAGTGCCGTGCTCAAGAGCGTGAGTGAGACCATGGTGAGTTCGTTGTTAGCCGGTCCGTTCCCGCGTACAAATAGCCTTCGTATGTTCCGCCGAACGCCCTTCGTACGTTCCGCCGAACGCCCCCCCCCGCGTCACCCCTGGGTCAGCTCACGTTGACCGCCAGGGGGTGCACGTCTCGGTCGGCTACACAAGAGTTAACTGCGCCTTCGCCAAGGAGGGTACAAGAGCAGAGAGACGAACATGACAGATACACTTATCCTGCAACAGGGGAGCAGCTGGCGCGCGCAGGCGGAGGTCTTCGACGAGATATTCTTCGTCTTCCTCGCGTTAGGAACCCTCATCGGAACCATCGTCGTCGCGTACACGCTGTGGAACGTGTACAAGTACCGCGACGACGGCGGGGAACCGAAAGAGGACTTCGACGCGCCGGAGGTCGGCGAGCTCCCGACGGGACAGGGCGGTCCGAAAGCAAAGAAGCTCTTCCTGTCGTTCGGGCTGAGCGCGATCGTCGTCATCAGCCTCGTCGTGTACGCGTACGGGATCCTCCTCTATGTCGAGGAGGGACCCGACGCCAACGGGGACAACATCGAGATCATGGTCGAGGGGTACCAGTACGGCTGGGACTACGAGTACCCGAACGGCCACACCGAGACGGGTGAGATGATCGTTCCCGCCGACACGCGGATCGACATCTCGGTGACCTCACGGGACGTGTGGCACAACTTCGGCTCGTCGGAGTTGCGGATAAAGTCCGACGCCATCCCGGGAGACACCAACACCAACTGGTTCTCCGTGAGTTCCGAAGAGGTCCAGGCGCAGGGCGGCGAAGCGACGTACAGGGTCGAGTGCTTCGAGCTCTGCGGCCCCGGTCACTCCGCGATGAAGGGACAGATCACCGTCATCCCGCAAGACGAGTGGGAAGAGTGGTACGAGGGGACCGGCGGTAACTCCTCCAACGTCGAGGGCGGTGCGAGCGTCGGCGGTGCCGCGAGCATCAACGGCGCCGCCATCGGAGGTGTGAGCGCATGAGCGAGCTTCCGCCCACGACCTCCGTCAAGCGCTGGTTCGTCACGACGAACCACAAGGACATCGGCATTCTGTACACGATCACCGCGCTGTTCTTCCTGCTGTTCGGCGGGGTGCTCGCGCTGCTGATCCGCATGCAGCTGTGGGACCCGACGAGCCAGATCCTCTCCGGGCTGGCGTACAACGAGGCCGTCACCGCGCACGGGCTCATCATGGTGTTCTGGTTCCTCTCGCCGTTCGGATTCGGGTTCGCGAACTACTTCGTGCCGCTGCAGATCGGCGCCGACGACCTCGCGTTCCCCCGACTAAACGCGCTGTCCTACTGGATGTACCTGTTCTCCGGCATTCTGCTGGGGATCAGCTTCTTCCAGGGAGGGACGCTCGACGCCGGGTGGACGATGTACGCCCCGCTCAACATCCCGATGTACACGCCGAGCATCGGGTCGACCGGGGCGGTGCTCGCGCTGTTCATGTTCGTCGTCGGCATCACGGCGTCAACGGTGAACTTCCTCACGTCTATCCATCACTCGCGCGCTGAGGGAATGGGGATCATGGACATGCCGATGTTCACCTGGTCCATGCTCGCGACGGTGTGGATGATGCTGTTCGCGTTCGCGGCACTGCTGGCGGTCGGGCTCATCCTCGCGTCCGACCGCGTGCTCGGGAGCGTGTACTTCTCCGCGACCGAAGGGGGCTCTCTGCTGTGGGGCCACCTCTTCTGGTTCTTCGGCCATCCGGAGGTGTACATCGTCTTCTTCCCGGCGCTCGGCGTGATGTTGGAGCTGTTCCAGACCTTCTCCGGGCGGCGGCTCGTCGGCCGCAAGTGGGTGATCATCTCCATCTGTCTGATCTCGGTTCAGTCGTTCCTCGTGTGGATGCACCACATGTTCCTGACGACGATCAACCTGGAGATCAAGACGCTGATGATGGCGAC
>ENA-ORDC01000446-ORDC01000446.1-marine-metagenome-genome-assembly--contig:-NODE-446-length-41209-cov-8.802052_pt1 | contig 41209 bp, 37 predicted proteins | sample MGYA00237783_ERZ508515 | MGnify/ENA primary metagenome ERZ508515 (study PRJEB26186, sample SAMN06268792) | marine metagenome | isolation source: Eden Landing Ponds, San Francisco, CA, USA | place... | reverse complement strand
TTTACCATCGAACTCGTCAAACAGCAGATCCAGAGCGAGGAGAAGTTCGGCGTCCAGAACGACCTCGTGAAGATGGAAGCCGGCGAGACGATGGACATCGGCGACCAGAACGAACTCGAGTTCGTCAACGTCACCCACTCCATCATCGACGCGATCAACCCGGTCCTCCACACCCCCGAGGGGGCCATCGTCTACGGCCTCGACAAGCGCATGGACCACACCCCTGTCATCGGTGACCCGATAGACATGGACCGCTTCCGCGAGATCGGTCGCGACGGCGTGCTGTGTTACATCGAGGACTGTACCAACGCCAACAAGAAGGGACGGACCCCCTCCGAGTCCGTCGCGCGGCGTCACCTCAAGGACGTCATGTACAGCATCCAGGACTACGACGGCGGTATCGTCGCCACGACGTTCTCCTCGCACATCGCACGCGTGAAGTCGCTGGTCGAGTTCGCCGACGACATCGGTCGTCAACCCGTCCTGCTGGGTCGCTCGATGGAGAAGTACTCGGGCACCGCCGAACGCCTGGACTTCGTCGACTTCCCGGAGGACCTGGGCATGTACGGTCACCGGAAGTCCGTCGACCGGACGTTCAAGCGGATCATGAACGAGGGCAAGGAGAACTTCCTGCCCATCGTGACCGGTCACCAGGGCGAACCGCGCGCGATGCTCACCCGGATGGGCCGGGGCGAGACGCCCTACGAACTGGAAGACGGTGACAAGGTGCTGTTCTCGGCACGAGTCATTCCCGAGCCGACGAACGAGGGCCAGCGCCACCAGAGCGAGACGCTCCTGCGGATGCAGGGCGCGCGCATCTACGACGACATCCACGTCTCGGGCCACCTCTGCCAGGAGGGCCACTACGAGATGCTCGACGCGTTGCGTCCCCAGAACGTCGTGCCCGCTCACCAGGACATGTCCGGGTTCTCCTCGTACGTGAACCTCTGTGAGGACATGGGGTACACGATGGGCGACGACCTGCACGTCACACGCAACGGGAACATGATCCAGCTGGTCGAGTAGTATGACGAACCAGTCCCAGGCGGCAGTCGAGCAGGCGATCACGGTCCGTCGCGAGCGGGTCAACGATGCGATCCCCGAGGAGTTGCCGGCCGCAGAGCCCGAGCGTCTCTACGAGGCGACCCGGTACCTGCTGGAAGCCGGCGGCAAGCGCCTGCGTCCAACCGTGCTCCTGCTCGTCGCCGAGTCGCTCGCGGACGCAGCGGTCGACCCCGAAACCGTCGACTACCGGTCGTTCCCGCCCGGGAGTGGCGACGACGCGATGGACCTGATGAAAGCCGCGGTTAGCGTCGAGGTCATCCAGTCGTTCACCCTCATCCACGACGACATCATGGACGACGACGACCTGCGCCGCGGCGTGCCGGCCGTCCACCGGGAGTACGACCTCTCGACGGCCATCCTCGCCGGGGACACCCTCTACTCGAAGGCGTTCGAGGCCATGTCGGCTACCGGCGCGGAACCCGACCGTGCGGTCCAGGCCGTCGGGGAACTGGCCAGTACCTGTACCAAGATCTGCGAAGGACAGTCACTGGACATCGACTTCGAGTCACGCGACGCGGTCACGCCCGACGAATACCTGGAGATGGTCGAGTTGAAGACCGCAGTGTTGTACGCCGCGTCGGCCTCTATTCCAGCCCGGCTCATGGGCGACGACACGGCCGCCGAGGCGCTGTACGGCTACGGACTCGACGTCGGGCGGGCCTTCCAGATACAGGACGACCTGCTCGACCTGACGACACCCAGCGAGAAACTCGGCAAGCAGCGAGGGTCGGACCTGGTCGAGGGCAAGCAGACGCTGGTGACGTTACACGCCCGCCAGCAGGGCGTCGACGTCGACAACCTCGTCGACACCGAGTCCGTCGAGGCGGTCGACGAAGCGGAGATCGAGGTCGCGGTCGACCGCCTCCGCGAGAGCGGGAGCATCGAGTTCGCCCGCGAGACCGCACAGGACCTCGTCGACAGCGGGAAGGCCAACCTCGAAGTCCTCCCCGACAACGAGGCTCGCGCCCGTCTGGACGACATCGCCGACTACCTCATCGAACGCGAGTACTGACGTCAGCTATCGACCGCACTCTCCGGGACCCCGGTCGCTGACTCCGTCTCGGTGCTCGCGACGTCGCCGGCCAGATACGCGTCGAGCGTCCGCAGATCCTCCGGGTCGACCCCGAAGGCGTCGATATCGTTCTCCTCGGTCGTGTTGTCGAATCGGAGCGACCGGTACTGGTCGCGACCCATCGGAATCAGCGGGAGATACTCCGCGACGGTCAGGCCGATCCCCGCGAGCACCATCGGGACCGGGAGGACGCGCAACGACTTCCCCTCGGACCGGTAGATCTCGCGGGCCACGTCTGCGAGTGTCAGCACCGCCGGCCCGCCGATCTCGTAGGTTTCGCCCGCGTGGGCGCCGTCCTCGACGGTCGCCGCGAGCATCGGCGCGAGGTCGCCGACCCAGACCGGCTGAAACCGTGTCTTCCCGCCGCCGGGCAGTCCGGTGACGTACGGCGTCGTCAGCAGTCTCGTGAACCCGACGAACTCCCCGCCGTCGCCGAACACCACGGAGGGGCGGACGACCGTCCAGTCGAGGGTCGATCCACGAACGACCGCCTCGGCGCGGCCCTTCGCCCGGATGTACGCGGTCGGCCCCTCCGGGTCGGCGCCGAGCGCGCTCACCTGGAGGAACCGGTCGACGTCGTGACGTTCGGCCGCCCGGACGCAGTGCTCGGTACCGACGCGGTGGACGCGGTCGTGGGCGTCGTCACCACCCTTCGGCCGGAAGAGCGGCGACAGTGCGACGAGGTTGACCGCTGCGTCCTGGCCGGCGAAGGCGCTCTCGATGGCGTCGTAGTCGGTGACGTCGCCCGAGACGGCTTCGACGTCTCCCCGAAACGCCGCGTCTGTCGGGTCGCGTGCCAGCGCAGTCACGTCGTGGCCGCGAGCGGCGAGTGTTTCACACAGCGCGGTGCCGACGAAGCCGGTCCCGCCGGCGACGAGTACGTTCATGTCCCGTCGTAGGCCGGTCTCGGGTTTCACGCCACTCGCTGGCGTTCGCGACGGGGGGTGTCGGTGTGGACAGGGGGTGTCCGAGCGCCCGGTCGCTCGCCGGCGGCGACGCGCGAAATTCGCTGCGTTCGCCGTGAGGCGGGGCGTGCGGTCAGCGGAACGCCCAGGCGAGGGCTGCGACGTTGCCCACGGCGAGTACCCCGATCGCCAGGTACGCCGTCAACCGGGGGCCGACGACGCGGAGGGCCGCGAGTACGACTCCGAACCCGGCGACCAGCCCGACGACCATCGCGAGCCCGGCCAGCATCTCCGTTTTCATCTCAGTGGACACGCTGTGTGGCGTGAGCGTCCGGGTCGAACCGGCGTCGTCGTCGCGGGCGTCGAAGACGCGAGTCAGATACGCCCGGAGTTCGTCCCAGACGTATATCGAGAGCCCGTGGAGGGCCACACCGTACGCGACGACGACCGTCACGACGCCGAGACCCCACGCGTCCAGAACCACGAGCAGTAACCCCCCAGACAGGATGACCAGGGTCGCGGCGGCGTGACCGGACGCTCCCTCCAGGTACCGGACCGCCTCGACGCGCGTCACCTCCCCGGATACCGTCGAATCGACGGACTGCTCCCCGTTCGTGTCCGGGTCGGTCGGTGGCTGGGGGTTCACGGCTGGGTCGTCTAACTGTCTCCTCGAATGATAATATAGTTTGGGTCCGCTGTTCACTGCGTGTGCAAACCTAGCAGCGGTTTCCGATGAATCCGTCGTGAAATAAACGACGACCGCTGACCGCACCGGATTCGTGCTCGTGAGATGAAAGCCCTCGGGCCGCTGGCGGTCGCTGTCTCCGAAAATCTAAGATTTTCGGGATGACGAGAGAGCTGGGCTCTCTCGAACCACGCGGGATGTTCCGCTCGAACAGCCGCACTGCGCCGCACTCGCTCGAATAGAGCCCGCTCAGGCGACTGAATTGCACGCCAGCGACCCTCGCCCTTTCAGTCCGCCAGGAAAGATCTAGTTGCACAGGCTGTCTCGACGTGGATCGTTCGGTGGCCGACTTCATAGAAATCTTCCTGGCGGACTGGAAGGGCGAGGCGGGGTCGCGGGGCGAAGCCCCGTGGTCGCTGCGCGGGCGACTATCCGCGCGGGCTGTGCGGAGTGCGCGGATACCCCGCGGCAGCGACCGCGAGCCCGCCGAGGGCTTCCATCTCGCGATCATGAATGTGGTTGCGGGATCTACAACTGTGGTCACGGGTGCCGTACTGGCTCAGACTGTTACCTCTACACCTGGCCCTCACGCCCGGAGTGTCTCGGCGACGGTTTCGCTGACGGCCGGCGTGACCCGTGCGACAGCGGCGGCGTAGACGTACTCGCCGAGGTCACGCTGGATCCAGTCCGCGGGGACCTGCTCCCGATTTTCGTACGGGCCGATTTCGCCGTCGACGGTCGCCACGAGTTCGGCCATGTTGTGGAGCGTGTTCCGGGAGAGACTGGGCTCCGCCGCCTCGTCGAGCGCTGTCTCGATAGCCGTGACGGCGCTCTCCCGGAGTTCGGCCACGTCCTCGGCACTCTCGACCGCGTAGCGCTCCCCCGACTCGACGCGCTCCCGGAGGTCCTGGAAAGCGCGGACGCGAGTGAGTTCGCGATGGACCGCGCCGAGTGCCGAGGCCACCTCACCGTCGTCGCGGTGGGAGGTGATAGAGCCGGAGTACGTGATATCGCCGTGGAGGTACTGCAGGGAGGTCTCGACTGGCGAGTCCTCGATGTCGGCGTCGACGACCGCCGAGACGGAATCAGTTTCGTCGAAGTCCGCCGTCTCGGTCTCCAACTGGTCGACCAGCTCGTCGAGTGCACTCTCGAAGGTCGCCGCGAGGTCACGACTCCTCGCCAGGTCCGCACGGAGGCGGTCGAAGAGGTACGTGGCGTCGGTGAGCGACGCCCGCCCGCGTTCGAGGTCGGCGGCGTACTCGCCGACGGTGACGAGGTTCTCGGCCTGTTCCGTCGTCCGGGGATCCCCGGGCCACGCATCGGCGTCGTTCGCCGCACTCGCGACCATCGACTCGACCGGTTCGTAGACGAGCAGTGCTCGCACCGGGTCGTCGCCCACGTAGGAGAATCGGTCGCGGAACGCGGCGACGTCGTCGGCGAGAGCCTCCGCGTCGTCCTCGAGGGCTTCGCGCCGGAGTCCATCCTCGGCGTACGCCCAGGCGGTGGCGACAGTACGACCTTTCCCGCGGGCGTCCCGGAGCGTGGAGATCGCCTCGTAGGGTGATTCCGCGCTCTCGGCGTCTTCGAGGGTCGACCGTGCCGTCTCGGCAGCGGCGTTCATCTCCTCGCGCATCGCGCCGTTCGGGAGTTCCCCCTCCTCGAAGGGTAGTGGCGCCTCGGAGAGGAGTGTCCGCGTCCGGTCGGCGTGACCCTGGACGTGGTCGTCAGCGATGGAGACCGGCACTGTCTGGGGGATGTTGGGTGCCTCCTCGGCCGTGATCTCGTCGAGGCGTGTGGCGTCGAGGTCGGGTGGCGACGATCCCCCCAGATTCGGCAGCGCGCCACAGCCGGCCAGGACCGCACTGCCAGCGAGCGCCAGGACGCCCCGCCGTGTCGCCCGGAGGTCCTCGCTCATCGGTCCCCTCCGCTGGTGTGAACGGCTGTGGCCGTGTCGTCTGTGGCAGTGGTTTCACCCGCCGTTCCGGTCGCCTCGTTCTCCGGCCGGCCGCGTTCGTCGAGTCGCCACCGCGGGACGGGACAGCCGCCGTATCGCGTGTGCGTGCCGCCGGATTCGATCTGTCGCGGGTCGACGCTGCCGTCGAGGCGGACGAATCTGGCGACGCTGTCGTACTCGTCCGTGCTGCAGGCGACGTCGTAGTCGCGGTAGACCTCGGCGTACGTACGCTGTAACTCGACCGCGTCCCAGGCCACGTAACAGAGGTGTCGTTCGTAACACTGGCGAACGCTCCCGCGATCGAGGAACACGAACGCCGATTCGAAGTCGGTCTCGTCGAGGAACTGTCGGGCAGTGTCGGCGCCTTCGACGTCGTCGATCTGGAGCCACGAAGCCGCCTCGTCGCTGGTGACGAAACCGTCCTGGACCGCTCGTCGGCGTTCGCGTTCGCTCTGGTTCACCTCGCCGTCCGCGTCCGCGACTTCGACGAGACGCTCCCGCGTCCCGGATTTCCGGATTTTCACCGTCGGTGGGCCCATCGCGACGTTCTCCGGGCGATCGAACCTGTCCCCGCCGTCGCTGTCTCCATCGGCGCCGTCGCTACCGCCGTCGGACTGTGAGCCATCGGTGAGGCTGTTACACCCGGCGAGCGCGGCGAGGAGGGCGACGCCGCTGGAGAGGGCTTGCCTGCGTGTGGGGGCCATCGTCGCAGATACTCACGCTCGCTTCGTATGTAGTTGCCGTTCGTTCGTCGGCTGGTCAGAAGGGACCGATGCCGTCGACTTCCGTCGCTGTTTCGCGATAGCGCTCGAAGCGTTCGACGGCCCACTCCCGGAGCGCCGGGTCGCTACTATCGACGCAGGCCTTGAGGTTGCCGTCGGCGCCGTAGGCGAGGACGAACGTCCGGTCGTCGGTGACGGTGAGTCCCAGCTCCACGGAGCGGTCGGTGCGATACAGCGTGAACGACGGTACGGCGAGCACCGTCTCGAACTCCAGGGGGTTTTTCTCGCGAGCGGCGGTGACGCGGTTTGCCGGCAGGACCACCTCGGTCGTCGCGCCCCGCTGGACCTGTTTTGCGTGTGGTTCGTGAAAGAGTCGCGAGAGGATGGGCGCGAGCATCCGGACGTGGTCGGTTTCGAGCGAGCGGACGGCTTCGACGTAGTGGGTGACCGGTGCCTGGGGGTGGTCTTCCTCGGCGGTGACGTACGTCGCGTCCGCGAGCCACGCTGGGTCCGGGGCGTCCTCGGGGTCGGGGAGGTGTTCGTAGAACGTCGCCAGGTCCCCGAGTGCGTCGAGACGGTCCAGACAGTCAGTGTAGGTCTCGCGCACGAGGTGTCCCGTCGTCGTGAGGTGATAGTCGCCGTCGCGTTTTCGGGCCCACCCGCGGTCTGTGAGTTCCGAGAGGTTCCGCTGGGCGCCTCTGTTCGAGACGTCGAGCGCGTCTGCGACGTCCCGGGGTGTGGCGGGTTCGTCCGCGAGGTGGTCGATCAGGGCCAGTCGGTCGGGCGACCCCGCGAGAAAGGCCACGACCTCTCTGGACATGCGAGACGATCCGACACCGACCGGGAAAACTGTACTGTTGGGACACCCTACCGTGGCGAGCGAGTGTCATCCCCTCGGTGACGCCCTGTTTCCACACCCCACCGTGGCGGCCTGTTTCCACACCCCACCGTGGCGGCCTGTTTCCACACCCCACTGTGGCGCGCGCTGTCGAGCGGAGCGAGACGCTCCGCGCCTCGATGCGAACGGGGAGGAACGACCCGTGAGCGCGTTCATGCGCGAGGATGACACCGTGCGAGGTCTTCGTGAGCGAACGAAGACTCGTCAGAGCTAGCTCTGACGGTGGACGAGCATCGAGCGGGCGGTGCGGAGAGCGAGACGCGCAAGAGGTAGGGCAGGTCTGAGGCTGTCTGCGGTACTGTGCTGTGCGGGGCCGGACTACCGTATGCATCGATGATTTGATAGTGATTATTGTAGCGATGTACCGGTATGCGCCGACCCCGGGGGCGGCGCCATCCGGACATAATCTACAACAAGCACTATGAATGGATGTCTGTTCCCGTTGACCGGGCGGTAGGACACACATGCAACGAACCCAGAAGCAAAGTTCTACCTTCACGGGCAGATGGCGCTGGGACGACGATACTGATGTCGATCTTTTTTAACCGCGCCGAGGAAACGGTAGACACTGTCGATGACACGTGACACCGTTCGCGTTCGACGCCACGAGGAGATCGACCGGGTGAATCCAGAAGTCCACGGTCACTTCGCCGAGCACCTCGGCCGGTGTGTCTACGGGGGGATCTGGGTCGGCGACGACGACCGGGTGCCGACGACCGACGGCATCCGCGAGGACACCGTCGACCTGCTCGCGGATCTGGGGGTGAACCTGCTCCGGTGGCCGGGCGGCTGTTTCGCCGACGCGTATCACTGGCGCGACGGCGTCGGCCCTCGCGAGGACCGCCCGCGCCGCCCGAACGATTTCTGGGCGCAGGGTCGCGAGAAACTGTTCGAGGAGTCAAACGCCTTCGGAACCGAGGAGTTCGTTCGGCTGTGCCGACTCGTCGACGCCGAGCCGTTCCTCGCCGCCAACGTCGGGTCCGGGTCGCCGACGGAGGCCAGAGAGTGGGTAGAGTACTGCAACAACGACGCCGACACGACGCTCACCCGGGAGCGCGCCGACAACGGCAGTCCGGAGCCCCACGACGTGACCTACTGGGGGGTCGGCAACGAGAACTGGGGCTGTGGCGGCCAGTTCGACCCCGAGACCTACGCCGACGAGTTCAGGCGCTTCGCCCACTACATGCGCCTCTCCGGGGCCGAGGAGACCATCGCCTGCGGGCACATCGACGAGGACTGGAACCGTCGGTTCCTCGAGGCACTCACCACGCCGGACCTTATCGACCATCTCTCGGTCCACCGCTACTTCGGACGTTTCGGCCCGGAGTGTGGGAGTCCGACCGAGTTCGACCGCGAGGAGTACTACACGCTCTTTGCCCACTCGCTGCAGGTCGGCCTCGATATCGACGATGCGGCGGCCGCCCTGGACACGTACCTCTCGACGGACGACGTGAGCGTCGCGGTCGACGAGTGGGGTGCCTGGTACCCCGAGGCCACGAGCGAGAACGGCCTCGAACAGGAAAACACCGTGCGCGACGCCGTCGCCGCCGCGGGCGTCCTCGACGACTTCAACCACCGCGCGGACGTGGTGTCGATGGCGAACCTCGCCCAGACGGTAAACGTCCTGCAGTGTGTCGTCCAGACCGACGAGGAGGCCGCCTGGCCGACGCCCACCTACCGCGTGTTCGACCTCTACGGCCCACACGCTGGCGGCACGGCGGTCCGGACCGTGGTCGAAACTGACGAGGTGGAGACTGACCTACGTGACCTCCCGCTCGTCAGCGCCTCCGCGACCGTGAACGACACGGAAAGCGGCGATGACGGCGGCGACAACAGTGACGACGGCGCTCACGTCACGTTCAGCAACCGCGCGCTCGACGAGGAGCGGACGGTCGCCGTCTCCGTCGAGGGTGAGTTCGACGTCGCGACCGGCGAGGTGCTGTTCGCCGACCACGACCCCGACGACTACTCTACCCGCGAGAACGCCGCGGGGTTCGAGGCGGCCGACCTCGACGTCGCGACCGAGGACGGGGACTTCGTCGTGACGCTCCCGCCCAACAGCGTCGCAGCCCTGTCGCTCGATTCGGCCTGATAGTGCTTATTGTAGTGATTTACCGGTACACGCCGGCCCCGGGGTCGGCGCGATCCGGACATAATCTACAATAAGCACTATCAGTCCGCCAGGGAAATGTACGTTTCACAGGCTGTCTCGGCCTTGAGTGGTCGGTAGCCGGCGCCACAGACTGAATCTCCTGGTGGACTGGAAGGGCGAGGCGCGCTCGCGTTCATGTAGTCGCCTCAGCGACCTCTATCCGCGCGGGCGGTGCCGAGAGCGCGGATATGTCACTGAGCGACCGCGAGCCCGCCGAGGGCTTCCATCCCACGATCACGAGTGCAGTCGAGAAGATCCTGAGTACAGTTGCGGCAACTCCGACAACTCGACTCGATAATCACACAACAGAGCGTGAACATCGGCGTGACGTCGCCTCACCACGTCGGTGCGTCCAGTCCCGCGTCTTCGAGGATGGGTTTCCAGCGTTGCTGGATCGTCAGTCGAGCGACGCCCACCTCCTCGGCGACAGCGCCTTGCGAGCGGCGGTCGCTCTCTGCGAGTCCGGCGACGTAGAGGCTCGCCGCCATCACCGCGGGTTTCGAACGGTCGTCGTCGGGGAGATTCGAGAGAAACAGGTCGACCGCCCGCGAGCGCGCCCCACTCCCGAGTTCCAACCTTTCGGCCGCGCGTTCGAGGTCCTCCAGCCACGCCTCGTTTTCGACCTCGTCGCGTGCCCGGTACATCACCCCACGTTTGACCAGCCAGTAACTTAAATCCGTCCGGGCGTGACGCCCGAAGCAACTGCCCGCGACGACCGCTGCTCGCGGTGGCGTTCGCAACCGTCTTGACGACCCTGTGCCTACTGTCGACCGTGACACAGTGGGTCCAGAACCCCGAGGGTGGGCGCGACCGTGGGCCGGTCGCCGTCGTCCGCGCGTGGGGAGAGGTACTCGTCAGACCGCGCCGACTCTTCCGGTCTGCGGTCGCACCGGCCGACCAGGCGCCGGGGCTGGTCTTTGCCTCGTCGGTCGTCCTCGTCGAGGAACTCTCCCGCGTCGCGACCGGGACGGCCGCCTACCCCGTGCTGGGCAACCGACCGACCGTCTCGGTCGTCTTCTGGCTCGCTATCGCCACGGTGCTCGTCGCACCTGCCGGTCTCCATCTCCTGGCCGCGCTACAGACGCTCATCCTGATCCCTTTCACCGAAGACCGGGCGGGCGTCAGCGAGACCGTCCAGACGCTCGCCTACGCCGGCGCACCCTGTGTCTTCGCCGGCCTCCCCTCTCCCGAAGTCCGCCTCCTCGCGACCGTCTACGGGGCCGTTCTGCTCGTCGTCGGTACGAGCGAAGTCCACGACCTCTCGCTCCCGGTCGCCGCGGCACTGAGCGCCGTCCCTTCGGTCGTCGTCTTCGGCTACGCCTTCCGCGGCTTCGCTTCCTTTTCGGCGGTGACGGGGCTGACGTGGGCCGACGTCGCCACACTCGCGTAACTGGAACAGGGCCGGTTCGCAGTCTGTCGGACGGTTTATGCACGGGCCGGACCCATCGCGGGTATGTTCACGCTCGACCTGGACCGCTTCACGTTCGAACTCAAAGACGGTGCGCTCAAACACGTCGGCGCCTCGAACAAGACGGCGACCGCGAAACTCTACGACGTCGAGGGCGTCGACGTCCGGGAGTTCGGCGACAACCGGGTGAAACTCGGATTCACCGACGACGAGGGCAACGAGGTGGAAGTCGCCCTGTTCCCCGAGGAGGCCCGCGAAATTGCACGCGGCATCGAACACCTCGAAGAAGAGAGCAGAGTCTTCGAGGACTGAGAGGGCTCATAGTGATTATTGTAGCGATGTACCGGTACACGCCGACCCCGGAGTCGGCGCGATCCGGAAATAATCTACAATAATCACTATCAATCGGCCGCCTCGATGCGGAGCCCGAAGCGCGTCTCCCTGTGGGCGTTGTCCTGATAGAAGTTGTCGATAGCTGCGACGAACAGGTGCGTCGCGGCCTCAGGTACTGTCACTGTCACGTTCGTCTGGTCGTCCTCGTTGTCGGCCACCAGGAAGTCCTCGGGGACGTCGGTCTCGGCGTCGCCCTCGTACGTGGCGCCCGTCTCGTAGTCGGCCCCCGCATCGATGGCATCTACGACGCGGTTGCGGGTATCGGCGGGTGCGAGACTCGCGCTCTCGCTGAACACTGCTGTCATCCCCGTCCCACCGGAACTGCCCGTGAACACGCCGCGTCGTTCGAGAACGATAGCGACACCGGGCTCGATACCGAGGGCTGACAGCTCGACCGGGCGTGCGTCACCCGCGCCGTCCCCCTGGGTCCTGAGGTAGGTCCGCGACGGGTCTACGTCCCGTTCGAACGGCAAATCCGGGGATTGTGTCGGCGTCCCGCCGGACCCACCGACACAACCGGTTACGCCGGCCGAGACTGCCGCCACCGAGCCCGCGAGAAACGCCCGTCGACTGAAATGGTTACTCGTCGTCACGTCTCTACGCTCTGTATCCCGACAGATAACTGTTTGTGTGCCATCATCTTGCCGGGAGCGTGCCGATGGATCGATCGCGGTCTCCGCGGAAGCGTTTCGACAACCGTTTTAGGGACCGGCCGCTTTCACTCGCTAATGGGTTCGTGTATCATCTGCGGCACGTCTACCGACGGTCGCATCTGTGACCTCCACGAGGAGGACGTCGTCTTCGAGTTCCGCGGGAATCGTCCCGACCAGCTGACGGTCGACCGCTTCTACCGCGGCACCGTCGACGGCTACGCCGAGTTCGGCGTCTTCGTCGATATCGGCGACAGCGTGACGGGCCTCCTTCACCGGAGTGAACTGGACCAGCGCCTCGAGAGTCTCGACTGGGACGCCGGCGACACCGTCTTCGTCCAGGTGACCAACGTCCGTGACAACGGCAACGTCGACCTCACGTGGTCGATCCGCCAGTCCGAACGCGAGTTCCGCGGCACACTCGTCGACGACCCCGACCAGGGGCCGCCGTTCGTCAAAGAAGACGAGGCCGAGGCTGAAGACGAAAACGAGGACGCGGAGTCGTCAGGGGGTGGGTCGGACGCTGGCGCCGACGACACCGAGGACCCTCGGGGCGCGCCTGAGGCGACAGCCGAGCAGTCGATGGACGCCACGAGCGACGAACTGACGACCGACACCGCCACGGATGCTGATACCGACGCCGCCACGGGTGCGAACACCGACGGCAGTTCGAGTGCCGACGTGAGTGGAGAGGCCACCGCGAGTGCGAGCGCAAGTGCCAGTGCTGGCGCGAGCACCGACGCCACGACTGGCGGCGAGAGCGGTGCCGTCGCCGCGACCGCAAGCGGTGGCGTCGAGGTCGAGGAACTCGTACAGGTCAGTATCGACTCACTCGCCGACAGGGTCGGCGACACGGTCCGTATCGAGGGTGTCGTCGAGTCGGCGCGCCAGACCAGCGGCCCGACGGTCTTCGAGATCCGCGACGAGACCGGCGCGGTCGAGTGTGCTGCCTTCGAGGAGGCCGGCGTCCGCGCCTACCCCGAGATCGGTCTCGACGACGTCGTCCGCCTGGACGGCGAGATCCGGGAACGCCGCGGCGAGATCCAGGTCGAGACCGAGGCACTGGTGGTCCTGGAAGACGAGGACCGGGCCGCGGTCCAGGACCGACTGACCGAGGCGCTCCGCGAACAGGCCGACCCCGGTTCTGTCGACCCGCTCGTCGACGACCCCGCAGTCGAGGCGCTGGCCGACGACCTTCGCGAGGTCGCGACGGCGGTCCGCCGTGCGGTGCTCGAAGACCGGCCCGTCGTCGTCCGACACACGGCGACCGCTGACGGGTACGTCGCGGGTGTGGCGCTCGAACGCGCGACGCTCCCGCTCGTTCGTGACCACCACGAACAACACGACGCGGTCTATCACTACTTCGACCGCCGCCCGCTCGAAGAGGGCGTCTACGACATGGACGACGCGACGCGGGACGTCACGAACATGCTCGGCGCTCGCGAGCGCCACGGCGAGAAGTTCCCGCTGTTCGTCTTCGTCGCCGTCGGCGCCACTCGCGACTCGCTGGACGGCTTCGAGTTGCTGGATCTGTACGGCGCCGAACGCGTCATCGTCGACGACGTCGCCGCCGACCCCGAGATGGACGAGGCGGTCGACGGTCTCGTCGCGCCCGATGCCGAACACGCCGCCGATACGACGGCGACGACGCTCGCGGCCAACGTCGCAGCCCACGTCGGTGAGGACGTCCGCGACGACCTGCGCCACCTCCCGGCAGTGAGTTTCTGGGAGGGTGCACCCAAGGCCTACGTCGAGGCAGCGGCCGAAGCGGGTTACGACGCCGACGCCACCCGCGAGGTCCGCGAGGCCGTCGCGCTGGAGGCGTTCTATCAGTCCTACGAGGACAAACGCGAACTCGTCACCGACCTGCTCTTCGGTGACGGCGACGGCCCTGGCGGCTTCGCCGGTCACGTCAGCGAGCAGTTCCGCGAGAAACTCTCCGCCGAGATCGAGACCGCCGAGGTCAACCTCGACTACCAGACGCTCGACGACGCGACGGTCGCTGTCCTCGACGCCGAGGCGTTCACCCACCGCTACGAGTTCCCGCCGACGCACCTGCTCGTCGAGGAACTCCACCGCGGCCACCGCGACGAGGTCGACGCCGTCGTGGTCGTCTCGGACGACGAACTCTACGTCCGGACCGACGCACCGCTGGACGTCCGCGACGTCGCCGACCGCGCCCGCGAGTGGGTGCCAAACGCCGGTATCACGGCCACCAACGCCCGCGACGGGAAACTGGAGTACGTCGTCGGCGAGCGCGAGTCCGTCCTCGATGCCGTCGTCGACGTCGTCGCAGACGAAGTGTCCTGATCGACGACTAACCATCCCGATCGACAGGGAAAGATTCACCACGCTCTCGTCCTTTCTCCGTCCATGGCAATCCTGGACGATATGGCGGATATTACTGCCGAACACGCCGACGAGAAGCTCAGGTACTTCGCCGGCGTGGACCCCGAGACTCGCGAGATAAGCGTCCACCATCTGCGCGAGGACATCCAGTGGACGAACCACCAGGAGCGGGAAGTGACCGAGGAACTCCACGAGGTCACCGCCAAGGAGAGCTACGAGCACACGATGGGCGTCGAGAACGTCAACCAGGTCATCAAGGTCGCAGACTCCAAGGTGCTCTTCACGGGGTTCATCGACGACCAGGTCGCCGTCGCCTCGTTCGAACGTGGTATCTTCGCCCGTCTCCCGCCGATCGTCGCCGACTTCCGCGAATACCTCGAAGAGAACGACGTCGATTTCGTCGCGTTGCACCTGTGAAGTGAGCGGCCGCTGTGGCCTGCGCGCCGTCGAGGAGTACCTGGCACGCGAGTGGACCGCGACCGAGTGACCCGACGTTTTTGCGCACACGAGTCGAGTGTCGGAGTATGAGTGACGGCACGAACGAGGACGAGAGCGCCGGTGCGGACGCCACTGGACCCACGAGCCTCGTCGCATCGACGGACGTCGACCCCCACAGTTACGACCACGGCCAGCGGACCTTCCGACAGTACCGACTCGCCCACGCCGCCGGTGGGGAGGCGCTCGGAACGAGCCTGTACGAACTCGACCCCGACCGTCGCACCTGGCCCGCTCACTACCACACCGGCAACGAGGAGGCGATCTACGTCCTCGACGGGGGCCTCACGCTGTGGGTCGGCCCGCTCGACGACCCGACGGAGAGACGACTCGACCCCGGCGACTACGTCGCGCTCCCGACCGGCCCCGACCACGCTCACGAAGTGGAAGCGACCGGCGACGACACCGCTCGGTTCCTCGTGTTCTCGACGATGCGGGACCCCGATTTCACGGTGCTGGACGGGTCCGGCGACGTCGAGCGGATGGCCCACCTCGTCGCCGGCGACGCGCCCGGAGAGTACGAGGGACGCTACGTCTCCAGAACCGTCGATTTCGACGCCGAAGTTCCCTACTGGGAGGTGAGCGACGACGGTTCTGACGACGGCACGGACGACGGATCGAACGACGGTTCGGACGACGGCGCGGACGACGGTTCGAACGGCGGAGATAGTGACGAACAGGGTCGGACAGCGACAGGATCCGACGCGGATCACGTCGTCGCCGAAGCCGACCTCGACTGGGACGAGTACGACCCACCCCGAGCGGGACACCGCTTCCGTCGGAAGCAACTCGGCGCCGCTGCGGGCGGCGAGAGACTCGGAACCAGTCTCTACGAGGTCCCGCCCGGCCAGCGAACGTGGCTTCCCCACTACCACACCGGCAACGAGGAAGCGATCTACGTTCTGGCGGGCGAGGGGACGGTCACGCTGGGCGGAGACCGGGACGAACACGCTCTCTCGCCGGGCGACTACGTCGCGCTCCCGGCGGGCGAGGCGGGCTATCACGACGTCGTGGCCGGTGACGAGACACTCCGATATCTGCTTGTCTCGACGATGGAAGAGCCCGACGTTACGGTCTATCCCGACGACGGGAAAGTCGGACTGTACGCGGGGGCAGCACCCGGTGGCGACAGCGAGGCGCGGACGCTCTCGACCTATCTCGACGCGAGCGCCGACGTCGAGTACTGGAGTGACTGACTGTGCGACCCCGTAGACGCTGCCCCGCGGCCCCAACACTCGATTACCGTCGTCGGGTCGACCGGGCACCCCACCGCCTCGGTGGTGGGACCACTCCGACCTAGACAGCTAGCATGGACCGTTACGGTGATGACGGTCGTCTCCGGTGTATGGCGATCGATAGGACGGGGCGGCGCCGTTTCCGGCGTCGACAGTCGGGAACCGACACAGGGACGAACGACGGCGGCCGACATCGGTCGAAGGGGACGGGAGCATGGTCCTCCGGCTGTTGATGCTCCCGTTTCGCCTCGTCGGGTTCCTCGTCTCGCTCGTATTCACGGTCGGGATCCTCGAAGGATTTGGCCTGTACGCGTATCTCCAGTGGCGACACGAGGCCACCCTCGAGGCGCTGCTGGCGAATGGTGTGACGGTCCCGGAGGTTCTCGACGTCCTGTTCGGTCACCTCGACGTCCTAGGCGTCGCGGCGATCCTGTTCGTCGCCGCGTTCTGGCTGGCACTGACCTCTGATTCGAGCGGATCCACGCACGCCGATGGCTGGGACGACGGCGACGGCGGCGGTGGATTCGGCGGGTTCGGCGGGGACGGCGGTGGCGGCGTGTTCGGCGGGGACGGCGGTGGCGGCGGTGGCGACGGTGGCGGAGGCGGTGGTGGCGAGTGACTTGTCGGCCACATCGAATAACTGGTCGGTCACGACGAGCCGGAGTCTCCGATGCAGAGCCAACACGCTTATTCGATCCACTCTCCGAGTGTGACCAACCGCGATGAGCACCGAGCCGCCCGAAGCCGACGAGAGCAACTCCGGCTCCGACCCCGACGAGCCCGAGGCCTACCTGCAGGCCTGCCGGGAACTCGTCGACCGGATACTCGCCGGCGAGATCGAGCGCGACGAGGTCGAACGCGCCAAGAAAGACGTCTGTGGGAAATATTCGTCGCCGAAGGTCCCCCGCAACTCCGACCTCATCGACTTCGGACCGGAAGAGCGCCGCGAGGAACTCGAAGACGTCCTCCAGCGCAAACCCGTCCGGACGGCCTCGGGTGTCTCACCCGTTGCGATAATGACCTCGCCCCACCGCTGTCCACACGGGAAGTGTCTCTACTGCCCCGGTGGGCCGGATTCGGAGTTTTCGAGCGCCCAGTCCTACACCGGCCACGAGCCAGCCGCCGCACGGGGTGTCCAGAACGACTACGACCCCTACGGGCAGGTCCGCCTGCGTCTCGAACAGCTCCGCCAGATCGGCCACCCCGTCGACAAGGTCGAACTCATCCTCATGGGTGGGACGATGACCGCCCGCTCGCACGACTACCAGGAGTGGTTCGTCAAGCGCGCGCTGGAAGCGATGAACGAGTACGATCCGACAGGAGAGCCCCAGCCCGCCGAGGACGAGAGCTTCGCCCAGGATCCCACCGAACGCGAGTTCCGGTACGTCGAGGACGTCGTCACCGAAAACGAGACGGCCGACGTCCGCAATATCGCGACCACCTTCGAGACCAAACCCGACTGGTGCGATCCAGAACAGATAGACCGGATGCTCGACCTCGGCGCGACGAAAGTCGAGGTGGGTGTCCAGACGACCTTCGAGCGGATCAACCGCGAGATGCACCGGGGCCACGGCACGCAAGACGCCATCGACGCCAACCGACGCCTCCGTGATTCGGGGTTCAAGGTCGGCTTTCACATGATGCCCGGCCAGCCCGGCATGTCGAAGGAGATGTGCCTGGAGGATTTCCGGCGTATATTTGAACAGGTAGAGTGGCGGCCGGATTTCCTGAAGATCTACCCGACACTCGTCGTCGAGGGGACCGCGGTCTACGACTGGTGGCACCGCGAGGAGTTCGACCCGCTGGACAACGAGGAGGCCGCCGAACTCGTCGCCGAGATCAAGTCGATGATCCCCGAATACACCCGTCTCCAACGTGTGCAGCGGGACATCCCCGCCGACTTCATCGAGGGCGGCGTCTGGAAGTCGAATCTGCGACAACTCGCCCGCCAGCGCATGGACGAGCACGGCTGGAGCTGTGACTGTATCCGCTGTCGAGAGGTCGGCCACCACGACGACGAACCCGAGGCGGTCACGCTCGATACGGCCACGTACGAGGTCGCGGGCGGCACCGAGCACTTCGTCAGTTTCGAGGACCGCGAGCGGGGGATCCTGGTCGGGTTCTGTCGTCTGCGGTTCCCGAACGACCCCGTCCGCAGGGAACTCGCCGATGCCGCGGTGGTTCGTGAACTCCACGTCTACGGGAGTGAGGTGGGTGTCGGCGATGCCGCCGGCGAGGGCGGCCACCAGCACCGCGGGTACGGTCGGCGGCTGATCGAGCGCGCCGAAGCACTCGCCGCCGACGCCGGCTACGAGAAGCTGGCCGTCCTCTCTGGTATCGGCGTCCGGCAGTACTACCGCGAGAAACTGGGCTACCGCCAGGACGGCCCGTACGTCTCGAAGCGGTTGTGAGTCCTGTCCAGCCCTACTCGTCGACGTAACTCCCGTATCTCATCTCGACCCAGTAGAGTTGTCCGTCGTAGCGGACGACGTAGCTCCCGCGGTACTCCGTCTCGACGACCGCGTCCTGTGACCGGAAGCGCTCGACCAGTGAGGCGAACCCCTCGTTGTCACTGCTTTCGAGGTATTTCGTGTCGTTGAGCGCCTCGTCGACGACGCTCTGTTCCGCTTGGGACAGGCCCGAGAGTTCGAACTCGTATCGGTCCCGTAACTGTCGGGCGTAGGCCTCGGAACTGTCGGCGACCGGCGTCGCCTCGTAGCGGTACACCGTCAGGGTCGTCTCCTCGACGTCGACCGAGACCGGGTAGGTCTCGCCCTCGTACCGGACCGCGTCGTGCTCCCAGTCGCCGACGAACGCGGAAGACGCGGCCTCGCTCTCCCGGTAGACCGCGCTCGTCCCGAAGTCGTAACCCGGCTGGAGGCGGTCCTCGACGACGTCACCACGGCCCAGCGCCCCGTCGAGAGTTCGCCGGTCGACGGCGGGCAGGTCCTCGTAGGCGACGACCGACCCGTCGGCCGAGCCGTTGTAGTCGACCTCGACGGTCACCCTGTGGGCCGATTCGGTGCCGGTCTCGGTGTAGTTCAGCGCGTAGAACCGCCCCTCGTGGCGGGTGGGGAGGTGTTCGTCCACTGGTGGGTCCCGTGCGACGACCGTGGCCGAGCCGTTCTCGATCACGCGTCGAACGAGGGACCCGTCGTCGCCCGACGGGTCGTCGCTGAGTTCGTCGCTCGCCTCGGTGGCCAGCCCGGCATCGTCGACGGGTTGCATCGAGAGCGACCCGTCGGCCGAACAGCCGGCGGTGACCGCCAGGAGGGCGACGAGCGCGAAGCCGAAGACGAATCTCCTGTTCATACGCCTCCGTCGACCGTTCCGTATGAGTGTCTTGTCTACGGACAAACGGCGACTTGTGTGATAGCGTCACACGGCTCGTTCGTCCCGGTTCGAGTCGGTTCGAGTCGGTTCGAGTCGGTTCACGCCTCCGGCGGGGGCGTCTCCTCGGGGCGCGTGACGGGGTCGCTGTCGTCGGTGACGTAGGCGCCGTAGTCCATGCTGGTCCAGTAGAGCTGGCCCTCGTAGCGGACGACCCAGGAACCGCCGTACTCGTCGCCCGCGACGGCCCGCTGTGACTGGAAGCGCTCGACCAGCGAGGCGAAGCCCTGTTCGTCGCTGCTCCCGGCGTAGTAGGTGCCGTTGGCGGCCTCGTCGAGGACGCTGCGTTCGGCGTCGGAGAGCCCCGACAGGGTAAACGCGTACTCCTCACGAAGATACGAGCCGTAGGCTTCGGCGCTCTCGGCGACGACTGTCGCCTCGTAGCGGTAGTTGTCGAGTTCGGTCCGTTCGGGCCCGTTGACCCGGATGGGATAGGTCTCGCCCCGGTAGCTGACGGCGTCGTACTCCTGGTCGGGGACGAGGACAGACGACTCGGCCTCGCGCTCGGTGTACGTGGTTGTGGCACCGAAGTCGTACCCAGGTTGGCGTCGGTCGGTCGGCCCCTTCACGAGCGGTTCGACCCGTTCACGGTCGACCGCAGGCAGGTCCTCGTAGGCGACCACCGACCCCTCGAATGAGGAGGCGTTGTAGTCGATCTCGATCCCGGTGTGATAGCCCGGGGTCGTGCCAGTGACGGTGTAGGAGACGTTGTAGAACTGTCCCTCGTGGCGGAACGGCAACCCGGCTTCGACCGGTGGCCGCGCCCCGACGGTCGTCGCCGACCCGTTCTCGATGGCGCGCCGAGCGACGCCGTTGTCGAAGCCCGGGGGCAGGCCACCCTCCTCCTCCGGGAGTGTCCGACTGGCTTCCTCGGCGAGGTCGACGTCGTCGACGGGTTGCATCGTGAGCGATCCGGCGGGGTGGGCACAGCCCCCGAGCATCGCGAGAACGGCGAAGAGGGCTACTCTTTGAGCAGCGAGAGAATCCCGCCGTTCACGGCGGGCGTGAATCGCGTCACTTCACCACACAAGCCACGAGCGACAGCACTCTGAATACCCCACGTCAACACAAACTTTCAAGATACGAAGAAACGTACTGAATAACGGATGCGAGTTGACATCGCCATCGACCGTGGAAGCGACCTCCACGAACGAGTGAAACAATACTCTCGTGAGAACGGCTTGCGAATGGACTTCGCCTACGCCGAACTCATCGAACAAGGCCTCGACGCTGAAGAATGAGTGAGGAATGCAAGACACTCGAAGCGTATCTTGCCCCACCTACTCAGCACAAGCAGCGCAAACTCCACGACGAACACGACCGATACGAAGCGTTGCTCCGAGAGTGCTTCAACAACGAGTGCGATACGATGACCGCCGTCAACGAGGTCGTCACAGGTGAAGACCTCAACTGGCACTCGAAAAATGCACTCAAGAAATACGTCCCCGACTTGCTTGACGAGGACACGTATGATGCAAAGCAACTCGCAGACACTCATCCCATCCGCTACGCCAACACCGCAGCCGTCTTCGACCACGATGAAGACCGTCACCACGAAATCTGCTGGGAAGTCTCCCTTTCCGGTCGTGGAACGAACTTCTGGATACCACTCCAGCTGAATCCCGAGCAAGAAGACTGGTGGCACTCTCTGATCGACGACGAAGATGAGAGTGTATGGGCTGGCGAACTCCGCCTGCAACGTGACGGCAACCGGTGGGTGTTGCACGTCACCGCGAACTACGAAGTCGAACCAGACCACTCGTGTTCACCCGAGAGTGGTGATGTGACGCCAGTCGGGTTCGATGTGGGTGAATCAAAACTCTTGGTGGGCTGTGCCCTCCGAGACGACACGCCCGGTGACCCGTTGTTCGTCGATGGTGGTCGCGTCCGACAACTCCGACAGAAACAAGCGAGCGCGGAAGACCGGTTGAAACCACGCTACGCGTCGAAACTCCTCGATAACCTCGTGTGGGGTCGGTGGCAAGACGCCATCGAAGATGAAATCGAGAAAGCCTCCAGACAGGCCGTCGAATACACTACCCGGTTCGAGAACCCGGTTATCGTTCTCGAATACCTTGGGGGTATCACGGACGAGGACATCGGGAAGTATTGGAATCGACGACTTGGCAAGTGGCTGTTCTCCCAACTCCAGTCACGCATCGAGGACAAGGCAGCGGAACACGGCATTCCTGTGGAATACGTGTACCCGCACCACACGTCGAAAACGTGCCATGCGTGCCATCATATCGGGTATCGACCGCATCAGGGAACGTTCCGGTGTACGAACGAGGAGTGTTGGGTGTCGGAGTATCAGGCGGATTTGAATGCAGCAGCGAACATAGCCAATCGGCTAAATCCGTGGGGAGAGAGCCTGCCTTGGAAATCGGCAGGCGATGACTCGCCGCGGAGTGGGGGCCAGTGGCAGGCCCACGAAGACACGTCACCGAGTGAGGGACTTCCGTCTGAGAAGCGGGCTTCCGATGACAAGGTTCCGTCTAGCTCACCAGCAGTGGGAGCGGGGGCGAAGCCAGAGACCGGTGACGCGCACACGTCTTGAAACCTTAATCCAGCACGTTGCTGGTATTCCACCCGTGGTGGAAGCCCCGGCGTCCACGCCAGGCGAGGATGTCACTCGACACCTGTATGAGTGTTTTGTGGCCGACATGCCCAGCGCGAACCGGACCGCACCGACGGGGTCATCCACACTCGGTCAGTATCGTTTTATCGGGGCGAGTCGAACGACCGCATATGGTTCGCCGACTCGGCGAGGGGCTCTGGCTGCTCGACCTGGGTCTGGTCCCGCCGTTTGCCTCCAACGGGTACCTCGTCGACGACGGTGACGTCACCCTGATAGACCCGGGACTGCCGTACAACAGTCCGCGCCTGCGTTCGCAACTCTCGGCTGCGGGCTACGAGGTCACCGACCTCGACCGGGTGCTCGTCACCCACTTCGACCTCGAACACTCGGGGGGGCTCCGGTCGCTCACGCCCGGGTTCGACGGCCCGGTGTACATGGGCGCCGAGGACCTCGCCATCGCGCGCGGCGAGTCGATACCGAACGCGACCCACCACAAGGGTATCTATCACCGCCTCGTCCGGACGCTCGTCGGGATCCCCGACGGAATCGCGGTCGAACCGGTTTCGGAGGGCGACGAGATCGGCGAGTTCCTCGCCTACCACACGCCGGGACACAACCCAGGTCACGTCGTCTACTTTCACGACGGTCTGAGCGTCGCCTTCCTCGGCGACCTCGTCTGGGAGGAAAACGGGAGACTCACCACGCCGTTCTGGCTGGACTCCTACGACATGCGCGGCGTCCGCGAGAGCGTCCACGACCTCGTCGAGCGCATCCCGCCGTTCGAGATCGCGGCCGTCGCTCACGGCCAGCCGCTCACCGAGAACGGCCGGCGGGCGCTGCTGGACTGTTCGGCCCGGCTGTAACCGCTCGACCCGACTGTAGCGACACATCTTTGCACCCGAGGCCGGACCTGGGGGTATGGACAGAAAGCGGGAGCTGACGAGCGTCGACCTCGCGGCGCTCTCGCGGGAACTCGCCGCCTACGAGGGCGCTGGCGTCGAGAAGGTCTACCTCTATCCCGAGCGGGACCTCCTGCGATTTCGCATGCGACAGTACGACCGCGGCCGCGTCGAACTCCTCGTCTCGGTCGGCGAGGACAAGTTCGTCACCGTCGTCGACCCCGACCACCTCCCCGAAGCACCCGAGCGCCCGCCGAACTTCGCGATGATGCTCCGGAATCGACTCCGGGGCGCCGAACTCGCCGGCGTCGAACAGTTCGAGTTCGACCGCATCCTCGAGTTGCGCTTCGAGCGCGACGGCGAGACGACGACCGTCGTCGCGGAACTGTTCGGCGACGGCAACGTCGCAGTGCTGGACGCCACCGGCGAGGTCGTCGACTCGCTCGAAACCGTGCGCCTCAAATCTCGTACTGTCGCCCCCGGAACCCAGTACGAGTTCCCGTCGGCGCGGTTCAATCCCCTCACCGTGGACTACGACGCCTTCGAGGCGCGGATCCGCGACTCCGACGCCGACGTCGTACGGACGCTCGCGACCCAACTCAACTTCGGCGGGCTCTACGGGGAGGAACTCTGTACCCGCGCGGACGTCCCCTACAACGTCCCCATCGAGGAGACGACCGACGACCAGCTGCGCGCGCTCTACGACGCCGTCTCGCGACTCGCCGAGCGACTCCGGTCCGGTGATCTGGACCCGCGGGTCTACTACGAGAGTGACGAGCAAGACGAGGGCGACGAATCGGATAGCGACGACCAGACTGACGGCCAGGAACCGTCCGGTCGCCGCGTCGACGCCACGCCCGTCGCGCTCGCGGAGTACGACCACCTCGCGAGCGTCCCGTTCGACTCCTTCGCTGGGGCGCTGGACGACTACTTCACGTTCGCCAGCGACGACGCCGACGGGGGCGACGAGGCGCCGAGCGAGAGTCGCGAGCGCCCGGACTTCGAGTCCGAGATCGAGACCAAAGAGCGGATCATCGCCCAGCAGGAAGGCGCGATCGCGGACTTCGAGGCCCAGGCCGAGACCGAACGCGAGAAAGCCGAGTCACTCTACGCCCACTACGACCTCGTCGACGACATCCTCTCGACCGTCGAGGCGGCGCGCGCGGACGGGCACTCCTGGGACGACATCGCCGAGCGCTTCGCCGCCGGTCGCGAGCGCGGTATCGCCGCGGCCGAGGCCGTCCGCGGCGTCGACGGCAGCGAGGGCACGGTCACGATCGCTCTCGACGACCACGAGGTGACTGTCGACGCGGACGAGGGCGTCGAGCGCAACGCCGACCTGCTCTACCAGGAGGCCAAACGCATCGAGGAGAAGAAAGCGGGCGCCGAGGCGGCGATCGAAAACACCCGTGAGGAACTGGCAGCTATCGAGGAACGTCGCGAGACCTGGGAAGCGGGCGGTGCCGAGGCGGGCGACACGAGCGAGGGTGGTGACGGTGACGAGGAAGACGACGAGGTCGACTGGCTCTCGCGTGCCTCGATCCCCGTCAGGAAGTCCGAAGAGTGGTACGAGCGCTTCCGGTGGTTCCACACGAGCGACGGCTTCCTCGTCATCGGCGGGCGCGACGCCGACGACAACGAGGCCATCGTCGAGAAGTACCTCGACCGCGGCGACCGATTCTTCCACACGCAGGCCCACGGCGGGCCCGCGACCGTCCTGAAGGCGACGGGGCCCAGCGAATCCTACGACGACGACGTCGAGATCCCCGAATCGAGCATCGAGGAGGCCGCACAGTTCGCGGTCTCGTACTCCTCGGTCTGGAAGGAGGGTCGCTTCGCCGACGACGTCTACGAGGTGGCCAGCGACCAGGTCAGCAAGACGCCCGAGAGCGGCGAGTACCTCGAGAAGGGCGGCTTCGCGATACGGGGCGACCGGACCTACCACCGCGACACGCCCGTCGGCGTCGTGGTCGGGATCACCTGTGAACCCGAGACGCGAGTGATCGGTGGGCCACCGAGCGCCATCGAACCGAACGCGGAGACGACTATCGAGGTCGAACCCGGCCGGTTCGCCCAGAACGACGTCGCCAAGCGACTCTACCGGGAGTTCAAGACCCGCTTTGCCGACCAGTCGTTCGTCCGCAAGGTCGCCAGCCCCGACCTGATACAGGAGTTTCTCCCGCCCGGCACGAGCAGGATAGTCGACGAGTGACGCCCACTCGAACGAGAGAGTGACAGCAAACGGCGTTCGTCAGTCAGGGGTCGAGCGACCGGTCAGCCCACTGGCGACTCGCCCGACGTGCGAGTCCCACACCGACGAGCGCGGCGACGGCGGCGACGCCCACGGCGACACCGTTGGCGAGCATCGGCGACTCGGTGTGGACGAGCGCCGCGACGACGAGCGGGACGGCGACGACGCCGAGTGCGACGCCGAACGCCAGGAATCGGGGTGTATCGAAGAGGAGTTCGTTGGGCGAGAGTCCCGTGATCAGGGCCGTCACGCCGTAGACGTACACCGCGACCAGCGGGAAGACGACGACGCCGACGGCCACCTCGACTGCCGGTACCCAGACCAGCGAGCCCAGCAGGTAGACCAGTCCGGCCGGAATGGACAGGACGAGATAGGCGCGGCGTTTCCCGGCGAAGACAGACCCCATCGAGACCGGATAGCGGCGGTACTCGGCGGCGTCGTCGAACTGCGTCACCCAGCTGTAGGTCGTAAAGGCGCCGAGTCCGAGCAGCGTTCCGACGGCGATCCCCATCGAGGGGTCGAGCGCCGTGACGCGGCCCACCTCGGCGACTAGCACTGCGGTGACGAGAAAGAGCACGCCCATCGAGAAGAACACCTTCCAGACCGAGCCGCTGGAACCCGCCACTTCCAGCACGCTGCGCGTCGCGATACCGTCACCGAGCACGTCGCGCACTCGCGAGTACCGGTCGGAGGACGTGCGTGCCGGGCCCGTTTCGGCGGGCTGGAAGAGTACGGGCCCCAGGATCGAGAGTGCCACTGCGGGACCGAACCCCGAGACTGCGCTCTCGACCGACGGGGACTCGTAGAACCCCAGCGGCGAGAACGCGACGACGTCGACCTGCCCCGAGAGGACGGCGGCGACGATACCCGCGAGTACGAGGGCGACGAGCCCGCGACTCCGGGTGCCGAGTCCCGCGAGCGTGAGACTCGTCCCGACGCCGAGCGCGAACGTGCCGCTGGTGGTCACCCACAGGAGTGCGACGGTGGCAGGCGCGACACCTTCGAGAACCGCCACTGCGGCGTAGCCGACCGCCAGCGGACCCAGGAAAAGCACCGAGTAGTACAGCAGGTCCTTCAGGAGAAAGACCGCAAGCAGGCGCCGCCAGGTCACGGGGAGCGTACGCGCCGAGAACACGAGCAGCGTCACGTCACCCAGCACGTCCCGTAGCGCGTCGCGCCCGACGAGGCCGATGGTGCCGACCTGGAGGCCGAAGAAGAAGACGAGCCCGTGGAGCCCCGCGGCGATGGCGTCCATCGAGGCGTTGGTCAGCGTCAGGAGCCAGATACCGACGCCCGAGAGGAGCGTCACGAGGACGGGAAACGCCGCGAAGCGGTCGCCGAACAGTTCGGCGTGGAGGCGCCACTCCTCCCGTATCATCCGCACGAGCAACCGCGGCGTGAGACGACTGGCACTCGTGCTCATCTGTCTCCGCCACCGCCGGCGAGGTCGCTCCCGCCGTCCGCCGTGGCTGTGCCCTCGCCTGCACTCGCGGTGCCCTCGGCCGCGGCGTCGTCGACCTCGCTCCGGAAGTAGTCGAGCAGTTCGTCCTCGTCGTCGAGGCCCCGCGGGTCGCGCTCGGCGACGAGACGCCCGTCGCGGACGATGCCGATCTGGGTACACAGGTCCGCGGCGACTTCGAGGAAGTGCGTCGAGAGAAAGAGCGTGTTGCCAGCCGCGCAGTACTCGCGCAGGTGGTCGCGCACCTCGGCCTGCATGATCGGGTCCAGGTTGACCAGCGGTTCGTCGATGAAGACCAGATCGGGTTCGTGGATGAACGTCTGGGCGAGCATCACGCGCTGGCGTTCACCCTCCGAGAGGTCGGCCGACATCGTGTCGAGTTTCTCGCGGAATCCCAGTCGGTCGGCCCACTCTGCGATGCGGTCCTCGGGCGCGTCGAACCCGCGGACGTCGCCGACGAACTGGAGGTACTCCCTCGGCGTGAGGAAACTCGGCGGGTCCTCGCGCTCGGGGAGGATGCCGACCACTTCCCGCACCGAGAGGGGGTCCGCGACCGGGTCGCGGCCGAGGACGCTGGCGCTCCCGCTCGTCGGTTCGGTCTGGCCGGTGAGTATCTCGATGGTCGTCGTCTTGCCCGAGCCGTTGGGGCCGAGCAGGCCGAACAGTTCGCCCTCCGGGACCGACAGCGTGAGTCCGTCGAGTGCCGTCACGTCCCCGTACGTCTTCGTCAACTCCCTCGTTTCGATCCCTGTCATGGAAGACACCGCGAGCCCTGCATTGGCCGATCTGTGCGTGTACTCCGAGTTATGGTTTTGGGGCGAAATATCAGAACGTGTAGTCGGTAGTCGTAGTGAGTTCACAGAACGATCTGCCTGTGCGGGACCTGTCGTCAGTGCAAACGTTCCTGCTGAACACCGTCGCACTCAGTCTGCGGTATCTCCGCGCTCGTCGGGTTCGAGTCGAACGCGTTCGACACCACCGAGGTCGTCGTATGCGCCGTCACTGGAAACGATACTCCCCCCGGAGAGCGCAGCGTGGAACGCGTCGAACGTGTTCAGTCCCTCGTCGATGTGTTCGGAAGCCTGATACACGACGTCCGGATCGCCGGAATACGTCGCCAGTTCGAGGATCGCCGTCACGGCTCGCTCGCGGTCGAAAGGGAACCGCTCTTCGACGAGGAACAGTTCGATGAACGTGGCCAGCGACACCTCCAGTTGCCCCTCGTGTTCCTCGAGGAACCGCTCGGCCCGGTCGTTGAGCCAGTCGTCGTTCTTCAGGAGCGCCAGCCAGAAGTCCAGATCAGCGTACATGCTCACTCGCTTGTTCTCCGGCCTCCTCGCTCGCTGCGGCTTCGAGATCTCCCATTGACGCCTCCCGGAGTTCGTCGGTCGCGGCCGCTCGGAGTTCCTCTAGCGGGTCGTCCGGGATCGGAACCAGTTTGATGCCGCTGTCCAGTTCGACCAGCCGGTACTGGTCGCCGTACCGGTCGCGCACCGCTTTCGGTATCGTGACTCGTCCGCGGTCGTCTGCTCGGACTTCTCCGCCCATATCAGTAGTATCGTGTGGGTTCACTTAATATCTATTCCCAAAATTCCCGACAACGTGGGAAACACCAGGCTACTCCTCGCTGGCATCCGGATACCATCCGATGTCCCTATCGGCTTCGACAATCTTGGTTCTCGGAAGACTGCGGATTCACTCGTCGTTCTCACGCGGGGCACAGCGAGGAGTTCGGTGATGGAGACACGAGCGGCAAAGACGAATACTACAACTACTGCGATCAGTCCGCCGCGGGGTCGGCGTGACTCCCGGCGTCGAGATCCCCCACATCACCAGATTCGGGTTCCAGACGGTCGCGCGAGCGCGAGCGTTTGCGCGCCCGGAGCGACTCGTAGAGCCGGTCGGGCACCTCCTCCCGAACGTGGTCGACCGTCTCGACGTCGAAGTCGACGGCCTTCGGGTCGTCGCCAGTGATGGACCGCGAACCTGCAGTGTCGACGACGACAGTCCCGAGTTTCCGCCGGCGCTGGAATATCGTCTCCGAACTGACGGTCGTCTGGACGCGGTGGTAGGGGACGATCTTCGTCGTCCGCGACCAGAAGCCGTTGCGCGTCACGACGTGCTCGTCGCCGAGGTAGTAACCGCGGTGTTTCCACTTCAGATGGGCCGCCACTGGCACCAGCAACAGCCCGAGAAGCGGCAGATACCAGTACGTGAGGAAATCGATGGCCGTCGAAGCAATGTAGAACAGGGCGGTCACCCCCAGGACGACCAGCGAGTACCTGACGGCGTAGCGCTCGCGGGCGCGCTTGGGCGGGCGTTCGAACTGGTCGAGGGGTGCGTCCTCGATCGACCGCAATAGCCGCTCCACGCGGTCACGTTCGGCCAGTGGGACGGCCGACTGCGAACCACCGGACTCGCTGGTCGAGGCGACGTGGCCGGCCGTCTCGATGTAGAGCGCAGCGTAGCCGAGTCGCCGCGCGAGCACGTTCTCCCGGACCGAGAGCGTCTGGACCTTCGAGAGGGGGATCGTCCCGCTGTACTTCTGGAGGAGGCCGCGCTCGTAGCGCAGTTCTTCGTCGGTCCGATTCAGCGTGAACCCGTAGTATCGCGCGGCACTGATCGCCCCTGCGAAGATCCCGATGGCGATTATCGAGAGGATCGCCGCGATCGGACCGAACAGGACGCCCAGCACCGTCTCCGGGCCGAAGAAGACCGGCTCCAGTTCCTCGAAGAAGGAGGGGCCAAACAGCGACCCCGCGAAGAAGATCAGCGAGACGACGCGGAAGTCCGTCGAGACGACCGCGAGCACGCCGAGTTCCTTCTGGGTAATCTCGAAGACGGTCTCCGCAGTCGGTTCGGCCACTTCGCCGTCGGTCGCGTCGCTCGTCGTATCGCCCGCTCGGCGGAGTCGACTCACCTCCGACTGGAGGCGGTCGGCCTCGTCTTCGCTGACGTACTGGAGTTGTGCCTCGGTCTGACCGCCACCGGCGGTTTCGAGGCCGACGCTGGCGATACCTAGCGCGCGCTGCGTGACAGACTGGCTGATGTCGACGTTCTGGATGCGTCGGAGCGGGATCTCGCGTTCGCGCCGCGAGAACACGCCGGACTTGATATCGAACGTGTCGGGGGTGAGTTCGTACTCGTAGCGCTGGTAGTAGGCGACGAAGTACCCGACGAACGCCGCCGCGATGCCGAGCCCACCCAGTATCCCCAGGACACTACCCTCCGCTCCGAGCGCCCCCGTCAGTCCGGGGACACCGATGAAAAAGAGGAAGACGACGATCCCCGCACCCTGCTGGACGAGCCTGTAGGGGATCGTCAGGACGTGTAGCTTGCGCGGGCCGCCGCCCACGGGTTCGTCGGCCGTCCCGTCTCCGGCGCTGGCGTCAGCTTCGACAGCGCCGGCGGCCGGTTCGCCACCCGCGTCAGCGACCGCATCGTCTCCCGTATCGACTGCCCCGGCGGCCCCATCCACGTCTTCCCCGGTGGCCGCCTCGTCGGTGTCCTCGGGAGAGTCCGACGGACCCTCGCTCATACGGCATCCTCCTCTTCGGACTCGATGGCGAGGCGCTTGAGGGCGGTCTGGAGTTCGTCGGCGCGGTCGTCGGTCAGGCCGGGGACGGTGACGTCGGCACCCCGCGAACCCGCGGTGTAGACGACCAGCGTCGAGAGGCCGAGCAGCCGCTCGACAGGGCCGCGTCTGGCGTCGATGTGCTGGACGCGGACGTACGGGGCGACGGTCTGGACGCGCGTGAAGACGCCGCGGGTCAGGTACAGCGAGTCCTCGCGGACCTCGTAGCGCCAGGACCGGTAGTAGAGGACGGCGTGGAGCGCGGCGAGGCCGCCGAATATCAGGAAGGCACCCACGCCGACCAGCACCGTTCGCTGTGCGAACCCGAACGGTAAGTCGCCGGGCGTCTCGACGAGGCCGAACTCGGGCCCCGCGAACTGGAATATCAGCGCGGCGACGACGGCGAGAAAGACGCCCCCGAACAGCCTGCTCGCGACCCAGTAGAGCCGGACTCTGGGGTCCAGGCGTCGCAGTTCGCCGACGGTCTCCTCGACGAGTTCCTCGTCCAGTTCCTCGATCGTCGCGGCCGACGTCCCGACCGAGCTGTCCTCGCTCGTGGCGGCGTCCGCGGACGCGGCGTCGTCGACGCGGGCCGTCTCCTCGGCGCCGGTCTGGACCGCCGGTGCTCCGCCGGCGTCGGCGTCCGTCGACGCGTCGCTCTCGCCTGTCGGCTCGGAGGGACTCCCGTCGGCGTCTGACTCGGCGGGGTCGTCGGGGTCGCTCATCGTCGGTGCCTCGAACGGCGGAGATTTAGGGGTTCCGCCCTCGCCGGGGATTTCGGCGCGCCCGGACCACTCCAGACTGGGACTTAGAGTGCTTCCGGGTCCGTCCGGCGCGTCACCGCTCGAGCGAGGAGATAGAGCACCACTGCGCCGACGGCGTAGCCCGCGACGTGGAGGAACGTCAGCGTCGTCGGACTGTCGACGGCGAGTTTCGCCACCGTGGTCGCGGGGTGCTCGGGGAGGAAGACGAGCGTCCCGAACACCAGCAAGACGACCACCGAGTAGAGCAACTGCGCCTGCCGTCGCGTGCCGGTCAGGAGGCCGAGCAGGAGTCCGAGCACGACGACCACCGTCGCGAAGGCTGTCACGACGGCCAGCAGCGGGACGGCGTTGGCCACCTGGATGCCGTTGAACCCCAGCAGGAGTATCCAGAGTGCGGCCTGGAGGGGTGCAATGGCTATCATCCCCATGGCCTTGCCGTCGACGATGTCGACCAGGGTGACCGGCGCGACCCGCAACAGTTCCATCGTCCCGCGTTCGATCTCCTCGGTGAACGCGTCGACGGCGATAGAGCCGCTGATAAAGGGGGGCAAAAAGAGGAGCAGCGGGACGAGCACGGTGTAGGTGAACCCGAAGTAGGGGCTGGCGTCGACCGCGCCCGGGACCGGGACCGTCGAGCGGTCGAGATACTGGGTCCGGGCGATCCGCTCGTTGCGCTCGACGGCCTCCAGCAGGTCGCGTATCTCGGTGACGATCAACGTCGTGCGTATGTTCTCTTCGGGGGCTACCACCTCGACTGTGATCCGCCCCTCGGAGTCGGTCGTCAGGAGGGCGGCGTTGAGTTCGCCGTCGACGTAGGCTGCGCGGGCCTCCTCGTTCGAGGGGAACCCGACCGCGCGGACGCCGCCCTGTTGTTCGGCGGCCTCGATCAGCGCGTCGCTGTGTTCGCCCGAGACGCCGACGACGACCTGGCTGCCCGAGACCGACCCGGGGTCGTACAGCGAAGTGAGCCCGACGACGAGAAACGACGAGAACGCCGCGACGAACAGCTGGATGAACAGTGCGAGGACGATCGTCTTCTCGCGACTCAGCGAGGCGACGTCCCGCCTGGCGATGACGACCCGCGGGTCCCTGAGCACGTTCGATAGCGTGAGCGACGCCAGCAACGAGCCCCCGCTCTCGGAACTCTCGGAGTCGCTGGAACCATCGTCGTCGCCGTCGCGCCACCGGTCGCGGCCTTCAGACATAGAGCGACACCACCGTGAGATTGTAGGCGAGGTGAACGACGACCGCTATCGCGAGCGCGAGAACGTAGGGCCGCTTCCCGCGACTCGCACCGAGCGAGGAGATGGTCGCCGTGACGACGTGCAAGACGAGCGGCGCGAACAGCAGCCCCACGAGCACGACCGGCAGCGGGAGGCCAGTCCCGAGCGTCGCCTGACTCTCCAGGGCGGCCCGGCCCGCGGGGACCTCGGGCAGGTCGACGAGCTGGGCGATGAGCGCGAACTTCTCCGCGACGAAAAAGCCCAGCCCGCTGAAAAAGCCAAGCACCACCGCGGTCTTCGCGCGCCGGTCGTAGCGGGCGTGTTCGTAGCCCGCGTAGACGTGCAGGCTCTTGGCGAGTTCCTCGATGACCGCAACCGCGACGAGGATGAAAGGGATAGACGCCTCGCCGAGGGCGAAGAGGAGCGCGACGACGACCAGTTCGGCGACGAGGACGAACGGGAGGAGGACCGCGGTAACGAGTGCGACGCTCCGTCGACGCTTCAACGGCGCCGCGAGGGCGTCCAGCACCTTCAGCGGGATCGGCCGCTGGGTGAACATGTCCTCCTCGCGGTAGAGTCCCAGTCCGAGGCCGAAGAGCACGGACGCGGTCAGCGTCGGCGGGAGCGTCGAGAAGGCGAACTGGCCCAGCCCGATGGCCTGGCCCTGCAGGTCGCGGACGACGAGCGTCAGCGGCGAGATGAGCGCGATGGGCGTCACGTCCGTGAAGATGGCGGGGACGAACGCGTAGGTCGTCAACGAGACGGTTATCGTCACCGTCACGAAGGTGAGTTCCTTGAACGACCTGGCGAACATCGCCCCCAGGAACGTCGACGAGAGAAAGAGCAGGGCCAGCGGCGCCACCGCGAGCACGGAGACGTGCGACCCCTGCAGTGCGACCGTGATGAGCGTCGCCACGGCCATCGACCCGGCGAAGTAGGGGAGTGTCTTGCCCGCGACGATGTCGAGTCGGGAGACGGGCGAGACGAGCAGGAGTTCGCCCCGGCGGTTGAGCCGCTCACTCAGTATCGTCGACCCGTAGGCCTGGATGACGAAGTTCAGCGGGAGGACGAACACGAACGCGAGCACGAGCGACCGGAACGGGAACGGCGGCGAGATGTCCGACGGCGCACCGCTGCCCGACCCCCCGGTCAGACGCTCTGCGAGGCTCGTCCCGCCGCCGCTCGTACCTCCCGTGTCGGCGCCGCCTCCGTCGGTACCGTCGGTCCCGGAACCACCGTCAGTCCCACTGCCGTCGCCACCACTACCGCTACCAGTACCGCCATCCCCGTCACCGGTTCCAGCGCCGTCGCCGTCACCGTCGGTCGTCCCGTCGCCGCTGTCGGACCCGAGCGTCTCCTCGTCTGTGCCGCCGACTGCGAGCGATCGTGTCGCGTCCTGCTGGACGTACGTGAGGTTGACGATCACCGGGAACGCCGCCGAGACGTTGTCCTCGTTTCGCATCAGCGCGTCGTTGTAGCTCTCGACGGTGACTCTGAGTTCCGAGGCGGCCGCTCGCCCCTTCTGGGAGTCGGCGATCCGCCTGACCTGGGCCCCGCGGACGAGCACGTCCTGGTCTCCGGTACCGATAGCCGACGGCCGAGGCTGTTGTACGCTGAACGTCTCGTCGTTGGCGGCCGGTCCGTAGAGCGGACTCTGTTCAGAGACGCCGACCCGGTAGATACCCTCGTCGAGCGCGACGCCGTGACTCGCCGCGAGCGGGATCAACACCGCGATCCCGACGATAGCCAGCAACGCGACCGCCAGCGTCTTGCGGTCGGCACCGCCAGCGTTTTTCGTCACCTCCCAGCGTGCGATCCGCGGGACGTTGTCCGCCCGCGTCTTGCTCCAGGCCCACAGCCGAGCGAGCCGTCCAGGCCGGCTTCCCTCCGAACCACCGTCGGTATCTCCGCTCCCGACGATGTCTCCGTTCTCGGCGGCGCCTTCGCTTCCGTCGTCCGCCCCCATCGCTCACCGTCCTCCGGCTGGTTGACTCTCGGCGACGTTGAGGAACACCTCTTCGAGACTGGACTCTTCGGTACGGATGTCGGCGACCTCGCCGCCGGCAGCCTGGGCGGCTTCTCGGGTCTCGTCGACCGCCTCCATCGTCTCGACGACGCGGTGATACCGCCCGTTCTTCCGGACGGCCCCCGGCACTTCGACGGTCGTGTAGACGTGGTATTCGGTCTCGCCGTACGCGTCCTGGAGTTCGTCGAGGTCGCCCTTCGCGACGACGGCACCCTCGTTCATGATGGCGACGCGGTCACAGATAGACTCGACGTGAAAGAGGTTGTGCGCGCTGAAGACGATGGTCTTGCCCTGCTCGCCCAGGTCACGCGTGAACTCGATGATGTAGTTCGTGGTGAGCGGGTCGAGGCCGCTCGCAGGTTCGTCGTAGATGAGGACGTCCGGGTCGTTCACCAGCGAGCGGGCGATGGCGACCTTGCGTTTCATCCCCTTGGACATGTCCCCGAGAGGGCGCTCGCGGTGTTCGAGATCGAGTCTGTCCAGCGTGTCGTGGATCCGTTCCTCGGCGACGTCGCCGGGCACGTCGTAGAGGTCGGCGAAGAAATCCAGATAGGACAGCGGCGTCATCTCTTCGTAGAGGGGTGATTCCTCGGGAAGGAAGCCGAGCCGGCGCTGCATCTCGGTCTCGCCGGCCTCGTAGCCGGCGACGGAGACACTCCCGCTCGTGGGTTCGAGCAGGCCGGCGATCATCTTCAGCGTCGTCGTCTTCCCGGCCCCGTTCGGGCCGATGATCCCGAAGACTTCCCCCTCGTCGACGGTGAACGTACTCCCCTCGACGGCGACGAAGTCACCGTACTCCTTGCGAAGGTCCCGGGCGGCGATCATTCCTGCGAACCTTGCGAACGGGGGCTTGTAATTGTTCGTCCCTGGTTATCTCTCGTGGTTCTCGCGTCGTCGGCTCCCGATCGCGCCGAGAGCGGCCCTGCTGGCGACATCTGTTTGAGCGTGCGTCTCCGAGACACGGTATGGCGGGCCTACCGTCGGTCGAGCGGACACCAGACGGCCGCCGACTCGTCGTCGACCGGGTCGTCGCGGCCGACCGCGACGCCGTCTGGGAACTGCTCTGTGATACGGAGCGCTGGCCGGAGTGGGGGCCGAGTGTCAGCGACGTCCGCTCGCCCGACCGGATCATCGAGGTGGGCACGACCGGCGAGGTACAGGTCGCGGGCGGGCCGTGGGTCCCCTTCGAGATAACGAGTTGTGGGGACTACCGGTGGACGTGGCGAGTGGCGAAGATCCCGGCGACTGGTCACCGCGTCGACGCCGTCCCCGGCGGGTGTCGCGTCGTCTTCGAGATCCCGCTCGTCGCGGCTGGCTACGCTATCGTCTGTGAACGCGCCCTCTCTCGGATCGAACGGCTCGCGACCGGTGGCTCACACGGCTGAAAGAAGTAGTCGTCCACGCGGCCAAAAGAAGCAGTGGCTCACACGCGGTGTCGGAGTCGAACGTCGTCTGTCTATCGAGCGTGCCGGAGAACTACCGAGTGGATTTCTCGATCCGTACTTCGCTTACCTTGTGAATGTCCTCGCCCATGCCGCTGCCGTCGCAGTCTTCCGTCGGACATCGATAGTGCCAGCCGTCTTCGGTCGCGGTTCGCTCGGCGAATCGCTCGCCACACTCGTCGCAAAAGAGCTGTCCCTCCGTACACGTATCGAGGTGGAGTTCGAGTTCGAGTTCTGTACCGAACGCTCGCTTGCAGTTACGACAGACGTGAGTCATACTCTCGAATTCGACGTTATCACATATAGATACTCCGGAACGTTCACGTCACTCGGTCGGGGCTACTTCGCCGGTAGGGCCCCGCTCGAATCGGAATACGGCGCCGGTGTCAGACCGCCATTCGCACGAGGACGGTCCGGATCGTCTCGGTCAGGACCTGTACGACCGGCAGGAGGTGGATCCCATAGTGGAAGAAGATCAGTTGGGAGAGGAGCACGAACCCCGTGGCGGTCCCGGCAGCGACGCCGACCAGTACCGCGAACAGGCGCTCGCCACCTTTCACTGTCGCGACCAGAACCGTACTGGCAAAGAGCGCGATGCCGACGGCGACCGCGACACCGGCCACCACGTCGAACCCACCGGCTCCGCCGAGTTCGAACCACAGCATCGCGGCGACGAAGGTGGGAACACCGAGCAACACCGTCGATTCGAAGGCGTAGGCGACGGTTCGGAGTCGATTCGCGAGGACTGTTCCGACCTGCTCGTGTTGACACACCAGATAGACCGCCACCGGGTACAGCGGCGTCAGGTACCGCACCGTCATCTGTCCGTGCGTCGGCAGTCGCGGGAGATAGACCAGCGCCAGTAACGCCGAGAACGCGAGCAGAAAGGCCTCGGTCGGAGTGAACAGACCCCCGATTCGTCGACGAACGCGGTCGAGCGTGGCCCGCCACTCGACGGCGGCCCCGGCCGACGAATCTCGCGACCGGACCCGATTCCCGATACCGGCCAGCACGAACGCGACCGGGAGTGCCAGAGCAGCACCGAGCAGTGGCAACGATTCCAGCATCGAGAAACTGGCCGCTCGTTCGATCGACCCCGGTGCAGTCTGTCGGACCTCCCCGGTACTCACGAACCCGACGCGATAGAGGCGGCCGGGCTCGGCCACGACCGACAGTGCACCGTCGACGTAGACGCCGAACACTCGGTCGAGCATCGGCGTGAGCGAGGAGACGGCGGCGAGCAGTGCGCTCACGAACGGGATTCCCGGCCCCGTCTCGCCGGTCGCGCCCGCACCACCGCCCCCACCACCGGCACCGCCACTCGTCGGTCCACTGCTCGTGGCACCCCCCGCAGAGACGGTCGCGTCCGCAGGTGCGGTTCCGGCATCCGGTAGCAATCGGGGGGCCTCTACCGGGTTCCCGGAGATCAGGTAGTTCGTGAGGAAGAACGGAATCAGCGCCACCAGAAACGCCGTTCCGACGACCGCGAGGTCCCGTGGGGTGTTCGACGGGGCCGTCGGGACGTCTATCAGGGCGAGCGGGAGACAGAGCGTCAGCGCGATCGGCGCGTGGACCCAGGCGAAGAGGCCGACGAGAGCGTACATCCCGGCCCGCAGCGTCGTCGGGTCGTACGGAGTCGCCCGATCCGCGGTTCGACTCCGGTAGAGCAGGTACGCCACCGCGAGCACGACCGCCGTCGACAGGGTGTGGCGTTTGGGGATCGCTGCCCAGTAAGCGACGGGGGTGGCGACTGCGACGAGTGCGCCACCGAGCACCCCGACACGACGCGTCCGCGCGCGCCGGAGCAGTCGGTAGGTCACGACGCCACAGAGCGCTGCCGCGAGCATCGAGAGGATCTGGAGCGCGAGGATGGGGGTCGTCCCGTCCGGGACCGGCGTCGGCGCCCAGAGGTTCGCCAGAAACACTGCGGCCCCCACGAGCGCACCTGCTGCGAGGACTCGTCGGTCGTCCCGCAGGGACGCCAGCGTGCCCGCGAACGCGACCAGACAGAGGCTCCACAGCCCCGCGATAGCGACGCGCAACTCGGTGACCGCGTCCAGTCCCTCCAGGAACCAGTACAGCGGGAGCGCGGCGACGATCTGGCCGTAGTTTCGGGCGTAAAAGCGGCCGTTGACGTAGTGCATCCCGGGCGTGTCGAACCCCGGACCGAAGGCGACGCGCTCGACGAACAGGTGGCCGTCGGCGACTGCGACCAGTCCGTTGGCCACCGCGTACGTATCGACGATGACGATCCCCGCCTGCCAGCCGAGTGCGTAGACCAGTAACGCACCGAGAAAGAGCGCGCCACCGGTCCGGTCGCCGACGAACCACAGAAACAGGCGGTCGAGGTGACGCCTCGCGGCCCCGGTGACCCCGGCGAGTCCCGCGATCGCCCCACTCGATTCCTCCTTCCCGAGTCGGTTTTCAGCGGGTGCCATTCGTCACCTCCACGGGCACGGTCTGTCTGGCGACGAGTTCGTTCTCGCCTTCCTCGATGAGCGAGACGTACGCCGTCGCCTCGTAGCGCCCCGGCGTCGCTCGGTTGCCGGGGACGTAGCTGTAGTACTCGACGGTGACCGTCTCGTCGGTGGTCGGGCCCGAGACGATCTGTGTCACCGACTGTGAGACGTTCAGCGCCGGGACGAGCAGTCCGTAGGTCAACTGGACGTCACCGCCTGCGATCCGCTCGAAGGAGACACGTATCGGCGTGCCGGAATACCGGTAGCGACCGTCACCGTCCAGGGCAAGCGTGACGTTCGACGGAAAGTCGATACTATCGACGGTGGCGTTCCCCGGGGCGACGTCCATCGCGGTGACCCGTTGTTCGGTAAAGGAGACACTCCCGAGGATGGGTCCCGAGGCGACGGTTACGAGGAGGACGAGCGCTACCGCCCCACGAGCGAGGAGTCCGGCCCGATCGGTCATCGCTCGAACCGTGGCTCACCCGCCGTATGACCCTTTCCCCCGCAGTTTCGTCAGTGATACTCACCGCGTCTCGATGTCGTCTTCGTCGCGGATGATGCGGGTCTCGGCCTCGCCGCTGGAGACTTCGTTGGCGAGGTCGTAGAACTCGTTTTGCATCCCGGCGGGGAACTCGATCACGCCGACCCAGGAGCCGTCGGGTTGCCACTCTTCGCGTTCGAGTTCGCCGAACTCGCGTACCTGAGCCTGGCCGCTGCCGGCGTAGTCCGGGGGTAACTGGACGGCCACGGTGACCGTGTCGAACCGGATCGGGATGACGGGACGCAGCGCGTCGAGCGCGTCGTCGACCTGGGTCTCGACGGGTTCCATCGGGTCGATGGTGAACCCGGCTTCCTCCAGGGCCGTCTCGATGCGCTCGGGCGGGTGGGGGGCGTCGTCCATCTGTGGGTTGACCGCGTTGCGCGTGATCCGGTTGACGAGGTCGTTGTGCTTGCGTTCCTGCATCTCGCGGCGCTGGTCGGCCGTGATCTGGATGTCGCCGCGCTCGATGACCTCCGGGATGATCGCCATCGGGTCGGTCGTCCCGAAGACCTCTTCGAGCGAGTCCTCGGGTGGGCGGTCACCGCGGTCGGCGTTCTCGAAGACGTCCTCGGCGGCGATGACGTCCTCCAGTTCGCCGTCGAACTCCCCGCGTTTGATCGCGAGGGCGGCGTCCGGGTCGACGAGCACCTCGAAGCGCTGCCCGTGGGATTCGAGCCGCGCCGTGACTGCCTCGTCAAGCGATATCATGGTACGTCGTAGCCCTCCGGGGCTGAAAGGTGTTTCCCGAACGACCGCACTGCCGGTCGGCACCAGACCTGCACGTCACCCGATCCCTGGTGCCCTGCTGTCGCCGCGTCGTCGGACGGTAGCTGAGGATTTATACCGGAACCGGTCGAACGGTGGACCGATGCGGTCGTTCGAACTCGAGCTACCGGCAGAGACGGCGGAGTCGGTCGAAGTCGAGGCCGACCTCCTGGGCTTTGACTCGCCGGGGTCGTACGTACGCTGGGTCGTCAGCCGGCGGTTCGCCATCGACGACGGGAGTCAGTTGAGCGCGACGCTCGAGGAGTACGCGAGTCGCGTCCGCGAACTCGACGACTCGGGGGACCGGGAGACGCTCATGGAGGCGGCCAGTCGCGCCGACGACGCCGCCCGCCGACTCGAAGACGAGTCCGACCGAGCGGGCGAAGACAGCGGCGAGTCCGACACCGGTGACGCCGGCGACACCGACGACGGCTCGGAACCGTTCGAGCCACCTGCCGACGGACTCGACGACCGAACCGTCGAGCGTGTCGAGGACCGCGACCTCGAGGCGGCGGCGGCCGCGCTCTCGAACGTCGAGAAGAGCCGCGTCGACACGTTCGCCCGACGCGCGCTCAACAAGACCCGCGAACAACTGGGCGAGGACGTAGAGACCGGGATCGCTTACAGTGCACAGGGCGGGGTCGACGACGAGCCGCTGGGGTCGGAGATCACGGACCTGGCGGCTATCGAGGTACCGGGTCACGACGACGACCTGATCGCACAGCGACGGCGGGCTGTCGGCGCAGCCCTCGCGCTCCTCAAAGACGTCGAAACCGCCCAGCGAAGCGACTTCGTCGAGGCACTCTACGAGGAGTACCCCGCCGGGTACCAGACCGCAGACAGCTGGTGGACCTGTATCAAACGCGGACTCCGGCAGGTCGACCGTGTGAAACCCGCCGGGGAGGGCAGTCGCGTCTGGGGCTTCCGGACCACTCCCGGGCGCGTCAAACGGATCTCCTACTCCTGACTCCTCGCGAACCGGAGTATGCACCACCTCGCGACCGGTAGTCACCGTCTACCCCGGCGGCAGACGTCCGTCACACGCCGGGGAAACAATCATGATCACACCCCACGAAGGGAGGTGTAACGGCCAGGGGGCCCCTGATCGAGATGAGCACCACCGACACCGAGAACGAACTCTTCGAGTGGTATCGAGCGTACATCGGCGAGCCGGACCGTGAGGTCGACGTATACCTGGGATTCACGCTGTTTTTCGCGGCTATCGGTCTCGGCGTGGCCGCGTTCGCGACCGTCGTGCTCGTGGGCGGCGCGGGTGGCCAGGCCTACGGGCTGCGGAAACTCGCGTTCGTCCTGGGGATGGCGAGTCTACCGGCCGCCCTCTCGAGCATCGTGGTTTTGCTCCCGGTCGACCGCCGGGGACTCGTGGGCGCCGGCGTCGGTGCAGCGGTCTGTCTCGTCGCTATCGGCTGGTTCACGCTCGTCTATCCCAACCAGTGGGCCGCCGGCTCGGGCCAGACCTACAGCGTCCAGGTGCTGTTCGTCTACAGCGTCGGCGTGACTGCGTTGCTGGCCGCGACCGGCGCCGCCCTCGTCGCCTACCACATCGACCAGACTCGTCCCGGTCCCGCCGACATCGAGGTCCCCGACGACGAGTCACCGACGGGTGCCGGGCCCGGGAGCGAGACGGAGAGTTACACCGACGAGGAGATCCGCCAGGACATCGAGGACAGTCTCGAGGACGTCGACCTCAACTGGGGTGGCGTCGAACAGAGCGAGAACACGTCTCTCAGCTTCACTACCGACGAGTCCGAGTACGACACCTCGGGGATGCAGGTCGAAGTCGACCGCGTCAAGAGCAAGACGAGCGTCGACTCCCAGGTCAACGGGCTGA
>ENA-ORDC01000445-ORDC01000445.1-marine-metagenome-genome-assembly--contig:-NODE-445-length-41373-cov-8.812524_pt1 | contig 41373 bp, 42 predicted proteins | sample MGYA00237783_ERZ508515 | MGnify/ENA primary metagenome ERZ508515 (study PRJEB26186, sample SAMN06268792) | marine metagenome | isolation source: Eden Landing Ponds, San Francisco, CA, USA | place... | reverse complement strand
CGTCACTCGCCTCGACGCGGGCGAGCGTCTCGCGCAACACGACCGCGACGTACTCGTCGACGTCGTCGTAGACGGTGTACGCCAGCCGCTGTTCGGCGCGTTCGACGATCTCCCGTGATAAATCGACCGTCGCCGTCGATTCCCGTCCCGCCCGGTCCGAATCTACGGCACTTGCCTCGTCTGCATCGGGTGTAGCCATCTCGCGGAGTGTCGCCGGTCGACCGCTTTGTTATAGCATGATTACGTTTATTGGTGTCGTCGCTGCCCAGACCCCCGCGACGTAGTCGACACCGCCGAAACCGCGGGAAAGCGCACGATAACAATGCCGGAGAACCGACAAACCACGGTCGTGACGCCGACATTCGCTCGCGACGCCGGGGTCGTAGCTCGATTTCGGCTCGGCTCTCCCGGAGCGCCGGAGTCGACCGGAGGGATGGGCCGATGACCGACGACCGGAGCGTCGTGCTCGTGACAGTCGACAGTTTACGCGCCGATTACTGCGGGTTCATGGGGTCCGAACGGGGGTTGACGCCGAACCTGGACCGCCACGCCGCCGAGGGGCTGGTCTTCGAGAACGCCGTCACCCCCGGCCCGTCGACGCTGGACGCCATGCCCGGCATCTTCACCGGTGTGGACCTCGTCGACAGTGACGAGGGTGACCTGCAGGACCGCCTCCAGCACCACATGCGCGCCCACACCTCGCTCCCGGAGCGATTCGCCGACGCGGGATACGAGACGGCCGCCTTCACCGCCAATCCGTGGACGTCCCGCCAGTTCGGCTTCGACGCCGGTTTCGACCACTTCGAGGACTTCCTCGACGGCCCGGCGGACGACGGGGCACCCCGGGACGAAGCGGGGGCCGACCAAGAGGCGGCCGACGACGAGGGGGAGTCGACGCTGTCGCCGCTCGGCCTCGTGCGCCGGTGGGCGGGCGAATCGAGTATGTTCCAGGCCTGGGGATCGTTCGCCGACGACGCCATCGCGTGGGCCGAGGACGCCGACGAGCCGTACTTCCTTTGGCTGTTCCTCGTCGACGTCCACATGCCCTACCTCCCGGTCTCGGGAGTCCGCAGCCAGACCAGACCCGAGACCTACGCCGCCAACCTCTGGCTCTACCTCAACGGCCACGAGGCCGGCCCGCTGGAGTCACTCGCCCGCCCGCGACTCGTCAGCGCCTACGAGGACACCATCCGCTACACCGACGACCTGTACGAGCGGTTCGTGGCGGAGCTGGCGGACGACCCGCTGGTCGCGTTCCACGCCGACCACGGCGAGGCCTTCGGAGAAGGCGGCGTCTACGGCCACGGCCCGACGCTCTCCGAGGAGCAGGTCCACGTCCCGCTGTTCGTCGCCAACGGGCCGACCGGTCGCGTGGATCGGCCGTTCTCGCTCCGGCGACTCCCGGACCTGCTGGTGGCGCTCGGCACCGGCGAGGGTGACGTAGACGCGTTGACTGGGCCGTACGCGACGACGCGCAACCGCGACCCGAAGTTCGCGCTGCGAGGAGCGGACTGGAAGTACGTCGACGACGACGGTGAACCCCACCTCTACGACCTCGCGAGTGGGGAACACATGGAAGCGGACGAGCCACTCGCCGCCGTCGCCGACGAGTACGTACGGGCCTGGCAGACCCACGAGCGTGAACGGCAGCGAGTCGCCGAGGCCGCTCGCGAGGTCGCCGAGACGACCGACTGCTGAGGGACGCCCGCGGTGGTCGGCCACCGACCGCTCCGGAGACACGATCCACGCAACGGCGTCGTTGAGTGTTCTCGCCGGTGAAAGGAGGCGCATAACAATTGGGATACCAGCGATAGGTCGGGCCAGCATGCCACTCAGGACAGCGGTGGTCGGCGCGGGCGTCGTCTCGGACATCCACATGTCGGCACTCGACGAGTGTCCACGGACGGAACTGGTCGCGGTCTGTGACCTGGACGAGACGCGAGCCCGGACGGCCGCCCAGCGGTACGGGATCAGAGCGGTGTTCGACGTCGAGGAACTCCTCGCCGAGGGGACCCTCGACTGGGTACACGTCTGCACGCCGGTCCAGACCCACCTCGATATCGCCCGACTGGCCATCGAGGCAGGGGTGCCGGTCAACATCGAGAAGCCGGTGACCGAGACCGTGGCCGAAGCCGAGGAACTCACGCGACTCTCCGAGAACTACGGCGTCCCGGTGTCAGTCACTCACCAGCACCGCTTCGACCCGGCGATGCGGGCTGCCGAGGCCCGACTCCGGGCGGGCGAACTCGGCGAGTTGCGCGCGGCGAACCTCCTCTACACGGGAGAGACGCCGCCCGACCAGGCCAACCGCGGCGAGTGGGCGTTCGACCTGGTCGGCGGCGAGTTCGAGGAGGGGCTCCCGCATCCGCTCTACATCCTGCTCGGCGCGGCGGGCTACCCAGAGGAGGGGACGATCCGGGCGCTCACCCAGCTCCACGGGGAGTACGAGCGCCCCTTCGGCTACGACGGGACGACCGTCTCCTACCGGAGCGAGTCCGGGACGCTCGCCTCGGTGACCTGTCTCGGCGGCGCGCCACCCCAGAAGATCCTCTTTCTCCACGGCGAGGACAAGTCGCTGAACGTCGACTTCGTCTCCCAGACCGTGATCGAGGTCGACCACGACTTCAACGGCTCGCCGCAGGCCAAAGTCCGGAACAACGTCTCCAGGGCGGCCGACCGGCTGACGGGCACAGCCAAGAACGTCTACCAGGTCGGGCGCGAGCGCCTGAGCGACGACTGGGACAGCACGCGCCGGATCGACTCCCACGCCTACCAGATCGACGCCGAGGCCCGCGCGCTCCAGGCCGGGAGCGAACTGCCGGTCCCACTCGCCGAAGGCAGGTGGACCATCGCTCTCATGGAGGCCGTCCGCGAGGCCAGCGCCGAGGGACAACCGACGCCCCCCGACGAGCACGAACTGGCACAGGACTGAGCGACCGGTTGTCCGTTATTCGACTCTGTTGAACTCCTCGGAGAGGGACAGGTTCGTCCGGCAGTGTCTCCGAACGCAGCCTCGTCCCGCTGCCGTTCGACGGTGGGTGGCTCACAACGTACACACGAGAAGGGCTAAGTGGACCGGCTCACAACGTACACACGATGAGTAGCGATAAGAAGCGCGTTCAGTTCCGGGCGCCACACCGGCTCATCGACCGGACCGACGCCCTCGCGGAGGTGCTCGGTGAAGACCGGACGACCATCCTCGTGACCGCACTCCGGGAGTATCTGCAGGAGGCCACGCACGACGACGCGCTGACCCAGGAGATCGCGGCGACCTACTACGACGACGAGATCACTTTCGAACAGCTCAAAACACTCGTCGGTGCCGAAGAGGCGGCGAATCTCCGGGTGTTGAAACAGCAACTGGACGAGGACTTCGTCGACGAGGTCGCCGACGCATAGATGCCGACACTCGTCGCCGATGCCTCCGCTCTCGTCAGTCTCGGAACCGTTGCTGACGACGGTCCCGACCCACTCGGGCTCTGTTACGCCCAGTACGAGGTCGTCGTCCCGACGGCAGTCGTCGAGGAACTCCGAGAGATCGCCTCGTACGACGACGCGCACGGTCGTGCTGCAACCACTGTTCTGGACCGAACCGGCGAGTTCGAGACACGGGCGGTTGCCCTCGATACCGAGTTTCCGCTCGACGATGGCGAGAACGCGGCCGTCACGCTCGCAAACGACATCGATGCCGCGTTCTTGCTCTGTGACGAGTTCAACCAGCTCGGCCTGATACACGCCTCGCTCGCCGATACACGGCTGGTCACGACGCCGACGCTCCTTTCGGTCCTCGTTCGAACGGACCGGCTATCCGCTGGTGATGCACGACGGCTCCTCGATGGGATCAGCGATGCCCGTAGCTGGAGCGCCAACAGCTACGTGCAACGCGCTCGCTCGTTGCTCGAGGAGTCCTGACACCGGGTCATCCGAGCACCGCACGCACACGTCGCACGTCCAGTGCGCCGCTGGCGGTGGCGAGTGCGGCCCAGACGGCCAGGCCAGCGCCGACCACGCCGAAAAGCGAGCCCAGCCCCGAGACGTACGGGAGCAGCGCGTAGACGACGATGGACATACCGGCGGCGACGAGCGTCGCCTTTCCGGTGTCGACGGCGAGGTCACGGGCCGACACCGGCAGTTCGACGACGACGACGTAGAGTTCGACGACGACGAGCGCGGAAACGGTGATCACGGTCGCGACGGCCGCGCCGGCCACGCCGTAGCGCGGGATCATCACGAGGTTCAACCCGACGTTGGCGACGGAGGTGAGCGCCTTCGCCCACGCGCGAGCCGTCGCCCGTCCGAGGTAATCGAGGCCGTCGTTGGTCGTCTTGTCGAGCGCGAGCAACAGCGTGTAGACGCCGAACACCTGGACGGCGACGACCGCACCGAGGTAGTCCGCGCCGAAGACGTACCGGACGCCCGGGCGGGCGACGAGCGCCATTCCTGCTGCCGCGGGGACGTACAGCGTGACGACGCTGGAAAAGGCCGACCGATAGAGACTCGCTGCCCGTTCCATGTCGCCGCTGGCCTTGTGCGCGCCGAACTCGGGCGAGACGGTGAAACCGAGCGAGGCCGCGGGCGTCATGACGAACTCGGAGATCTGCTTGGCGAGCGTGTAGTAGCCGACGGCGACCGGATTCATGAAGTACCCGACGAGGATTGCGTCGACGCGCTTGTCGAGCAGGTTCGCGGCTTTCGTCGCCGTCAGCGGTACGCTGTAGCGCAGGACTCGCCGTCGGAGTCCTGACTCCATCCCATCGTCGGGGTCGTACTGCCGGTAGAACCGGCGATAGAGCACGACGAGACCGATCGTGGTCGAGACGACGCCCGCGAGGACGAACCCCCAGAGCGCGCCGGCGACGCCGAACCCGAGGACGACCAGCGCCGCGGCCAGGGTGACCTGGCCGACGCTACTGACGGTCCTGACCAGCGCGCTCCAGCGGACGTCGCTGAACGCCTGGAAGAGCACACCGACGTGGCCGGCCAGCGACCGGGTGACGACGTATCCGACGCCGACGACGAGCAGCGGTGCGAGCGCCGGTTCGTCGAGCACGGCCGCGATCGACTCGCTCGCCAGAACGAGTCCGACGCTGGCGACGGTGATCGTGACCGCGTTGACCCCGAACGAAAAGCGGATCAGGTGGGGGACCTGGCCCGGGCGCTTCTCGACGTACTCGGTGACGTACCGCGCTGTGGACTTCGGGAGGCCGAAGTTCGAGAGGAGTTTCACCGTGCCGAGGATCGGCAAGGCGAGATAGAGGAGGCCGTACTCGGCCGGCGTGAGGAGTATCCGCGCGAGGACGAGGACGAGCAACCCCTTCGAGACGACACGCAGGAGGTCGGCCGCGAGCATCGCCCGGAGGCCGCGTGCCAGGTCGGTCATCTCACTCGTCGACGTGGTAGACGTAGAAGCCGCCGTTGCTGACGACGCGGTCGACGCCGGGGCCCGTCCCGAGCGTCTCGAACCCTCGTTCCGAGTACCGGAGTCCCCGGTAGGCGACGATCTCGCGCTGGTAGTCGCTGTCGGAGACGAGGACGTACCGCGGTCCATCGAACACCGCCGTCAGGTTCCCGCCGAGCTGGCCGAACGGCACGCGCGACGACCGGCGGACGCTCCGCGACCCGAGCTCGCCGGTCCCCTCGATAGCGTCCCGGAACCGGTCGGGGCCCGACCGAATGCCGACGTACGGGATGGATTCGTTGTCGTAGGCGAAGGCGGTCTCGTGACCCGAGAACTGCGTCTCGGTCACCTGGCTGTTGGGCTGGTAGATGAACGGCGAGGGATAGACCGTCGCGACCGAGAGCGCGAGCAAGGGCACGAGTACCACGAGCGCGACTGCGACCGCGCTCCAGTCGTAGCCGCGGTCGGCGGTGCCCTCGACGAGGCGAGCGACCGCGACAGCGCCGAAGACGGTGACGAGTGCCATGATGAACCCGAGGTGCCGGAAGTAGATCGTCTGGAGGTTCCCGAGGATGTACAGGACGAAGACGACGCCGACGGGCACGAGCCCGAGTCCGACGACCAGCAGCGCCCGGCGGTCGCGCTCGCCCCGGAGCCACCCGACGACGGCGCCGGCCAGTAACAGGCCCGCCAGGACGCCGAACACCGCTCCCGGGAGGAAGAGCTTCGCGGCGATCTCGGCCGGCGAGGCGCCGATCGCCGAGAGCGACCCGGTCCGCTGGGAGATCGCGCCGCCGCTCTCGGTCTCGGTCCCGACGAAGACCTCGACGACCGTCTCGACGTAGGCGCCGGCGGTCTCGGTGATGCGCTCGTGTTGTAGCGCCCAGCCGACCGTGGCGGCGCCGAGAAAGGCCGTGTGGCGATAGAGCGGGTCGATCGACGGGTCAGCCGCCCGGTAGCGATAGACCCCGACGAGGACGGAGACGGTCACGAACACCATGAGGACGTTGACCGCCTGCTGTGGGTGGACGAACAACACGCCGAGTCCAGCCAGTCCCAGCAGTCCGTCCACGGGTGTCAGTCGCTGTCCGTTGGCGTCTCTGAGTGCGACGACCGCGAGCAGGAGGACGAACGGGAAGAAAAACACCGCCATCGTGCTCGGGAAGAAGACGAGGTGGGCGCTGATGTTGTTGATCGGGAGCAACAGGACCGCGGCGAAGACGCCGGCGGCCCCGGCAGTCGCGTTGTCCGTCAGCGCGTAGGCGACCAGCGGGACGAACACGACGAACACAGTCGCGTAGACGACGACCGAGAGCAACATCGCGTGGTCGAGGTCGAGTCCGACCAGCCTGTGAAAGAGTATCGCGACCGTGTGGAGGCCGGGGTAGATGAGGTCGGCCAGCGCGAGGTCACCGGCGAAGACGTCGCGTATCCAGCCCATGTGACTCAGCGCGTCGCCCGCGCTGTAGAACTCGTAGCCCCGTATCACCGGGAGTCCGACCACGACGACGAACGCCTCGCCGCCGAGCAACAGCGCCCCGGCCCAGGCGCGGGCCGATCGGGTCGTAAACGCCACGAGCACCGCACAGGCGACGGCCGCGCCGACGCCGACCCAGACGGCGACCGGCGTCGCGGCGTAGATCGATACCTCGTAGCCGGTCGTCGGCGCCCGGTGTGCGACCAGGACTGCTGCCGTCACGGCGGCGAACCCGACGACCAGCGCGACTGCATCTGCGGGACTGACAGTCGAGCCGCCGACCCGCGGCGACCGCCAGTCTCCGAGTGGGTTGCTCATCGTCCGCTCACTTGCCCGGATCTGGACCGCTGTCGGGCTTTGTTATGCGACGCCTGCGACTTCACTATCATGCGTTTTCACCGTCGAGGACCCGCTCGTAGACGCCTTCCAGTCGCTGGGCGACGCGGTCGACGTCGAGGTCGGCGACGGTCTCGCGCCCGTTCGATCGGCCGCCGTTGCGGAGCACGCCGACGAGCGCCTCGACCAGTTCGGCGTCGGTCGTGGCGACCGTCGAGTGCGACACCGGTTCGAGTCGCTCGTGGATGCTCCCGACGTCGGTCGAGACGACCGGCAGGTTACAGGCCAGTGCCTCCTTGACCGCGTTGGGCAAGCCCTCGTGGCGCGAGGTGATCAGGAGCGCGTCTGCGGCGTTCATCCACACCGGCATCCGGTCGTGGGCGACGTTGCCGTTTGGCGTCTGTAAGACGAGCGGCTTCGAGAGGTCCTCGCGGGCCGCCCGGACGACGCGCCGCGCACGCGGGAAATCCTTCTCCTCGCGAGCGACCGGTGCCGGAAAGAGGACGTGGTAGGCGTCTCGCTCCCAGTCGAGTTCCTCGCGTGCGGCCGGCTGGGACATCGGACTGAACTGTTCGAGGTCGATACCGTGGGGGAGGACGGTGTACTCACTCGGCAGTTGTTCGCCGAGCTGGCTCGACATGACGACGACCGCGTCACACCGCGGGGCGGCGAGTTTGCTCACCCAGCCGAACGCGCCGTTGACGTCCGATCCCCACAGCGAGAGGACGACCGGAAGCCGGAACTGGGCGAGCGCGTGTGGCGCCGTCAGGCCGTAGTTGGCGTGAACGAGGTCGAAATCACCGCGTGCGATCGTTCGCCGGACGACCGGGAAAAATCGCAGATAATCCACGGGAGAGCGGTTCACGTCCGCCTTCTTGCCGACCGACTCCCCGGGTACTTCGAGTATCTCGTAGTCGACGCCCCGACGGTCGAGCGACGCCATCTGCGTCTTGTAGAACTCCGCCGTCCGACTCGTCGTCAGGTGTAACACCGAATACGAACTCGACCGCGCGGCTCTCTCGGGCGGTCGGATAGCTGTCCGTGACATGTGCTCGTGCCGGCTACTATCGATACCCGGGCCTTGGTTACGCGCGCCCTACTGGCACAGGGACGGCCGTTCGCGGTGATCGCTGTGGAGCCGTGTGCGGGGGTCTCGAAAGTCCGTGCCGGTCGACTCAGGTCAACCCTGGTCGATGTCGATCCGCGCCGACCCGCTCAGCTGGAGGTTCGTCAGCGTGCCCGCGAACCGGTAGGCGTCGGTGTCGCCTTCGACGCGGCCGTCGACGTCGGTCCCGGAGATAGTATCCTCATCTTCGAGCGCGGCGACGTTCTCGTCGGCTTCGACTGCCTCGGTCACCGAGAAACTGTAGTCGGTCGCCTCGTCGGCGCCCGCCTCGAAGACGATCGTGTTCGGGAGCGTCGGCCCGGACGAGACGAGTTCGTCGGGGCTGACCTCGGTCCCGTTGCGGTAGACGGTCGCCGGCCCGTCGAGCTCGAACGACGTGACCTCGCCGGTGTACTCGTACTCCTCGTAGCCGGCCCAGGCGTCTTCGAGGACGTACGAGCCGTCGACGCCGTGGCCCTCTTGGCGAGTGCCCTCCTCGGGCGTCAACGATTCGAGTTCACCGGAGACCTCGAACTCGAACAGCCCCTGGGTCGAGGAGTCACCGTCGCCCTCGATCCGGAGGGTGTTCCACTCGTCGTCGCCCCCCGATCCGTCGGAACCGGTCGAGTCGTCCGTGTCCGTGGGGGTCGGTGTCGCAGTCGGCGTGTCCGTTGGCGTGGGTGTCGCGGTGTCTGTGGGCGTGGCGGTCGCCGTCGCCGTTTCGGTCGGTGTGGACGTCGCGGTGTCCGTGGGCGTCGACGTCGCCGTCTCGGTTGGAGTGGGCGTCGCGGTGTCCGTGGGGGTGGGTGTCGCCGTCGGCGTCGAGACGACTTCGGAGACACCGACCTCGCTCCCGTCGAGATAGACGGTCGCGGGCCCGTCGAGCTGGAACGAGACGATGTTGCCCGTGAACCGATACTCCTCGTAGCCGGCCCAGGCGTCCTCGAGGACGTAGGAACCGTCGACGCCGTGGCCGTCCTGACGGGTCCCCTCGGTGGGGGTCAGGGATTCGAGGTCGCCAGAGACTTCGAACTCGAACAGCGCCTGGGTCGAGGAGTCACCGTCGCCCTCGATCCGGATGGTGCTCCACTCGTCTTCGTTTCCCGAACCACCGGAGTCCGTCTGCGTCGACGTGTCGGTCGAACCGCCGGAACCGCTGGGGATCCCCTCGGACGGCGGTTCCGGGATGTGTGGCGAGGGGTCGGCCGCCTCGCTGTCGACCACCGTCACGTCGTTCTGGAGGACGTTCCCGTCGAGGACGGTCTCTTCGTTGCCGGAGATCTCGACGCCGTCGAGCGTGATGTCGTGGTCGACGGACTGGTTGTCGCCCAGTCGGATCGCCTGGTTGACGCCCTCGCTGTGGATCCGCGTGTTCTGGACCGTCGTGTTCCCGGGCATCTCGTCGCCCTTGACTGGCGGGCCGCCGTCAGGGCCGGCGATGTAGAAGTCACAGTCGTCGACGAGGACGTCGCCCGAGACACCTTTCTCGCCGTTGAGCCAGACGCCCGCCTGGAACGATGACCCCGACCACGCCTCGACCGGGACGGCTTCGGTGTGGACGCTCTTGACCCGCCGGAGCGTGACATCGGAGACACGCGGGCCGACGATCGTATTCCGGAAATAACAGTCGACCAGTTCGACGGAGCCGTCGGCTTCCGAGAGGTAGGTCGTGTCCTCGCTCCAGCCGTGGAACCAGCACCGCTCCAACCGGAGGTGGCCGCTGTTGGTGTTGTTCGCAAACGAGCCCATACAGCCGAAGTTGGACTCCTCGCCACCGTCGACGGCGCCGTCCGGCCAGTAACAGTCGACGAACTGGACGGTGTCACCCTCGAACTCGACGAAGACGGCGTAGCTGTCGTCGGTCCCGGCCTGGCCGCGCCAGATACACCGCGAGACCGTCCAGCCGCCGCCCGCGAACGACGCGCTCGGATACCCGCCCGAGGCTGTCATGTCGATCTCGAAGCCGTCCATCGTCCAGCCGTCCCCGTTGACGGAGATGAACCCGCCTTCGGGGACCAGCGTCGCGCCGTTGCCCCGGAGTTCGAAGTCGTTCCCGTACAGGTTCGCGCCGTCGATGGCGAACACGCCGTCGCTCGGGAACTCGACGACCGTCCCGTCCGAGACCGCGTCCTCGAGGACGCCGTCGATCGGATCGCCGCCGTTGGGGTCTGCGCCCTGGTCGACGATATCGACCGCTGCTGCTGCGTTGCCCGAGACGCCTGCGGCACCGAGCGCGCCCACCGCGGCGGTCGCCGCTGCTCCCTTCAGGAACGACCGCCGGCCCAGGCTGTGGCCGCCGGGAGGTTCCTCGTCCGGTTCGCCCCTGTCCGCTCTCGGTCCGTCGGCCTGTTCGCCGGTCTGTCGGTCCGCCGATTCTCCTGTGGTAAGCTCCTCCTGACTGCTGGTAGGAGGGCTCTTCTCCGATGGCTGGTCTGCCATGTCCGGGTAGGCGGCGATTACCGAAAAAAGGTATTTGGCGGGATTGCTACCCGAACGTCCGACACAGACCTCTGATACGGACGGGATGTACACCCGTTACGTCCCAGGTACGTACCGGGATCGTAGACGTTGCGTTCCACAAAGCGGGGGGTTGCCCGCGCCCGCAGCCGGACCTGTTCCCCACGATGGACGTCTCTCCGACCGATTACGCTGTCATTACCTCTCGACAGTGGCTTCCTACCCGGCCGCCGGGTCGGTGACGACCACTGGTCTGTCCCTCGGCGATGCCGGCGTACTGGCGCGATTTCCGGGCAGACTGTCTCGGGCGAGAGCGAGCGTGTGGTCTCCAGACTCCGTACGCTCGGTACCGGATATCGACTCCGTAACAGACGCTTACTCGGGTAATAGACGCCTAACAAAGCCCGTGAGTCCGGAACGCGCGTATCATGACCGCGAACGAGTTGGGCGGGGGCGAGCACCCAGCAGACGCTCCCGAGGCCGACCCGGAGTGGACGCGAGTGAACCCGTTCCCGACAGACGACTACGAGTTCGGGCTCTGTCTGACCCACGACGTCGACAGACCCTTCAAGGGCGTCCAGTCGCTGTTTTACGCACTGACCGAGCGCGACCCTTCGCACCTGCGCGATCTCGAACCCGGGCGCAACCCCTGGTGGCAGTTCGACGCGATCACCGAACTCGAATCGACGCTCGGTGTCCGGTCGGCGTTTTACTTCCTCGCCGAACAGCACCTCCTGTTCGAACGCCCCCTCGACGAGTGGCTGGACCCGACCTACTGGATCGAACACGTCAGCCGCTACGACCCGACGTCCCCGCCGATCGCCGCCGTCGTGCGCCGCCTCGACGAGGAGGGCTGGGAGGTCGGCCTCCACGGCTCGCTGGGCACGTACGAGGACCCCGAACGGTTCGCGTTCGAGAAGTCACTCGTCGAGCGCGCCCTCGGCCACGAGGTCGTCGGTGGCCGCCACCACCACCTCCGGTTCGACCCGCCCGACACCTGGCGACTCCACGCCGACCTCGGACTTCGGTACGACACCAGCCTCGGCTCCAGTGAACGCGTCGGCTTCCACCACGGCTACGACCTCTACCGCCCCTTCGACGACGAATTCGTCGTCTTCCCGCTGACGGTCATGGACACCGCCCTGTTTCCCGTCGCGGGCGGCGTCGAAGTCGCCCGGCAGCGCGTCTACGACCTCCTCGACGAGGCCCGCGAGCACGACGCCGTGATGACCGTCCTCTGGCACCCGCGGAACTTCTCGACGGACTACCCCGGCCAGCGTGCGGTCTATCGCGACCTCATCGCCCGCGCGCAGGAACTGGGCGCCTGGGTCGGCCCGCCCGCCGACCTCTACGAGGAGTTCTCGCTCGGCGACCCCGCCAGGGCCGACGCGACGGTCGTGGACCACGATTGACCCCACGACGTGAGGTGGAGGCGCAATCCATATCCGTCTCTCAACCGAACGGTCGAATAATGTCCCCACTCCGGTCTGCCCTCCTCGACTGGGACCTGAACCGAGTGACGCGAGTCGCTATCAGCGTCGTCGCCGTCTTCGTCGCGCTCCGTCTCACAGACGGTTTCTTGTCGGGTCTCGGTGTGGCAGTCGTGCTGGCTGCCGTACTCGACGTCCCGTGGTGGCTCTCCGAACGCTACGGGACACGGACCTACTGACGACAGAGTCGTCCCGCCGCCTTGCGGTATGGCGTCCGTAACAAAGGCGGGTGGGTCGGATACGCGGGTAGATGCACGTCGAACGACTCGACCTCTCGGAGTGGGGTGACCACCTGCCGGCGACGGGCACCGAGGTGTTCCACCGGCCGGCGGTGCTCCGCGCGCTCGACGACCACACGGACGCGGACCTGGTACTGTACGGGGGTTTCAAGGGCGACCAGCGGATCGCGCTCTGGCCGGTGTTCGTCCGGGACACTCCGGTCGCCACTGCGGCGTTCTCGCCGGTGCCGTCGATGGGGATTCCCCGTCTCGGCCCCGTCCTGACGCCGGCCAGTCCGAAGCGCCGCAAGCGCGAGCAACTCAACCGGACCTTCGTTGGCGAGGTGCTCGACGAGTTGACCGAGGACACGACTCCGTCGCTGCTGTGGCTGGCCTGCAACACCGGCTACACCGACCCCCGTCCGTTCGACTGGCGCGACCTCTCGGTGACGCCCCGGTTCACGTACCACCTCGACGTCGGCGGCGACGCCGACGCACAGCTCAAGTCGTTCAGCCGGAGCCTCCGCCGGGAGGTCCGCGACGCCGAGGACCTGGACATCTCGGTTCGACTGGAGGGCCGGAACGGCGTCCGGGAGATCTACCGGGAGACGATGGAGCGCTACGCCGAGCAGGACGACGACTACCGGGTGCCCTGGTCGTACGTTCGCGATCTGACGGCCGGACTCGACGAGCGGGCCCGCGCGTACGTCGCTCGCGACCCCCAGGGGACGTTCCTCGGCGGGATCACCGTCCTCTATTCCGACGACGCCGCCTACTTCTGGCAGGGCGGCACCCGCGCGACCTACGAGTCGGTCAGCGTCAACAGCCTCCTCCACTGGCGGATCGTCGAGGACATCGCCGCCGGCGAACCGGTCGAGTCTGTCGATACCTACGACCTGATGGGTGCCAACACCGAACGCCTCTGTGAGTACAAGGCGAAGTTCGGCGGCGAGCTCGTCCCCTACTTCACCGTCGAGTCCGACAACACGCTCATGGACCTCGCCAAGCGCGTCTACAGCGCTGTCGCTCACTGAGTGGCGTGGGGAAGCGTTCGGTTCAGGTGTGTAGTTATCAGGCGTTTCGTATTTTGTCGGTGTGAAAGAAACAGCGACCGCTGACCGCACCACACTCATCAGTGAGAGTTGAAAGCCCTCGGGCCGCTGGCGGTCGCTGAGCGAGATATTCTCGCTCGGGCACCCGCACCGCGCTGCACTCGCGAGAATAGGGCCCGCTCAGGCGACTAAACTGCACGCCAGCGGCCCTCGCCCTTTCAGTCCACCAGGGAAATCCAGTTGCACAGGCCCTGTACTTCTGCGGTTGAGAGGAGAGACTGTGAGATTCCCAAATTCGGCGGCTCTGATCGGGTCGGAACCGAGAATGTCGACGGTATCGAGGGGTCGTATCCCCAAACCGGCCGAGGTCGATCGTGATCGCTGTCGAGTCGGATCACCACCCCTGATCGAGACACCGCGCCACGTTTCCCCGAGTACTATCGGCTCGATGAACGGCAACCGCAGAAGTACAGGGCCGTCTCGACGTGGAACGTTCGATAGCCGACCCCACAAACACCTCCCTGGCGGACTGGAAGGGCGAGGCGCGCGTGGCGCTACGCGCCACTGGCCGAACGGGGAGGAACGACCCGTGAGGCGGGGTCGCGCCAGAGGGGAGTCGCTGAGCGAGCAACTATCTGCGCGGGCAGTGCGGAGAGCGCAGATATCTCGCTCAGCGACCGCGAGCTGCGAGGCGCTACGCGCCTCTAACGCGAGCGAGGAGCGAAGCGACTCGCGAGCCCGCCGAGGGCTTCCATCCCACGATCGCGAGTGCTGTCGCGGTAACTGCACCAGCTCGAAACGTTACTTCTACTCCCTGTCCCTGTCGTCGTAGAACACGACAAACCCCGCCGACTCACCCCCACTTGAGGATGACAGCGGCGACCAGTACGGCGAGCGCGACGCCGACGTAGGTGCCGGCGAACTGGTCGAAAAAGCGCATCCACAGCAGGTTGACGGCGATGTAGCTGACGACGGCGAGAAAAACCCGGTCACCGAGCGCGGTGTCGAAGGGGAGAACACGGAGAAATCCCATGGTCAGGCTTTCACCGCCCCGAAGGTGAGACCGGTGACGATGTGGCGCTGGACGAGCGATGCGAGCACGAGCCCGGGGATCATCGTGATCATCGTCGCGGCGGCGAGTTGCCCCCACGCGGTCCCGACGGTCGTGAAAAACTGCGCGATGCCGTTGGTGATCGTCGCCGTGTCCCCGCTCGTCAGCAGGATGGTGAACACGTAGTGGTTCCAGGCAAAGAGCCACACGAGGAGCCCGCCGACGGCGATGCCGGGCTTCGAGAGCGGAATTATAACCTCCAGCAGCACGTCCACGTCGTTGCCGCCGTCGACGTAGACGGCCTCGTCGATTTCCGGGGGGATCGCCTTCATGATCCCGTAGAGCAACCAGATGGCGAAGGGGAGGTTGAACAGACAGTAGACGAGGATGAGTCCGAGGTAGGTCCCGTTGAGTCCCATCGCCGAGACGAGGAAGAACACGGGCAGGAGGAAGACGACGGGCGGGGCCATCCGGTTGGTGAGTATCCAGAAGAAGATGTCCTTCGACCCACGGAGACCCAGGCGGAAGGCGTAGGCCGCCGGTACGGCGAGCACCATCACGAGGATCGTGTTCCCGGTCGCGACGATCAGCGAGTTGAGAACGAAATCCAGGTACCCCTGTTCGAAGAGGACGTTCGCGTAGTTGTCCCAGTTGAGTGACGTGACGTCGAGGAGCAGGTTGCGCTGGCCGGCGAAGATCTCCGCGCGCGAGCGGACCGAGACGGCGAACGTCCAGTACATCGGGAGCAGGATGGCGGCGACGAGGCCGACGACGAGGAACTGAACGCCCAGAGACCGAATCGATACCCGGCCGTCGCCGTCGACGGCGGACGAGACGCGGTCGGTCACACCCATCGCTGGCGCACCTCCTCGGTCGCGTCCATCACTGGAGCACCTCCTGGTAGAGCGTGTTGACCATCAGCCAGCTCAGGACGACGATGATGTAGAGGGTAAACAGCGACAGCGCCGACCCGAGGCCGTAGTTGGCGGCGTTCAACACTGTGCGGACGATGTCCATGTTGAGGACGAACGTCGACGTCCCGGGTCCGCCGCCGGTGAGCATCCACAGGGAGTCGTAGGCCCGAAAGAGGTCCATCGTCCGGATGAGGAGGGCGACGACGCCCACCGTGCGCAGTTCGGGCAGCGTGACGTGCCAGAAGATCTCGAAGCGGTTCGCGCCGTCTATCTTCGCGCTCTCGACGAGCGACGGGGGTACCGAGGTCAGTCCCGCGAGGAAGATGAGCGCGAGCAGGGGCACCCAGTGCCAGGCGTCCATCAACATGATCGCGGTCCAGGCGTGGAGCGCGTTCTGGCCGATCGAGAAGTCGATACCGACGAACTCGAGCACACCGGGGACGAACCCGGTCCCTTCGCGCGCGAACAGGAGCCACGTCGCGCCGACCGACACGGGTGGGATCGTCAGCGGGAGGATGAGCAGCGTCCGAACGACGCTTCGTCCCCGGAAGGCCTGGTTCAACAGCAAGGCGATGCCGAGTCCCAGCGGCATCTGGATGGCGAGGGCGGCACCGACGAACAGGAGGGTGCGTCCCAGCGCGAGCATGTGCTCCGAGGAGTGGACGATCGTGTAGTAGTTCTGTAACTCGGCGAAGCGACGCGTCCCGGCGAAGGCCGACCAGACGAACGTCGACTGGTAGAGCACCCACAGCACCGGAACAATACCGAAGACGACGAAGATGAGGACGCTCGGGAAGAGGTACTTCCAGGAGCGCAACCGTTCGGGCAGGGAAACCCGGGGCGTCCGCCCGTACACCTGCCCGAGCATCGAACGAGTGCTCATCGGTGGCCACCTCCCGGGCGCGTGACGGGGAGACGAGCGCGAGGCACGTTCCGATCCGGCGGTCCTCGCACGGTCAGTCACCCCCGGCGACTGCCGGGTCGGCGCGGGCCCCCGAGACGAACAGGAGATCGCCCGTCCCGTCGTAGAGGTAGAACTTCTCCGGCCGGAGGTGGATGGTCGTGTCCTTGATCGCGTCGGTCACCTCGTTGCCGGTCTCGACGCTGATCTCCGTCTTGCCGACGGTCGCGGTGACGAGCGTCCGTTCGCCGGTCGGTTCGACCGTCTTGACCCTCGCTGGGATGGTCCAGTCGGTGGCTTCCTCGACGATCGTCAGTCCCATCGGTCTGACGCCGAACAGCAGACGACTCCCGGTGTTAGCCGCCTCGACGTCCGCGACCGCCTCGGCGTCGAGCGGGTACGAGAACGCCTCGTTGCGGACGACGCCGGCCATCTCGCGTGTGCCGCCAGGACCGGGTACCCGTGACCGCTCTGTCTCACCCTCGGCGTCGAGCGCACACTCCAGCAGGTTCATCGGCGGGTTCCCGATGAAGCCCGCGACCCAGGTGTTGGTCGGCCGCTCGAACACCTCCCGTGGCGGGCCGACCTGCTGGACTCGCCCCTCGTTGAGCAGGCCGATGCGGTCGGCCAGCGACATCGCCTCCTCCTGGTCGTGGGTGACGTAGATGGTCGTGATCCCCAGTCGCTCGTGGAGCTGTTTCAGTTCCGAGCGCATCCGGATCCGGAGCTTGGCGTCGAGATTGCTGAGTGGCTCGTCCATCAGGAACACCGACGGCTCGCGGATGATCGACCGCCCGAGCGCGACGCGCTGTTGTTGCCCTCCGGAGAGGTTCTTCGGTTTCTTGTCCAGCTGGTCGGTGATCTGGAGCAGTTCGGCCGTCTCGCTGACGCGCTGTTCGATCTCCGCCTCGTCGACGCGCTGACGGGACAGTTCCAGCGGGAAGGCGATGTTCTCGTAGACGCTCTTGTGCGGGTAGAGCGCGTAGTTCTGGAACACCATCGCGACGTCGCGCTCGGCGGGTTCCTCGTCGGTCACGTCCTCGTCGTCGAAGTAGATCGACCCCGCTGTGACGCTCTCTAACCCCGCGATCATCCGCAACGTCGTCGACTTCCCACAGCCCGACGGACCCAGCAACACGAAGAACTCGCCGTCCTCGATGGTGAGTGTGACGTCCGAACAGGCCGTGAGGTCGCCGTACCGCTTGCTGACGTCGGATAACCTGACGGTCGTCACGCCTGCACCACCTCCGTGTCTCTGTCCATACTACGCTGTTTGTAACGCCAGAAGTGAAATAACTACCGCAAATCTAATTATACCGATAGTATGGAAGTGCGAATTTACCTAAAAACACTACGTTATTTGATGATTACTGATCTGCGTGTTTCGGGATCCGGAAACGATCTAACTACAGTTAGTGGCAAAACATTTTAAAACTGTATTTGTTCGTCGGTCGGCACTGATGGGCCAATATGGAGGTATTAGGGCGTATATGCGTGCGCGTCGAATTCATATCTGAAGCGACAGACACTGGGAATCATCTGGACACTATCCGAAATAATGACGCATCCATCACGAACATAAAATAATTCAAACAAAACAATTTACTGTACTATCGACACTATCTACCAGAAATTCTAGGCAAAACTTTTGTCGACTCGACCGAAACACACGGTCGTCATCATGACCGACCATCCGAGAAAAGACGAGGGGTTCGAGGACCAGCGGCGTGCGTTCCTGAAACTGCTTGGCGTCGCCGGTGCGGGGTCCCTCGCCGGCTGTGGGGGTGGCGGTCCCGCGGCGACGACGGACGGAGACGGCGGTACCGACGGCGAGGCCGACGGTGGAGCGGGCGATGGCGGGATGGACGGCGACGGAGACGGAACCGACGGCGGTGCCGGTGACACCGATGGGGCGGGCGGGGACGGTACCGACGGCGAAACGGCCGCTGCCGGCGGGGACGTAGAGCAGTTCTTCGCCGACGCCGCCGCCGACTACGAGGGACAGACGATCACGCTGGTCACCGAGAGCACGCCGCCCAGCCTCTGGTACCAGAACAATCAGGTGTCGAACTTCGAGGATATCACCGGTATCAGCGTGGATTTCCAGGCGGTGAGTTTCACGGAGATGTCGAACCGCATCGTCAGCAACGCCACGTCGGGACAGGCCGGCCTGGACATCGCCTACACCGAACAGGACTCGCTGGCGGCCTACGCGGCCAACGAGTGGCTGATAGACCACACGGCCTTTGGCGAGGAAAACAGCGACCTCTCCTGGCCCGGGTTCGACGTCGACGACTTCGTCCCGTTCGCCGAGAACTTCCGGTACCCCGACGCCGACTCGCCGTACTACGCGTTTCCGATGGAGTCGTTCCTGAAGGTGGTCATCTACCGCCAGGACGTCTACGAGAACGAGGAGATGGCGTCGGCCTACCAGGACGAACACGGAGAGGAGTTCACCGTCCCGGAGAATCCCGACCAGTACATGCGCGCTGCCCAGTTCATCTCCGAGAACTCCGGGGATATTCTGGACCAGCAACTCGCCGGTCACGCGGCCCAGGTTCAGGGCGTCACCGGGCCCTACGCCATGGTCGAGACGTATTTCCCGATCCACGGCGTCTACAACTGGGGCATCAACCAGGACGACATGACGGCTCTCGCGAGTCGCAACGGGACGATGAACTCAGACGCCGCGATCGAGGCGTTCCAGTGGTATCGTGACCTGCTCGATTACGCTCCCGACGGCGTCCAGAGTTACACGTGGTCGGGGCCGCCCGACGCCATCATCGCGGGTGACGCCGCCCAGGGGACGGTCTACTCGGAGAACCTCGGGAACATGGTCGGCGGCGACGACCTCGCCTACGACCCCTCGGACCTTGGGGTGGCGCTCCCGCCGGTCCGCGAGGGCGTCGTCGAGGACGCCGAGAGTGGCGAGGGATACGTCGGGTACTTCGACGGCGGTGGCTACGGCGTCATGCAGGCCTCACAGCGCAAGGAACCCGCCTACCTCTTCCTGCAGTGGCTGCTCCGGCCGGAGGCCCAGAGCGGCCTCGCCGAGGAGGTAGGCGCGATCACGCGAAACAGCGCCATCGAGGCCGCACGCGGGACCCAGATCAACGAGGCGACCGGCTACGTCGACTTCTTCGAGGAGTACAACGACCTCTTCCAGGGCAACCCGAACGGGCGGGTCCAGCAGGTGCTGATCAACCAAGTGTTCCAGTCGCCGTTCCAGGAGTTCGTCGCCGGCAACATCAGCGCCGAGCAGTGTGCCAACCGCTGGGCGTACAACACCGAACAGACGCTCGTCGAACTCGGCTTCCTCGACCAGTCGGGTGAGCAACCCTCCCCGATGTGACCCCCGGCCCTTCGCGCGACCGGCCGCCGGATTCGACCGCTGTTTTACAGCCACACTCGCTCCCGTGGCGTACACTCCTGGTCGCGTTGCTCGTCTGTATCGCCGGGTGTAACGCCGTCGCGGTCGACCCCACGCCCCCGAATCAGACGACAACGCTCACGCCCGCGCCCGTCCCGACCGGTGACGTCGCGGGGCCCTCGTCGCCCAAGGAGACGCTTCCACCGGGCGTCTCGGCGAACGGGAGCGTCAGGACCGGACTGCTCGCACGCGCCCACACGGCGACGCTGGGCAACACCACCTACACCTGGACGCTGGCGGTGACCGAGGCGCAGGTCGGGACGCCGGCCACGGTGTGGCAGTCCACCAGACGCGTCGCAGTCGGGCCGAACGCGACGTTCGTCAAACGGACCGGTTCGGCCCCGGTCGAGGAGGTGGCACGCTACGGCGCCGACGGGATGTGGTACGAGCGACGGGGCGGGAGCGACACCACTGCTGCGGTCGCTCGACCGTCCCACGGGTGGGTTCACAGCTTCGCGCGGACGGCTATCACGCAGTATCTCGCCGACCTCCGGTTCGACGTGACCGCGGTCAACCGGACCGGACAGCGGTTCTACCGCCTGACGGCGTTCGCGGACGGGACGCGCGTCGTCGACACCCGCCGCGGGCGACTGCGTGCCCGGAACTACCGGGTGACGGCCTTCGTCGCGCCGTCGGGGTTCGTCCAGCAGTTCGTCGTCGAGTACGACCGCGGCGTCGGCACGAACCGGCGCCACGTCTACCTCTGGTTCGGCTACGCGGGGCTCGGCGCGACGACCGTCGACCGACCGGCGTGGGTGCCCCCGACGCCCAGCGACTCGGGACCCTCGAGCGTGACACCGACGACCAGTGACTCCGTACCCTCGAGCGACACATCGACGGTTTCGGACTTCGGTCCTGCCGGTGAGCTGTCGTCGGTCGGTCGACCGAAGTGAGGTGCCGTCGGTCGACCGAAGTGAGGTGCCGTCGGTCGACCGTAACGACGTCCGTGGCCACGAGACCGAACCACTCAAGCGGCGTTCGGCCCACCCCTCGTTCGATGGGCGAGTCACTGCCGACCCGCGAGGCACAGGCCGAGGAAGTCGTCGACCGACTCTGGGAGGAGTACCCCGACACGACTATCTCGCTGAACTACGCGAACCGACTGGAACTGCTGGTTGCCGTCGTCCTCTCGGCCCAGTGTACGGACGAGCGGGTCAACGAGGTCACGGCCGACCTCTTCGAGACCTACGAGACCGCTGCGGACTACGCGAACGCCGACGAGGCGCAACTCGCCGAGGACATCTACGGCATCACCTTCCACAACAACAAGGCCGGCTATCTGAAGGGTGCCGGCGAGATCATGGTCGCAGAACACGACGGCGAGGTGCCCGACACCATGGCGGAACTGACCGACCTGCCGGGTGTCGGGCGCAAGACGGCCAACGTCGTCCTCCAGCACGGCCACGATATCGTCGAGGGCATCGTCGTCGACACGCACGTCCAGCGCCTCTCTCGCCGACTGGGCCTGACCGAGGAGGAGCGCCCCGAGGCGATCGAAGACGACCTCATGCCGGTCGTCCCCGAGTCGGAGTGGCGCGATTTCACGCACCTCCTCATCAGTCACGGGCGGGCGGTCTGTACGGCGCGAAACCCCGACTGCGAGGCGTGTGTCCTCGGCGACATCTGCCCGTCCGAACGGGGCGATTCCGAGATCGACCTCGCGAGCGGCGACGAGTGGAACTGAGGAGGGCCGAAACGGAGCGGTCCGGGCGATATCATGGAGCGAGTCGGGCGATATGGCGACTGTCAGACCGCCGTCGAGAGTTCCTCGCGGACGTCCGCGACGAGGTCCGTCCCGAGCGTGGCGAGGAGGCCGCCGAGGACGGCTGCCCCGATGAAGATACCGCCACAGAGGACCGCGAGCGAGACTTCCTGCCAGAGGACGAGCGTCTCGGGTGCGGCGGGGTTGACTCCGACGTGGACGAAGTCCTCGTGGTAGCCGATGTGGTCGATGCGACCGCTGGCGGCCAGATAGACCAGCCAGCTCCAGGGCAGGGCGGCGAGGAATCCGACGACGGTACCGGTGAGTGCGCCGTCGAGCGCGCTCTCGGCCCGTCGGGCCGCCAGCCAGCCCCCCAGCGCCGCGCCGATACCCGTGGGGGCGGTCAGTACCGCGACGATGCTTCCGAGCAGTCCGTCGGTGAGTCGGTGGGTCACTCCCATATCTACAGTGTGGTGGGGCCTTTCAATAGAGCCCTCAGCACCGCTTCAGCGCGTGAAGTCGTGGTCTGGCCCACACGCTCCCCGTACATGAGATACCAGATAGGCCGTCGCGGCCCGACAACTGTTTTGCCTGGGCCGGTCGAACGACACGCAAGCAGATGGCTCGTACGACGATCCCGGACCTGGCCGAGAAGTACGCCGACGGGGTACCGCTGACGATGTTGACCGCCTACGACGCAGGGATCGCACGGCAGGTCGACCGTGCTGGAGTGGACATGATCCTCGTCGGAGACAGCGCCGGTGACAACCACCTCGGCTACAACGACACGCTCCCCGTCACCCTGGAGGAAGCACTCTCGAATACGGGTGCGGTCGTCCGTGGCACCGAGGAGGCCTTCGTCGTCGCCGACATGCCCTTCCTGTCCTACGGCACCTCGCTGGCCGAGTCGGTCGAGAACGCCGGCCGTTTTCTCAAAGAGGAGGGCGCCGACGCGGTCAAATTAGAGACCGCGCCCTACGGCGAGACGACCATCGAGATCGTCGACCGACTCACCGAACTCGGCATCCCGGTCCAGGGCCACGTCGGCCTCACCCCCCAGCGAACGGGTCAGATCGGTGGTGCCTACGTCCAGGGTCGTGACACGGAGACCTCGACGACCGGAGACGCACTCGTCGAGACCGCCCGGCGCCTCGAAGCGGCCGGCGCGTTCTCGGTCGTCCTCGAAACCGTCAGCGAACCCGTCGCGAAACGGGTCACCGAAGCCCTCGACATCCCCACGATCGGCATCGGGTCGGGCCGCTACGTCGACGGCCAGGTGCTCGTGGTCTCGGACGTCCTCGGACTGGGTGCCGAACCCTACAGCCTCTCGAAGCAGTACGCCGACCTCGATTCGGAGATCCGGAGCGCCGTCGAGCAGTACGTCGACGAGGTCGAGTCCGGCGAGTTCCCGACGGCCGAGAACGCCTTCGACCCGATCGAGGGCGGAGAGGAGTAGGGACCGGATCTCCCGACTATCGTTCACCGGGTCGGACAGCAACTATCGCTTCCGTCGCCGTCCGAAGTCCAGGAACGACGCCCGCCAGACGAACTTGGCGGCTCTCGTCGCCGGGAACGGTCCGTAGCCCAGCAGCGTCGCGGCGACACCAATGGTGAGCGTCCCGACGAACGCCAGCGCGCCGGCCGACACTGCCAGGACGAGCGGATTCACGGCGTCGTAGAGCCAGTAGGAAGTCGAAGAAAAGACCAGAAAGGCGGCCACGACTGTCGGCACGAGCGCGTCGACCAGACTCAGGGCGGCGACCCCGAGCGTGCGACCGAGTTTCATCGATGGAGGGGACAGAACCGCATCGTGGGGACCGTCCGGATCAGTCGTCGGCCGAGGCGGCGTCGGATCCCTCTGCCTCGGCGAGCGCGTCGCCCTCGATGCTCGGCGGGTACTTCCCGCGGTCCAGCACCAGATCGGACTGCGGGCGCGCCATACAGGTCAGGGCGTAGTTCTCGGCTTCCTCGTCGGTGAGCCCGCGGGCCGCGGGCTGGGTCACTTCGCCCTCGACGATCTCGGCCGAGCAGGCCAGACACATCCCCACCCGACAGGAGTACTCCTGTGCGATGCCCTCCTCGATACAGCGAGAGAGCACCGTCTCCGTGTCCGAGACCGTGATGGTCTCGCCCGTCCGCACGAACTCGACGGTGTAGTCGGTCATTGGACGGCCTACACCCAGGGGCGACTAAACTCTTTACGTCAGCGGTCGAGGCCACTGTCGAACCCCCGACTTCGGGGGTATCGGGGGCCGAGCAGCGCGAAAGATGAGTGCGAACCGTTGGTAAAGAGTTTTTTCCGTGGGGCTACCACGGAGGACCATGACTACACGCGAGTACGACGTCGTCGTGGTCGGGGCGGGGACAGCGGGGTGTTACGCCGCGGCGACGGTCGCGAACGCGGGCTACGACGTGGCCGTCCTCGAACGCAAGTCCGAGGACGAAGGCGGCCACATCGCCTGCGGCGACGCCCTCAAAGGGGCGGGGTCGTTCCCGGACGCGATCCCCCGGTCGCGGATCGAATCCGCGATCACCAACACCGACGTCGACCACGGCCGCTTCGAGATCCCCCAGGAAGACACCGTCCTGGAGATCCCCGTACCGGGCGAACTCGCGGTCGTCGACCGCTGGGAGTACGGCCGCAAGGTCATCCAGGGCGCCGACGCCGCCGGCGCCGAACTCCACTACGACACGGTCGTCAAAGACGTCATCCAGACCGAGAGCGGCCGCGTCACCGGCGTCCGGACCGTCGCGTCGGGCGACCCCGTCGACTACGAGGCCGGGATGGTCGTCGACGCCGCGGGCGCGCTGTCGATCCTCCAGGACAAGGCCGACCTCGAGGGCGCGACCTTCGATACGAACGTCACCTACCAGCAGTTCTGCTCGGCGTATCGCGAGATCGTCCACGTCGACGAACCCGTCGAGTGGTCCGACGCGCTCGTGTTCAAACCCACCTCGCGGGCGGCGGGCTACCTGTGGTACTTCCCGCGCACGGAGACGGAGATCAACGCCGGGCTGGGGTTCCAGATGACCGAAGAGCCGATGCAACTCGTCGACGACCTCAAGCGGGACCTGCGCGACCGCCCCGAGTTCGAGGGCGCCACCGTCGAGGACAAACTCGGCGCCGCCCTCCCGACGCGTCGACCGTACGACTCGGCGGTCGCGCCTGGATTCGTGGCCGCGGGCGACGCCGCCGGTCACGTCAACCCGACCACCGGCGGTGGCATCGGTGGGGCGGCGAGAGCGGGGTCGTTCGCCGGACAGCAGGCCGTCGAGGCCCTGGACGAGGGCGACGTCAGCGAGGCGCAACTCTGGGAGTACAACGCCAGCGTGATGGACACCTTCGGCGCGCGCTTCGCGACGCTGGACGTCTACAACATCTTCACGACCGCCTACGACGTCGACGACCTCATGGGTATGCTCGCGGCCCTGCCCGCCGAGAACATCGCCGAGGGGCTCTACAGCGGCGAGACGAACATCGGTCTCTGGCTGAAACTCAAGACCGCGGTCAAGGCCATCGGTCACTTCGGCACCATCTACGACCTCTACGAGACGAAACAACTCGCCGAGCGCGTCCTCGACCACTACGAGGACTACCCCGACGACCCCGCGGGCTTCGACCGGTGGCAGTCCAGCCGCGACGACCTCATGGACGAGGTCTACGCCACTACTGGCGCCGACCCGAAGTACTGATCGACATCTCCTCCCCACCGGTCTCGACTCACCCGTAGTCCACTCGCCTGTCACACTCTGCATCCGCGCTGGCATGTTACACCATGCAACCGTGCAGACGTGTCTCCCCGCCGAAAAACAGGTTTAACTATCTCAAAGCCGCACGTATCTGGTAACGGGCGTGTGGGTGTTCGGGCCGGCGACGCGCGTGGGAACCGTGTCGTGCCCGACGAGAGGCCGTCGTGATCGCCCGTCAGAGGGTGATACACATGTACGACAAACGGGAGGGCAGAGGCGTATCAGAGGTCATCGGGGTGGTCTTGATGGTCTCGATCACGGTGTTGTTAGCGGCGACAGCGGCGAGTATGTTCCTGGGTTTCGAGGCAGAACTCGGAGACAGTGGGCCGACACTCGCGATGAGTCACGGCTTCGACATCGAGGACGGCAGTCACGAACTTCGGGTGAGTCACACCGGCGGCGACACGGTCGACCCGGCGAACGTCCGCGTCACACTTCGGAACGCCGAGTGCGTCGGCAGCAGTCTCCGAAGCACGCGCTTTACCCCCCGGGGACTGGGTTCGACTGACTCGCAACTGTCCGCGTCGTCGATGCTCGTCGTCTCGAAACGGACTGTCTGTCACTCCGGTGGCGACCTCGACCTCTCGCGAGCGACCGTCTCGGTCGTCTGGATGAGCCCCGACGGCGGGACCAGCGAGACGCTGTGGCAGTGGCGCGGTCCCAGGGCCTGACTTTCCGACCCGCGAGCCAGCCCCGTGGCCTGTTCGCTCAGGTCCGTGAGAGCTCCCGGAGTGCTCCAGCGAGCACTGCGACACCGATATCCAGTGACGCCTCGTCGACGTCGAACGTCGCGGTGTGGTGGCCGCTGGGGTGGTCGGTCCCGACAACGACGTACGCTGCCTGTCCGCCACGTTCCTGGACTCGCTGCATCAGGTAGGTCGCATCCTCGCTCCCGCCCAGGTCCTCGCGGTCGGACACGGAGTCGACTCCCGGGACGTCGCCAGCGACGTCCGCGACGGCGGCCGCGACCGCCTCGTCGCTCGCCGCGCTCGGCGCTTCGCCGACCGTCTCGACGTCCACATCGCAGTCGTGTGTCACCGCCGCTCCGTCGGCGATCCTGTCGGCCTGGTCGCGCATGTACCGCATCAGTTCGGTCGTCTCGCCGCGCACCTCGCCTTCGATGGTCGCGGATTCGGGGACGATGTTCGTCGCCGTGCCGCCAGCGACGCGGCCGACGTTGACCCGTGTGGCGCCGTCCTCGTGCCGGGAGATACCGTAGAGGTTCTGGACCGCGGTCGCCATCGCCTGGACGGCGTTGCGCCCCTCGCTGGGATGGGCGCCCGCATGGGCCGGTTCGCCCACGAACTCGGCGCGAAACTGAGAGACCGCGAGGAAGCCGTCGATACCGGCGACGACCCGTCCCGTCGGCCGGTCGAGGCCGACGTGGACCGCGAGCAGCGAATCGACGTCGTCGAGGTGGCCGCTCTCGGCCATCGGCTTTCCGCCGCCGATCGACTCCTCTGCGGGCTGGAAGAACACTTTCAGCGTCCCCGCAAATTCGGGGTCGTCGGCCAGTGTTTCGAGGACGCCCAGCCCGAAGGTGACGTGAGCGTCGTGGCCACAGGCGTGCATCGCCCCCGTCTCGGAGCGAAACCCTTCGCGGGCGGGGGTGTGGTCGTCGCCGCTCGCTTCCTCCCGGGGGAGCCCGTCGATGTCGACGCGCAATCCGACGGTGGGCCCCTCACCGCGTTCGAGGACGGCGACAGCCCCCGTATAGCCGCCGGCCATCGTCTCCAGTAACTCCTCGCGTGCGCCGGCGTCGCGAGCCCGTGTGAGCCAGTTGTCGAGTTCTGTGTCGTCGGGGACGCCGATACGTTCGTCGCTGGCGAGGGCGTCGCGACCGACGTGAACGTCGAGGTCGACGCCCATCGCGTCAAGTTCCTCGACAATGCGTGCTGTCGTCCAGAACTCCCGCCAGGCGGGCTCGGGGTGGCGGTGGAATTCGCGACGCAACGAGACAAGTCGGTCGTGAGACGGGGTCGTCATATCCGTACTATACGGGGCGACTCCTATACAGTACCGTCTCCTCTGGCGCGCATTGCGGCTGGCGCGCCCTGCCCCTTCAGTTGCCCTGCCCGGTTTGAGTGCGCTGTTCGATCTCGGCTTCGACGTGGATGCGCGGCGGGTAGTCGTCGCCGGCGACGTCGCGGGCGAACTCGTCGTAGCCGACGATTTCGACCGTGCGCTCGTAGACGGTGTAGTGCCAGTCCTCGAAGGCCGGGCCGTCGACGGCGAGGGTCGCCGACTGCGGGACGCTCTTGTCCGTCGGCGGCTGTGGGTGGGGTCCTTTGAGTTCGACGCCCTTGCGCTCGGCGCGGGCCTTGAGCCCGTCGACGACGTCGTCGAGTAACTGTCTGTCCCCGCTCGCGAATTCGAGAGTCGTGACGAAGGGCATACCTCACTCTCGACGGTCGGGCGCATAAGCCATGCGTTCGGGTCCCGCCGGGTGCGTGCCGACGGGCAGGGGGCGGCGACTTTCTTCCGCGGGCCGGCCCTCCGATATTCTCTTAAGTAGGGGTCGTCTACGTACGGGCAATGCTAGAGGCCACGAGCGCGGGAGCCATCCTCTTTCGCGATACGCGTGGCCGGCGGGAGTACCTGCTGCTCAAGAGCCGCCCGGGCGACTGGGAGTTCCCGAAAGGGGGCGTCGAGGGCGACGAGGAGTTACAACAGACCGCCATCCGCGAAGTGAAAGAGGAGGCCGGCATCGGCGATTTCCGGCTCATCGATGGCTTCCGTGAAGACTACGACTACGTCTTCGAGGCGAACGGCGAGACGATCCACAAGACCGTCCACCTGTTCATCGCCAAGTCCTTCGAAGCGTCTGCCGAACTGTCACACGAACACCGCGACCTGCAGTGGCGCGATTACGACCAGGCGATCAACACCGTCACGCAAGACGGCCCTCGCGAGATACTCGAAGAAGCCCACGAGTTCATCGACGAACGCGAGGAGGACAGCTAAAAACCAGCAGGTGACGCCTGTAACGTATGCGTCTTGAAACCGACAGGCCACAACGGTGGGCCTGAAATCCCGTGACGGGATTCCTCCGCGTTCACGCGGAGATGAAGGTCAATCACACACCAGACTCTTCAATACAACTGTTCACAGAGCTAGCCACCTTCGAAAAACGAAAATGGAATGATCCCAGCCGTTCTGATTTTTCGCTGGCCTACACTTCAACTTCGCCAGCGTTGATCTTCTTTGCCTGGTTGTAGGCATCGTAGATACCGAGTGCCCAGACAAGTGGGAAGGTGAGGAACCCAATGAACAAGAACATTAGGGCTACGTTGACAGCCTGCAGGACCAGTATCCCGACACCCCGCAGGATCTGACCGTTATACATTTGCCCTGCCCACCCGCTCGTGATAGCGGACAGCAATGCAGCGATGCCTGGGTCTTTTTCCGATGCACTTGACGACTGCTGTCTGACCCCACACTTCGGACAGACTTCGGCTTCCTTCTTAATCGTCTCTCCACAACTCGAACAGAACTGTTCGTCTGCAGCCTTGCCTCCGGCCTGTTCAGCGGCCATGGTCACAACACCTTATCCTTTGGTTATAAATGTTGGGGTATATGAACCATTTAGATTCGAACAACATCCCGTTTGCTTATGGAAATTACAAGGCTAAAACCCCGTCCTTCAGGGCGGGGAGGATGTCAATCGGTCGAACTCTCCCAGGGAATGATATCGAGGTGGTGGGTCAGGGCCAGGCAACTCGTGATCGGCAAGACGAGCAACTGTTCAGGTCTTCGGTGACGACCGGTCGCTGATCATTGCACCCACGAAGCCACCGGCGGCGCCCAACCCCACGAAGATGCCGATGACAGTCACGAATAGTAATCCCAGGAAGACAACACCCTCGGCCCCGCCGCCACCCGCAGCCGACCCGAGTATCCCGAGAAACAGGAGGAACCCGAAAAAGAGGGCCGACGGAATCGACGCGATGAGCCCGGCAAGTGCGCCGCAGATCGTACTCTCTCTGGTGTCGGGACCGCGAAGATACCCGGCCACCACACCGCCGAGTATCTGGCCGATAACCGGCAACAGACTCCCAAACAGTGAAACGACGCCGCCGATACCCGCCGCCATCAGCCGCGATACGGGCTCCTGGGGACCGCTCGACCCCGTCGAGGACCGCTTGCCAGTCTTCTGTCTGACGCCGCACTTCGGACACAGTTCCGCCTGTTTCTTGATCACTGCGCCACACGACTGGCAGTACCGTTCGTCTGCACTCTTCGGCGGTTTCGTATCCGTCTCTCCCTCTGCCCCAGTAGAAGCGGTCGTTGCTGGTTCTTCCGTGTCTGGCCCATGTGTGTGCCCTTCGTCGTCGGGGTCACTGACTGTTCCGTCGGATGACCACTGTTCGTCGACGCCTCTCGCTCTGTCGTCTTCGCCGTCGTCCGATACGGTTTCCTGGTCCCGGTCTGCCGGATCGGCCAGTTTTGTCTCGGCCTCCTCCGGTTCCCGGCTGGGGTCCCCGTTTGCGGCCCCAGCCTCCCTTCCGGAGTCGCGGTCCCCTGGCGCAGTGGCTTCCTCAGGCAGGCTCTCGTCCGACTCCTGGTCCCCCGTGCCCGACCACGGTACCGTTGGACCATCGTTGGGTGATCCCTGACTGGTGGCGTCCGCTACTCCCGTTTCCCCGGAGTCGGGTTGTTTCTCGTCCTCTTGTAGTTTTTCTCTGACACGTTGTGCCAGATCCGACCCGAGGACGTCGGCCAGTTCGTCCTGGTTCGCAGCGCGCAGGTCGGCGACGGTCTCGAAGTCGGCGTCACGCAGTTTGTCCGCCCGCGCCGGGCCGATACCGTCGAGGTCCGTCAACTCCTCGGGTTCCCGATTGCCGTCGGTCCGGCGGGGTGCGTCGTCCGCTCCGCTCCCGCTGTCACCTGACATACTCCATAGAGGATCGGGAACTGTGATGAAACTGTTGGTGGTTCGAGGGCCGGCAAGCCGACCGGTGCTGGGGGGGAGCCGGCGTGTTTTTGTCCGGTGGCGAGCAATCGGTTGGTGTGACCGCCGACGCCGAGTTTCGCTTCGAACTGCGCGTCTGCCAGTGGGCCGAGCGACACTGGCCTCCCGGTGAGGTAACCGGCGCCGAGAACGTCGACGAGGGCGAGAGCGCAGACGAGGGCGAGCAGGGACCCACACACATCGTCGCGCGCCAGATCGGCACCGGTCGCCGCCGCTGGGACACGGTCGTCGTCGAGTGTGACCCCGCCGGGCTCGAACGACGCGCCGAATTCGGCGCCGCGGAACTCGATTCGGACCTGTTGGGCGTCGTCCGCAACGCCCCCGCCGAGTGGGCCTGGTACCGCGACGCCCTCCCGGACCCGGGGTATCCCTGGCAGTACGTCCGCGAGGCGGTCCACCGCGCGGCCGACCGCGGCGTCGTCGAGCGCCGCAAGCGGGGCAACCGCATCGAACTCCGCCGGAAATGGCCCTATCCGGACTGGGTCCGGCGGATCGTCGCTATCGAGAACAAACCCGACCTCGACGCGAGCGCCGCCCGCCAGCTCCAGCCCCAGGTCGAACACGATGTCGCGATGGCGCTGGCCGACGAGGTGTGGGTCGCGACGGCCGCGACCGGCGAGAGCGTCGAACCCGCGTTACTCGAGGACCTTCCTGTCGAGGCAGGAATTTTGACTGTGGGCGAATCTGGCGCGTCGGTCGCCTGGCACCCGACGGCGCTCGCCGTCGACGACCCGGGGACGCGCATCACCGGCCGACCGGACGGGGGCGAGCGCGACGCCTCCGCGGCCCGCTTCGAGTACGCCGACGCCGACTGGAAACGCGACAAGCGCCTCGAACTCGCCGAGCGGGCCTACGGCCGGGGCTGGCGCTCGTACGCCGACACGATGCGACCGGACTGTCGCCACTTCGAACTCACCGCCGAATCGACGGGGTTCTATCCCCACTGTGTGGCCAAGGGGTACTCCCAGACGGCGAGCGAGTGTTCGGGCTCCTGTCCCGAGTTCGAACCGGAGCCACCGGTCTGGCGGACGCGAGGCCCGCCTATCGAGGGCGGTCCCGGCGCTGCTATCAAGCGACTGTTAGCGCGCCGGCGCGAACGCCAGCGGCCGGAACTCTGAGGTGACAGGGAGGTGGGAGAGGAGAAGGGACAGCGCGCCGGTCAGGGTTCGGCTTCGATCGTCTCGACGTTCACCTGGTCGCGAGGGACGGCGAGTCGGTAGGTCGGGACGGTCTTCTGGACGCGCTCGACGACGCCTTTCTCCGCCAGCGACCGCAACGCGGACCGTACCGCGTCCACGTCGGGGTCCTCGCCGGTCTCTCGCAGCGCGTGGAGCGTCGCGACGACGCTGTTCGGTTCGTCGTCCGCGTCGGGCACCACCGAGATGACGCGTTTCTGGAACGCCGTGACCGTCACGCTCGTCTCCTCGGCGTCTTCCCCGCCGACGAGCGAGACGGCCTCGGGCGTGGCCCGGATGAGGCTGTCCTCGTCGCGGTAGTAGTAGTCTTTCAGCTCGGATTCGAGGTACTGGTGGACCTCGCTGCCGCTCTCCATGTCCCACTGGGACTGTAACTCCCCGTTCTTGGTCGGTTGCAACGCGACGACGTCCGCGAGTCGCTCGCGGGCCTCTGCCGAGAGGGTCACGTTCCACGGTAGGACCACCGCAGTATAAGCGCGTTCTGGACTCGGTTCGACGCGTCGATTTCGCGAGTTCGAGTCCCCCGGTACCGCCGTCACCGTTCGAAAAAGAGCGCAACCGCTACGAGGACCAGGCAGACGACGAAGAAGACGAGGCCCGGTTCGACGACGTCGAAGACGAGCCAGGTGAGCGTGCCCGGCGGGGCCGTCGGAGCGTTGTAACTGGCCGGGCCGGCGGTCCCGCTCCGGAGTGCGGGTCTCGCGATCCGTTCGGCGCCCCACTGGACGAACAGGGCGGCGACGCCGATCAACGCGACGCCGCTGACGACCCGACGGACCGACTGCTCGACGGCTGGGCGGGCATCGGCGTCACCGACGAAGACGATAGGGTCACTCGCGGGGCCGTAGACCGTCATCTCCTGGCCCTTCTCGGAGTACCGGGTGTCGATGCCCTCGACCAGTCCGGCTCCGGTGAGGTTCGTCAGGTGGTAGTTGACGTTCTGCACGCTCGTGTCGACGCGGTCGGCGATCTCCGAGGGGGTACCCGGCTCGTCGAACAGCGCGCGCAACAGTGCCCGACGCGTCTCCGAGGAGAGCGACTCGATCACCTCGTCGGCGTCGGCGTCGTGGATGTCGAGCACGCGCGGTTGCTCGTCCGGCGAGGCTGTCGGCCCCTGGATGCGGTCGATGAGTCCGGACATCGTTGTCAGATACGTGTGCGTTTGCGACCCATTAATCACTGTTCGTCGGTTCAATCGCGCTTGAAGCGACTGTCAGTCCGGTGTCTCGGTGGCGTTCGTCGCTCCCAGGACGGCGCTGGCATCGACGAGTCCGTTCCCGCTGGCTCGGTCGGTCCCGTTCTCGCCGACGTCGGTCGCGGTCCGGCGGAGTCGACGCTCGACCGTTCGGGGGGACGCGTCGGGGTCAGCGTCTACCAGCAGGGCGGCGACGCCGCCGACGTAGGCCGCCGCCGCCGACGACCCGGTGAAGCTGTCGGGTACGGGCGCGGCAGTCGGGTCGGTCGGCCCGACCACGTCGACCGCACGGCGGCCGTCAGCGGTCGGTCCCCGCGAACTGTAGACCGCGACACGGTCGGCTGGCCGGTCGTAGGCGCCGACACCGAGCACGCTCCGGCCCGTGGCAACTGCGAGGACACTCCCACGGTGGCGGTACCGCTGTAGCTCGTGAGTCGGCGAGACGAGTCGCACCGACGTGTCGGTCGCGTTAGCCGGACCGCGGACGACCAGGTAGTGGGTTCCGGGCCCGACGCGGGTGACGATGCGCTCGGTCGGCCGGTCGCCCGCGTAGCGCTCGGAGGTGGCGACACGCGAACTCCGTTCGCCGTTCGTCCAGTAGAGTTCGACAGTGTAGTCTTCGGCCGGGTCCGACCAGGAGAGCCACACGGAGAGTCGCCCCCGGTCACCCCGGAGGTAGTTGCGCGCGCCGACGTCGAAGACCAGGCGACCGGCCTCGACGCGGTCGTAGGTCCCTCGCCAGTGGCCGCGGGCGACGTTCCCGGTCGGCGCGACGAACACCACGCCCGCTTCGCGCGCGGTTGCAGCGACCGCCGAGACGGTATCGCCCCCGTCACCCGCCCGCCCGTAGAAAGACACCGGCGCGACGATCACGTCGACGTCCTGTGCGACGAGCCACTGAACACCCCGCACGAAGTCGTCGGTCTCGTCGAACGACGCAAGGTGTAACTCCGCGTCGGGCGCGACCGCGGCGACGGTCCGGGCGGCCGCTGTCCCGTGTGTCTCGCCGTCGGCCGTCATCGTCGCGTCGTCGCCGAACGCTCGCGCCTCCCGGACGTGGTCGTCGAGCACCGGGTCGTCGCGGTCGAATCCCGTCACGTCGACGACACCTACCGTGACGTTCGTCCCCGTGACGCCTGCTGCGTGGACCGCGTCGAGCGTCGCGTTCTCGGGGATCTCCGCGGGAGTCGCCGCCCCGTCGACGGCGCCACTGGTCGGCGGCGTCGCGGTCACTGCCAGCCCGACGATAGCTCCGAGTAATACGAGGATAGCAGCGACGGCGAGCGGGAACGTGTTCGGGACTCCGTCGCCCATACGGCCGTTGGCTACCGGTCAGGAGAAGGTATGCGTGTCGGTCGTCGGAACTGGCCGGTGAGGTACCGATAGGGAGTCACGACTGACCGCCCCGTCCGGTCGCGGAACGCGGTGAGACTGCCTGACAACCCGGGGAGACTGTCTGCAAACACGGTCGCTTCAAGCGCGCTTGAACCGAGCGGCAGTGGTTTTTCACCAGGGCCGGACTATCCGAGTGCAATGTGCGACGATACTGACACCGCCTCTCCGGCGGTACAGCCCTCCACTCGCCGCGTCGACGGCACCGCCCACCAACCACCGTCCCCGTTCGTGTCGCCGGAGGTGATGCCGTGACCGCTGTTCGACGGCGAGGCGTCCGCCGCGTCCTCGCCGCATTCCTCGCGGTCGTCGTCGTCACCAGTCCGTTCGCCGGCGCTGCTCTCGCAGCGTCTGGGGCGACAGCGTCGACTGCCGGCGCCGCCGGTGCCGACGTCGACGCCGGCCCGGTCACTGCCGGGAACGTCGCGACGATCGAGGTCCAACTGCCCGACGGTACCGACACCGCGACGCTCTCGGTCGCCGACCAGGACCACGATTTCGCGGTGAACGCGACCCTCCACGACCGCGACGGTGATGGCGTCGTCATCGTCGCGCTCGACACCGCCACGGCCGGCAACGGGAACGCGAGTTCGTTCCTCTCGGCCAGAGGGGCGGACACACTCTCGGACGCGGTCCAGACGACCGACTCGTTCCACGGGGGACTCGACCCCTTCCCCTACGACGTGGATCTCGTCCGCTCCGGCGAGGTCGTCGCCGAGGGGACGCTGTTCGTCGGGTCCGACCCCACCGCCGGCAACGAGACCGCCACGGGCTCGTTCGACTACGCCGGGGATCGGCTCACGCTTTCGGCTGCCGACAACCAGACCGTCCGCGGCGAGACGTCACTCCCCGCCGGGACGGAAGTGACAGTGGTTCTCGATGCAGCAGACTCCGACAGGTCCACCAGAGGCGTTCGCTGGGTCGAGACCCACGCCCGCACGACGGTGACCGAAAACGGAACCTTCAGCGCGACCGTCGACCTCGCGGGACACGGCTCGAACGTCACCTTCCAGGCACGACTGGTTCACGAGGAGACGGCAGTCGCGACCACGCGGGGCCGAACCACGGCCTGTGAACGCCACTGTCTCCGGACCGACGAGGTGCGGGTCCGCGGTAGCGTCGAGGTCGACCAGAACCGCACCGCCGAGATCCCTGTCACGTTCGGGGGCAGCGACCAACTGAACGTCACTGTGACGAACACCGACGGCCCCGACTACCGCCTGAACGCGACCGTCCGTGACACCGACGGCGACGGTCGTGCGACCCTGCTCGTCCGGACCGAAAACGTCGGCGCCGACGACCCGACGCTGTTCGTCCGCGAGGACGACGAGACCCGACCCGCCGACGTCGTTGGAGAGACGACGGTCGACGGGCCACTGCCGGCCACCCTCTATCAGGTCACGGCGAGTATCCCCGGAGAGCGAAACGCCTGGGACACCGGAACGCTCGTCGTCTTCGAGAACAGTCTGGCGCCGACGACCCCGACGGCGACGGACGCTCCGGAGTCGGCCGACGGGCGAAGTGACGACCCAGCAGGTGAGGGCGCGACTACCACCTCCGAGACGCCGAACCCGCTGGAAGTCCAGACGGACGCCGGGAACGGCGGTGCTGGCCTGCTTCCACTCGGGTCGGTCGGCGTCGGCGGTCTCGTCGCTATCGGCGGCTTCCTCCGGTTGTTACGCCGGTGACGGTCACCCGTCTGACACGGTAGCCGATCTCCTCTCGTCCGTTCTCGACGCCAGTGACAGTCGCAGTCACAGCAGCACCTCGCAGTCACAGCAGCACCCACGTATACGAACGGACCACAGAGACTGAGGGAACCGCTCACAGCGCTTCGAGCGTCTCGGCGACGTCGTCCCAGTGACTGCCTTTCCAGAAATGCTGGCCACACTCGCGACAGCGCCAGACCGCCACCTCGTGTGGGTCGGGGGCGTAGTCGGGCGCCGGTTCCGTCCGGTCGACCCGCTCGACGAGACCGTTACAGGCGCTACATCGGGCGGGCTCGTCGGCCAGTGCCAGTTCGAACCCGACTTCACGGAGTTCGCGCAACTGGTCGCGGACGTCCCGTTCGGTGAGCAAGACCGACCGCTCGGCCCGTCGAGCGAGTTCGCGGTCGCGAGTCAGCACGAGTCGTCCCTCGGTGTGGGCGAGCGCGAGCAGTGCGTCCTCGGACTCGATACCACGGGCCGCGGTGTAGGCGGCGTCGTACCCGCACATCCGCAGGTACGTCGCCAGCTTTCCGAGCATGTCGTCGACCAGCAGCGCCGTGTCGTCCGGGCTTCGCGTCTGTGTGCCCTCCTCGTCGGGTTCGCCCGTCGGCGCTTCGTCGTCTGTCTTCGGGCTGTTCTCCGGCGCCCCGTCGGCGACTGTCGCGTGCTCGGGCGCCGACTCCTCGGCTGACGCGTCGTCGGATGTCATGTGGTGAACTCCCGGATACCGTCCGCGTCGCGCGTGTTCAGGATGTCGGCCGTCTCCGCCCAGCCCCGGCGTGCCGTGTGGACGCCGTAGCGGACGAGGTCGTACCGCGGCGGGCTGTGGGCGTCGGTGTTGATCGCGATGGTCGCGCCCGCCTCGACGGCCGTCTTGACCGCACTCCCGCCGAGGTCGAGTCGGTGGGGATTGGCGTTGACCTCCAGTGCGGTGTCGTACTCGGCCGCGACCGTCGCGAGGCGTTCGACGTCGACGTCCATCCCGGCGCGCTGGGTGAGATACCGTCCCGTCGGGTGGCCGATGATATCGACTTCCGGACGCTCGGCGGCGGCGACGAGTCGGTCGGTGCCGTCGCCGTCGAGACCGGCGTGTGGCGAGGCGACCACCACGTCCAGTTCGGCGAGGAGGTCGTCGGCGACGGAGACCGACCCGTCGGCGCCGATGTTCGCCTCGACACCGGTGAAGACGTCGATCTCGCCGGCCACCTCGTCGGCGACCGCCCGGACCTCCGTGATTTGCTCGCGTAACTCCTCGTCGGAGACACCGACACCGCCGACCATGCCCGGTCCGGTCGCGTGGTCGCTGATGACGACGTAGTCGTGGCCGAAGGCGGCGGCCCCATCGACCATCTCCCGTATCGTGTTCGACCCGTCCGACCAGTCGGTGTGGACGTGCAGGTCGCCTCGTATCTCGTCGGTCGCCACGAGGTCGGGCAACACCCCGTCGGCGGCGGCCTCGATCTCGCCCCAGTTCTCCCGGAGTTCGGGGGCCATCCACGGGAGCTCCAGCGCCGCGTACATCCCCTCCTCGGTCTCGCCGGCGACGCGTTCCCCGGCGCGCTGGTCGGCGTCGGCGGCCTCGTCGTCGATCCCCGAGACGTCGAAGGTACCGTACTCGTTCATCTTCAGGTCGCGCTCGATGGCGCGGTTGCGCAACGCGACGTTGTGGTCCTTGCTCCCGGTGAAATACTGCAGCGCGGCGCCGAACTCCTCGGGAACGACCACCCGGAGGTCGACGCGGACGCCGTGTGAGCGGACGCTCGCTTTCGTGTCCCCGGCTTCGATGACCGAGTCGGCCTCGGGCCAGTCGGTGAACGCGTCGACGACCGCCGCCCCGTTGTCGCTCCCGACGAGAACGTCCACGTCGCCGATGGTCTCTTTCCAGCGCCTGAGCGACCCCGCCAGGTCGACTCGCTCGACCGCCGACTGGTCGTCGAGGTACGCGAGCACGCCCTCGCCCCGGGGTCGAGCGTCACCTAGCAACTCCCGTTCGGCCGCTTCGCGGGCGAATTCGAGATTATCCAGGATGTTCTGTTCGGTCTTGGCGCCGAAACCCGACACGTCCTGGATCTCGCCGTTCTCGGCGGCCGCTGCGAGGTCGTCGAGCGTCCGGATCCCGAGTGCCTCGTAGAGCGTCCCGACGGTCTTCGGGCCGACACCCTCGACGCGAGTCAGCGCTTCCATCTCGACGGGGAGTTCCTCACGCAACGCCTCGAGTTCGTCGATCTCGCCGGTCTCGAAATACTCGACGACTTTCGAGGCGATAGCGTCGCCGACGCCGTCGATCGCCTGGACGGAGTCGGCGCCGTCGGCGGCCAGGTCCTCGACGGCGCCCGAATATTCCCGGATGTTCTCGGCCGCCCGGCGATACGTCCGGGGCTTGTACTCGACGTCCTGGGCTTCCAGCAGGTCGGCGAACTCCTCGAGGAGGCTCGCGACTTCGTCGTTGCGACTCACAGTCGCCTCCCGTCCTGGCCCGGTCGCGCCCGGTATCGGGTCACAGTTGCCCCCGGTTGCGGCCCGTCCCGTGGCTGTCGCTCTCGCGACCGAGCGCTTTCTTGAGGAAATTCATCCAGCGCTGTTTGTCGGCTTTCTGCTGGGCCTCGATCTCGGCTTCGAGGTTCGTCGGGCCGAGTCCCTCGAGGGCGTTGAGCGCGCGGTCGATGCCGATGACCGCCTGGGCGATCCGTTCGCCCTCCTCGCGGGAGATGTCGTCGTTCTCGATGCGCTGTTTGCGCTGGAGGCGCTCGCGCCGGAGGTTCTTCTTGGCGCGCTCGACGCGTTCGCGCTCGCCCGAGGGGATGGTGTCCCGGCGCTTGATCTCGACGACGAACTCGCGCAGGTCGACGGACTCCCCCTGGACGTCGATGCGGTCCGGGATGTCCGCGCCGACGGTCGCGCCGTCGCGCTCGATGCGCTCCAGGAGTTGCTTGCGCTCGTATGCTTTCACACCCGTCACTCACACGCGAACCGTCAAAAAGGACACGCGCTTCGTCGAGGGACCTCGAGACGTGACACCGACGGACGCTGCCCCGGTCGGCCGGGGGCGGCCGTGGGCAGTCGGAATCGAAGGGTAGCCCATATATGGGTGGGTCCCGTACGGGAACACAAGACCGTCGCCAGCGGGCGGCTGGCACCCCCATCCAACTATGAGCCGCGTATACCGACTCCACTCGACACTGGAACTGCCTCTGGAGGACGTGTACGACTTCTTCGAAGACCCGGAACTCCCGGAGACTATCGAAGACGTCGACATCACACGTCGCAACAACACGCTCATCATCAGCGCAGTCTCCACTGACGAGAGCATCAGCAAGTACACGCCGACGGCCCAGCTGAAAGCGAGCGTCACGGAAAATCGTGTATACGAGGAGATCGAGGAGGAAGAAGAGGACGACGGCCCGCTGGGCACGCCCAACACCGGCGGCGGCCCCCAGTGGGGGGCCTTCGAGGAAGAGGAAGAGGAACCGCCCTCGGAACTCGTCGAGTACGCCTGTTTCAAGGGCGACCGCGAGACCGTCCTCCAGAACAGCGAACTCCAGTACGCCATGTTCGAGGTGCTCTGTGAGATCGCACTCATCGCCGAGAAGGGAACGCTCACCGCGATCACGGCCATCGACGGCGACCTCGACGCGGTCCGCATCGTCGACGGCGAGAACCTGCCCGCCTCGATCAACGTCGTCGAGGACCCCCGCGAGAACGAAGAGGGCGACGGCGTCGACTGGCGCGACAACGAGTTCATCAGCTGATTTCTCCCTCCACGCGGTCACGCCCCCGACCAGCCGTCGGCTCGCCGTTCTATCCGTCGCTGTAACTGGCTCCCTCAGTCAGCTCGTCCCACCCAGCGCGTTGGGTCCGCCGACCCACTCGATGACGTCCGGCGTGACGTTGACCTCGATCCACGCGGCGACGACGATCATGACGATCATGACTACCGAGAGCACCCCGAGTTCGACTGCCTCGGACCGTGTGATCGGGGTCTCGTCGTAGGCCATCAGGTACCGAGCGATCCGGTGGGGCACACGCAGACCGATCGAGGCGGCCATGAAAAACGCCGAGAGTTCGATGACGCCGTGGGGGACCAGTGCGGCGAGGACGACCGCCCACGAGGCTTCCTGAATGACCAGTCCCACGACAGCGCCGACGAGCAGGCCGTTGACGAACAGTCCAAAGAGTGTGAGCAGTCCACCGGTGACCGCACCCATTCCCATCAACAACAGCGCACGGAGGTTGTTGAACATGATCGACGGGAACGTGAACTCGATGTTCGCCAGCGGTGATTCGCCGGGGACGACGTCGGACAACCCCTCGACTGGGATGGCACCGAATATCGCGTAGCCGGCGAAGGCCGTCCCGAAGAAGACGGCCAGCGCGGCGACCAGATGCCACCCGAACCACCGCGTGAACTGTAGTTCACTGTACACCGAACTGGACGCCGTCCCCCAGGAGTCACCGGGGTCCGCGTCCGCCTCGGAATCCGAGTCCGAATCCGATTCCGTCTCTGCGGGGACACTCATCGTCCGTCCGTTGAACCCCCTCCCACATGGGCCCATCGGCCGAACGCTATTTGCAGTCTTCTTCCACTCGGGTCAGTCGAACTCGGGAACGAAATCTGTCGCGAGTTCGTCAGCGAAATCGCCACCGGTACGCCAGGAGATCTGTTCGTCGTCGAATCCGTATTTCGGAACCAGCGATTCGGCTGCTTCGCCAAGCGGAATATCGTTCGTCACGACTACGACTCGGTCAGCAGTGTCGTCGAGCAGTACTTCCAGTGCCAGCCCGCATCAATCCTCGACAACGGGGCGGAGAGCGTCCAGAATGACGCCAGCTTCCAGGGGTGAGAGATCGCGTTCGCGAGCCATGATCTGATGCGTAACGGACCCGTCGACGTACTCGCGAGCGTAGTCGAGTGCGATAGCCAGCTCGTCCAGTCCGTGGCGGTCGATGTACGTCTCGATGTCGTCGTCTTCCATCCGGCGGGCGATCGCCTCGACCAACTCCGGTGTGATCCGTCGTTCGGTTTCACCCGCTACCAGCTGGAGGGCAAGTTCGTGAGCCGTATACTCCGCCGGTCGACCGTCGTTAGATCGTTCGACGAAGTCTGCGGATTCGAGGTCGTCGACGTACTCGTAGACCGTTCGCTTGGGGAGATCGAGCGTCTCGACGATCTCCCGGACCGTCGTCGACGGGTGATGACGGATATAGGTGTAGATCCACGCCTTGCGAGGATTTTCGAGGAGCTTGAATGCCTCGCCACCAGTATCCAGTGGCGTCCCCCAGTTCGTTTCGTTCGTCGCCATCCCTAATAGCGAATTGCACGCAATCTGCAATAAGGGTTGTTGCGACGACCCTGTCACGAGCGGTAGATCGGTCGTGCCACACGGTCACACCCGACAGACAACCAGTCTTCCATAAAACACTTATCCGGAGCCGTAATTAGATGTCATTACCGATGACGGAGTTTCCCGAATACTTAGACGTCGATTACGAGGACGGCACCGGCGAGGACCCGGCAGACTACCCGCACGTCAACGACAAGATCGAGAAGGCCATCGAGGTCACCCGGAAGGGCCTCGAAGAGTACGAGAACCCGGTCGTGATGTGGACCGGCGGGAAGGACTCGACGCT
>ENA-ORDC01000441-ORDC01000441.1-marine-metagenome-genome-assembly--contig:-NODE-441-length-41558-cov-5.701719_pt1 | contig 41558 bp, 41 predicted proteins | sample MGYA00237783_ERZ508515 | MGnify/ENA primary metagenome ERZ508515 (study PRJEB26186, sample SAMN06268792) | marine metagenome | isolation source: Eden Landing Ponds, San Francisco, CA, USA | place... | reverse complement strand
TCCCCGAGGGAGACCACACCGTTACCATCGCGAGCGGTGGCTCACAGGCCTCTGGGACACTGACTGTCGAGGTCGACAGCGAACCCATGCCGACCGAGTACACCGTCCAGCAGACGGGCGGCGGAACGGCCGAGGAACCCGCTTTCACGCTGGAGCCCGAAGGTGACGTGTTCGACGACGTCGACGGGGACGGCGACCCGAGCGGTCCGGACGACCTCTCGGCCGACGTCTACCTCGGCTACGACGCGGACGCGCTCTACCTCACCGTCGAGGTGACCGACGACACGCACACGGCGATCAGCGGAGTTGACATGTGGCAGGCCGACAGCGTCCAGTGGGCCGTCGGCAGCGGCGACACGTACGGCCCCGAGTACGGTCTCAGCCTCGCCGACGGCAGCACGTCTCTCCACCGCTGGATCGATGGCAACGCCCAGGCCGGGACCGACGCCGTCGACGCCACCACGTCGCGATCCGGGTCGACGACGACCTACGACGCGACGGTCCCCTGGGAGGCTCTGTTCGCCGAGAGCAAGGCCCCCGGCGATTCGTTCCCGTTCAGCGTCCTCGTCAACGAGAGCGACGACGACAGTCGCGATGGCGTCCTCGAATGGGCGCTCCCGGCGATCAGCAACGACAAGTCGGTGAGTTCGCTCGGGACGCTGACGCTCGCCGAGGGCTCCGGTGGCGGCAACGAGTCGCCGATGGCCGCGTTCACGGCATCGTCGACGTCCGTCGCGCCCGACGACACGGTGACGTTCGAGGCTTCGGGCTCGTCCGATTCCGACGGATCGATCGAGAGCTACGAGTGGGCGTTCGGCGACGGCTCGTCGGCAACCGGACAGTCCGTGGATCACTCCTACGACTCCGCCGGCGAGTACGACGTGACGCTGACCGTCACGGACGACGACGGAGCCACCGCCACCAACACGCAGACGATCACCGTCGAGGACGAGGAGGAGCCGCCGACGGCATCGTTCACGGCATCGTCGACGTCCGTCGCGCCCGGCGACGCGGTGACGTTCGACGCCTCGGCCTCGTCCGACCCCGACGGATCGATCGAGAGCTATGAGTGGACGTTCGGCGACGGCTCGTCGGCGACCGGACAGTCCGTGGACCATTCTTACGACTCCGCCGGCGAGTACGACGTGACGCTGACCGTCACCGACGACGACGGAGCCCCTGCCACCAACACGCAGACGATCACCGTGGAGGACGCGGGTCCGACGACGACGTTCGAACTCCGCGGGGCGATCGGCGGGTGGGAAGGTATCGCTCCGAGCTCGATCGAGGGAGACACGAACCCGACACTAACTCTCCAGGAGGGCGAGACGTACAAGCTCGGCTGGACGGAAGGTGACGGGTTCGGCCACAACATCGCCATCCGTGACGCGGACGGCAACGTCGTCGACGATCTCGCGACTGAGCGGACGACCGACCCCGGCGACGGTGAGTGGCTGACGTTCACAGCCACTAGTGAGATGGCAGAGTATGTCTGCGAACCTCACCAGAGCACTATGTTCGGCAATATCGAGGTGGTCTGACGGAAGCGAGCTTCCTCACCCCTTCGTGCCGCCATGGACACTCGCCGCTTTCTGCCGCAAGTTTCACACTGACATCGAATCGGGAGACACGTAGAGCCGAACGTCACAACGGTGACAGCAGATCTCCGTTACTGCGTACGGATCACACCCGTCTCCCTCGTCGTCGCGATCGACGGTCACGGGTCCCCTGCACTGGAGACACGTTTCTAGCACTGTTCGCCTCACGGACCCGTTCGGGTTTCTGAACGGAGCTAACGGCCTCAGACAGCAGTTCGTCGAATCGGCAGACGCAGGACTACTGCTCGCGTACTGCGACCGAAACGTCCGTCTGGAGGGGAACGCGATTCAACTCACCCATCGTGCCAGTGATCGTATCCACCCTCAGTCTCGGTTCGTCAGAGCGTCCCGAGAGCTCCAGCGCCGAGAGAATCGGGCGGAGTCGCTCTCAGGGACAGTCGAACAGGGGGTTGCTAGAGTCGTCATCGGTTGGCCACCCGAATTGCCGTCTAGCGGTCGACCGGCCGACGTCAACAGTTGTCCCTCCGACTGCATAAAGTATTAAATGCCTTAATCCATCATTGTTCGTACACCGATCACTACTGAGCAGTCAGATAGGCTACTGGTAGCCATCCGTGAGGTGACGGGGGCTACGCGCCGCTAACCCACCGATACAGGAACACACATGCCACGAGATAACCCACGAACGGACGGAGTAGAGCACACCACCGGAAGATCTCGATCGTCGCTCGTCCCCCGCCGGAGCCTGATACGAGCTCTGGGCGCGATTGGCCTGGGCGGTTTCGCAGGGAACACCGTGTCGGCACAGTCACACTCGGTCCGTGGCGAGGCCGGCGCGGTACAGGACGTGCAAGCGACGGTGTCGTCACCCGATCTCACCAAGTGGGTCGACGAGGTCCCGCGTCCCGGTGTGATCGAACCGACGGGAACGAAAGACGGCCAGCCCTACTACGAGGTCGAAATGCGGGAGGTTGAGCAGACTCTCCACTCCGATCTCCCTCCCACGACAGTGTGGGGGTACGACGGCCAGTACCCCGGCCCCACGATCGAGGCCCGGCAAGGTGAACCGATCTACGTACGGTGGAAGAACAAGTTACCCGACGAGCATCTCCTTCCCGTTGACACGACGATCCACAGTGACAAGGTTCCGTACGACTCGACCGGGGTCAGGGCCGTCACGCACCTCCACGGCGGGAACGTCGAGCACACGAGCGACGGGAAGCCAAAGGCGTGGTTCACCCGGGACTTCGAGGAGACGGGGCCGAAGTTCGAGAAGAAAGACTACTACTACGTCAACGACCAGCCGGCCGCGGCGCTCTGGTACCACGACCACTCCCTCGGGACCACTCGACTGAACGTCTACGCTGGGCTCGCCGGCTTCTACCTCCTCCGGTCCGACCGTGAGGACGAACTCGGCCTGCCCGACGGCGAGTACGAGATCCCGCTCGTCCTGCAGGACAGGACGTTCAACGAGGACGGGAGCCTCTTTTATCCGACGGGGCCGAGCGACGGTGGCGGATCGAGCCCCGACCCGAGTATCGTGCCGCAGTTCTACGGCGACACCTCCGTCGTCAACGGCAAGGCGTGGCCGCGACTGACTGTCGAGCCCCGATCGTATCGACTCCGGTTGCTCAATGGCTCGAACAGCCGGTTCTACAACCTCAAACTCGTCGAGTACGACGAAGCGGCGGGAACGACTGGAGCAGACGGTCCGCCGCTCACCCTCGTTGGGAACGACGGCGGACTGCTCGCGCAACCCCGACAGGTCGAGGATCGCCTGCAACTCGGAACGAGCGCCCGAGCCGACGTCGTCGTCGACTTCGCCGACTACGCTGGCTCGACACTGCTCCTCCACAACGACGCGCCCGCAGAGTTCCGGGGATCGGTCGGTACCGACGACGACGTCGAGCCGCTGCCGGAAGTATTACTCATCGACGTCGAAGACGGTTCAGACGACACCGATACGAGTCAGGTCCCGAGCTCGCTCGGTCGAGTGCCCGACATCCCGGTCGACTCGGCGGACCGGAACCGACACCTCACCCTGGCAACGCAAACTGACGAGTACGGGCGCCAAATACACCTCCTCGGGACGGGTGAGGAGCCACTGGGCAATCGGCTCTACGACCCCGCAACCGAGACGCCGCGGCAGGGGACGACGGAGATATGGAGTATCGTTAACCGCACTGCGATGTCTCATCCCGTCCATCTCCACCTCGTCCACTTCCAGGTGCTCGGTCACCAGTCGTACGCCGACTTCGATCCCGAGGCGGACTCCATCGACCCGGAGACGCTCTCTCCGCCGAAGCAGGGGGAGCGTGGCTGGAACGACGTCGTCACCGTCGACCCCGCGGAAGTCGCGCACATCATCGTCCACTTCGGGGAGTACGAGGGACTCTTCAACGACCAGACCGGCTGGTACATGTGGCACTGCCACATGCTCGAACACGAGGACCACGACATGATGCGCCCGCTCCGGGTGCTACCGGATAAAGACGACGGTGAGAACGACGACGGAGACGACGGTGAGAACGACGACGGAGACGACGGTGAGAACGACGACGGAGACGACGGTGAGAACGACGAGAAGTGCACGTACCCGACAGACGACGCCAACCGCAGTGGCGGCGGCCCGATCTTCGAGTAGCCGCCGTCCGTGGCTCCGATTACCGCTCACAGAGCGATCGACGATTCGCGGCGTGACCGTCGCGAACTGATCGCAGTATCTGGACTCTCACGAGCGGCGTGGGTCACGAGGAGACGTCCGAGCCCGTCAGAGTAGGGCGACCTATCGTAGCGGTTAGAACTTTGGTCACAGAAAGTTGGACAGCAAGTTGTACAGTCCCTACTGGATCACCTCGACGAGATCTCCGTCGAAGAACTTCAGGACGCGCTTGACAATGTCGACGGAACCAATCCGACGCAACGGTTGGTAGCTGCGATCGCGTACGGAAACCGCGTCACGCAGACTGACCTTGCCGACTAGCACGACACCGGCCGACGAACGATCTACACTGGCTCAACCGACTCGATACTGACGAACCGCTTGACCAGGCCGTTACTGATGCTCACCGATCTGGTCGAACGCGAAAAATCTCAGAAAACAGCAGCAGGAGTGGCTCTGTCGAAATCCTATGCTTCAGACATATTCTCACACGAAACAGCCGGTCGGTGAGAGCTGCGAATCACTCGCCTTGGGGCGCATTCCCGATCGCCTCTCCAACAAGACCGTATATGAGACCAACAAGACCGATGAGGAGTCCGAGATGGAGTGAACCAGGTGAGGCATACATATCTGGGGAGAGCATCGCAATCCCTCGGTGTACAGTCAGGAGTACCGCAAACACCTCGATGAGGACTGCTTTCTGTAGGGACATTCGTTCGGGTTCAGCGCTTGTTTTAAGTAAATCCTACGGTAGATAAGTCACTTGTACTGACCACACCCGGTCAGAATATATCACTTCCTAAGGATTTCGACAGAGTCGCAGGTGTTTGAACACACTGCCCACGAATCACCCCAAGAGATCGGCTTTGACGTGCTGGCGTGGACGCCGGCGCTCGCCCAAGAATTTCTTGAAGAAACGTACGGCGTCGAGTATCCTCTCCCGAGCTGTCGGCGGTTGTTGAAAGAGGCGGGAGATGGACGCCACAGTAGTCTGTATCGAACAAAGCAAGAAACCTGTCCAAGCGGAAAACACACCCGGCGTTGCTAAAACAGTTTGAGAAACAGACAGTTCGACGTTTTATCTTTCTGAAGATGCGTTCGATACTGTTCCGATTTCCATATTTTTCGCCTCTAAAATCGAAGCCGTGGCGGTGACACGCATCTTGTAACGAGTGCGATCCGTCGACGGGAAACACGACGTCTCCGACGCCGTGTTTCTCGGAGAGTTCCGTTAGAAGCGAATGAGCAAGAACATTTGTTCTCGTCGGCTCATGTTTTGTATGGAGCAATTCGCTTGTTTCCGGATCGACGGCAGCATACAGCCAATATTGCTCAGCGTTGAGTCGGATCACAGTCTCGTCAACCGAAATGTGATCCGGACACTGCCCAGATCCGGGCTGTAGATCGGCTTTGTGAACCCAATTATGAACCGTCGATCGAGCGCGTTTGATACCGGACATATCAAAAATAGAATCTATATTCGAAAGTGACAGGAAAGCAAGATGGTGCTGGATGTCGAGCTTCGTCAGCAATCTCGGTGTCGCTTCTCGTTCCGCAAAACCCAATTCGATCTGGTCGACGCTACCGCTGAGGCGTGTGTTTTCGGGCATGACCTACTCAGAAAACACTCCGTCTCACTCTTCGTCCTTATCCTGAACACCGCCCACGTGGGAGAACTACCCTACGAGTGCGTCACGGACCTTCATCGGTGAACTCCAAGATGGACTAGGTACTGAATCTTGTGCCGACCGGATCTTCTCGAACTGGAACAGCCTAGCTGATTCTGAGAAAGAAGCCTCACTTCGACTGCTTAAGCACCAACGAGATGAGATCGAAACACCACCTGCCACGATTACGGTTCGGACAGCAGAGGGGGAATGGGTCGACCCAACGCGACTAGTTCTCTCCGACGAGTACGACTCTCAATACAATTTCGAACAACTACATAATGAGTATCCAGACGCATTCCGCAGCTTTCAACTCAGTTTCGTCGATTCTTCATTCGCAGACACCGGTACACAGAGGGCATGGAATGAACTCTTCAAAGAGCTTGGCGCCGGTGACAACGTGAGCGAGTCGATGTGGAACCGGGCGTTCTCTTCGATTCGATCGAAGAGATCGGCGGCTGCGTCGTGTCCGGCGTGGGTCGCGAGACCGTTGAGCGTCCCAACGAGACCGTAGTCGAGGACGACTGTTTCCGGGAGCGTTCCATTGTCGATACCGTGGAGTACCGGGAGGGCAGTGTCGTGTGAATTATCACGCTTATCGGCGGCTGCAAACAGGACCGATGTATCGATGAGTGCGCGGGGCAGTTACTCGACGTCGACGCCCCAAGCGTCGTGATCGCTGGTCACGTCAGTTGCCTCCTCACCAGCGTAGCCGTCGAAATTGGCGAATGTTTCCGTCTGCTGTTGGATAACTTGCACCCGGATACTCCCGTCATCTTCGAGATGCCAGCGGAGTTGATCACCGTCGTCGATATCGAGTTCACGCCGTATTCGGGCGGGGATGTTTGCTTGATTCCCAGACACCTTGCTTTCGGCGTCGATTCTGTCGCTACTCATACCTCCCGGACCTGGTCGCCGACAACAGCCCGCTGTCCGTCGCTCTTGGACTTCGATGATCGAACGTTTCGACATACGCGACGAGCGGGTAACCGAACTGTCGTTCGGTTCGACCGTCCGACAGCGACGTGACGAACGAACCGACTCCGTTGTATCCGACGACGTACTGTAACTGTGAGTAGAACACCTGTACCCGCGGCACCGTCGCGTTGCCGCCCATCACCTCGTCGGTCTCCGACGAGAGCCCGAGTTCGGTCGTGTCTTCGTACGCCACCGGATCGGGGACCGACTCTGCCGGGTCGACGACGAACGCGCCCGCAGTCCCGACCACAGCGAGGAGCGTACCCACGGTGACAACCAAGCGAACGTACCTCGACCGACTGTCATCGGGAGTGAACACTGCCGCACGGAACGTTCTGTCTGCGCCGACTTATCCCATCTGGTGTACCTCTCGAATGCGTCCCGTTGCGGGTCCGTGAGAGACGCCACACGCCGGACGACAACACGTCTGTGTGAACCGGTCTGTCGACAATCGCACCAGACGGTACAAGCCGTCCGGCATTGAATTTCGCGTATGATCGAGCCGTTCCTCCGGATTGACGTTGCGCTGTTCGTCCTTATCGGCGTGTTCGGCGGCGCACACTGTATCGGGATGTGCGGTCCGCTCGTGACGATGTACTCGGAGCAGATGACGCCGCGTCCGGACGGTGGAGCGGTGGACGTTCACGACGGGCGATCCGGGCACCTCACGACCTACGAGGTCCGACAACACTTCCTGTTCAACGTCGGACGGGCGACGACGTACGCCGTTTTCGGGACGCTCTTCGGCGCACTCGGCAGCGTCGTGTTCGTAACCGCCGACCAGCTCACCCCGGTCGCTGACCTCTTGCGAGGCACTGTCGGCCTCGCGGTCGGCGGCTTCATCGTGCTGACCGGGGCTCGGTACGCGATCGGCGGCAGCGGCGGCGACATTCGTATTCCAGGCGTCCAGCGCATCACGTCGTGGCTCGCCGCGAGAGTCCACCGGCACGTGAACAGCCCGAGCATTGTCGGTCTCGGCGCCGTTCACGCGTTGCTTCCATGCCCCATGCTGTACCCCGCGTATCTGTTCGCCTTCGCGAGCGGCTCTCCGACGACCGGCGGGATCGCCCTCGGTGCTCTGGGTCTCGGCACGATCCCTGCCGTGTTCCTCTACGGAACGATCATCCAGTCGATCGACGTAACACACCGACGTCGCGTCCATCGCTTACTCGGCGTCGTGTTCGTCGCGCTGGGGTACGTACTCTTCGCGCACGGGCTGATGGCGCTCGGCGTTCAGATCCCTCATCCGATGCTCCCGCATTATCAGCCGCTCGGTGGCGGAATGGGACACTAACGGAGCTGGATATTCTCAGATAATCGACAGAGTGTCGATATCCTATCCGAGTGCGTTGAGGGAAGCGCCGTTCGACCTACCAAACCTCACGGACTCTCACGCGGTCGCGACTCGTTCGAGGTCGTCGACGAGTCGTTCGATGTCGGTCTTGGGGCCCCGTGGGTACGCACGCTCGATGATCCCTCGCTTGTTGACGAGAATGATGAGCCCGTAGTGCGGGAAGCGGTACTCCAGGTTCTCGATATCGTCGGCCGGTGTCTTCTCGATATTCAGACCGAAGTGCTCGTCGTGTATCTCTTGGGCCCGCTCGTAGGTCTCTGGGCGGAGGAAGTGCCAGTTCCCCGCGTCGAGGTCGACACCCTGCTGGCCGGCATACTCGCGGAGCGTTTCGGCGGTGTCGCGCTCGGGATCGAACGTGGTGGGGAGAAACGCGACTTGATCGCCGTACCCCGCCTCGGCGGCGGCTTCCTGCCCGCGACGGAGTCGGAGAATGAGGGCGGGACAGACCCCGTCCGGACAGTTCGTGTAAAAAGAGGTCCACAGCACCGCGCGCTCGCCCTCGAACTGTGCGGTCGATATCTCCTCGTCGCGGATCGGATCGGGGACGGTAAAATCGGGCATCTCGTCGCCGTAACTCGGGAACGACGCCTCGCTGAGATCTTGATCTGGGGGGCCGAGGATAGTCCCCTCGGCGCCGGGGGTACCGAGCACACCGAGACAGCCGGCAGTGCCGGCGACGACTCCCAACGCACCCGCTGTCTTACAGAAACTTCGTCTATCCATAGATCACTCTACCGGTCCCGCCGTTTTGAGGTATCTGGTGTATCTCTCGAACGCAACACCTCGCTCAGTATCGCGTCGGCAGGCGGTTCACGCGATCGCTACAGGAGCCGCAATCGGGATGGCTGGTTGTCTTGGGGGGTCCGCCGAGCCAGCCCCTGACCCAGTGACTTGTCGGGGCAGAAAACTGATTACCAGGGCGGAATGGTGATCGGGGACCACGGGGGTCCAAACGGGCAAGTGTTCTACGCCGGTACGGAACCAGACCCCCGACAAGGGCCCGTCCAAGGTCCAGACGGAACGGAGCATCTCGCTTGGTTTCATACTCTCGCACGCGGCCTCTTCCCCTACCACTTCGACATGGTCGATAACGGTGCGGAGGCGACTGCGATTTACGTTACGGACTACTCTCGCGTCGACTGGGACCCCCCTGAAGAAGCCGAACGGAAAACGATGCCGGCGCCGACCGCACCAGAGACGTTTGCGGATGCGACTCGGCTCACCTACGTTGAGTCAGCGGTGATGGGAGGCATGGGGCCGGACCTCATACCGTTCTCCGAAACCGAAGAGGCCGAACGGTTCGCGGAGACTCACGGGGGTCAAACCATCGCGTACGGCGATATTGATAGAACGCTTATCGAGGGGATCCAGATGTCGGAGATGGGGTAAATTCACCACGATCTGAGAAGTGGACTATACACTCGGTCTGCCCTTGCCGCAGAAAGAGGACTGTTCAACCCCCGAATTGACCGCTCGCCGGCGGGGCTCTGCTGTCACACGCTGGTAATCGATGACGGCAGCCGCCACCGCTCGTACTGCCTCCTCCCGCTCAGCCACGTCGACGGCGACGAGGATAATCTCGAGCAGGCGGTGAAGTATGACCTCGAAGACGAGATCGACGCCTTGGTCCGTTACCTCGAGACGCACGGCGGGGTCGACGATTACCGGCTCCCGGAGTGGGACGAGTTCCAGGTGCTGGCGGCTGACTCCGAGGTGTCGCCACCATCATGAGACCAACATTCGGACGTGAGTACATCGAGAACGAATTCCGGTGAATCGGGGATAGGCTCTCTGAACCGCTTACGGTCTACAAGCGAAGCAGGCCGAGTGCCTCGGGGCTTGACCAGAGGGTAGCGGCGGAAAACTCGGGCGAGTGTTCCACTTTCACCGTGAATGGCTGATATTGAAGCACAACGCACTGTTATACAGAGCTGAAGAAACGACACAAGAGCAGACCCTCGACGCTGGATTTCCAACTCGATATCCAGAGTAACAACGAGAGCCTGCTGTACGACGCCACGCTCGAATCGAGATGGGCGTACAATGAAACTCTCCGTCTCGCCAAGCAGGGCGTGGACTGGGATGAAATCCCAGACCGGGTAGCCGACGACGCCGATATCGTAAAAAATACGACGCAGCGCGTCGTTGCGAGGGCACTCGGTGCGATGGAAAACTACTACGAGTATGACGCTTTCAACCAGCCAAGCGGTCGTGTTAAGTTAAGCATGATTCCATCAGGGTGGGCTTGAACCACGCTTCCGCGGTCGGTGGATCGACATGGCTGAAACAGTTTGAAAACGAGGAGGTTCGTCGTTATACTTCTCTAAAGACACGTTCGACAGTATTCCTGAAGCCGTGTTGTTCGACGCGGTAACTGTAGTTTTCGCGGCGGAGTCCACCGATAAGATCATCGGAGTCATCGACGAGAAACAGCGCGTCTTCGATATCGTGTTTCTCGGCTAATTCTGTGAGAAACGCTCGTGCGATCGGAACTGTGTACGTCGGAAACAGCCGTGAATGAGGGATTCTGTTCGTTTCTGGATCGACGGCAGCGTACAGCCAGTACTGCTCACCGTTGACTCGGATCGCCTTCTGATCGACCGCAACGCGATCCGGGATCTCACCGCCAACTGGCTGTCGGTCAGATTTTCGCACTCAGTTGTGAACAGCAATCTGACTTCGATCGACACCCAAATCCTCAAGAAGAATAACTGTATTTGAGAGTTATAATTCTGCAAGGTGGTGTCGAATTCCATTTTCAGTAACCTCGTGGGGTGTCTGCTCTCGCTCCACAAAACCCGAGTCGATCCACTCGGTACACTCGCAGAGGCGGGCGTTTTTCGGCATAGAGCACTGAGTCCTCGTCCCGCCTCTTCCTTAACTTAACAGCGCGAAAACGACGGACAAACCAATTTTCAATTGTGTTTAGCCACGTCGAACCAAGCATCGCCGAAACATGTCCGTAACTTTACCATATCACTGAGGAACCCCGCCCGGACGGGAGCCATAAAGTTCACTGCTCGTTCATTGGAAGAGTCAATATTCGAGATAAGTAGTTGAATGAGACCGTGTTATCAAGTAGATGATTTTCTACGGTCTAATCAGATTATAACGGATGTTTTCAATCGCGCGTTTTATTAGTGACTATCCCAATTTGCGAAACACACATGAATGATATTTTAGTTCTGAATCCGACCAAATATATTGATCGGTTGCTTAGCCACTATTCAACAGCCGTAACTTCCACCCACTAATGGGGAAGCAGTTAGAACGAGACCTAGGTCTCCCGGCAGTGACGGCTATTAGCATTGGTGCGATGGTTGGTAGTGGGATCTTCATCCTGCCGGGGTTAGCGATGAAAATGGCTGGCCCGGCGGTCGTTTTCGCGTACTTTCTTGCAGGAGTGCTGGTACTGCCAGCAGCGCTGAGTAAATCCGAGATGGCCACGGCGATGCCAGAGGCAGGAGGAACTTATCTATACATCGAACGCGCAATGGGTCCGTTATTCGGGACAATTGCTGGGGTTGGGACATGGTTCTCGCTGACATTTAAGGGTGCGTTAGCGCTGGTTGGCGGTGCGCCGTATCTCGTACTCTTGTTTGATCTCCCGGTCACACCCGTCGCGCTGACGGTTGCGGCCTTGCTAATCGTGTTGAATATCGTTGGTGCGAAGCAGACTGGCCGGATGCAGGTCATCATCGTTGCGATCATGCTGGCAGTGATGGTTTGGTTCATTGTTGTCGGTGCGCCGAGCGTCGAGCCGACTCGTTTTGAGGGGTTCTTTGACAGCGGAATTAACGGTATTCTTGGCGCGACAGGGTTCGTGTTCGTCTCGTACGCTGGTGTTACGAAGATCGCCAGTGTCGCCGAAGAGGTGGAGAATCCGGATCGGAATCTCCCACTAGGCATTCTCGGATCACTGATAATCACCGCGGGAATTTACGTTGCGATCGTTACCGTGATGGTCGGTGTCGCCGACGAAGCGGCGTTGACGAACACGGAGACCCCGATGCAGGTCGCAGCGAGTAATGCGCTACCCACGATCGGCGTCGCTGCTGTCGTCTTGGCAGCATTACTCGCCTTGATCAGCACGGCAAACGCGGGCATCCTCTCTTCGTCACGGTACCCCTTCGCGATGAGTCGTGACGGACTCGCACCGGACATCTTTGAGAACGTCAGTGACCGATTCGAAACGCCGGTCAACGCAATCACAATTACCGGTGGTGTCTTGCTCGTCCTCATCGCGTTCGTCCCTATCGACGACATCGCCAAGTTGGCTAGCGCTTTTAAAATCTTAGTGTTCATCCTGATCAACGTCGCATTAATCGCATTTCGTCAGGGATCAATTGAGGCGTATGACCCCAGCTTCAGATCTCCGTTGTACCCTGTTCCACAGCTAGTCGGAATCATCGGTGGCTTCGTCTTACTCCGGTACATCGGGTTTGTCCCGCTGGTCGGAGCCGTCGTCATTATTCTCGGGTCCATGCTTTGGTACTACTTTTTCGTCTATCGCCGCGGCGGCGTCGCTCGCGAGGGGGCAATGACTGATGCCCTCCGCCGTAGCGTCGGACGGGACGTGGTTGAGCAAACGGAATCCGAGGTACAGACCGACAGTAGCGAAGTCTTAGTGGCGGTAACGGAACAGACCACGCCTGCGGTAGAACAGTCGTTAATCGATCTAGCAACTGACCTCGCGCGTACCCGAGAGGGAGGGATTCGAGTCGCACAGTTCGACATCAGCCCTGACCAAACCCCGCTGCCACAGTCGGCGTCAACCCTCACAGAGGCCGATCAAGCGTTCGAAGAGCGCATGGGAACTCGAGCCGCCAATTCGAAGATACCGATCCGATACGGCGAGGTTGTCAGCCATGATACCCGACACGCAATCGTGAACTATGCTGACGAGATCAACGCCGACACCCTAATCATTGAGCGGTCGACTGGGTCAGAGTCGCTACTGAGCAGCGATACCAGCTGGATTGAAGATCACGCCCCTTGCGATGTTATCGAAGTCTCGAACTTCGACCACGGAAATGTAGAACGTATTGGGGTCATCACCGACGAGGGGCCGTTTGACCCGACGAAAGTTGCGCTGGCCGATGCGCTCGCTTCAGCGGTCGATGCGACGATTACGTTCTACTTCCCAGTAAACGCGGATCTTCCTGAAAGCCGCCGGAACACTATCGACGATTATCTCTCAGAGCTGGTGGACGTATGTGAGTCTCCGGTTGAAACAAAAATAGTTGAGCTGGGTACTGATGGGGCGATTGAGCTTGCGGCTAACGATTCCAATGTACTCATTGTTAGCGGCATCCAGCAGAATCTCACAGACCGGCTCTTCTCTCAGGAACCGAACCCAATAACGGCTGGAACAGAGCATGGAACCCTCGTCGTCTACGGAGTAAGCCAGCCAGGGCGTCTCCGGGGGGCTATCGAACGACGGTTGTTCTAAGACGTTTCTGGATTGTTCTCCACTCCACATTTGCGGTTCAGTTTTCACAGTTACTTTACAGACAATACTTTGTAAACCTTTGTGTGCCGACCGGAAATGTTATGCTTTGCTCTTCTCTATCAGAGATAGAACACGCTCCACTATGACGCTTATACCCAGCTTTGGGTCCGCTCTAGTCGACAGTACTTCGACTGGCGCGCCACCAGTACGACGCGGGTTGTCCAGTAGCTGGTACTCCCCAACTGATTGGGTATTTCGAAACATTCAGACACCGGCTTTGGTCGAGAGGGAAAAGATATGACTGACCCTGCCTCAATTCCGGTTACCGTCTGTACAGAACAAAGCGGTGAGAATACGTCGACGGTCGAGCAGACTCAGCATTCTCCCGTGGCAAACGCATCGTACAAGATCCTCGTTCCACTCCCCGAGGAAACTGCTGCGAAGCATGGAGATATCAACGTCAGCAGATTGTTACGAACACCGTGTTCGATCGCCGCTGACCGGGACGGTTCAGTGACTATTACAATGGTTCTGAACGCGCCCAGTGATCTCCCACTTACGGGTGTAAGGGCAGGTGACGAGGAACTAGCCCCGATAGAGAACCTAATCAGTACGGGCCAAGCACAGATTGCGTCAATTGTGGATGATGTTTCGAACAGCTATCCATCTGTTTCGGTACATGGCACTGTCGTGGTGGGCCGTCTGTCTGAGAACGTGATGGAACAGCTCACCGCAGACGATCAGTACGATGAGCTATTCATCCCACGGAGTGAGGATACTGAAACGACACTCTGGGATCGTTCCCTTATCGAGGAAATGATCGATGCCACCTCATGTGCTATTTACGTGGAGAATGTAGGCACAGGATCTGAGTTCCACCGACCGGAGGATGGTGATGAAACAACAGATCTCGGGAAGAACGGTAGCTCATCTCAAAGCGTCTCCACGATCTTGCTCGCCGTTGGAACGGGAGCTCATTCGGTCCTTGGCGCTGAAGCCGCCCGAGCGTTGGCGCGAGAATGTGATGCGAAAGTGAACGCGATTCACCTGTACTCTACCGCTACCGACCAAGATGTCAAAGCAAGTGGGGAAGATGCGTTATCGGTCTGTGAATACGTCCTTTCAGACATCCCCAACGTGACGTGCACCTCACGAGAGGTCGATCATGTTGTTGATGACCTACTGAGAGAGATTGAGCAGCACGACGTCGCTGTCATGGGCGCCCCGACCAAGCAGCTTCTCGTTGAACGCGTGTTTAAAACAGGCAAAAGAGAAAAGGACACCATGGGCTCATCGGTGTCCGTCGTCATGGCCCGCCAACCAAGCGATGCGATGAACACCGTATACTATCGGTGGAAACGCGCTATCGAGCGTACAGTCGATGAGGAGTCGTCGGGTTCACCGACTGGGGGAGTAAATTGATGTCTGATAACATGCAGACCGGGCGAGCGGCACAGGCAACTCCGTTAGCCGACCTCATCGATGACCAAGCGGTCGACTACCAGCGGTTACGGCACTTACTCGCGGAGAGTGAGTCGATCGTCGTAGTGTGTCACGACAATCCGGATCCGGACAGCCTATCAAGCGCGTTAGCGTTCTCAATTATCGCTGAACGGTCGGGTATGGCGTCGGCGACGATCTCCTATGGTGGGACGATCTCGCACCAACAGAACCGAGCGATGGTCAACGCGTTGGACATCCAGATGACACCGATGGAATCGTGTGCGTTAGCCGACTTCGATCTCGTTGCGTTCGTTGATCATAGCGTCCCCGGACGAAACAATTCGGTTTCAGAGGATCTGGTCCCGGATATCGTGATTGATCACCACCCCTCAGAGGAAGTTAACGGCCAATACGTGGACCACCGTCCCAACGTCGGCGCGACGGCGACGATCTTGACGCGGTATCTTCAAGCGTACGATCTGGAACTCGATGAGCGGCTAGCAACCGCACTTCTGTTCGGGATACATCGAGAAACGCTGAGTTTCACACGGGAAACCACGGCCGCAGAGCACGCGGCCGCGAGCTATCTTCATTCGCTTGCGGACCATGCGCTAATTGAATCACTCTCGAACTCGGTGTTTACCAGTGAAACCCTCAACGGAATCGGAGACGCAATTGCCAACCGGGAAGTTCGAGGCTCTTGTCTGGTGTCTTCTCTGGGCCGGATTCACGAACGGGATATCCTTCCGCAGGCAGCGGACTATCTGCTTAAGCTGGAGGGTGTGAGTACGACCGTGGTATTCGGTATTGTCGACGACAATATCCACCTCAGTGCGCGGACCAACAATTCGCAGGTACATATCGGACAACTCCTCAAAGGCGCATTTGACGAAGATGGGAGCGCCGGCGGCCACCACGATATGGCCGGCGGACAGATCCCGCTCGGTCTGCTCGGACCGGTCGATGAAGACGATGAGGTGGCAACTGACCTCCTCAACCAGTCGGTTCAAAAACGACTATTCACCGCGTTGGACAGTTGGGCAGAGTCATGACGCAACCACCGCCGTCCGATAGCGCCCAGAGCGGACCACAAATCATCGAATCAGGAGCGGAAATCGACAGCGTAGACAGACAGATCCTCTGTCAGTAACCCACGACTGAAGTCGTGGGCTTGTCAGTGGACTCCCCTTCTGCCGTCGAATCCACGGAGGCGATAAATTCGCCGTTCAGGTTCACCGTCCCTGACTTGAGCGCACACTGACAGGGTGCGCCTCCACCCGAAGACTTCTGCCCCGAGCGGAGACGTTTCAACAGTTTCCGAGCGATGTTCTTGCTCGCGTTATAGTCCGCGTTCAGCTCGTATTCGCACTTCTGACATGCGAATTCGTGTTTCGATTCCCGGTTCCTCCCGTGGGTAAATCCGCACTTCGAACACCGTTGGCTCGTGTACGCCGGACTCACCTGCTCGACTTCAATATCGAGCAGATCGGCTTTGTACTCGACGTACTCGTACAAGCGCCGGAACGCCCACGCGTGGAAGCGCTTCGCACCAGCCATTCGCTCGCGAATATCCGTCAAATTCTCGAACGCGATATGGGTACACCCGTGGTCGCGAGCTTCGTCGAGAATCTGGCTCGAAGCCCGATGGAGTTCATCTTGTATCCAGCGGTGTTCGCGGTCGTCCATCGACTGAATTGATAAGTGTGCCGACCGCGTCCCCGTCTGTTGCATTGACCCGCGCGTCTTCTCGAATTCGCGGCGCCGATGATTCATCTCATCGGCATTCCCGATGAACGCACCCGTAGAAGTCACAGCAAGCGAGCCGTCCACATTCAGGTCAACGCCAAGGACTGTTCTGTGCTTGGCGTCAGAAGACACACCCGTGGACTGTTCGAGTTCGTCTGTGGTTCGGCGCATACGCGCGTGGAGGTAGAATGAGTCGGTCGAGCGGTCGTACTGAAGCGTAGACATCCGGAACTCGTAGTCCTCGTTCAGTAGGTAGTCGCCGATCGGTGTTCCCGCGGGATTGTCGGGAATCACGTACTTACACTCGACACGCCCGTTTACCGTAGAAAGAGACACGTGATCGCGGTGGAACGTCGCGCTACGCTTGTCGTAAACGACGCTCCACGCGTCGAACTGTGGTTGACTAGTGGTCTCGCCATTTTTGAGTCGGGCGACACCGCTTTTCGTAGCCTCGATCGCGCGTCGAATCCCCTTTTGAACGAGGTTCGCAGTCAACTCCGTTTCGTTGCGAAGTCGCTCGTAAAGCGCGGTTTCGGCTTGTTGTTTCGAGGTGACGCAGTACTCGTCGGGGAGTCTCCACGCCCACGCCGCGGTGGTGTTCGCACAGTGGAGGAACTGATCTTTCGTCTGATGGAGGTCGTCGCACCGCTCGTCGGGTACGTCGAGTTTGACTTTGACGGTGCGGATGACATCCCCCATCTGTATCTCACATTTTAATCTATTTATTTATAAATTCTACCGCTGGTAGTGGGGAGTCAGGGTGCTATCGCTCGTTGTATGTTGCGGTGAGTGTCGGATTCCTCCCACGGCTGAAGCCGTGGGCTTCCCCCTTGTTACTCTGTGAACTATCGACAGTTCTGGTGGAGTTACACCCACCCCCGTTTGGCGACTGGAAGTCAGGGAGTTCTTTCCCCAGGCAAGAACTGTTCACGCTCGATTATCAGGTAAATCCCGACACAGAGCAACAGAAGTGCGATAAAGATCGCCGGAGGCTGCTGCAAAAAACTCCCGGCGATGCCGATGACCGCTAGTGCGAGGGCACTTTTCCACGCCCACGACCGGGTCCTCCAAAGGCCGACACCGACCACGAGGTAGGCGACCGAGAGTCCGCCGATAAGACCGAGTGAAACCAAGACTTCGGATGATACTGGTCCGGCAATCACAACTTGAACGATCTGTACCCCGTTCAACAGAGCTATCAGCAACCAAATGACAGAGACAACGCTGACCCCGAGGGGCAAATGCGAGCGATCCATGATTAGCCGTTGGAAGGATCCGTCATAAGGATTGGCGTGCGTAGCTGTCGTCTATGGCAGAGAAGCCGATACAAATTCGACTGCCTGAGGGAAGATGATTCGGAGCGTTCCTCTGCTACACCCTAAGGCAACGTAACAAAGAATCACGACAACTCGGTCACGGTCTGTGTCGAACCCGGTTAGAGGCTCGTGGATGAGGAGGGAGCCCGTGGAGAGCAGCACCAACAAAGAAACCGAGTCAGTGAGAGATAGAGTACCGGAGCGTTCTCCAGAGACAGGAACGCCAACGAATAGGGGTACCTGTTGACGATGATGAGGATGTCGCCGGTAAGTGGATATCCGAGGAGAAGGACGGTGACCAAGCTCGCTGCTACACCGACGGAAACGAATCGTCGAAGCCCTCGGTTGAGGATGCCGGCCGCTCGTGCTCGTCGAGAGCGTTCGAATTCAGAGCGGCCGTCATCGTTCGGTTATTTTCTTGTTTCAACTCGAAATGCTTACTGCGGGCCGCACGGCAGCGAGACCAGTCTTCGTGCGGGAGAACGGCCGTCTTGAGGCACAAACGGGCCTCGAAAACACTCGAGAGATCGTGCGCTCAGCAGTTATCACCGAGTGTCCTCTAGGTCAGCAGCGACCGCCCGTGAAACGGACAGCCATCGATCGTCACGTTCCAGGTCTGCGATCACGAACCGGTCACCATCGAAGGCTCCCATGACTGATGGGGCGATATCCGCATCGTGATCGCTGCCGTTGGTAATATACATGAGTTTGAACTGTTAGTTGTTCGCCGTCCGTCTCTCCGGCTGGATCTGATCGGCAGGGACCAGCTCACAGGTTGGTAACGCCGATCGTATCGTGTGAGCTGATCACGGTTTGGCTCAGCTGTCCGGTGGGACCTCCCCCTGCCACTTGTGCATCAGGAGCGAGCATTGGGCTTCCCTGGCGATTTTGTCGGTCTTGCGGCCGAACAGTGTCTTCCGAAGCCACCAGCCGCGTGAGGTTCCGATCACCATGATGTCGTGATCGGCAGACAGCTCGCCGAGTTTCTGAACAGGATTGGTGGCTCCCGTGAGTTCGGTCTGCGCCTGAACGCCGTATTCGGCGAGCCGGTCGACGGACTGATCCAGCAGTTCGCGCCCGTCTTCTTTGGACCCCTCGGACCCGGCGACGTATCCGAACGTCACCGTCGCGTCGGTCCGCTGGCTCATGATGGCGATCATCTGAAGCCGGTTCTCGTCGGGGGGAACGACGACCGGAACGAGTATCGACTCCGCATCGACGGGGTCGTCGTCAGCACTGAAGACGATCACGTCGCAGTTCGCCTTCCGAAGCAATTTATCGACGAGACTGGAGACGGAATCCTTGTCTGTCCATCCGATGAGGATGGCGTCGGCGTCGTACTCCTCGGCCTCTTCGAGGATCCCGTCCAGCGCAGATGAGGCGGTTCGGATGGTTCCGTCGCTTTCAACCCCCTCCTCGCGAAGCGTGTGCTGACTCTCGGCGACGCTGTCGGAGCCGGTGCGCCAAGCCTCTTGTGACCCGACGAAGCTTCGATCAGTGGTCACGTGGGTGAACCGAACGGCCCCCCGTCGCGGATCGACGAGGGTGCTCGACAGCTGGGTGAGCATGTTCGGATCAGACTTGTCACCGACCGGGACCAGTACCCGTTCGTATCCGACGTCGTTGTTTGCTACCATCAGCGGTCACCCTCGATTGTCGGGGTTCCACCGATATCGTTGTTCTGGTCGGTGCCGTTCTGCTGTTGGAGCTCCTCGTTGATCATGATGTTGAGCTCGAGCACGTTCACGCGCTCGTGTCCCCAGATACCGAGCCACGACCCCCTCGTCGCGTCCTCGATCATTCCCTGAAGCCGCTCCTCGGAGATTCCGGTCTGATTGGCGACGCGCGGCACCTGATACTGCGCGGCCGCCGGCGAGATGTGCGCGTCGTAGGAAGACCCCGATTCGGAGACGAGGTTCACCGGGACGGAGTCGTCCGGCGTTTCGTACTCCGAGATGTTCCGGAGGTCGCCGCGGACGCGTTCCGTCAGCAACGGATTCGTCGGGCCCCAGTTCGTACTCGCCGAGGTCATCGCGTTGTAATCGTTCGCCGAGGGACGGGACCAGAAGTACTGGGCGTCCTCGGCCTGACCGGGCCGGAACTGCTGCCCGATCATCTGCGATCCGACCGGTTCTTCCTGCCCATCAACGTAGATGGGACTGCCTGCCGTATTGTTCGGAAACGCTACGTCACCGATGGCCATCAGCGACCCTTGGTAGAGCAGCCCGAAGACGAGCAAACTCACACCGAGGAGCCGCAGCGGCACTGTGAGATCTTGACGGTTCATTATTGGAACACCCCGAGGGCGACGAACAGCATGTCGATCGCCTTGATGAAGATGAACGGCGCGATGAGGCCACCGCCACCGTAGACGACCAGGTTCTTCCGGAGCAGCTGCGCTCCGCTCTGTGCCTCGTAGTCAACGCCGCGTAGTGCGAGCGGGATGAGCAGCGGGATGATGAACGCGTTGTACACCAGCGTCGCTGTCACCGCACTCGCCGGCGTGGACAGATTCAGGATGTCCATCGCCGCCAGTCCAGGAATCGCAGCCGCGAGGATCGCCGGCAGCAGCACGAAGTACTTCGCGACGTCGTTCGCGACCGAGAACGTCGTCAGCGACCCGCGGGTCATCAGCAGCTGCTTCCCGATACCGACGACCTCGATGATCTTCGAGGGGTTCGAGTCGAGGTCGACCATGTTGCCGGCCTCCTTCGCGGCGTTCGTCCCCGCGTTCATCGCGAGGCCGACGTCGGCTTTCGCCAGCGCCGGAGCGTCGTTCGTCCCGTCACCGGTCATCCCGACGAGCTTCCCGTCGTCCTGGATGTCTTCGACGAGTTCGATCTTCTCTTCGGGATCGAACTCCGCGTGGAACTCGTCGATACCGACCTGCTCCGCGACCCAGCGAGCGGTCCGCTGATTGTCACCGGTCGCCATGATAGTTTCCACGCCCATCTTCTGAATCTCCGCGATTCGGCTGGAGATGGCGGGTTTCAACTCGTCCTGGAGTTCGATGATGCCGACGACCTGCTTGTCGACGGCGAGCGCGAGCGGCGTTCCGCCGTTCTCGCTGATCTCGTTCGACCGCTGCCGGAGCTTCCCCGGAACGCTGGTCGCGTACTCTTCGACTGCGTCGACCGCACCCTTTCTGATCTCCGTTCCGTCGGAGAGGTCGATTCCACTCATCCGGGTCTCGGCGGAGAACGGGACGAAGTTGCTCTCCGAGAGTCCCTCGGCATCGAGGGAGACGGACACCGTCCGGGGCGCGTCGACGGAATCACCCGGTTCGTCGAGCTCCTCGGAGTCAGACTGTCCGTTGGCGGCCTGCTCCCCGTTCATTTTCTCGGCGAGTTTGACGATCGAACGACCCTCGGTCGTCTCGTCGTACAGTGACGACTGGTAGCTCGCGCGGACGACGTCCGCGTCGTCCGCATCACCGAGCGGATGGAAGTCCTGCGCGACGCGCTCACCGGTCGTAATCGTCCCCGTCTTGTCGAGGATCAACGCGTCGAGGTCACCCGCTGCCTCAACTGCTCGGCCGGACTTCGCAATGACGTTACGCCGAGTGACGCGGGTCATCCCGGCAACGCGGATGGCGGCCAGCAGCGCACCGATAGTCGTCGGCATCAGCGCGACGAGCAGCGCGACGAGTTCGGCGATGTCCAGTCCGGCGAAGTTCGGCGCGAACGTCGAGAGGTACTCACCGAAGAAGAACATCGTCGCGACAGCGACGACGAACACCAGCGTCAGGCCACTCAACAGGATCGTCATCGCGATCTCGTTGGGTGTCTTCTGGCGCTGTGCGTTCTCGACGAGACCGATCATCTCGTCGAGGAACGACTCGCCCTCCTCGGAGGTCACCTCGACCTTGATGTTGTCGGAGAGCACTTCGGTCCCACCGACCACGGACGTCCGGTCACCACCGGACTGGCGGATGACCGGCTCGGATTCGCCGGTGATCGCGGACTCGTCGACCGAGGCGCTCCCCTCGACGACGGTCCCGTCGCGCGGGATGACGTCGCCTTCGTCGACGAAGACGACGTCACCCTGCTCGATCTCGTCGCTCGCGACGGCCTCGTAGTCGTCTTCACCGACGTCTTCGAGGTCGACGTCTTCGTTTCGGAGCCGTTTGCCTTCCGTCTCCGTCTGCAGCGCACGGAGGCTGTCTGCCTGCGCTTCACCCTCCAGTTCCGCGTACGCCTCCGCGTAGTTCGCGAAGATCACGGTGAAGCCGAGCAGCACCGTGATGACCGCGTAGTACACGCGCGAGCCGGTCGCGCCGAACAGTCCCGGAGCGATCGTCATCGCCAAGCCGATTATCGTTCCGAGTTCGACGACGAACAGCACCGGGTTCTTGACCAGGTACCGCGGGTCGAGCTTGGCGAACGAATCGCTGACCGCCTGCTTCTGTTGTTCCGTGTCTATCGTGAGTGTTATCTCTGCCATGTCAGATACCTCCGCTCAGCAGTTCACCGATCGGGCCGAACACCAGCGCCGGCAGGAACACCAGCGCGCTGACGATGATGATGACACCGATCAGGAGGCCGACGAACGCCGGCGTATCTGTGTCGAGCGAGCCCTTGGATTCGGGGCTCAGTTTCTTGTTCGCGAGGTACCCCGCGATCGCGAGCTGTGCCGTGATCGGGACGTACCGGGCCAGGAGCACCTGGAGCCCGTCGACGATGTTGAAGTACATCGTGCCGTCGCCGAGCCCCTCGAACCCGCTCCCGTTGTTCGCGGACGCCGAGAAGAACTCGTAGAGTATCTCGGAGAACCCGCGGAAGCCGGGGTTGTTCATCGAGTCGATCGCTCCCTGATACACGACCGCGTGTGCCTGCGGTATCAGGACCAGTAGCGGGAGGACGAGAATGACGACGAAGACGTACCGCATCTCCTGCCACTCGAGCTTCTTCCCGAGGTACTGCGGGCGACGGCCGATCATCAGCGCGCCGATGAAGGCGGTGAGGATGACGAACATCAGGATGTTCAACAGCCCCGTGCCGACACCGTTACTGACGTTATTGGTGGCGAACGCGAACAGCAAGGAGAACGCCCCGAGGGCGGTCCAGCTGTTGTGCATACTGTTGACACCCCCATTCGTTGTCGAAGTGGTCGTCAGCCCCCAGATGGCGCTGGCGGTCGGCCCGAAGCGCGTCTCCTTACTCTCCATGTTCCCGACCGACTGATCGACGGTCAGGCCGCTCTCGGTGACCTGCATCCCGGCGTTCGCGCCGGTCTCACCGACGACCGCGACACCAGTGAGAGCCATGTAGATGACGAAGAACGCGACCACGATTGCGACCCCGTGGCTCCGATTGCCGACCCACGCGCCCCACGCGTAGATCGCGCTGAACGTGCCGATCGGCATCGCCAGCGTCAGGACGAGGTTACTCAGCGGGGTGGGGTTCTCGAACGCCGTCGCCGCGTTCGCCGCGTTGATCCCTCCACCGTTGGTCCCGAACATCTTGATCGCCTCGATCCCCGCATGGGGGCCGATCCGGATGTTCTGGACGCCCATCGTGAACGTCTCGGCGGTGAGTTTCCCACTGAGGATCGTCTGGACCGACCCCTCAGCCATCAGGATGACCGCGATAATGAACGAGATCGGAAGTAGGAAGCGAACGAGCCCCCGTACCACGTTCTCGTAGAAGTTCCCGAGACGCGGGTCCTCCGAGTTGGTGAACGCACGTGCGAACGCGGGCATGAGCCCCAACCCGGTCGCGGGCGTCAGGAACATCGCGATCCCGATCCCGAACGTGTGAGCGAACACGGAGAGGTTCTCACCGCTGTAGTGTTGCTGGTTCGTGTTCGAGGTGAACGAACTCGCGGTGTGGAACGCGAGGTCCAGGCTTTCGCCGCCGACCCCGACGTAGTTCATCGGGAGAACGTTCTGGAACACCAGGACGCCGAACAACAGCACCCAGATGAACGCGTTGAACACGAGTACGGCTTTGAGGTATCCCTTCCAGGTCATCTCCCGTCTGGGATTGATCCCGGCAAGTCGATAGAACCCGTTTTCAACGGGTGTGAACACCCTTTCAAGGCGGTTAAACCAGCTCAAGTAACTGGGTGGTCTGTGGTCGCTGTTCGCTTGGTCGCGGTAGACCCACGCGAGGTACTCACCGAGGGCGAATATCAGTATCGCCGCGAGGACGAAAAACACCGTGTACTCGACGACCGGTGGTGGACTCGTCATTGTTAGAACCTCGTTGGGTCTATCATGACGTACGTTAGGTACGCCATGATCGCTACTGTCGTAACTGCCAGTACCGCTTCGCCGATTAGCATGTGCAGTCGCCTTCGAGGCATGACCCATATATATCGGTTGCGCTTTGATCAGAAAATTTTACAACCAATTGTTTGTAAATCGATCTGGGCGAGATTCGATAAGGCGAAGTTCGCTATATAAATGGGGTGCGGAGAGTCCACATCTGAAGCCCGATATTTTTCGTGCGCGCGCCACCGACCCGAGAGGTTATTATCATGGGTAGTATAAGAGCTGGTAATGTCTATCGTTATCGTCGGAGCAGGTCGGATCGGGTCAAGTGTTCTCGAGATGGCTACTGACGTGGACATCGAGATTAGAGTCGTCGAGCAGGATCCGAGTCGCGTCAATGAGCTCGAATCGGCTGAAAACTGTGAGGTGATAAGCGGTGACGCGACCGACCGAGAGACCCTCCTTCGCGCTCGGGTCGACGATGCTGATGCCGTGATAACGACTACTGAAGAAGACGCAACGAATCTGATGGTGTTGATGGTCGCCCGTGAGATGGGCTGTGATACGCTGGTCAGTGTCGTCCATCAGGAAGCGAATCTACCACTGTTCAGTCAACTCGGTGCGACCGTCATCGAGAACCCGCAGCGACTGATCGCGGAGTACCTCTTTCGGGGCGTTTGGAATCCGACGATTCAGGATTTCATGCACGTCGGAGACCCAAAGAGTGAGGCCGAAGTATTCGAACTGGCAGTTGACGAATCGGCACCAATTGTCGCCAAGACACTGGAGCAGGCTGATGTCGAGGGGCTGCTTCCCTCGAGCATGATTGTCGTGGCCGTGGAACGGGACGGGGAGATCATCATCCCCCGCGGCCACACGACTGTCGAAGCAGGAGACCTCGTGACCGTGTTTTCGAAAGAAGGAGTAACCGACGAGGTAACAGAGCCGTTCGACCCAGGAACGGACGGTCTGACAGACATCCTAGACTGAGATTTGTTTACAATAGACCTACTGTAAATCAGGGTAGAACGCACTCTGTCACGAAGTGAGCGCGTCGGCGGTCACGTACGAGTACGCATCGTCTAGTGTGGCCGCGTCCTCCGGCAATAACGCGATGAGGAGGTACGGAACGAAATCTGAAAAGTAGTCCACGAGCGCAGCGATCCGTTGGGAATCGATGGCCTCGAGCGAGTCCAGTAGCATCAGCGGAACGACTTCATAGACGTCGTGAACAAGAAACCCAGCTAAGCCGACAATCAGTCCGATCACTTCTCTCTCGCTTTCGCTCAGATTAGCCACCGTATCTTCGTATCCACTCCCGTCGTCGGTTTCACGCACGATATGTAGATCAAAGCGAGTCGCTGAACCGCCGCGGTACCCACCGTGACTCGATTCGAATTTTGTCCCTTCCCTCCGCTGGATCCACACACGAGCAATATTCCGATATTCGAGGATGTCGAGAATCTCCGTCATATGCTCGTTGAACGCTTCAATAGCGGATTCTTCGAGTTCGCGGATTTGTGTCCGCTGGCTCTTCAGTTCCTCTCGGATTTCCTGTTGTTGTGATTCGATCTGATCACGCTCTTCCTCAAGGCGGTCCAGTTCAGCGATCTCTGATCGGACTGATGAGAGCTCCTCTTCGAGCTGTCCCCGATCGTATTCGAGTTCACTCAGTTGCTGATACTGACTAACCAGTTCGCTTTCCTTGAAACTGTCATTCTCCTCGATATACGATTCGAGCTCAGAAAGCTGTTCACGAAGGCCGTCCCGTTGCTCTTTCAATGACTCGAGAGTCCCCTTTCTGCGCTGTATTTCTGCAGACACCTCTTCTAAACGACGATTGACCGCCTCTTGACGATCAATCTCTTGTTGAAGGTTCTGTTGCCTTGACCGAAGTTCCTTGATTCGAGACTGGACATCAGCACGCTCCTGTCGTTTTTCATCGACGACGTCGCGAAGTTCATCCAACCGTTCAGAAATGTCGTTTCGTTGAACATCACTCCCACAGGTCCAGCACCGCACTGATTGAGACATCGGATCCAACTGGGAGAGAGGCGACTGGGATTCTTTCTCAGCTGTAACCGCATCGAGGTCGCCCCCGGAAATCAGATCGTCATTAAAATCAACAATTGCGGAGAGGTCATTGATCGTCGTCGCAAGTGAACGTTCCCGCGTCGTAAGTTCTGACAGTTCAGTGTCTACCTGTGTAAGTTCGTTTTCAGATGTTTCGAGAGCGTCAGCCTCTTTTTGGAGGTCCTTTCTTTCGTCTCGCAGTGATTCTATGGTCTCCTGTTGAGTCTGGATTCGATTTTGAACCGACGTGATCTCTTGTTTTCGTTCCTCAAGAGACTCCAACGCCTCTTCCACAGCCTCGGCTTCCTCGGGATTCGTATCGAACTCCTCAAGTTGCTCTCGTAGCTCCGTTATCTCTTGATCGAGGTCCTTGAGATTACCCTGTAGCTCAACCCGACGTGATTCGAGTGCCGGCTGTTTTTCTAGCTGCCGTTCGATCTCTCTGATGCGCTGACCGAGCTGATTTCGTTCAGACTCAAGCTCTTCGATTCGTCGCTGGATTGCGTCCGTATCGACCGGGCGCATGATGATATCCCGGAGATCGCCGTCTTGGATGATCGCGCGCCGGGCAGGGTTGTCTTCGGTTAATCGTACGAACAAATCGATGAGATCGTCCCGTGTTGAAAACGACTCACCGGACGTTTCGATTCCATTCTGTGTCCGCGTATAATCCTGATTGAAAGTTTGCCCGTCAACGGACAACTCAATACGGCCGTGTTCTGCATCACTCCGGAGTGATGGAGGAGAGCCACCGAGTGCCCCAGCTAAGGCGTTTAGCAGTGATGTCCGTCCGGTGGCGTTTCGCCCTTCAAGAACGGTCACACCGGGGGTAAACGTAATATCGCAGCTGTCTATGCCGCCGATATTCTCGGCACGAATCGTAATTTCGTCTGCTGTGTTGGATTGGCTCATAGATTTTGTGTAACTGAGATCGGTTAATCTACGGTGTCTTAGGGATCGTTGTATATGTTATTGTTGGCAGTCACACCCCTGGTTGTCCAAGAATTCTTCAATCGGGTACGTCTGGCCACAGGCACTGCACCCCACTCGTACGGATTGGGTTACTTCCGTCGGCACATCAGTAATTTTCTCAGCGGATCGAAGGCGTTCAAGTGTTTGTTCGATAACTCCTTCCGAGCGCGCTTGCGCCCATTCAATTGTTTTTCGCCCACCGTCTATATCTACGTGAGACTGCCTCCCAGTATCTATTTCTAAGCAGTCGTGTAGATGATTCCGAACGGTTTGATGAGAGATGAAATGAGATTCAACAGTCTGAATATCCACACCACTACGATCGAGCTTCGAACGAAGTTCTACTTTCTTGCTCCGAGTGGATGATTCCCCCGTCAACGCGTTGTATATCTGGTCTGCATCACCGACAATCTCCTGTGTCGCAGAATCGAGTGCTTGAGAGAGCACCTGCTTGTTGAAGTACGCCGCAATCTCGCGAAGGCTTTCCTCACGGTCGCGTCGCCTAAGCAGCCGCTCGTCGATGTCTGGAATATGGTACTCGGTAGCCACCCGGGTGACCTTACAACACGGTTCGGAACTCTGCGTCCCCATTGTCACGCAGTAGCGTCCCCACGAATAGGAGTGTATCGGTTCGAAAAAGCTGTTAAAAAGAGATCCGCTGTCGGGCGTTAGCGGTAGAGGTTGAGGCGCTGTAGTATCGCTCCGAGTAGCACTGCTACTGGGATGATCTCAAGCCGGCCGACCCACATATTGATGATCAACATCGCTTTCGCGCTGTCAGGCATCGTCGGGCCAGTAATTCCCGAATCCAGCCCGACGTTACTCTGAGCGCTCATCACGTCGAATATCACGTACTCAAGCGGATACCCCGATGGGAGCACGCGGAGTAGTACAGCAACGCCGATCATCAGGAACACAATCCAGAGCATAAACACCACCGTCGCTTCCGTGTACTCGCGTTCCGCCTGCTGTTCGTCGAGCTTGCGGTCCCCAATCGTAAGGTACCGAATCGCGCTCGATGGCTGGAAAACGTTGCGAATCTGCCACGCGGTCCCTCTGACGAGCGTGACCATTCGGATGATCTTCAGTCCACTGGTCGTCGACCCAGCCGCACCGCCGGTGAGCATTCCGAGACACGTGACCAGCGTCGCACCGGGACTCCAGACTTGTTCCGTCCCGCTACCGATCGACTCGGTTCCGAAGCCAGTGTTCGAGACCGCGGAGACGAACTGGAACAGACTCGCACGGAACGTATGCTCGAGCGTGTCGTACTGTCCGTTCGCCCACAGAATCGCTGTTAACACGAGCGACCCTGCCGTGAACCAGATGAACACCCACCGTGTCTGTAAGTCAGCATAGAGATTCCGAATTTCGCCTTTGTAGATTAGATAATGGATCGGGAATGCGATACTCCCCGCGACCATCACCGGCACAACCGCATACTCAATGAGCGGGCTACCGTAATGGCCGATCGACGAGCCATGGACAGAGAATCCCCCGGTAGCGATGCCAGTCATGGCGTGGTTGATCGCGTCCCACGGCGGCATCCCGACGATGAGAAACAGCACGATAGAGCCGACCGTGAGTCCCACAAAAATCTTCCAGATTTCTCGAACCGTCGTCACGATGCTTGGGTGAATCTTCTCCGATCGCGCTTCGCTCTCGTAGAGCGTATACGAGCCGCTGCTTCCGCCGCCTCGGCTGAGGATCGCAACGGTCAGCACGATCACACCGACGCCACCGACCCACTCGATGAACGACCGCCACCAATGGATCGACCGCGGAAGTTTGTCTTCGACGGCGGCCATGGTCAGTCCGGTTCCGGTGAAGCCGCTCATACTCTCGAAGATTCCATCTAACGGGTTGAGAAAGATGACAGTCGTGTCATCCATCGGTGGAGTATTCATCCAGACCGGGAACGGGTCGATCTGGATGGTCCACGCAATGAGTAGAAACGGGAGCCCACCGAGGATACCGATGAGAGCCCACGCGGTGGCCGCAGTAACCATCGCATCGCGTTTCTCCGGCGGATCAGCGCCTTGGTATCTTCGGACGAGTCCAGTTCCGATAGCGCCCATAATCACCGCCGTGACGGCGAAAGCGGGTACCGCGAAGAATTCGGCGTTGACGGCTGCCACGAGAATGGAACCCGCTGACATCAGCGATATCGCCTGTACAATCCGACCAACGTCGTGTCCGACGGCGCGTCTGTTTACTGTCAACATAACTCTTCAGTCAGCGGCTCGCCTGCCCACGTTTTATTCAGACGTCTCATTATCGTCTGTCGATTCAATACCCTGCTTCCATCGGTAATAAAGCGATCGCATCGTCGCGTCAGCATCGCGTGCCATCAAGATCGTCGCCTCAATCTGTTCCGAGAGCGTCTCTTCTAGAGACCCAAAGACGAATTGCTCTAATTGCGATTTCTGTTCCGGTGCTCCGATCGATACGAAGTCGTGCTCCGTTGCTTCGTCCGCAATCGCTTCGACTGCCGTGTCGGCCGTTTGGATCTTTGTCGTTGTTTCGACATTAGGGCCGAGGACGTAGTCTGCGAATTTCAGGATGTCTTCTCCATCGGCCCTTGCTTCATCGGACGAGATGACGTGGAGTATGGTGACCAGCGCATCGTCGGCACGTGCCACCGCCCGTGCTGCTTCGGCGGCAAGAGCAGCGTGTGGGCCCGCACTGACAGGAAGCAGTATCGAGTCGACGGGTCTCGCTTCGGAGTCAACCAACGGAGTGACCGCATGGTCCTCAGTGTTTAGAACATACAGTGGGAATTCGCCACCCTCCGTGCCCGTGTTTTCAACGAAGACGTCACACTGCGCGTTGTCGAGTACCGCATCGACGGTGGATCTATCGAACAGCCGGTCTCCCTCCAGACCGACACCGCGTAAGAGGAGGACTGCGGTCTCACCGTCCCGGTCTGCGGCTGCCAGAATACCGCTGGTGACATCTCTCACAACCTGAAGAGAGGCTGTGATTGGCGGAGCCGGAGCGAGTTCCTGCGCTACATCGACTACCTCCGCCAGTTGGGCGCGCCGTTGTTTGATGGCTTCGATCGTGTCCGGTCGACCAGTATCGTTCGGGCCCTCAGCCTGTACGCGCTCGCGAACGGTTTCGAGTGTGGTATCACTTGTGACCGGCTCGAAACCGAGGAGAAGTACTCGGCCGTCGTTCTCCGCTGCGAGCGCAACTGCCGTCTGTAAGAATCGCCGGATGTTGACTCCGGTATACGAATCGAGAAGTGTCTTCGTCATCGGGACAACGACCAGATAATCCGGCGTATGGATTGCCGGACCGTTTCGCACGTTCAGATCTTCGGTCGACTCCGATGACTCTGGTTGAACAGAAACGCGGACCGCCGAGTTCCCAGGGTTGTGTGACATTGTTACGAGGCTGTGAATATCTCCGTAACGCGGCTCGTTGCTCCACTCCCGCAAAATGTCGTTACCTCGTCACCTGCCTGAATCTCAGTGTCTCCCTGCGGAATGATCAGTTCTTCATCCCGAACGATCGCGACGATGATTGTTTCCTCGGGGAGTAGATCGTCTTTGTCCGCATCGATCAGCGTGAGCCCATCGATCGGAGCACCCGTATCGACGGTGGCCTCAAAGATTTCCGCGTCGCCGGCGACCGGCATGAACTCCTCTATTGCTGGATGTTGGACGGCGCGGTAGAGGTACTGGCCGTTCAGCTGGTGGGGGCTTTCGACGATGTTCACTCCGAGATCCTCGAACAGCTCCTTGTGTTCGGGATCGTTGATCGAGCTCACCAGCGTCTCGACCCCGTATTGTTTCCCGAACATGGTAACCATGAGATTCACTGAGTCGATTGGGGTCGTCGAGATAAGCGCGTCCGCCTCCTCGACCCCGGCTTCGAGCAAGATCTCTTTCGAGGCGGCATCAGCGTTGATGACCAGGCAGTCATACGATGCGCTCACCTCCTCGGCCAGCTCCGCGTCGCGTTCGATCACGACCACGTCGTGGTCGTCCCGAGTCGCAAGGTCGATGACGATACGTCCGGTGCGGCCTGCGCCGACGACAATTATGTACATTGGTGATGGTGTGTTGATAGTTTACGGGCGATACGGTCACGGGGAGTTACACGCGACGGTGGGCCGGGAACATCGGTAATAGCGCTCCTGAAAGGTACTTGGAGAGTCATGCGAGTTACCTCCGCATGAGGCTGCTAATGAGAACCAAGACGGGGATGATCTCAAGCCGTCCCATCCACATCTGGATGATAAACAGGACCTCAGCGATGACTGGCATGCTCGGGCCAGTGATCCCTGAAGACAGGCCGACGGTTCCCTGCGCGGTTGCGACCTCGAAGATCGCGTCTGCTAACGTGAAATCAGACGGGAGGACCGCCAATAGCACAAACAGAGATAACACCAGCACGATGAGGTATGTTGCCGCCATCGTACCCGCAGCGCGGATCTCATCGTTGGCCTCGTCGGTTTTGAACCGTTGTCGCCCGATTCGGAGATCGTCGACTGCGTGTTCGGAGAGGAACACCCGAGAGATCTCCCAGCCGATACCGCGGAGGATGATATACGCGCGGAGAATCTTGATCCCCCCGACTGTCGCGCCGGCGGATCCACCGATCAACATCGCTCCGAAGACGATGAACATGACTGAACCGTTGTTCCAGTCGCCGATGGCAGACGTCTGCCATCCGGTGGTTGTCTGTGCACTGATGAATTGGAAGAGCCCCTCGCGGAACGCCTTGCTCGTCGCCACTCGCCCGACGTACCCCACAGGATCGCCGTTATACGGGACCCCGACCCACCGGGCGAGAAACGCCGTTAAACCGATCGCGCCAACGAGGAACAGCCCGAACATGACCCTGACCTGCGGATCGCGCGCGAACTCTCGGAGGTCGCGTTCGGAGACCGCCGCGTAATACACCGGGATCGAAATCGCGCCCGTGATCATCGCGGGGATGTGGACGAGGTCCATCGCGTAGGAGTTGTACCCCGCGATAGAGCTGTCTAGCGTGCTGAATCCGCCGGTCGATTGGCCGGTCATCGCGTGGTTGATCGCGTCGAAGATCGTCTGTTCGATTCCGTATCCGGGGAGAATCAGAAAGGTTGCTACCGCGAGGTAGACCGCTACGAGCGCCGTAACTCCGAGGTAGATTTTCCAGATCGCACGCGCGGTGCCGGCAATGCTCGGCCGTAGCTTCTCGCTGCGGCCCTCTGATTGGTAAAGTGAGACACCAGCAGCCCCGAGCGGCTGTCGCAGTATCGCTAACGAGAGGACAATCATCCCGGCACCACCGATCCACTGTATCTGGGACCGATACCAGAGGAAACCGTGACCGACCGAGGGCTCACGGACGCTCATCGTCAGGCCAGTCGTCGTATAGCCGCTCATACTCTCGAAGAGCGCGTGGATCGGCTCTCGAAAATTAAGGAGACTTGATTGGTAGCTCGCCCCTGCCGGCACGAAGGATTCGAGAACGGCCGACGGCGTGATGTACGCCGCAACGATGAACGGGAGTGCGCCGAACGCCGCCGTGACGAGCCATCCGAGCGCGGCGACAATCATCGCGTGGTAGCGTCTCGGTTCCGGGGCATCTACGCAGGCCTTGTATGCGATTCCGCCTGCGAGTGCGGTGACCCCACTGCTGATAAGAAACGCTAGTCCGCTGTACCATTCCTGATAAAGCAGCGACACGAGTAACGGAATCAACATCAGCCCACCGATGAGAACCTGAAGGGCACCGATATCTCTGATAACCGTCTTCGAGGCAGTCAGAAAATCGAGCCGGCCGCTCGGTGATGGGGACATGTTATCATACCACTATCGGTGCGTATTTAATTATACTGCCCGGTCCTCGTAGTGGCCGAAAATATCCGTGAGCTCTGGGTCAGCGCCCGTTGCCGAATATACCGTCAACAGGTCACCGATCTCAATTCGGGTGTTTCCGCGCGGCGTCTGTGGTCTGTCTTCACCCTCACGTTCAATGGCCACGATCAAAGCGTCATCAGGAAGGATCCCCTCTTCACCGGCTTCTGTGAGACTCTTTCCAGCTATCGGTGCCTCTTCAGTGACCGTAATTTCGAAGACTTCCGCGTCCTCTCCGATCCGCATATAGTCGACAATCGCTGGCCTGGCGACCGCCCGATAGAGGTAGCCAGCGATGAGCTGTTGGGGGTTTTCCATTGTATTCACACCAATCTGTCTGAACAGAGTCATATGCTCTGGATTGTGGACGACAGAAGTGATTCCCGGGATTTCCAGCTCTTTTGCGAGCAGACAGATCATGACGTTCGTCGCGTCCTGATCGGTCGTAGAAATGATCGCATCAGCCCGTTCAGCGCCGGCATCCGCCAGAGTTTCCTTCGTTGTGGCATCTGCGTTCAGTACCATACAGTCGTACTCACCCGCGATTGTGTCGGCTTTCTGGGCGTCCTTTTCGATGACCACAATTTCGTTTCCGGCTCGTGCTGCGATGTCGATCAGTGGTGTTCCGATGTCACCGGCGCCGACGATGATTATGTACATGTGTGGTATGAGTTAACGATCTGCGATTTGCTTGTTTGGCTGGGATGCTGCTGTATCGGCTTGCTGTTGGTCTCGGTCGGGAATGATCTGGATTGGCAGGTCACCATTGGTAACCACATTGTGAGTGACATCGCCCGTCAGCAGTTTACGCCAGCGGCTCCCCCCGCGGGGGGTGAAAATAACCGAACTGGCGTTGCTGTCATGAGCTGCGTCAAGGATGGACGAGACAATATCGGTCCCGTAGTGTAGGTCTGTTTCCACGGATATCCCGGTGGTGTCAAAGGATTCAGTGATGATTCCGAAGATATCCTCCGCACGCTGTTCACGTTTCTCGATTGGTGCTTTATTCGGAGCCTCGCTTATTCGCTCAATAACGTGAACCACGATAACCGAACAGTCCGTATCCTTGAGGTATGGCCCGAGTGCTGTCGCGATCGATACCGCGTCGTTACGGTTTGCGACGGGAACAACGACTCGTTGGGAAATCGGTTTAGTCATGGCGATCAGTGCTCGAAGTCTCGGTTACTCTTCCGAGGTAGTGCCACTTGTATCGACCCTCCCCGTCATCGATTTCAGGTTCCCACTGTACCCTGTAGGCGAACGGCCCACGCGCTTCACCTACTTCGTCCGGACGTTCTACAACGACAATCGTGTACGTGTCATACTCCTCAATCCGAACGATTTCCTCCCCGTGGCGCGCTTCAATAGCCTCCGTCAAGGAAGGATGATCCCTGAGAAGCCGTTGTGCGTGGTTGATGACATCTCTGAGTTGACTGTCATCACATTCCTCAAGCACAGCCGATAGTCCCTCGGGAAGGTCCTCAGGGGGGTCAATATCTGAGTGGATCATGGTCAATTGGGTGTTACCGTTTTCGGTGCGGTAGAGCAGTTTACGGCGTGGCTGCTAACCGGCCCCGCTAGCGGCAACTGATCTGTTGCTAGACTGTCCGTGTCTGCCTCAGTTCTCCCTAGAACATAAGTATTGGCATAGAATTTTGTCTCACAGCGAAAGATCGCGCCTATATTTTTGTCCTTGTAACTGTGGCCAAGGGTATTCACCGCAGAGAAAATTTAGGGGTTTTAGTATTCTCAGACATATATATTTAATTAAATATCAATATGGGATTACATATCATATCTTAGTACTAATCAAAAACACAACAAAATACCTCTTTCAAAACACAATCTATACAGAATACTTCTTATGTATACTGATACTAGAACCAATATGTCCCAGCGAATCGATGAAATCGATAAGCGCATCCTCTATTATCTAGCACTAGATGCGCGAAACACCGCAACAACGGATATCGCTGAAGAGATGGACGTAACCCCAGCGACAATCCGGAATCGAATCAACCGGCTCGAGGAGCAAGACATTTTGCGGGGCTATTTGGCCGATGTCGATTATAAATCGATAGAAGGGTATGTGACGTACCAATTCATATGTACAGCACCAATTCCAGATCGGTTCCACCTCGGTCAGTCTGCTCGAGAAGTATCTGGAGTTGTATCGGTACGAGAACTGATGTCTGGTTCTACAAACCTCATTATCACAGTTGTCGGTGCCGGTACTGACGAAATTAATAAGATTGCAGGCGAGCTTTCTGACTTAGGACTAAAAATAGAAGACGAGAGTGTTATTGAAGGCGAGTATCATACTCCCTATAACCCGTTTGGTCCAGAGAATATCTCCAAAGGGCCATCACTAACGGATTTCATGAGTCTCGCTGGAGGTGCAGAAGTCGTTGAGTTTACCGTATCTGAGGGTTCGCAGATTGCAAATAAAACTATTGAGCAGGCTGTAGAGGAAAACCTGATAGCCGATGAAATGCTCGTCGTTGGTATCGAACGAGATGGAGAGGTTCTCACCCCCAAAGGGAGAACACAGATACAACCAGGAGATATTCTTTCGCTGTTCTCAAAGAGACCGCTGGACAAGAGCTCTTTAGATGTCTTTGGAACGTAGTGAAGCGCGTGGCTGTCTGCGATTTCCAGCCTCCAAGGCAACGCTCAAAGAGATCTCCGTGTTCTAGACTTGCTGCCATAGCCACGCAGCTCCCACTGCCGGAGCGTAAGACCACTGAGGTTGTGAGTCAGATCAGACGGAATTCGGCTGCCATCAGACTGATCAGCTTCTCAGTCATGGTCTTCCGCGTGTCCGAACACGTCTGTTACCTCCGGCGTCACACCGATCCCCGAATAGACGGTGAGCAGGTCCCCGGCCTCGATACAGGTCGTCCCGCGAGGTGTTATCGGGGTCTCCGTGCCACTACGCTCGATCGCAACGATCAGGATCTGGTCCCCTAAGAGGTCTTCTGCATCCGCGTCACGGAGCGTCTTGCCGGCGATCAGTGCGTCGGCCCCAACAGTGATCTCGAACACCTCCGCATTCTCTCCGATGTGCATGAAATCAATGATCGACGGCCGACTCACAGCTCTGTAGAGGTATTCTGCGATGAGGCTCTGTGGGTTCTGCATTGTGTTGACGCCGATCTGTTCGAACACACTCATGTGCTCGGGGTTGTGAACGACCGAGACGATGTTCGGAATCGACAGCTCTTGGGCAAGCAAACAGACCATAATATTCGTCGCGTCCTGATCAGTCGTCGAAATGAGTGCGTCCGCTCGGTCAGCTCCAGCATCCTGAAGCGTCTCTTTGGTCGTCGCATCGTCATTGAGAACCAGACAATCATACTGGCTTGAGGCCCGTTCTGCCCGTTCCTCATCTCGCTCGATGACGACAACTTGGTTCCCGCTTTCGGTCGCGAGCTTGATAAGTGGTGTTCCAATATCGCCCGCGCCCACGATAATCACATACATGATAACATCGTTCAGAGGCGTCTATTGAAAGGCTACCGTTCCTAGCCCAAACCGAACACGGGTGTCAGAATGTCTCCGACTGGTTACTTCGATAGAGATCACACAGGGTATCGTCCCAAGGACGATTTCAGCGTCTGAAGTTTCTACCATTCTGCTCTGTTGAACCCGATGATGACACGGGGATCAGGATCTCTGAAGGCGAGATTATCTTGCCCTTCGTTGTCGATGAATTGGATCGATCCACCCAGTGACCTCGAGCCTCTCACTCTCTGCCACGATTCCATCTCCGGATTCTCTCGACAGCGCACCTGAGCTGAGTACAGAGTGACCCGATTCCGACGCCTTCTGCGGATTCAACAAAGCAGTCAGTACAGGATACACACTCATCAGAAGACATTTCGCTTTCTGAGGAGAGATTAGGATGATGCCCTCCACCGGTGACATACCGCAATGGCGTGAGGTGATGATGCTTATTTTACTGAGTGTGGTCTTTGTGTCACTTCAGTGGAATACCCTACAGGACCTCATTTCCAACGGGCCAACAGCAGTCAACACGCTCATGGATGTTTCATTGTTAGTTCTCTTGGGAATCACCGTCACTGGAGTGATGTACGAAATCCTACAGATGAGAGCAAATTGAGGACTTCGCACTACTCAGCGACTGACTGTTTCAGGTGAAATCCATCTGAAGAATAGAACTGTAATAGACTAGTGGGCTTATTTATTGGTAAGCAGGGGTACGCAAGAGCACTCAGTTTGGTGAGTGGTCGGAATCGAACTTGTGTATTATTCCCTATTTTCCCAACACGCCGAACCGGTTGGGTTCGGACATAGAACAAATGAACTACCGACTATCACTTTCTTATCTCAACACCTCCTCCGTCACCCGGTGGTATTATTACCTTCTATATTACACATGAAATGATGCCCTCCAAACGCGCGTTCGCGAAGCGCCTAGCCGCGCTCGCAGCGACCGGGCTGGGAGTCGGCGGACCGATAGACGCTCTCACTTCGGAACCGCCGCCCAATGTGACACTCGCGGTCGAATCGGCTACATCGCGAACCGACCCAGCGACCGATAAATCTGAAAAAATCCGGTCAGGCGCAGACACCGCCGAACCACGCTCCAGCGTGGCCGCTGGAACGTATGATCCAAGCGCGACCGCATCAAGCGACGTCGACACTGTCGTGACTGGGCGGATCGATCCGGCAATTCTGACGGCAACCGGCCTTCCAACCGGGATCAGAAAACGGGTCAATCGGCTACTCGACCGATACGAGAGCGTGGCGCTCGGCGACGTGCGGCAGGCCACTGGTGGTGCCGCGCTCACTGCCGACGGGCCCGAAGGATGTGCAGCTGTGGTCGGTGATGTCGATGTGAGTGCGCTCATCACAGAACTCGACGCGGATCCCGACGTGATTCGCGAGACGGACGACGACACGGGATTCGCTCGATTTCGGGCTCGAGATATCGGATCAGCAGTCGCAGTGGCGCCGGGAGAGCTCGTGGCCGCGTATGGCCCGACCGCCGCCGTCGCCGCCACACACCGCGACGCAGGCGTCAACGGCGAGCAGCAGCGCCGGGGAACGAACGTAAACTACGGACCGCTGCCATCGCTGCTCGGAGGCGACGCGACGGTGTGCGTCGACCTGGGGCCGGATGCCCGGAAGCATCTTCGGAGCCACCTTACTGACGCGCCTGACGAACTCCGCACCGCGGTCAACGCGTCGGGCGCTGTTGGAGCGTCGCTCCGCGTGACCAGAAAGGCGACGGAGCACAATGACGCGGGTGCCGACGGCGACGCGCCGAGCGTCGCGCTGCGCTACGGGGCGGTTGCAGACCCTCAGCGACTCGACAGGGAGACGGCTGCAGCAATCGCGCGGGCGGCCCGCGAGGGCGAACCGTCGCTCTCAGACGCCGCCGTTACCCGCCACGGGCGAACTGTGATTGTCGACGCTGCCGCCGAGGACGACCTCTTTGCCTCTCACGCCTCCTTGGTCGGGACGACAGTCGGCGACCCGGTCCAGGTGACCGACGCATGAGAAGCGCTATCGACGCGCCGACGCCGTGCCTGACTCCGACGAGACAGACGTATCGACGTCCAACCGACACGCGACTGAATCCACGATGACGACGGTAGACTGCATGACACCACGACAGTATCGAGCGAGGAAAGCCCGATGAGTTCCGAAGGTGCTCCATCGGGGCCGCCGGACGAATCGACAGACGATACAGAGGCGACGAAGAAAGGTACGACGACGGCGGGCCGGAGCGCCACGCGCGCCACCGAGCGAGCGACTGGAGACGAGTCGACATCGATCCTTGACCGGATCGAAACCCGACACGCGGTCGGCGTTGCCGCGATACTCGCAGTGGCCGCGGGGCTGCTTGTCGCGCCCGGAGTGTACGGTGCGGTGACCGCCCCCGATGGCACGGTTGCCGTGATTGAGATCGACGGTACGATTGACTCAGGGACGGCCCAGCACGTCGAGGACAACCTGCGAGACGCCCGCACGAACGACTCCATCGAAGCGGTCGTTCTCGAGGTTGACAGTGGCGGCGGCCTGCCCGCACAAAGCGAGCGGATGTACGCCGCGGTCGACCGCACCGCGTCAGTGATGCCGGTGTACGCCGCCGTTGACACGCTCGGCGCATCCGGCGCCTACCTCGCGATCGCGCCGGCCGACCGGATCTACGTTGCGCCCTCCGCACAAGCGGTCGGTAGTGTCGGGGTTGCCGGTACTGCTCCGGCCCCGAATGGCCCGAACGCCGGGACGACAGGCCCGGATAAAGCCGGAAGTGACCCAGATACGCAGCGTGAGCGTCGACAGACGCTTGCGAACCTCTTCATCGAGAACGTGATCGAACAGCGCGGCGACGAGATCGAACTCGACCGCGAGGAGATTGCACACGCCGACGCCTACCTCGGAACTGAGGCGGTCGAAAACGGCTTCGCCGATCGGTCCGGCTTCGTCGGTGGTGCGGTCGCCGACGCCGCCGCCCAGGCGGGGCTCAATGACTATGAGGTCGACACGCGGCGCACAGAGAGCCCGGTTCCCGGCGGCTTCTCGCTGTTACAGCGCGACGGTGAGTCGGTCGTCATCGCCGACGGATCGAACGACGAACTTGGCGACGGTCTGATTCTCGCGGTTGCGCCCGAAGCATGGGACGAGACCGTCGGCGGTGACGTCGTCATGACGAGCTATACCACGCGACTGCCCACAGACAACATGGGAGAGAACACTGTAGACGCGACGACCCCCGACGATCCGGCTGCGATAGGTAGCGACGCGCCCGCAACAATCACATCCCCGGTTACCGTGAGCGGAGGTGACCGCGTATGAGCGTCGATCTGCGGACGACGGTCGGCGTGTTCGCGTTGGTCTTCCTTTCGATCATTGGGGTCGCCGCCGTCGGCGGTGTCGTCCTCGACAACGCGCCGCCCGAGACCGACGCGGTCGCGGACGACCACTGGCAGTTAGACTCAGTCGAGCCGGAGACCGTCAGCGAAGGTGGCGCGGTGGAAATGGAGAGCACCGAGTCGTCAAACACGGTCGTTGTCCACCTCGGGAGCGGGACATCCGGACTTGGCGGCGGCACGTCGATCCTGCCCATCGAAGACAGTAATGCACCCGCGGAATCCGATATCGGAACGCTCGGTGGCGTCCAGCGTGGCGTCGCACCGCTCACCGCGGCGCTCGTCGAGAACGGCCACGAAGTCCGATTCTACGGCGGGATCGCGACCGGCGAGCGGCTCCCAACTATGCTGTCGGACGCGGACGCATTCGTCACCACGAGTCCCGGCTCGCTGTCGGCGACCGACGCCGACGCGGTCGAGTCCTTCGTCGACGCCGGTGGACGGACGCTTGTGACGAGCGACCCGGGCGGCGCCGGCGCACTCACCGACTTCGGATCGCCGTTTGGCGTCTACGGCGAGGCGGGCTACGTGTACGACATGGAGAACAACGACGCGAACTACCTCAGCGTGATCGTCGAACCAACCGGGACCGGGTCGCTGACGGAGGGCGTCGAACGAGTCGTCTTCCGCGGGGCCGCGCCCGTCGGTGCGGCCAACGGCTCGGCGACGCTCGCCACCGCGGAGACCTCGCAGCTGTCGACGACCCGCGGGGCTGGTTCATACGACGTCGCGGTCCGAAACGGTTCGCTGGCGGTGATGGGTGACTCGAGTTTCCTCGAACCCGAAAATGCTGGTCGCGCCGATAATGGGGCCTTGATCGGCAACGTTGCGGACTTCCTCGTGACGGGCGAGAATCCTGACGTATCGTTCGGGCCGCCGACCGGACCGGGCGGTGCGGTGCCACCAGGCGGTGCGGTCCCGCCGAACGGAACGGCGCCACCGGGCGGTACGTCCCCGCCGAACGGAACAGCGCCGCCTCCTGAACCGACCGACCCGCCGGAAAACGCCACCGCATAATCGGACCCGGTCCGGCGCGGACCGGATGCCTCCCCCAGGAATCCGCGGTGGACGATGACCATTATTGGAGATCGGCTTCAACTTTTGACGACGACCTTCGGCTCAACGTCATTCCTCACTAAGTTCCGTAAGCCGAGCCTGAATTTCCTCAGCATCCGCATCAGAGAGCGCTTCTACACCGAACTGGACGAGTAGCGGGTAGAAGTGGCGGTTCTTCTTGAACTCGTCCTGCCCCGCCTTGCGGAGCTTCAGCTGGGACTCGAGGTAGGTATCCTCCATCTCGTCGAGGACATCGTCGGGAATGTAGATCGTCCGCCCATTCCACTCGTCCTTGATGTTCGTCTTCGT